>Ga0209713_10001727_pt1 | contig 13263 bp, 14 predicted proteins | sample ArcOceMetagenome_3_FD_187444 | JGI IMG/M metagenome (GOLD analysis project Ga0209713, IMG submission 187444) | Marine eukaryotic phytoplankton communities from Arctic Ocean - Arctic Ocean- Svalbard ARC20M Metagenome (SPAdes) (version 2) | ecosystem: Environmental > Aquatic > Marine > Oceanic...
CTACATAGGTAATAATGGCTATGAGGCTAGGAAGGTGGTAGACGGCTTTGACTTATCTTACAATGTAGGAACAGCTGTTACTTATTTACTAAGAGCTGAAAGGAAACACGACACACCGATTGACTGCATACAGAAAGCAATTAATCATTTAGAGTTTGAACTTGATAAGTTAAAGGGATAAAATAAATAACCAAATTTTCTATTATATATTATGAAACTAAAAATCAGCGAGTTAAAAACAAATACAGAAAATCCTAGAATAATAAAGGATAACAAATTTAAGCAGCTTGTAAAAAGCGTAAAGGATTTCCCGGAAATGCTGGAGCTACGGCCAATAATTATAGACGAGGATAATATTATTCTTGGAGGTAATATGAGGTTTCGCGCTTGTGTAGAGGCCGGGCATAAAGAGGTTAATGTAAAGGTTGCTACCGGTTTAACTGAAGAACAAAAGAAGGAGTTTATCGTAAAGGATAATGTTGGGTTTGGAGAGTGGGAGTGGGATATTTTAGGAAACGAATGGGAAACAAAAAAGCTGGCTGAGTGGGGACTTGATGTTTGGAACCCGGAGCTGGAGCCGGAGGGATACGAACCACCAGAGAACCCTTTTGAAGATACCGACGCTGGATATAAAAGCCAGTATGGAGTAATTGTAACTTGCGAAACTGAAAAGGACCAGGAGGGTGTATTTCAAAGGCTTACTGCTGAGGGCTTTAAATGTAAAATTGTTGTAACTTAAAATTATATTATGAAAATAGAAATAAGAAATAAAACTGTAAACTTTGATAGCTACCGAGCAAATAGAGTAAAGTCTTTATTTAACGCGGAGAGGGGGGACGAGTTTAATTTAGATATTGAGGTTCCGGTTGAGGGCGACTGGCAGATTGGAGTTATTGTTGGCCCGTCAGGATCCGGAAAGACATCAATAGGAAATGAGTTATTTGGAGGAGGTAAAATGGAGGACCTCTATGCCGGCTGGGATAAAGACAAACCTATTGTTGATTGCATAAGCCCGGACGGAGATTTCAACGAGGTAACTGGACTGCTCGCGGCGGTTGGCCTGGGAGATGTTCCCAGCTGGCTTAGACCATTTCACGCTTTATCTAACGGGCAGCAGTTTAGAGCTGGGCTTGCTCGCGTTCTTTCAGACGGGGGAGATAAATCAATAGTTGATGAGTTTACTTCCGTTGTTGATAGGCAGATTGCAAAAATTGGAGCTATGGCTTTTTCTAAGTCTTTTAAAAGAACAAAGGGAAGAAAAGTAGTATTGCTATCTTGCCACTATGATATTATAGAATATATCCAGCCGGACTGGGTGCTTGATACCGCTACCGGTGTTGTTAAAAAAAAAACGAAATTGGAGAACGGCCTCCCATCAAACTGGACATTTGGAGAGTCGACGGGAGTTACTGGGGAATGTTTAAAGAGCATTATTATTTAGATTTGCCTATGCCTCCAGCAGCCCATTACTTTATTGGAGTTGTTGAGGGAAACCCCGTATGCCACCTGGCCGTAATGCCTATGTTTACTGCACACGCTTATAGAGCATCAAGGCTGGTAACATTACCGGAGTGGCAAGGAGCCGGAGTTGGAACTAAATTTCTAAATTATATTATGGAGTTTCATAAAGAGGGAAAGGGTAGGCGAGGCCACAAGCTGCCGACATTATTTCACACCAGCCACCCTCATCTTATTGCTTACCTAAATAGAAACCCAAAATGGATATTAAAAAGTCAAATGTTATACGGAGGCAATAAAGTAAAAAGTGGCAAGTCAATATCAAAGGCCCAAGCCGGAAAGAAAACAATAGGATCCAAAGCAACCTCTGGATACGGCGGACACTTTAGAGCGGTGCAAGGTTTTAAATACTTAGGATAATGAAACCATTAAAAATATTTATTAGCGGCCAGCGTCGTTTCGGAGAGGAGTTGTTGAGGTTATGCCTTGACCAGGGCCACGATGTAGTTGGAGTTTGCTGCCCGGTGGACGACGAGAGAATAGGACGCCTTGCAACAATAAATAATATAGAGAGAATACCTTCCGGAAGTTTAACCTCGGAAACAATGCCTAAGGGAGTTGACCTCGGGCTTACTGCACATAGCTTTGACTATATAGGAAAGGCAACTCGATATATTCCAAGGCTGGGATGGATAGGATACCACCCGTCTTTATTACCAAGACACCGAGGCCGGTCCTCAATAGAGTGGGCTATTAAAATGGGAGATGCAATTACTGGAGGGACTATATTTTGGCTTAACGCTGGAATAGATAGAGGAGATATTGCTTACCAGGATTGGATTTGGATATCGCCAAAGCTTATGGAGAACCCAAAGAAAGGAGCAAAGTATTTATGGAACGAGGAGCTTGTTGATGTTGGCCTTAAGCTATACGCGAAAGCCCTGGAGGATATTTCAAATGGAATAATTATAAGAACACCGCAGCGCGTTGACGTTTCAACTTTTGAGCCGTCAATTATGGCCAAGGATATATATAGGCCGGACTGCTTAATGATAGAATAAAACACAAATTATTATGGACAAAAGTAGACACATAAAAAAGGAAAGCGTATTGAGTGCCTTAGAAAATAGTCTGGGAGTTGTAACGGTTGCTTGCAAGTCGGCGGATATACCAAGGAGCACTTATTATAAATGGCTTAAAGGGGACGAGGAGTTTGCGGCCAAGGTAAAAGATATTGAGAATATCGCCCTTGACTTTGGAGAGAGCCAACTGCATAAGCAAATAGGCGAGGGTTCCACCGCGGCCACAATATTCTTTTTAAAGACAAAGGGAAAGAGGAGAGGATATATTGAAAGGTCGGAACTTGACTTAACCTCTGGAGACGAGCCAATAAAAATCAACATCAATCTTGGAGATTAATCCTAAGTTCACACCTAAACAAAAAGAATGTTTAAAGTATCTATTTGATAATAAGACTAAAGAGGTTTTATTCGGAGGTGCTGCTGGTGGAGGAAAGTCTTGGGTAGGATGTAGCTACTTAATTACTATGTGCCTAACATATCCTAAGACTAGGTACTTAATGGGAAGGTCAAAGCTAGATGCTTTAAAAAAGACTACACTAAATACATTCTTTGAAGTATGCACCGAGTGGAACTTAAAAGCTCTTAAAGACTACACGTTTAACGGCTCAAGTAATGTTATAACCTTTTACAATGGTTCTGAGATAATCTTAAAGGACTTGTTCTTATACCCTTCAGATAGAAACTTTGATAGTTTAGGTTCATTAGAAATAACAGGAGCTTTCATTGATGAGGCTAATCAGATTACTGAAAAGGCTAAGAACGTAGTAGCGTCAAGACTAAGGTATAAGTTAGATGAGAATGGCTTAATACCTAAGATGCTTATGACTTGCAACCCTGCTAAGAATTGGGTTTACTCAGAGTATTACAGACCTGCTCAAGACAATACAATAAAACCTTACAGAAAGTTTATACAGTCTTTAGTGATTGACAATAGTTATATCTCTAAGCACTATGAAACTCAGCTATCTCAATTAGATGAATTAAGTAAGCAAAGACTTCTATTCGGTAATTGGGAATATGATGCAACTGATGATAGTCTTATAGATTACAACTCTATTATGGGAATGTTTAGTCAAAAGGGAATAACAGGAGAAAAGTATATTAGTTGTGATGTAGCACGATTTGGAAGCGATAAGACGGTTATAATGCTTTGGGAAGGCTTACACCTTAAATACATTAGAACTATCCTTAAATCAGCTGTAAATGATGTTGTGGACGAGATTAAGAAACTACAACAGGAAAATCAAGTAGCTTTAAGAAATATCATAGTAGATGAAGATGGAGTCGGTGGTGGAGTTAAAGACTACTTACGTTGTCAAGGGTTCGTTAATAATTCAACACCAATTAAGAAAGAGAACTATCAGAACTTAAAGACTCAATGTTATTACAAGTTAGCAGATCAAATAAATAAAGGTCAGTTAGGAATCAGCTGCTCAGATGTAAATGTTAAGAATCATATTACTGAAGAACTAGAACAAGTTAGAATGAAGGATGCAGACAAAGATAGTAAACTACAGATAATATCTAAAGATAAGGTTAAGGCTATTCTAGGGCGTTCTCCTGATTATGCTGATGCTTTAGCTATGCGAATGTATTATGAGATTGATAAGAACGTGGGTAGGTATTACGTTCAATAAAAAAAGGACTAAGAGTCATAAATTCTTAGCCCTCTAAAAATAATTTTATAAATGGACTGCAAACATACACTATTTATTTAACATAACTACATAGTAAACTAAAAAACTTAATTTTCTATTATATAGTAGATGAAAGTAAAAATAAAAAAGGAAGGTAAAGTAGAATCGTTTAATCTTATTAATAGTTGGGCTGACGTTACTTTAGAAACTTGGCTTAAACTTATTGACTATGCAACAGGAACAAAGACTGAGGAGGCTACAAAGACTCTAGCAGCCTTAACAGATATTCCTAAGCAGTTAGTTAAGGAACTAGCATTATCAGACGTTGCAGTCATAATGTCAAAGATAGGAGAACTCCAGGCTAAGCAAGATACTGAACTAAAAAGGATCATAGAGATTAATGAAGTTGAATACGGATTCCACCCTGACCTTTCAGAAATAAGTTTAGGAGAGTATGCAGACATTGAGCAATTTATTAAGAATGGAATAGACTCAAGCCTTCCTGAATTGATGGCTGTACTTTACAGACCTATCAAAATAAAGAAAAGTGATACACTATATATTATTGACTCGTATGATGGAGATATTCGGCTCAGAGCTGAAGAAATGAAACAGATGTCAGCGGAACAAGTGCAAAGTGCATTGGTTTTTTTTTACACTTTAGGGAAGGTGTTGTCAGAGATTATGCCATCATATTTGATGGAGAGGCTACAGGAAATGAAGACGCAATAGCTAGTAATGACTTTGCCTCCAAATGGGGATGGTTCGGTGTAATGCATAGATTGTGTGGAGAGGACATAAGTAAACTAGAAAGTATTACCAAGCTAAGTCTTTTAGAGTGCCTGACTTGGTTAAGTTATGAAACAGATTTAAACTCACAAAATAAAGTTAAAAGAAATGGTTAAGAATAAAACATATAGCAACGTAGTTAATAGACTTTTAAAGATAGGCGAACTACATGAGCAAATCAGTACAACGTCTGTAGGCGACATTTTCGATATAGCTTTAGAATCTGATGTCAAATATCCACTGCTTCACGTCAATCCAACAAGTGTAGCAACAGGAGATAGTCAGCTTACTTACTCGTTTCAAATATTCATTATGGATATGGTATCTGAAAAGAAAGACTGGACTTCTCACAACTCAGGAACTCCATTTTATAAGTTAGTCAATACTTTAAGCAACGAACAGGATGTACTTAATGAAACACTACAAATATGTACAGACTTTATTGGAATGCTTAGACACTCAGCTAAACAGTCTGAAGAATTAAACGATATAGATGCTCCGATATACTTTTCACAAGATCAATTTAATATAGAACCATTCTCAGAGAGGTTTGATTCGGTAGCTTGTGGATGGACGTTTACCTTAACAGTATTAGTTCAGAACGACTTTCAGACTTGTGATATACCTGTAGCTTAATGAAATGGAAAATCGGATATTTAACAATACAGATAGGATGGAGAGGATGGAAAATAACTCTTGATTTATGAAGACTGAAAACATAGAGAGATATATGAATAGCTTTGGCAGACAAGTTGTTGCTCAAGCAAAGACTACTCTTAATTATAAAAAGGGTGGAGATTCTAAGTTAGAAGATTCTATTAAGTTCAAAGTAATTGAAGACAAGGAAGGTTTTACTCTGCAATTCTTTATGTCTAGTTATGGTCAGTATGTAGATAAAGGAGTTTCAGGAACTAAACAAAATAGAACCTTTAAGAATTATAAAGGTAAAGTTATAAAGAGTCCATACGCTTATAGGAACGCTAAAGGTCATTCACAACCACCAAGTAGTGCTTTAGATAAGTGGGTAGTTAAAAAAGGTATAGCTCCAAGAGATGCAAAGGGTAGGTTTATTAAGCGTAAGACTTTGACTTTCTTAGTGGCTAGAAAAATAGGTAGGTACGGAATACAAGGGATTAGCTTTTTTCAAAAACCTTTAGGACTCGCTTTGGAACAGTTCGGTAAAGACTTATTAGGTAACGTAAAAGAAGATATAATTAACAGCATAACAACAATTAAATAATGGCACTAACAATTAACCAAATACCCTTATACACTCTTAATCCTGTAGGTCAAGAGTTAATATTCACAATAGAAGATACTGCTGTAGTGGGTACTTATTATAACGTCAAGTATGTAGCTGAAGTTCATATAGCTGAAGACGACATAGATTTAGCAACTTCAACGGCAATAGGTACATTCAAAACAACGCCTAACAACGCAGGAGTAGGTATGTTTGACTTTAGACCAATAGCTGAAAGTTATGTTAGTCCTGACAATCAGGGTGCTTTAGGAAGTACATATAAAGGAGATGCAATACTACATCCTCTAGCTTTAATAGATAAGTATTCTCATAATGATTCGGTTAGATACATTAAGATTAAGTTTAAGGTTGAAGGAGCAACAACGGCAACGGCTGAAGTATTAGAAATAGACTCAGAGGAATCAGTGCAATACACGTTAATCAATGGGTACTTAAAACATACTGACGTTCAAGATAGGGATTCAACAGGAAACTTTGGATTTGATACCGAGATATTCCAATTACAAGAAATAACAGAGGGTATATTTTTAACCAATGCACCATTTGTTCAGTATGCTAATATAGAAGACTATGGTACTTTATCTTTTATGGCTACTCCTGTAGTTGGCAATCAGGCAGATACTACAGTAGACTATATAAGAATCATAACTTATGACTCTTCAGATACTCCAATTTCAACAATAGACGTGGATAACTTATATGCAAACGGAGGTGTAACGACTTGGGATTCTGCAACTAAAAATCAGTTGCTACACTTTGGTTGTTTTCCTGCTAATCTTATGTGGAGTACAGTATTTCAAGCGGCACTTTCTACATTGAGTTACTACACAATAGAAGCTTATAATAGTTCAGGTGTTAAAGTATCTGAAATTTACAGAATCAACATCAACTGCCCTACTCTTAAAGGCTACGAACCTATCAGACTTACTTGGCTTAATCAATGGGGAGTTTGGGATTACTATACATTCAAGATGAAGTCTACTAAGTCTATTTCAACTAAAGGAAGTACATACAATCAGTTAGGGGGTACTTGGAATGAAAGCATATACAGTCCTTCAGGCTACAAAGGAGGGAAGAAAGCGTTTAGAGTTAATGCAACTGAAAAGGTTGTAATGAATACAGACTTTGTGAATCAATCAGAAGCTACTTGGTTTGAAGAACTTGTTAATAGTCCTGAAGTATATATCTTAGAGGGCTATCAATCAGATCCTACTAATCCTTTACTAAGCACATACGTTACTCCTGTTAGACTGACAACTTCTAACTTTACTAAGAAGACTGTAGCAAATGATAAACTTATTCAATACACTTTTGAAGTTGAAAAGAGTAAAACCCTTAGAACCCAATCAGTATAATGAGTGTACAATTAATAGTATATCCACAAAGTTATGAAGGAATAGCTAATGCGTTCTCAGGCAATCCTACAGAGGCTATTGTCAATGGGATTAACTTCTTAGGATTAGACAATACAGGAACTTATACAACTGCATCTGCTACTCCTTATGTAGATACCCTAACAAACGCTGCACCTGCTAGTATAAATACTTGGTATAGGTTTAGGAAGAATACAGGAGTAACACCTGCATTTCCTACAGTATCAGCAGGAGATTTAATTTTAGAGTCAGGAAGTGTAAGTATAACAGGAGTATATCAACAGCTTAGTAATTTAATAGTAGGACAGTTATATATTGTAACTATTAATATAGTAACACCTGTTTCAGGGGGTACAGTTGTTGTTGGTGCTTATAATGGTGCAACAATTCAAGGAGGTTACACGTCTTACAGTTCAAATGTAACACAAATATCAAAGATGTTCTTAGCAGCAGCACCTCAGATGAATATAATGATAAGTTATTCTCATCCTGCTGCACTTAATCTTGAAATAAGTTCTATATCTTCTTTACCTATAGGAACTCAAACAGCAGACCCTATAGTTTCAGATGGTCAAGCTATACTAGACCTTTATGAAGATGAAGATTTACCCTTGACTTTAAGCGTAGATGACTTCAAGAATGTAGCTGAGAAAGTACAATCTTACTCAAAGGCTTTTAATTTACCAGCAACAAAAAGAAACAACAAGATATTCAATCAAGTGTTTGATGTAACAAGGTCAGATGATGGGGTTATCTTTAATGTATATAAAAAGACTAAATGCGTTTTAAAGCAGGACGGCTTTGTTCTATTTGAAGGGTACTTACGGCTATTAGATGTAACAGATAAGGGGCAAGAGATAAGCTACAATGTAAACCTTTATTCAGAAGTAATAGCTTTAGCAGACTATCTTAAAGACTCAGACTTTAGGGCTTTAGACTTTACAGAATTAACACATGATTATAATAAGACCGAAATTATAAACAGTTGGAACGACTCAGGAACAGGAATAGCTTATACTAATGCGAATACTTCAGGCTTTAGAGATGCTTACAAGACAGTTAAATATCCTTTTGTTAATTGGAATAATCAGATAGTAGTTTCAGATGGAACTAGAGGAACTTCAGGAAATCCTGAACTAACTTCTTTAGAGCAAGTATTCAGACCATTCATTCAAGTAAAGTATTTGATAGACAGAATATTTGAACCTACACCTTTTACTTATGAGTCAGTTAACTTTGGAACAGAAGACTTTGGAAACCTTTATATGGACTTTAATTGGGGTGCTGATAATGTTCCTTCAAATGTTACAGGTTCTACTTATTCAGGGCAAGCTCCTTACTCTGCTGATATATTTTTATTACCTATTGCAACTTCATCTTATCAAAATTTACAATTAGCAAATTATCAAAATAATGCTTGGGTTACACCTCCAAATTATAACCAATCTACAAATATACTAACTGCAACTCAACTCAACGAAACCTATCAAATTAATTATGACTATCAGATAAACTGCTCAGCAGGAGATACTGTAGAATTTCAATGGCTTCACACAACATCTTCAGGAACTAATGTAATAGACTTTACTTCAATTTTATCTGTAACCTCTATTAATTATTGGGTAGGAAGTTTTAATATAGTTATGCAGACAGGAGATACTTTACAGGCACAATTTAAAACAAACGGAGCTAATACTTGGCAGTATTCAACTTTTGCTTCTACAGTAAATTTTATTAAAAGTATTTCAGCCGTTACTTCACAAGGTTTCCTACAAACATTAAGAGGAGAAACAGGTCAATGGGAGTTCTTAAAAGGATTGATAACTATGTTTAATCTAATAACAACACCTGACAAAGATAACCCTAACAACATAATTATAGAGCCTTATGTAGATGTCTTTATGAATAATACCGACACACCTTTACAATGGACTGATAAGATAGACGTTTCAGAAATGAAATTAACACCTTTAGCAGACTTGAATAAAAGAACTATCTTTAAGTTTGTAGAAGATGATGATGACTTTGCTTTCACTAACTATAAAAATCAAGTAGGAGGACACTTGTACGGAAGTAAGAAGTTTAATGCTGGAAATGAATTTAATATCTTAGAGGGGCTTAATGAAGTAATAGCTGAGCCTTTTGCAGCTACAGTAGTCAAACCTTTAATGAGTCAATACCCTCAACTTATAACTCCTGCTATATACGCTTACAATTCAGAAAGCGACACCTCAGAAGGATTTGAAAATAGTCCTAGAATACTATATAACAATGGGATTAAAAACTCAGGAACTACATACTATATTCCTGCACAAAATGGAGTAGCTGCAACTGATACACAAGTGGACTACTTACAATTTAGTCATATTAAAGATGGAGGCACTTCTGTTTCTTCTTATAAAGACTTTCATTTTGGATTGTGTCAGTTGCTAGGGAATCAAGCGTCTACATTAAATAACCTCTTTAACTTATATTGGTTGCCTTACTACTCAGAGCTTTACAATCCTAATACTAGGATCATGACTATTAAAGTGAATCTTACTCCTGCTGATATTAATACTTTCAAGTTTTCTGATACTGTACAGATTAAGAACAGAACCTTTAGAGTTAACAAAATAGACTACAAGCCGAACGACTTGGCAACTGTTGAATTTATACTTATACCATAATGCCTGATATAACTTACACAATACCTTTACTAAACGGAATGACTATTAAGCCTGCAGAGGTTTCTGTTTTAGGAACTGTTACCTTTACAGATGGAACAAACAACATAACACCTAACCAAGCACAATGCGAGGCTTATGGATATACCTATAATAGAGCGACTGGCACTTGCTCTGTATTCAGATACAACACAAATTTAATAAGCAGCTTTAAAACGAACTAAAACATAAACGGAATTATGGCAAAAGAAGTATTAGAAATGGAGGTTAAGTCAAATATTGGCGAGGTATCTAAAGACACTAAAGGACTTACTAATGAAGCCTCTAATGCAGCAGGCGAGTTTAAAGTAATGGGAGTTTCTTTAAATGGAGTTAAAAAAGCCTTTGCTTCAGCAGCAGTAACAGCTAAAGGAATGTTTGGTTCTATTAAAGCAGGATTAATAAGTACAGGAATAGGTGCTTTTGTAGTCCTTATAGGTTCGCTAGTAACTTACTTCACAAACACTAAAAGAGGTGCAGACCAATTAAGTCAAGCTTTTACAGCAGTTGGTGCTGTTGTAGATGTTTTAACAGATAGATTCTCAAGAATGGGAGAAATTATTACTCTGGTATTTAGTGGAGAGTTTAAGAAAGCAGGAGAAGTAGCTAAAGGTATATTCTCAGGAATTACAGCAGAGATAGGAAAAGAAGTTAATGCTATGGTTTCATTAAAGAAAAGAACGCAAGAGCTTAGAGATGCTGACAATGAGTTTATGATACAAAAAGCAGCTACTAGACAAGAGATTGAAAAAGCTCGTCTTAATGCAGAAGATGAAACAAAGTCTGCAAAAGAAAGACTAGATGCTTTAAAAACAGCTTTAACACTTGAAGAAAAGACTACTAATAGAGAGTTAGAACTAGCAAGAGAAAGACTAGCTATTCAGGAAGAAGAAATGTTATTAAGTGAAAATTCAGCAGAAGATGAAGAAAGACTTGCTCAATTAAAAGTTGAATTAATAGAAACTGAAACAGCTTCTGTTAAAATGCGTAGGAGGGTAATTACTGAGGTTAATGCTTTGGAAAGAGAAATACATTCAGAGTCTAGTCAAAGGCTAAAGGATAGACAAGATTCAGATGTAGTAATGACTAAAGTTTTTACAGAACAGATAGATGAACGAATAGATGCAATTAAGAAGTTGGCTAAAGCAGAAGATATTAATTTTGAAAAGAAAAAGACAATAGAATTAACCCTTCAGCAACTTTCAGAAAAACGCATTGAGTGGGATGCAATGACACAAAAGGAAAAATTAAATCTTACTAAAAACACTTTAAGGGATTTAACTAAAATAGCAGGAGAGGAATCAGAGACAGGAAAAGCATTAGCAATAACAGCTACTACTATTGATACATTTCAATCAGCACAAGCGTCTTATAAGTCTTTGGCAGGCATTCCTATTGTAGGTCCTGTTTTAGGGGGTGTCGCAGCAGCAGCAGCAGTAGCAATGGGATTAAAGAATATAGCAGCCATAAGAGGTGCTAATAGTAGTGGTGGAGGAGGCGGAGGTTCAACACCTTCAGCACCACCTAGCACACCAGCACCTCAAATGATGTCAGGAGCTTTTGATATTAGTGGAGGAGTAGCACCTGAAGCTACTAAGGCTTATGTAGTAACAGACGAAATGTCTAACAGTCAAAACCAATTAGCTAATATTAGAAGGAGGGCTACTATTTAAACCTTATTACTCCCTGACTGATGTTTCGAGCCAACAGTCAAGGAGATAGATAAGGCGCACCGAAAGCTAAGCGTTAATTTCTTTAGACCACAAAGATACACTTTAAAATCAAATAACCTAACTTAATTTCTATTATATATTATGACAGAAACTAAAACTACTTCAATCGTTGAATTAATAATCTCAGACGATAATCAAGAGTTGGCAATTGACGCTATATCGCTCGTTACCGCTCCTGCGATAGAATCTGAGTTCGTGTTTTTCGGAAAAGAAAAGAACAACTTAACCTTTGCTAAAGTAGATGAAGAAAAGAGAATGTTAATCAGTCCTGCTTTGATTCCTAACAAGCAAATATTTAGACACGATCCTAATACTGATTCTGACTACTATGTTTATTTTTCAAAACAGACAGTTCAAAAAGCTTCAGAACTCTATTTAAAACATAACAACCACCACAAAGCTACCTACCAACATCAAGACAGGGTTTCAGGAGTTCTAACAGTTGAATCTTGGATTAAGGAAGGAGATAGTGATAAGTCAAAGTTATACGGCTACGACTTACCTAATGGCACTTGGTTTGTTAAAATGTCCGTTCAAAATGATGAGCTTTGGTCTAAGATTAAATCAGGAGAATTAAAAGGGTTGAGTATAGAAGGTTATTTCACAAATAAATTTGAAGCTATGCAAAAGAAAGAGCCAACTAATGAAGAAATACTAGAAGCTCTTAACGAGATAATAAAGGAAAATCAAACAGAACAATAACCTTTCTATTATATACTACAAACCTTAAATAAAAACTATGGATTTAAAAAATCAAATATTAGTAGCACTTGGACTTGACAAAGAAGTAGTTTCTTTAGAGTGGCAAGCAAAATCAGAAGACGGAACTATTTTCGTTTCAACTGCAGACGAATTAGCTGAATCGGTGGATATATCAGTTCTTACTGAAGATGGTACTACTATTCCTTTACCTATTGGAACTTACAAAACAGATGACGGTGTTACTTTTGTTGTTGTTGAAGAAGGTATTGTGGATTCAATCTTAGAAGCTGAAGAAGAAGTTGCTGAAGAAGAAGCTCCAGTTGAAGAAGAAGTTGAAATGGCTGAAGAAGCTACTGAAGAATTAGAAGTTGAAGATGACGCTTTTGAAAGATTAGTAGAAAGAGTTCAAAGCTTTGAGGACGCAATAGCAGACTTAAAAGGAGAAGAAAAAGAAGTTGAAGAAGAAGTTGAAGAATTATCTGAAGAAGTTGAAGTAGAAGAAAGAGGTACAACTCCTAAATCT
>Ga0209713_10001728_pt1 | contig 13256 bp, 12 predicted proteins | sample ArcOceMetagenome_3_FD_187444 | JGI IMG/M metagenome (GOLD analysis project Ga0209713, IMG submission 187444) | Marine eukaryotic phytoplankton communities from Arctic Ocean - Arctic Ocean- Svalbard ARC20M Metagenome (SPAdes) (version 2) | ecosystem: Environmental > Aquatic > Marine > Oceanic...
TGTGCGTGCCATTATGATTCACCCGCCACTCCGCCGCCCTCTCCTCCCATCCCGCCCGCGGCACCGTCGCCACCTTAGTCGCCACCCGCGACCCACACACTCCACCACCACACACCGCCCTAATCGTCGGGATGGGCCCCACCAGCACACCGCACCATACTAAGCCGGCGCTCGCGGGGGGGGCCTCGGTCCCCGATTCCCGCGGTGTAACAACGGGGGGGAGCCCCCGGCGTGACGATTGGTGCGCACACGCTTGGCGACTCGCCTGCATGGCTGTCGAGGCCATTGTCTTGCTCGGCCCTGGCTGCCTCCGCACACTGAAACCCCACCGACGCACCCCCTCTCTCGCCTCCACACACACACACACCTCCACCCTGCGCTCGCTCAAGCCCCAAGCTCCTGCTCGCCTCCTTCCATATCACCCCCTCCCCTCCACCCCTCCTGGCCTCCCTCGCCTCGGCGCGCAGGTACTGGCTGTCGGTGCCGGCGGAGAGAACGGGCTCGATCGCCTACCTACGAGAGAACCCGCTGCTCGGCGCCGGCATCATCTGCGCTGGCTCGCTCGCCGCCTTCGGCTACAACATGTCGGTCTTCATCTACACGATGGTCGCATCGGCGCTCGCGCTGATGGTCTCGACCAACCTGCTCAAGGTCGTGCTCATCACGGTCGCCGCCGTCATGGAGCACGTGACCTACTGGGTCAACCTCCTCGGCATCGCCATCTTCTACACGGCCATCGGCGTCTACGCCTACCTCTCCTTCGCGCAGAAGCAGAAGAAGGCGGCCGCGCCCGCGCCCGCGGCCGAGGCCGGGCCGGCGCCCACGGAGAAGACCAAGCTGGTCAGTCCGTGAGAGCTGGAGATAGCTGGTGGGGGGACGTGAGATAGTTTTCGAAGCATATTTGCTTGGTTGTGTCTGTGTGTCGCGTGTGTGTTTGTCGACGGTTGCTCAACTTTCATGCGCTAAGAGTGCCCCCCGACGCTGTCGCAAGGTGTGTGTGTCCTTTTGCGAGTTTCCTGGTCACGCGAGCAGCGCGGCATGTACCGCCTGAACTGCGACGGCGCTCGCTAGGTTTCCGCTGAAACAAGAGGGGGGATAGATAGATAGATAGATTTACGCACGTATCTAAGAGGAGGGGCGGCACATCACTCATGCAAGTTCCTCAGTCTTTGCGATCGTCTTCTGCGCCGCCTCCACCGCGCCGAACGCCGATCTGCTCACCCACCATGTCCGCCATGGAGTGCGCCGCGCCCCCAGCCGCAGCGCCCGCCCACTCGCCACCCTCTGCTGCGAAGCCATCCTCTGCTGCGAAGCGTGGTCCCACTTCTGACGGCGCCCGTGCGTGCCTGCTCTCTCGGCAGGGTCGACAGCGCTCCTCCGTTCCAGCTGTGCGCGACGCTCGCGGGCCACGAGCAGGACGTGCGCTCCGTCAGCGCGCTCTCGAGCGGTGAGGTGCTCACCGGCTCGCGCGACATGTCGGTGCGCCTCTGGAAGACAGACAAGGACCCATCGTCGGAACAGGCCTACACCTGCGCGGTCACCCTGCTCGGCCATTCCCACTTTGTGGGCGCGGTCTCGCCGGCGGGCACCGGCGCCGCCTCCGGCTCGAACGACAAGCACGTGATCGAGTGGGACCTCGCGGCCGGCACGCCGCTCCGCATCCTCGAGGGGCACACCGACGTGATCTCGTGCGTGCGGGCTGCCGCGAGCGGCGACACGCTCTTCTCCGCCTCGTGGGACAAGACGGCGCGCGTCTGGCAGCAGGGCGCCTGCGTGCGCACGCTCATTGGACACGAGGCTGCCGTGTGGAGCGTGCTGCCGCTCGAGGACGGCCGCGTTCTCACCGCCTCCGCCGACCGCACGATCAAGCTGTGGGCGGGCGAGGAGACGCACACGCGGGCGGACGAGGCGATCGTTCGGGGCACGTGCGTCACGACCTTCTCGGGGCACGAGGACGTCGTGCGCGACCTGGCGCTGGTGCCCGGCGTCGGCTTCGTCTCGGCGTCCAACGACGGGACCATCCGCGCGTGGGAGCTGGGCGGCTCGTGCATCAAGGTGATCCGCGCGAGCGAGACCTTTGTCTACAGCGTCGTCGTGCTGGGCTCCGGCGAGTGGATGACGTGCTCCGAGGACCGCACCGTCCGCATCTGGAACGCCGGCACCGGCGAGTGCGTCCAGTCGATCTCGCACCCGTCGACCGTGTGGGCGTGCTCGGCGCTGCCCAACGGCGACCTGGCGGCCGGGTGCGCCGACGGCAACGCGTACGTCTGGACGCGCCAGCCGGACCGGACGGCGAGCGCCGAGCTGATCGCCGCCTTCAAGGAGACGGTCGCCAGCACGTCGCTGCCCGCGCAGCAGGCCGAGGGCATGGTCGAGGGCGGCGACGGGCTCGAGTTTGTGGACGAGGAGGCGCTCGCCGAGCCGGGCATCAAGGAGGGGCAGCAGAAGTTCGTCAAGGACGCCAACGGCACCAAGTGGCTGTACCAGTGGAGCGGCTCCGGTCAGAACTGGGAGAAGATCGGCGAGATCACGGGCCAGAACAGCTCGGAGGGCGCCGCGCTCGGCAAGAAGATCTTCGAGGGCAAGGAGTGGGACTTTGTCTTCGACATCGACCTGCACGGGCCGGGCGCGCCGCCGGCGCAAATCCCGTTCAACCGCGGCGACGATCCGTGGATGGCCGCGCAGCAGTTCCTGTGGAAGCACGAGCTCGACCAGGGCTTCCTCGAGCAGGTCGCCAACCACATCACGCAGAACACGCCCGGCAACGTCGTCCAGACGGGCGGCGGCAACGTCGACCCCTTCACCGCCGGCGGCTCCTACCAGCCCGGCGGCTCGTCCGGCGGCGGCGCCGGCGGCTCGTCGGCCGGCAACTCCGACCCGTTCACCAGCGGCGGCGCCTACCGCCCCGGCGGCTCGTCCGGCGGCGCCGGCGGCTCGTCGGGCGGCAACTCCGATCCGTTCACCAGCGGCGGCGCGTACCGGCCCGGCAACGCCACCGCCCCGGCGCCCGCGCCCGCCGCGCCGGCTGCGCCGGCGTCGGCGTACGCGCAGTTCGACACGTGCAAGCACGACGCGGCGCTCGGCAAGCTGCTCGAGTTCAACAGCAGCCTCGGCGGCGCGGCGACGCCGCTCGGCGACGCCGACGTGGCGGCGCTGACGGCGATGGTCGAGGCGCTCAAGGGCGGCGGCGGCAAGGCCGCGATCACGGCGGCGCACGTCGCGCTCTTCACGGGCGGCGGCGGCGGCGGCGGCGGCGGCGGCGCGGCCGGCGCGAGCGGGCTGCTGGCGTGGCCGGCCAAGTCGATCTTCCCGGCGCTCGATTTGCTGCGCCTCGTGCTGCTGCAGCCGTCAGCGGCCGCGCACGTCGCCGCCGCGCAGCCGCCGCTGCTGCCGCGCCTCGCCGCGCTGCTCGGCGCCGACGCCGACAAGCCGACCACGCTGACGGTGCTGCGCTGCTTCGCCAACGCGCTGTACAACGAGCCGCTGCGCCCGACGGCCGCCGCGGCCGCCTCGGCCATCATGGACACGCTCGCGACGCCGATCGAGAGCGGCGCGACGGGCGTGCGCCTCGCGGCGTGCACGGCGCTCGTCAACCTCTCGTCGGCCCTCGCCGAGGGGGCGCTCGCGCAGGCGGGCGGCGACGCCGACGCGCTCCAGCTGCAGGCGCTCTCGCTGTGCGCGCACGCGCTGTCGGTGGGCGCCTTCGCCGCGCCCGCCGAGGAGGAGGCGCTGTACCGCGTGCTGGTGGCGCTCGCGGCGCTGCTCGGCATCGGCGCGAGCACCCTCGACGTCGCCCACGACCTCGACGTCGGCTCCGCGCTCCAGGCACTCCAGCTGCCGCCCAGCGCCGCGCCCAAGGTCAAGAGCAGCCTCGCCGGCCTCGTCGCGACCATGGGCAAGCGGAGCAAGGCGTGAGGGCCTGGCCCGCGCGGCCCGCGATGCCCGGGAAGGGGGGAGTTGAGTGGGCGAGAGAGGGAGGGAGCCGGGGGAGATGCGGAGTTGTGCCCGCTGAGGAGGGAGGGTTGCCGGCCGAGACGTCGCGAGGCATGGATGAACAAGGGGCAGATGGTGTGAGTGCGGTTCGCTAAAGTAAGTAAGAAACCAGGAGTGACAGAAGCCGTTGACTGGTGGTTCTTCTACTTAATGTGGACAATCCAATCAACGCACAAAGCACCGCAATGGCAAACACTCACGCCAACTACTTTACAGAGGAATGCACCGTCCGCGGCTTGCCCAGCGCCCCGCGCAAATCGCTGATGGTGCGGCCAATGTGATTGTTCTCGTAGCAAGCGTCCACCTGGACCAAGGCACCGAGATCCAGAAACGCGCTTAGGCCGCGAGGGTCCACTTCGAGCGCGTGCTCGAGCCGCTCGATGCCAGCGACCAGCGGCCACAGACTGCGGTCATCAAAGGGCCACACCCAGAGCGGCGCGTCCGCCTCAGACACCACGGCTCGCCAGCATTCGTTCAGGGCCTGATCAGACCCAGGCTTGGACGGATCCGCTCTTGCGAACCAGTCCGTTGTCAAAAGCTGGGGGCAGCCCATTCGCAGGGGGCTTCAAGTCAACAACCGTGGCGCCTAGCACAGCGCCGTCGCCACTCTCGTTCATCTCTCAAGTCACATCTCAAGTCAGGCTCTAGTCCGAGACCTCTCTGTAGACACGCTCGCATCGCATGTCTCATGAGGCTCTTGGGGGCGTGCATCAGCTCTGGTCCTTCTGAGGACAAAAGTGCCGCTGCTCCAGGCATACGTTCGTGCCATTGGAGCATCGACAGGCCGCATTCTGTCTGGACCAATGCTTTAGCGCTCCCAGCAGTGCGTCCTCAGGTGGGTGGTCGCTGTTCGGCATTCGGCAGATGGGGCCCATGGAGTTGTACCTTCGTGCATCCGCGTCGTTATGGCACATCCTGCTCAAGGCGCTGCTCACATTCTCCGGACAGCGTCCCCATCTGTGAATCATCGGAGCGGGATTAATGTTGGGCCAATACGAGACGTTGGCCAAGTTGGCCAGAGCGCTCGGCACGCACAGCTCGATGCGCACTTGGCATTCGAAGCCCGATCGCGCCTGGACGAAGGCGACCATGGCGTACCGTCGAGGGACGACCAGTACAAAGTCCCAATAAAGCGCAGGGAAGCGACCGAGAGCATGGAGCCACGCGGGCGAGAGCGCGCATCGATATAAGAGGTCAGGGCGGGTCCGGATGATCCAGGCGTAGGTGAAGCCACCAGCGACTTCGTAGGAGACAATCGCCTCGTACGCCAGCTTCCACCGGGTGAAGTAGTCCACGCCCTCCTGGACTATTGATCGCACAGGCTGGAGGGCATGCATGAAGCGCGCGACGTCCTTGCCGGGGGGCCAACGAAGTGGAGGGATGGACATGTTGCGGATGCGCATCTGCGCGTAGAACATTCTCTTGTTATACACCCCGCCCGCAGCTTCCATTGTGTGAGACAAGTGAAGGAACACGTCCGCGTCGAGCGGCTCAAGGACGTTGAGGATCAGCGACTCCATGGTGTCGGCCAATGTGCGGGTCTCTCCCACAACGGCGCATGCCACGCGATGTTTGGTGCTTCTGTCCCCAGCCGCACTCTCTCGCTGCTTCTGCTTCTGCTCGCGGTATCGTATCAGGCTGGCATTGTCTTGCTGAGCAGCTCTGATTTGGCGGGCTCTCTCCTGCCGAGCAGCACTGACTTGGCGGGCTCTCTCTAGGCGAGTAACTTCGAACTTGTCGGACTCCAAGTAGAGACGCAGCATGAGCACGGCTCCGAGCACGCCCGCAACGCCCCGTGCAAGCGATTTGAGGCCTCTGCAGACCAGCGCGAGACAAACGAGTGCGAGCGCTGCCAGCAGCACCACATCGCCATCGATGTCGTGTTTAGGCTGCGAGGCATAGATACCAGCACGTCGATGTTGAGCTGCGAGCGGTTCCATACATGTATGTCTACTTACTTACTTACTTACTCTGTGGCGCGACGCGGACCACGCGAGTTGCTGTCTACGCGCCAAGACGGCGCTGTGCATCGCGTCGCTCTGACACGGGTCGATGACTGACTATCTGCAGCAGGCGTCCTTCCTGCACCGCCAGGAGGCCGAACGCTTGGAGTCGGCTCGGAAGACGCAAGCCGCCGAGCATCAGCGGCGCCAGCGCTACAACCGCATGATCGACTTCAACCGCGGTGCGCACGGCGGCGAGGTGCCCGTCTGGTTTGCCGCCGAGGAGTCGTGCTGCGCGCCTGGTCGCGTTCGAGGGATGCTCGCGGACCGCTCCACGCCGCTGGCGGCCGTGCTCTGCCACCCATGGGGTCCGATGGGCGGCAGCATGTTTGACGTCCACGTCTGCGAGCTCGCTGGCCTCTTGGGAGTCGAGGGCGGCATCACGACGCTGCGTTTCAACTTTAGGTACGGCGTCGGCCGTGGCCGCTCGTCGGAGGCCGACGTTCGCGGCGCGTGCGCGCTGCTCCAGACGCTCGATCCACCGCCGCGTGGCATCCTGCTCGTTGGGTACTCGTATGGCGCCTGCGTGGTGGCCGACGCCGCACCAAGCATCGACGCGGTGACGGCCTTCGCTATGATCTCGCCACCTCTTGCTCCGGCGATGCTCCTCTTCGGTGGGCGCGACCCGATGGCGGGGGCGCGCCGCTCGTCCAAGCCGAAGCTGATGATTGTTGGCGACAAGGACCAGTTCTGCGGCACGAAGCGCTTCGCAATCTGCGCGCGTACGCTCGCCGAGCCGAAGCGATGCAACGTCGTCACGACCGACGAGGCGACGGCCTGCGGCGACGGCTGCGGCCACGCGCACAACGTGGGTGTCGACCACTTCTCGATGTTCAAGCGGCTCGGCGACGCCCTCGTGCCGTGGGTCGAGGAGACGTTTGGGCTGCCTCTCGCCTCGCTCAGCAAGAGCGACGGCGAGGTCGCCGCCGCCTCGTCGTGAGCGCGCAACGCGCCACTCGAGGCGCCAAACTTTCATGGGCGCACACGGGCTCGAGTTGAAATCTAACGTAAAGTTGACTACATAGGCTGATTCGATACTCTCACTTATTTTCTGCAGTTTCCTTCTTTTCTGCGAGGGTCTCCTTCAAATCTGCTGTGACGCTCTGCGCCAGCTTCATCGCCTCCTGCGCCTCGGCGAGCGAGTCCTCGATCTGCTTGTCGACATTGTCGAGGTGGTTCTCGGCAGCAGCGAAGTTCAAGTTGTTGCTGGTGTACTGCGTGTGGGTCTGGGTGAGACTGTGCGGCGCCACCTGTGCCGGAGAGCTCGGGCTGCCTGTGAAACGACCCCAAGACACCGGATGCAGCCGCGTGGCGACGTCCATCACGACCCATTTTTGGCTCTTGCCGGCGACGCTGCCCCTGTCCTGGCCGGCGGACAGGCCCTCGATCGAGAAGCGCCGCCCCATGAGCCTTGTGACTGAAGAGCGCACCGAGCCACGGTTCATCCGCTTCTTTTTGCTAGTGCGCCCACCTGGGTCCGGTTTGCCCCAGCGATTCGCTCGGTCCTCAGAGCTGTTCGATCGACCTCTTTCTGTGCGAATCTGACCGAGCGCCGGATCGTCGTCGTCGCTCTCCTCCTCTGCTGCTGCGGCCTCGTCAGCTGATACCGACAGGAGGTCGTCGCTCGGGTTGAAGAACTTGGCCTTGATGGAGTCGGCGATGCTGCGGCGCCTGCCGGCCACGCTGCGCCGATTGACGGACTGTCGACGCGGCGTCTTCGGCTGCTCCTCGGCGCTGCCCGATGCAGCGTCAGGGCTGGCAGCGGCCGGCGCTTCTGCCGCTGCCCTCCGCTTCGGTTTGCCGTCGAGGTAGCCCATTGCTCGTGCGATATTAAGGTTAACGCGCTAACGATAATCGCGTCGCTCAACAGATCAACAGCGCAAGTTCGGCATGGAGGAGTCAAACCGGCGGCTTGAGCTATGCTCGCGCCGTGGGGGCGATTGGCACGGGTGGGGGCCATGTCACTTTGAGTCACTCTCGGTTTGTGTCTGTGGTTTGGGCGAGTGTAGCCATGGGTTTTCCCGTCTTATCTACAGACCGTTTTTTCGCACCCAAAGGGGAATTCCTAAAGATCCATAAGAAACGCCACCAAATGCACCTCCAACTGTGTATTCCCGACCTGTCGGCGCGGGGTAACCCGCGAGTCCGGCTGGCTCGGGATCAGTGTATCCCTCCTGGGGCCCTCCTGACCGGCGGCTTAGGAAAAGCTAAGATCTAAAGTAATCTAAAAAACCCAGAAAATGACACACCGACACACAGCGATAGTTCAGCGCTGCGCCCCGAGTTCCAACGTAAATTCTAATCCTCCTTCCCACTGTGCCGTTGTGCGCCGGCGGCGGCGCTGTCCCCCGCTGCTGCTGCTGCTGCTGCTGACGGCTCGCCCTCGAGCCTCGGCGCCCCGTCGTCGGCCTCGTCCTGCTCGGCCTGGCCGTACTCGTTGGGCCGCTTCTTGTCGACGCCGTACTGCCAGCGCTGGTAGAGGTAGCAGAAGAAGATGAGGTCGTCGCGCAGGCACGAGAGGCGGTGCATCGTCGGCATCTTGATGATGAAGGCGAAGAGGTCGTCGACGAAGGTGTTGAGCGCCTTGTACATGAACGTCTTCCACGGCATGTGCGCGGTGCTCTTGAGCTTGTAGTTGATGAAGAGCTGCGGCGTCATCATGATGAAGCCGAACATGTACACGCAGCCGACGATCGAACCCAAGAGCCACGAGTACCACGACTTGTGCCTGCATGGTCGAACGCAGCGAAATCGTCGACTACGGCGGCCTCTGGCTGGAAGGCCACGGCCTCTCGGTGCGATCAGAGACACTGGGCCTCTCCTCCCGAGTGCGGTGGGCGGCCCCGAGCCTTCAGATGCAGACTGATGAGCCCGTGGAGGCCCGCTATGGCCTCGCCAAGACGGCCACCTTGCCCATCCTGTTGTTGCGTGTCGTGCGCGAGCGAGTACATCGAGTAGCCGACGACGAGCGGGTACATGACCATCGCCAGGTAGCTCATCGCCTCCTCGTCGTGCACCCGAGTCGACGAGAGTGTGTACGAGTCCATCGGCACGATCTCGAGCTTCGGCAGCCGGCCGCCCGACTGCGCCGGCATGACGACGCCGACGCGCTTGACGGCCTTCTTGACCTTCCAGACCTCGATGGCGAGGCCGACGCCGCTCGAGACGAGGATCATGTACGAGGTGTCGTTGTCCATTAGGTAGAGGAAGATGACCGTCTGGAAGAAGAGGTTGAGCAGCATCGAGCCGAGCGAGAGCCCCTTCATCGACTTGTTGTTCTTCCAGAACGAGATGTCGTTCTTGAAGGCCAAAAAGTCGAATAGCGTGTGCAGCACCTGCATAATCGTCAAACGCGGCGAAACCGTCGACTTGCGGGGCCTCTGGCTGGGAGGCCACGGCCTCTCGGAGGGGTCTCAGATGCTGGGCCACTCCTCACGAGTGCGGAGGGCCGCCCCAAGCCTTCGGATGCAGTCTGTGGAGCCCGTGGAGGCCAGCTGTGGCCTCGCCAAGAGCGCACTTCTGACCATCCTGCGCGCGCCGACACAAAGGCCGTCAGCCCGAGCAGCCACGGGTTGGTGTCGGCGAGCATCCGCTTCACCTCCTCCATCGAGGCCTCGCCGTGCATCTGGCTCTGCGCCTCCATGCTCTGCTGCATCTGCGCCGTCAGCTGCCACTTCATCAGCGAGATGCACGAGAAGTCGAGCTCGAGCGGCAGCGCCTCGGTCGTCTCGTTGATGTGCACCAGCCGCTCGCGGCTCCGCCAGAACTCGTTGACGAAGATCGGCGGCAGGTAGGCGCCCGTCTCGCGGTCGATCGTGAGCGACGCGGGGCCAGCGCGCAGCTGCGGCGGCAGCGAGCGCGGCGAGTAGACCGAGAAGTCGGCGACGACGTTGAGGGTCAGGACGCCCTTCCAGTGCGGCAGCGGCTCCGTCAGGTTCAGGTTGAGCTCCTCGGCGGCCGCCTGATCGACGCCGTCCTTGAAGTCGCCCGAGAGCAGGTTCTTGGTCGCCTTGACCGCCTTCTTGCGCACGTACTGCACCAGCGGCGCGTGCGCCTCCGCCACGCCGAGCCGCCGGTACCGCTTGGCCGACGGGTCGAGCGGCACGCCCGCCTGCGTCACGAAGACGTGCGCCCACAGCCCCGTCGTGTTGGCGCGCAGCTGCGGCAGGTAGCGCGGGTCGAGGGTCACGTTGCGCGCGCGGCTCGTCATGTCCGGGTGCTCGGTCGAGTAGAGCAGCCCCGTCTCCGACCAGATCAGCAGCTCCTTTTTGTCGAAGGCGTCAAAGTAGCCCGCGTCCGAGACGTAGACTTTCAGGTCGATGAGCTCGTCCTTGCGGAACGCGTTGCGGTGCATCGTCGGCGGCACGATGACGACGCCGTCCTTGGTCGTCATCACGCCGTCCGCTCTGGTGATGGCGCCCTCTGGAGGCGCCGGCTGCTGCGGCTTGGCGTTCGGCTTCACGACCTGCTGCATGATGAACCAGATGATCATGCAGCGGCCGATCATGCCCCAGGGCACGCCGCCCTGCTCCTGCTGCTGCACGTCGCCACCCTGGGGCGCGGGCGCGACGGCGTTTGTTTCGGCCATTGCCACGCGGCCGGGTTTTGTAGCTTGCCACGTCGGCGAGGCTAACTTCGCGCTGCATGCAGCGAGCCGTTCACGAGCCACAGCTACTCCACGAGGCTGCTTAGCCAACCGCATCCCGCGAATGGTCCAGGCGCTGAGCGATGCCGCCGCCGTGACGCTGCCAAAGTCTGAAGCGGAGCTGACCTCGTACCGCGAGCTGCAGGCGGCGCTGAAGCCGCCGCCCGCCACCGCCGCCGCCCCATTCGGCCGTCACAAGGCGGACCCGAGGCAGCGCGTGCTCGTGCGGCCGGCGCCGAGTGTGCCGCTGCGCACGCTGGTGCTGCAGAAGGAGGCGCTCGACCAGCAGCGCCGCCTCGCCGCCCAGCGTGCTGCCCACCAGCCGCAGCCGCCACCGCACCCCTCGCAGCCGCAGCAGCCGCCGCCGCTGCCGCCGCCGCCAACGCGACCCCGCTCTTCCGTCACCACTGCCGCCCACGTGGGCCTCGCAGCCGCCCCCGGCCTCGCCGCCGCCTCCGCGCCCTCCGCCGCGACCCCGCCTCGCCAGCGGCGTCAGTTCGAGCACTTGCGTCAGGTTGGCGGCGACGGCGGCTCGGCACCGTTCAAGAAGAGCGCCCTGCGACCGTCGTCGGCGGCGGCCGCGCTGGAGCAACAGCGGCAGCCGGGGCCGACGCCAGCGCAGCAGCGCCAGGCCGAGAGGGCGTTTGCAGAGAAGGCGGCGGCCGACAAGCTGTCGCAGTGGCAGACGGGCGGCGACGACTTCCGCGCGCACGCGGCGCTCGTCGCCAGACGCCTCGCGCCCTCGTTCCGGGAGCGGGAGGCGGCCGCGCCCGCCGGCGGGTGCGGGTCGAGCTTCGGCGGCGGCTGGACCGAGGGTGGCAACTTTGCGGGCGCCGTCGAGCCGCCGCCCGCGCCGCCGCCCGCGCGCGAGGCGGGCCCCAACGTGGCGCTGCGCCACTCCATGATGCTTCAGCAGCAGCAGCAGCAGCAGCAGCAGCAGCAGCAGCAGCAGCAGCAGCAGCAGCAGCAGCAGCAGCTCAGCGAGGAGGCGAGCGACGCCGCCGCCGCCGGTGGTGGCGCGCGGCCGCGCGCCGTGCGGCCCGCCTCGGCGCCCGCGTGCGGCGGTGCGCCGCGCGTGCGCGCCGCGCCCGCGCCCGCCGCCAACCGCGCCGCCATCGGCGAAGGCCGGGGGACTCGCGAGGGCGACGTCGAGTGGTTCCGCGTCGCCCTCGCGCACAGCCTCGTGCCCGCGCGCAGGCCGCCGCCGCCGCCGCCGCCGCCGCCACCGCCGCCGCCGCCACCGAAGGCGGCGCCACCGAGGGCGGCGCCGGCGCCGGAGCATCGGCTGGCGCCGACGCTCGAGGACGGCGCGTCGCCGCCGCGCTCGCCGACGGGCTCGCCAACACGGCGCGGTGGCAAGCCGCGCCACGCGTCGCCGCGGCAGGGCAGCCTGCCCAGGCCCAACTCAGCGGGTGTCTACGCGACGGGCGCCCTCGACTCGCAGTTCTACCGGCGCGCCACGTGCAAGGCGGCCGGCGGCTTTGCGCAGAAGCAGCGCAGCGTGCAGGTCGTTGTCGGCGGCTTCCGCGACCACTTCTACACGGATTACAGGGGGGGTGTCCAGCCGGGCAGTACGTGTCAAGATCGGTAGAATATTTCCTTGGTAAATCCACTTACAAAGATACAAAGAACGCGACTACTCCTAGAGCCGTCTACTAGAGGTGTGGCGGCTGGCCGCGAGGACCGAGGCGCGTGAAGCTGAGGGGCGCGAGCGCGGAGAGGCACCTGGCAGCGCGGGAGGGCGGCCCGCTCGAGCGACGTCGACTATTCCGAGTCGTACCAAGGCACCTCCTTCGGCTCTCCACCACCAAGGAGCGAGGCCTCGCCAAAGAGCGAGCCAAAGAGCTCGCTGAGGAGGGAGTACAGCAGCGGGCGAGCCGGCCCCATGCAGATCACGAACGCCACCAGCAGGTATGGCATCCATCCGGTCCCGCCAGCACCGCCGCCGCCGGTTGCTCCGCGAGGGCCGCCGCGATGGTAGGGCGTGGGCTGGCGCGTCAGCCGCGGCGTGCGCTCAATATCACGCGTCTCCGGTGAGAACGAGACTCCTCTGCCAGCAGCGTGGTCAGCCGGAGGCCCATTGCGCTTCCGTGCCGACTGCAGTGGTCTGCGAGTGGGCCCGCCAGCGGCGCTGCTGTCGGCGCCGCCTCTACTTCCTCCTTCCACGGCAGCCTCAATGCCCGCCAGCTTCTCCTGCATCTCCTCCAGGCCTGCCGCCGCGAGGGCTCGACGGGGTTCAGCACGTCAACACATCGTGGGTGGGCTGTGGCGTGGGCTGAGCGCACCGCCGGACCGCAGATTCTCGAGCTCCTTCTTGATGCTTCCGAGCCCGTTGTCCGAGTAGATCTCAGAGCGCAGCCGGTTCATCTCCTCGGTGATCATTTGCAGCTGGCCGGCGATCGCAGAGGTGGCGCCGGAGAGCTGAGCCGCCATCTCCGCGCGATCGATGCCTTCGGCGGCGGAAAGCTGCTCGTGGTCGTGCTCGTGGTCGTCGGTGGAGATGTCCTCGACGGGAGGTTCGCTGGCGTCCGGCGATGCCATGTTGGGCGATCGCGGGGCCCAGCCGCTTGTGCCGCGAGCACGGCAAGGCATCAGCGCTAACTTCCTACTCTAGG
>Ga0209713_10001729_pt1 | contig 13254 bp, 16 predicted proteins | sample ArcOceMetagenome_3_FD_187444 | JGI IMG/M metagenome (GOLD analysis project Ga0209713, IMG submission 187444) | Marine eukaryotic phytoplankton communities from Arctic Ocean - Arctic Ocean- Svalbard ARC20M Metagenome (SPAdes) (version 2) | ecosystem: Environmental > Aquatic > Marine > Oceanic...
TCAAGTCTAATTTTCTGTGTGTATACTGCTTTGTGTGTAATACTGCAGTATTCTGTACCAGTATACACTACATTTTCTGTGTGTACACTACAGTACCAATACTGCAGGTTCTGCAGTATTGGTTTGCCAAGTCTAATTTTCTGTGTGTACCGCAGTATTGGCAGTATTGGTTTGATGGATGAGACATTCTCCTCTTCAGATGTCTAATTTTCTGTGTGTTTTTAGTATTGCTTTGATACAGATGGATGAGACCTTCTCCTCTTCAGATGTCCTGGACAGGGCATGGTGGTCCTCCCGCGAGTCCGTCAGGTTCCTTATTTCAACCATGTGCCTCTGATATGTAGTCTGTGGGGAGGGAGCGCATGCATGTTCAAGGAAGCGGCGTGGGGATAACAAGAGATTCATGGACAGTGGTGGTAAAGGGTGTGTTGGTGACTTGTAAGTGCGGGGATATGTACATTTTCACTGTGCACAATCCCTCCACCTGTGCGCATGCACTCTCACACGCACACTTCCTCACGCACGACCTGAAGCTGCACCTCACGCGTGGACATTTCCCCTTCGCACGCTGCTATGATGGTCCTCACTCTGCATATGTGGCAGGAGGAAGATGAAGAGGTTCGAGCTGCGGGCGTTAGCAGTTACGGCCAGCACGGCAACATCAACAAGTGATAGCGCACACCTTTTGCAGGACAGAGCGGATAAGAGAATTACGTCACAAACTAGCGGTGTAGATTACACCTGTCGGTGAGGTCCTGATGCGAGCGAGCCACCTTCATCTGCGCCATGGACGTGAATTCAGGGCTCGCCTTGTCAAGTCCTCCCGCCCACCGTACTTGATGACCATCATCATTATTTTCTCGTCCATCCTTTTGTACTTCATGGGCATCGTATTGCATCTGCTTCGTTGCAAGTGTAGAGAATGGAGTGCCCTATGCACGCACACGCACAAGACAATTCGTTATCAGGAACAGACACACAGCCGCCAAGAGGATGAGAGGTATAAATGAAGAGGGACGGAGAGTGGATGAGCGAAACGGGAAGCGCGGGGGATTGGCGGGAGGAGCAGGAGATAGAGAGAAGAAGGTGAAGGGAATTGTACAGGATGAGTGCTGAGCTCGCGTCACGCGCATGCAGGCATGGAGGGCAGGATATACGTGTATGTGTATGTACCTGTGCTTCAAGGGATTCAAGCAGATGAATAAGCTGAGAGAAGAATGCTTTTTCACGTGCTTGGGCGTCCATTTCGTCTTTTAGCATCGCCTCTACCTGTCCTTTCGCTCCCTGGTGCAACGCGCGTATCAGCGCTGCAGATTGATCAACAGCCCCTACACAATTATACGATCCGTCTCTTATCTGAAACCCCAATAGCTCTGCCTTGAAACTTACTTTGCCTCGTCTTTTGTCAAATACACGCACACACGTGCACAAATTACCAATAAACGTGCGAGGCGCGTGTCGATGATTGCAACATTACTGGAATGGAATGCGGCCGCCTCCGTTACCAACGTCTCGCGGGCCTGAGCGGCTCTCCAGGTGTCGTACTTTTCGACTTTTGATAGAATTTCCTCTGCCAGTCCACGGAAATTTTCAGTTCAAATTGACAGGAGCAAAAAATGAACTTGAGCCTCTTTCCATCTCTCTGCCGCTGCACGTGTGCAACGTGTAGTACCCACCAGAGTTCGCCTGATCAATCCGAAAATCAATTTGGCGCACAAGTTCCTGGACCTCTTCGATGGAAACATCAAATCGAGTCATCGTGTGCTGCAGTAGCTCTGACAATTTATCCTGAGGCTGTATTTGTACGGTTTCGTACGTCTCTGTCTGTGGTAACTCTAACAGATTCTTCAGCTGCTGTTTGATTTCGGATATCACTGATCTGTAGGTTTCGAGGGAAATGAGGTAGTGAATGCAGACAAACACAACTGTGTTAGACAAGGATTGAAGCCAACACAGAAAGGCAAAAAATGTTTGTAACGCAGACAACTACTGCCCATTCAAAAATCCTACTGATGATTACTGGCCTGATCCACTGCGTGTCCGTATCTGAGATGTTCAGGAGGACGAGAGCTTGCTCGTAGTCAGCCTGGGCGGAACTCTTATTCGTCGCTGCATGGTTGTGTCTGACCTGCACCAACACCACTGCAGGAGGAAAGCATTCAGCGCGGGAGGTGTGTGTGATAGGTGTGCTTATGTAGGTTGTGTGCAAAAGTTCGTGATGAGCACGAAATTCGAGCGCGCGCGTCAAGCATTCAACAAAGCACTCGCGACGCGCAAGGGGGCCGAGACATTGCGTAGATGCAGCATCGTGATCTTCTTGCGCAAGTGAGACATTCTGCTGCACATGGTGCAGACTCGCTTGTACACTATCTTGCCTGGTCTTAATCACGCCCTCCAGCCGCATAATGGCGAGCATCAGTGCTTCCGTCTGCTTAGTATGCAACGGCAGTGTCACATTGCCATCTGTCATCGACGCAGGCGTTTTGCATGATTGTGTGGCCCGCTTGGGACAGCAAGCCCGCTCTCTGTGGCGATCCTGGCCTGTCATAAAATGGGTCAGCCATTCCTGACCTGTCACTTGATGGGCCACTAACCTCTTCTTCATATGGACGAGCAAGGAGCATGGAGCTTTGCGGCAGTGGCTCGTGAGGCACTCCAGAATAGTCCCCAGATTCGGCGTAAGTAGTGGTTCGGCTTGCCAGAGTCCCAACTCGCTTCCCAGCGTGCGTCGTTTCTAACAGAGGCGGCGTATGATCTGCTGCTGTTCCAATGTTGTCGCCGTCTGCTCCGACGGCTTCCAAGTTCAACAGGCTGGTCCGCATTTTGTCAACGAAGCCTGGTGAACAAGCAAGACAGCACAAAGGGGGTGATCGACGCGAAACGTGCAGATAAGCTCATCGTAGGTGCATCGATAATGCCGCTGCAGCGGCTGCGTGTGTATGCAATCGGGATGGATAATGCCGCTGCGCACATTCCGATATGATGCGTGTGTATGCAAGCATGCATGAATGCACACGACCACGGACTTGATCATGCACAGCTGACGCATTAGCATGTGACCGCACCTAATTCGGATGCAAGAGCCGCAATTTCACTCCGCAGTCGCGCTGCCTCCTCTTCTATTTTCTGCTTCTCGTCCTCCCAAAGCTGTGCGGAGTTGTCAACTTTGCTACGGTGGGCGGTCAGCATCGCAGCGGCATGCTGCAGACGGCTCTCAGCGTCGACCAGCCTCTGCTGCTTCATGGCAAGTATTCTTGCGTCATCGGACTCCTGCGTAGTCAGTTGCTGCAGGATCCCGTCCAGCAGCTCGTTTATGGGCCCCAGCTCCGAGTGGTTGGCGCTCAGCTCGAGCAGGGGTGTCGACCAGCGCGGCGCGGGTTCAGCAGGGGCCCACGTCGCGCACCGGGCGGGCAGAAACAGAACCGCGGCAGTGAGCACCATGAGCGCATCAGCATGGCGTCCGATCATGCGCATGGCGCCCTGGCGTCCGCGGACCCGTGCAGGAGCGTTGGTCAAAGGGAGAGAAGGCCCGTGCTTGGGCCCGTGACCTCATAACGCACTTGCTTTCATGCCCATGGCTGCGCGAAGGCGCGAGGGTGGATGGGAGGCATGCGGGACGCGCGGGAACAGCCACGCGCCGCGCTGATTCCACCGCACGGCTGCGGGCGGAGCGATGCGCCGCACCCTCATCCTCTTTGTCCTGCTCCTCGGCAGGTGCAAGCGCCTGCATCTTTTTCTCTGTGCCTGTGTGCCGTCCCAGTCCCCGCGCCCCGGGTCCATGAACGCGTGCGCCTGCGTGCGTATGCACGCACGCAGATGTGTGTATCTGCACGCGCGTCTGTATGCACATTTTCCTGCGCGCATGCACATGGCACATGCAGTCCTCGTGCACGGGCTGAGCTGACGCCGGTGCGCAATGTACATGGGCAGCCTCGCTGGTGGCCACGATGCGCAGGTGCGAGACACTGCACGCTGCAAACCACGCACACGCACACACGCGCAGACCCGCGCCCTTGTTTCTGTGTGCGTCGTGCGTGAAAGAGACGCGGTAACCCTTGCGGGCGTGCAGAGTGATGACAGAGGCCGGGTGCTGCGTGAGTTCGTCAAGGAAGCAGCAGCAGGCGCGAGTTGGATGGTTGAAGTTGTGGGCGACTCGCAGCAGCCTCAGGTTGCACTCTCGGTCACAGCAGAGGGGTTGGAGGCGGTGGAAGGTGACGAAGCACGGGCATGGTATTTCGTGGCACCGGGAGAGCTGCTGGGTGACTGGACTGAAGCGTACGGCGGTGAGTCAGATGGCACATTGTCTCGTCCCGTGTGCTCCCTGCACGAGGTCTGCGGCGCTGACCAGCATGCGTGCACGTGTGCTGGGTACAGTCTCTGGCCAGCGCCTGCAGCGCGTAGAGCATCTGATGTGCGCACGCCAAATGTGTTTCTACAGGCACCTTAGAAGCGCAGGTCATGCACCGCAATTTCCTCAGCGGGGGCGCCCCCGACTTCATTAGCGATGCTGCTGACATTATAATCCGCTCGGCTACCCATGAACTCAGCTATTCACGCGCCATCAAACCCCTCACGTACGAGTCCTTGGCACGCGTGCGTCTGCACGAGGATGAGGGCTGGCGGCTCCGAGAGCTCGAAGGATGGGGTTTTAGAAGGGGCGGTGGCGGGGGGCAACATGTTGGCAGTGGCGAGGTAATGCGCAAGGTGCTCCAAAATGTGCAAGGCTTACTGGTGCGTGGCGGCTTCTATCGCGGGTCTGAAATTGCCGTCCTGCACACTCTCAAAGTCTCCGCCGCCGCTGCCGCAGCGTCTTCGCCCTCATCCTCTTATGGAACTAGCTCGGGGACTAGCTCGTCGGCAAAGCCCGAGAATAGCGGGGGCGGGGGGGGGGAAGAAGGCAAGTGGATTCCAGCGAAAGACCCAGTGTCGGGGCGTACCTATTACTGGCACTCCATCACAAAACAAAGCCGGTGGCGCATACCGCAGGAGGACGCGCACGCGGCTTCGCCAGCATCATCCCCGTCATCGCCTCCCTCGCTCTCGTCGCCTGCCAACTCCGCCGCCTCCTCTGCGTCTGCCGCCTCCGTCTCGCGCCCCGGGGCCGACACAGTCTCGCAGCTGCTCCATGCGCGCGCCAGGCGACAGTCGTCTAGCGGCGCGCAGGACAGCTCTCACGAACCCGATGATGGTGCTCAGCCACGAGGCGCAGACTCTGCTTCGGCTGTCCCGGGGACGGACCAAGCTGTGCATGGGGGTGTGCGTGCAGAGGGGGCTGGCAGCGGGGAGGAGGGTGATGCGGGGAGAGGGATGACGGAGAGGGAACGGGGCAGTGTGCTACAACGCGCTGCCGGTGAGCACATGGTGCAGGCAAGAGTGTCCCTCCAGGACAGCATCCTGGCCATTACGAGCACGCATTTCATCCTCGTGGACCGCCACTGCGTGTTGCGGGCGGATGTGCGTAACGTCGAGTCCTTAGGTGCGCAGGATGCGCGTGCTGGCGGGGCATGTGGGTGTCTGTTGGCATGAGTCTCCATCCGTGAAAGCACATACGAATGTTCGCGCGTGCATGCGCGCTCTGATGATGCACACCCTCAGACGCATATAGGCTGATGCATATACACATCCTTACATGCGACCCAAAGCGTGATCTCACCTGTGTTCCTGTGTTCCTACGCCTGATTCCAGATCTTTCGCGAGATGCTGACAGCGGCCAAGGCGCTGAGCTTCGCATCGCCGGGCTTCTCCGACAGGTTTGTGCGTGCGCGCGCGTCGTTGCCTCGCGCGCACGCAACACACGCGTCGGTGCGTGCGGTGCGCATGCCAGGTCCTGCGGTGACAAGCCCCGAATACATGTGTGTGTGTGTGTGTGTGTGTGTGTGTTTGGACGTGGGCGTGCGTGCGTGTGTTTACGTCTGCAGGGACTGCCAGTGGAGCAAATTAAGTCCTCGCCCAAGGCCTGCAGAGCATTCGAGCAACTGCTGGTGCGCAACGCCCAACAACTACGAGATGGTCGCCCTCCACCGGCAGGTGGACAACACACAATGACCATGTCATGCATGCGCGCATGTCTATGCGATGACGGAGCTCACACATACACTCCCAAAACGCACTTCCCCGCACACGAGCCCATATGCTGATTTGCGCAAGCGCAGGTGGCCCTCCAAAGCAGGCGCCGAGCAAAGGACAGCTCGGGCGGGAGCGCGAACTCGTGCACCAGTTGGCATCTCTCGAAAGCAAAGCGGTGGTGCATTTGTGCTTTGCACCAGACCTCGCCTCGGTGCAGACGCGCGCTGCACACGGCGATATTGTTCAGACCCCGGGCCCTGCGCCCGCCGACGCTGCGCCTGGCGCTGCCGCAGTCCCGGCGGGTGGGAGACAGAACGTGGAGGCCAGGGAGCAAGTGCGCGAAGTAAGCGCGGAAAGTGGTACCGTGGGAAACAGGGGCAGTCGGCGCTTATCGAGCGTGGACATTGACGAGGCTGAAGCGGCGGCACGTCGCCAGCACTTGCAGCAGAAGCAGGCAAGGAATGGCGAGGGGGGTGCTGCAGGAGGTGGCAGGCGCATGGGGGACGACGAGCAACTTAGCACGCCGGACTGGGATGATTGGGGCTCTGGCTCCAATCGTGTCAAGGCTTCCAAGTTTGGCGAGGAGTCACCAAGCTTGGAGCCGCAGCCGGTCCTTGCCGCTCCTCAAGGTACGCAATCTGAAAAGATGGAGCAACGGGAACTTGAAGTGGAGGCGGATGAGAATGCAGATGCAAGGGGCATTGATTGGGACGACTGGGATTCCCCAAAGATGAGGCACAAAGCCTCTGCGCATCCCATCCATGAGGAGCCTCGGGTGGTCTCCACGCGTGCAATGGAGCCCATCGCCCCTCCAGCTCAGCACAATCACCAGAACCAACGTCAACCCGCTCAACAGTTTGAGCACTCGCCCACCCACAATCATCACAGTCAAAGTCATCACGAACAGGCGAGCCATCACCACTTGCACCATCAACATCAGCAGCCGCACCAGCAGCACTTGCACCATCCCAACCATGCCGGGGGCGGACGTGAAGCAGGAGAGGACCCGCTCCGGCGCCTGAAGCGAACCATCGACGTACGTCTTCTTGCATGTGTGCGACTTATCAAGCATCACGATAGCGTGCGACTTTTATAACATCAAGATAGCAAATCTGCGCGTACTCTCCTACCAGCGTCTAGCACACGTGTACAGAGAAGGAAGTCTGCAAATTGTAGGTCGATCATCACAGATACACCAATCGCCCGCAGGGCTGATTTCCAGACATTAACCTACAATTTTGGTGAATGATATGCCTCTTCGCTACTCTGTGCAGGGTCCCGTGGAAGCAGAAGTGGCAGGCATTCGAGAGGCAATGGCCTTCACAGCCAACGAGCTTTTCTTCACCGGGCCTAGCGGTACTCGGCGAGAGCCTCTGAAGGCTGTCGGCCCTCTGCGCGGCACACCAACGGGTGAGGAAGGGTTGAGAGAGTGACGGGAGGATGCTGAACTTGCGAAATTTTTCTGGCTGGCGCCTCGCAGGCGCTTGTTCCAGTGCTTTTGAAGGCTGTGGGAGTGTAGCAGACAGGGAGGGAGAGAGCAAGAGCGAGCGAGACAGCAAGCTGAATGCAGCGAGGGTTGTTTTCTGTGCTCTTGGATCGGCCTACGTTGATACGCGTGATGTGATGCAGGTGACATGCAGCTGATGTTGGAGGGGCTCGACCCCATTACTCTGACGCTGGGCGACTTCTCAGACCAAAAGCTGCATGATTTCCTGCAGAAGCTAGATGCTGCCGCAAATCAGCTGCGGCCACGACTGATGGAGCACCAGCACGCCGATCCGCACCTCTCCCACCCTCACCAGCACGAGATGCGCTCAGCGCACGCTCATCCAAACAGTGGCAACCAGCAGGGATGGAACGACAAGTCGCGGCAGCGAGGGGATGGCGATGTGAAAGATCACATGGCGCGTATGCTCGATCAAGCAGTCGCTGGGCTGGGCGTGCTAGCGAGGGTGGATGGAGATGGGTGCAGTTTGGCGTTGACAGGACAGGAGCTGATAGTGGTGGATGAAGCGCGTGGCACGCGTCGCGAGAAGTTAGCGCACGTGCTCGGCGTCCGCAACAGTCCGACAGGCGACCTTGAGATTGAAATGGCGGGAGGCCTGCCGATTCCTATCCACATGGCAAAGATGCCTCCCGAGGCGTTGAGCAAGTTTTTTGCCACCATGACGCCGCTCACGCAGAAGAACGCAGCTGCAAATTCACCGTCCATGCGCCCGCGCACATCTGCGCAAGGAAACGCCGAGCGCGGAGACCTGGTGCATACGCAGCGCACTGGCAGCTCTGACGGAGGCAAGCCTGCCCGCGTTTTTGTGGATCCTATGGACGAGGCGCAGTGGAAGATTGATACCGTCGGTGCTGCCGAGCTCCAGGTGCGTACGCACGCGCACCTGTGCGTAAGCGCGTGCGTACGCACGCACGCACGCGTGAATGCGCGCGGGCTTACTCCTAACACTTCAATTCGTGCCTCCTTCCGAATCCCTCTTCTCCCCCCTAGGTTCAAATCGATGCAAAAATGGAAACTCTTGGGACCACGGCGACGAGCTCCCTCATCGGTTCCAAGAACGCACTTGCTGTCACAGACTTGCAGCTTGTGCTGCTGGGAAATGCGACGGGCAACCACCCTGATGGCCGCGTCCTCATGCTGGCGCGTGTCCGAAAAATTGTGCGTGACGACCAGGGTGCGCACGAGATCCGAATGATGGAGGGCTTCAGGTGGATACTTGTGTTCGGCTGCGACGTTCACGTGTGTGCGTGAGAGAGAGAGCGCGCGCGCGGGGGGAGGGCAAGCTTTGTCTCTGCATGTGCCCCTGTGTGCACGCGTGCGAATGCTGCACTCTGCTCTCCTGAAATTCAATTTTCTTTCTCCTCTCTGCTAAAACATCATCAATCTTGCACCGCCGCCCCTTCCTGCGCCCCACCAGATTCAGAATAGAAGCACAAGGGTTCGCCCGCACGTCGCGCGAATGCGTCGAAGCTCTAGATGACTTCATTTCTGCTGTGAGTGCGCGTGTCAAAGCCCTCAAGGTGTGTGTGTTGATGTGTGTTTATGTGTGTGTGTCTCCCTCCACCCCCCCTCCCCCTCCCCTCCCGTGTCTCTCTCGCTCTCCTCCACTCTTTTTTCTGGTGTGCGCGCTTTCTATGTGAGTGTCTCTCTGTGTGTCTGACGAGTCGAAACGCCAGTCACCCGATCAGCTCACGCTTGAGGCGGAGGAGGATGAGATGGAAGCAGCAGCAGCAGCTCGCGCGCGACACGAGGAAGCAAAGGAGGAGGAGCGCCTGAAGCGTCTTGCCGACTTGGAACGCCGCAATCAAGGTACGGGCGCCACAGGGCAGTTGCTTCCAAAAACTCTCTACCCTTGGGCGTATGCATGCGGTGCACGTGCGCCGACAGACGTATGGCTGACACAGCAGCGCCGTGATGCAGCGCGCAAAGCGATGCAGGGCGGTGGAGAGGGCGGACACACGGGCAAGCTGCCGAATGTGCAGCCCGAGGCCGCGGCGCTGCTGCATGCCGCCGCCAGCATGGTGACGGCACAAATTGTGGCGGTGCTGGAGGCCGGCAGCGAGCAGCTCTTTGCGCTTACTGTGAACGAGGTAGTGTGGAGCCGCCCTGGGGATGTTCGACGTGAGAAACTGTCCGACATCGAAAAAGTGGTGTCTTCGCCAGAGGGCAATCTGCTGCTCAACATCAAGGGCTTTGGGAAGGAGGCGCTGCCAATTGAGGCCGCCAAATTCAAGATGGATGAGCTAGGGGCCTTCTTCCAGTTTCTCTCTGAGTTCCACAGCAAGGCGATTGAGGCGAGGCTGCAGAAAGAGGAAGAGGAGCGTCGCGAGAAAGAGCGCCGTCGCCAGCAGGAGGAGGAGGATTTGAAGAAGCAGGGTGAGGCAGCGGTGGAGGCAGCGCGGCTGGCCAAGATTGCTGCCAAGGAGAAGCTGCGGGCGAGCGTTGTGGGAGACGAGCAGCGTAACCTTGTCAAGGAGGTCTATGGCGCCAAGTGCGTCTTTGCGGTCTCGGATGAAGAGGCTCTCTTTGCTGATGGCCAGGGGCTCCAGGTGGCACCACTAAGGAAGGTGGTTTCCGTCAGAAACGACGCGTCTTCTGGGGCTCTTTTGCTGATCATCAAGGATGATGCCGGCGAGAGACCTGGTATCACCGTGCCGGTCGACGCCTTTAGCATGGACCAGCTAGGAGAGGTGTTCGGAGCGATGAGCAGTTTTTCCGAAGGACTGCAGCGCGCGGCCCGCGACGAGCAAACGCGCCTGGAGGAGGAGAGACTCGCCAGGGAGAGGGAGATACGGGAGGCCGAAGAGGCGGAGAGGAGGAGACAGGAGGAGGAAGAGGCCGCACGAAAAGCGGAGGAGGAGCGACTTGCGGCCGAGGCCAAGGCAAAGGCAGAGGCAGAGCTCAAAGCCTTCAAGGATAATATGCAGAACATGCCCAAAGTCGCGGCGAAGAAAGCCAAGGACCCGATTGTCCTGCAGATTGAAAAGGAGGGGCTCGTCCTGGCAGTTTCCCGTCAAACGCTGTATGTCGTCAACGACAAGGCCGAAATGAAGACCACGAAAATCAGAGAGATCGACAAGGTCGCAATGGGTCCTGACGGAGGCAGCATGATTGTCATGGTGGGTGGTGAGCCTTTTGTGGAGATTGTCGTGAGCGACTTTCCGATGGACCAACTTGGCGCGTTTTTTCAGAAGCTCACGCCGGGCTAGGAGTGGTCAAGTGCTGATGGGAGAGCCTGCGAAAGAGGCTCACTCTAGGAGGCATTATCTCTTTCTGGAGCTGGAGGCTCATCGCAGGTCCGATGAATGAACACTATGAAGTACCCTGTCAATGGCAGATGCTCGTCCTTGCGGTTACTCCTACTGCGGCAGATGCTGGCGCCCCACAGTCCTCAAGTGCGGGCGCGGGCCGCGGGCCGCGTGTAAAGTGTATGTCGAGGCCAGAATATTGTATGTCTGCATCAACCATATCTATGTCTACATCATCAACATACATGTTGTTGGGTGCAATCTGTATATAAACTCAAATTAATTCACATGTTGGCATACAAGTCGTTGAACGCAACTTGGATGTCAAACCAAACCAAATCTCATATTGACATGAAAGTCGTGGGGTGCAACCCGCATGTCAAACTAAAATAAATCACATGTTGACATGAAATCAATTCACATGTCGACGTGCAAAAAGAACCAACATGCAAAATGTACAACATGCATGTTGGTTCTTTTTTGCATAATAATTTCTACCACCATGTTTACATGTGAAAATTCATTGACATGCATTTTGGGGCCAAAATATTGCATGCATACGGCCCCTTTTCCTGATGTCGGCGGCGCTCCCAGAATCCGGGGCGAAAAGGGAGTAATGCCAAGTGTACATGTACCCTGCTTGGATCTTGCACTAGGATTTGGCCGTATAAGGTTTGTTTAAAGTACAGCCACCACTAAGCGACCGCAATGTACAAAAACACCCTGCCCCTTGTGCCCGCGTCCGCCGCCCCTGGGGAACCGGAGCAAAAAGCGGTGAACAGGCCCGGTGAAGGACCCTGTGAAGTACCCTTGCCTTACTTTCTTTTCGTGTCGCCACCCGGATTCGAACCGGGGCAAAAACGGAGGCCGCGAAGTGCGTGGCATAATGTAAAGTGTGTGTCATCATGAAAAGCGCGTGACATAACGAGTGTGTCATAATGAAAAGTGTGTGGCATAATGAAGAGTGTGTGGCAGCCAGGACACAGACACATGCTGCTGGTTGCACCGGCGCAAGCGGCTGACTGCGTGGCCGCGGAGGCTGGCCGCGGAGGGTAGTGGGCACGAACCGAGCCCGAGTTCGTGACCCGACGTTCACGGGACCGCACCAGATACGCCGAAGGATATCGCCGCGGAACACCAAAAGATGGAACGCGAATGACACTCACACATTCAGAAAGCATACCAGCACGATAGCTAATAGTTTTGTCGGTTATCATTACAATGCACACATGCAGTAGTGGTCTCACGGCTGAACGCTCTTTCATCATGTGTCCATGGAAGGAGAAGTGGTTCACGTCGGTCTCGTTGTTCACGCTCATGATACCGGGTGACTGTCCTTGAGGAGTGCCAGCCAGTTGCTCACACCGAGCGCCTCGCAGTAGCGCTTGTACGCGACGTGCACGTCATTTCACCGAGCTTATCAAGTAAATAGTCTGACATGCAGCCGTTCCGCCAAAAACTCTTCCACTTCATAACAATCCTGCCCATCGAATACAATAGGCTCGGGCATCACGTCCTCGGGTCCGCCTAGAGCGTCCGGCCGACTTTTATAACGTTTGATGTCCTTGATATTCACTGGCATATGGATCCGCAGTGCCCTCGGTGTCTTGAGCCAAACCACATTCGGATTCGCACTAATCTAGCCCTGAGCCCTCCCATAGCATAGCATGAATGCAGCACCAATTAGCATTGGCCAACATAGCACGAATTGAGTATTGACCAATATAGCACTCATGCTATGCGATGAGTATCGGCCAACGTAGCACTAAGGCCAATATCCAGCCCTCCCATATGTACGCACACCTTTGTCATGTATTCTACATATATGTTTTTGCGTGTCTGCTGTCACACCTGAAACGCGGGCCTATCCGCCGGACCGTGCCGGGGAGCTTTCCCCCCGCGACTCCTGCTGGGTAGTGTCCTGCATCGGCGCCTGGCCCGCGCAAGGGGCTTCCCTTGGCGGCATCTGCGCGAGTGCCAGCACGCGCATCTATGTGATTCACACTCAGACACGTGAAAATGCACGCACGCGTGCACGAACACACACTCTCTCACACACACACACTCACACACACATGGACATACATGCACACACGTTATGCATGACACACCATTTCCACGGCTGCCGCGACGGCGGAGACCAGGAGGTGTGCAGCGCTGAAGGCGACAAGGAGCGAGAGCGCATGCGTTGCCGCGAAGAAGCCGCAAGTGTAGTAGATTGGGAACGCGGGGCCAAATGCCGACCACGCCATCGCGACGGGGATCACCAGCACACTCTGCAGGCTGAGTGTGACAAAGAGCGTGGAGGCGCACGCCGCCAGCGCAGCGCATGGCAGAATTCGCCGAGTTGCAGGCGTGGTTGCGCAGGCTTCGGCCCCGCGTGTGTGCCCCGCGCGCGCGCAAGATTGGCGCGCCCGCAGCCGACGGCGGCGG
>Ga0209713_10001730_pt1 | contig 13247 bp, 6 predicted proteins | sample ArcOceMetagenome_3_FD_187444 | JGI IMG/M metagenome (GOLD analysis project Ga0209713, IMG submission 187444) | Marine eukaryotic phytoplankton communities from Arctic Ocean - Arctic Ocean- Svalbard ARC20M Metagenome (SPAdes) (version 2) | ecosystem: Environmental > Aquatic > Marine > Oceanic...
TTGACCTGTCAAGTGCACGGCGGTGCAAATGACATTCCTAGTGTTGTTACCGCGCCGACCTGCTGGCCAGATCGCTCGCCAGTCCTCCTTTCGCAACCCGAGACCAAGATATGAGCAAGCCGCTGGTTACCGCGACGATCTTGTGGTTTGACCGCAAGAAGGGCTTTGGCTTCGCCAAGCCGGAGGAGGGGGGCGAGGACATCTTCGTGCACCAGCGCAACCTTCTCAGCGACGCGGAGGACCAGAAGCCGGAACTCGATGAGGGCGACGTCATCTACTTCGAGATGGGAGACTACAACGGGCGGCCGACTGCGATGAAGGTGAAGCTGCCACCCGGGAAGACGTCGAAGAAGGCGCCTCCCAAGAGGTCTCGCGGCAGGGACGCGAAGAAGCGGGCCGATACGGATGCGGAGACGGACGCGCAGAAGGAGGTCGACGACTCGGTCGCCGAGGCGACGGCCGGGATGGAGAAGCTGGCAGCTTCGTCGAAGAAGGAGCCGGTAAACGGGCTGAAGCCCAGCGGGGGCGGAGGCCGCGATGGGAAGACGCACCGGAGCGAGCGCAACGACACCCGGGCAAAGAGAAATGACAAGGGCGTCGGTGGGAAAACAGCGGGCGGCAACAACGCGAAGAAGGAGCGCAGCTCGAGAGAGGCAGCACAGCCCGTGGAGCCTGCCAGCATGGAGGGCGAGGACGAGTCGGAGGCCTGAGCACTGAGAGACTGAGAGCCTAGAGAAGGCACACAGACAGAGAGCGCTGATTCTGGGGCATGGTAAGTTTTAGGTCAGGTTAGGTTCTTAGGTCATGGTAAGTTTTAGGTCAGGTTTTCTTAAGGCATCGGTGTGGCTCCTTTCCAGAACGCGGCAGGGTGCCTTTGGTGAGTGCTCAGTTCACGTGAGTTCAGCAAGCTAGCTCAAGCTCAGCGGAGCGAGGTGCTGCCACGAGAGCGCGCTCGGAGGGCGCGGCGGGCGGCGTAGCTTCCACCTCCCAACGGAGAGCATGTCGGGTTATCCGCGAGCGGTCATTCATGCGATTGCCCTCGGAGTGGTTGCGGCGCGGCAGCCAACATCATCGAAACTGGCTTCGTGCACTGCAGCGAATCCCCAAGACAGCAACGTGGAGCAGTGCAATCCGTGGTGCAAGGCTGACGCCGAGCACAAAATTCACTGCACGGTGAGACGACGAACCCAGAGCATATCCACGCCACGCTTGCCTCACTGCTGTGCGTGTCCCTGCCTGGCAGTTTTGCAAATGCAAGGCCTGTACGGTCTGCGGAGGCACAGTACAGACGCCGCCCAAACCGCCGCCGCCTCCTCCTCCGCCGCCATTCTGCGGCTCGACGCAGGAGGGCGACTCAAACTTTGCCATGTGCGAGCCTTGGTGTATTCGCGAGTTTGCAACCGAGCATTGCAACCACTGCAAATGCCGGAGCTGCCGATTTTGCGGGCCGAGTCTTCCCCCAAGACCGTCGCCACCGCCGCCGCCACCCTCACCTCCGCCGCCCCCATTGCCTCCACCACCGCCATCTTGGCCGCCACCCTCGCCTGGGTACGTGGCTTACAGAATCCCACTCGACGATGGATTGGCCGCAACCTTGAACATCTCTGCGTCGGGTGGAGTCGCGGGAGTCGCCAAGCCAGCGAGCTATCTGACGAGAGGAGGGGCACTGCAGGGCGAGGCAACCAGCACGGGGGCGATCGTCGCATTGGTGCTTGTCATCCTCGCTGTCGTCGCTGCTGGCTCGTTTGCGTGGCGATCGTACATCCAAGCGGAAGACACGCGCCGACAGCTCGCCGGAGACTGGGAGGCCAAGAGGTCTTCAGAGGACTCGGGAGACACGCTATGAGGCGTGTGTGTCGGTGTGCTGGCCTGAGGGTCCCGCGACAGATCGCGACGGACCGTGCTGGAGACTCCACCGCCCGGATGAAGGCGGCATTTCATAAAGCATGTGAATTACGGTGTATCTCACAAATGATAACCAGTCCGTACTGCATGAATGCTATATGCGATCGGTCCCGAAGCATGTGTGCACAAGCGCAGAACGCGGTCACGTGGCGCGCAGCGCGGCCGCCTCGAATGCAGCCACGGACTTGTCGAACTTGTCGACGTCGCGATCGAGGTCGTCGAGGGTCACCTGGATGCTCGACGCGATGCGTTGCAGCTCGCCCTCGACCTCCTCAAGCTCGCCTGCCGCGACCTGCGCGCGCTCGGAGCCGGAAGCGGCGTGCTTGGCCGTCTCCTCGACCACCTGCCGGAGCTGCGCGACGTGCGCCTTGGCCTTCCCGATCGCCGTGGCCCTCTCGAGCTTCAGCTCCCTCGCAGCGGCGCCGCCGTCGTCGACGCCGGGAGCGGCGGCGGCGGCCTGCTGCTGCGGCTCCTCCTCGAGCTGGGTGAGGTAGCCCTCGGCCTGCCCGAGCATCGCCGCGCTCTCGTCGGCCTCCGCCGCGTCGCGCGCCGCCGCCTCGTCGGCGGTGCGCTCCGCCTCGCACAGCGCGCGGATCTTCGGCTCGAGCCGCGCGCGCGCCGTGTCGAGCAGCGAGCGCAGAGCGTCGCGCGCGTCCTCGCCGCGGTGGCGCGCGTCGGCGACGTAGCCGTCCGCCTGCTTGGCGAGCAGCTGCGCCTGCTTGCGCGCCTGCGCCGCCTTCATCTCCGCCTGCTTGGCCTCCGCCTGCGCCGCCTTGGAGACCTCCGCCGTCTCGGCGCGCGCCTCCTCCGCGCGCGTCACCGCCGCCTGCATCGAGACGCCCGCCCGCTCGCGCGCGTCGCGCGCCACCGTCAGCACCGGCCTCGCCACCTCGCTCCACTCGGGCAGCGCCTCCTCGTCCTCGCCCATCGCGCCGTGCCCCCCCTCCGCGCTGCCTGGCCTCGAGCCGCCGCCGCCGCCGCCGCCGCCGCCGCCGCCGCCGCCCTCTGCCGAGCCAAAGGCGTGCGCCCGCAGCTCGTCGAGCGAGCTCTTGGCGGCGCCGCCGCCCGCCGCCCTCTGCTTGCGCCGCCGCTTCTCGGCGACGCCGCGCAGGTGGCGCATCGTCGTCTTCGAGCCCCAGATCCGCACCTGCTCCTCGAGCAGCCGCGTCTTGGCGGCCGTCGCGGGCGAGCCGAGCCGCCGCACCTCGAGCCGCCGCGACATCGCCCACGCGCGCGTCGCCCGCGCCGTGTGCTCCGCCGCCAGCTCGACGGCCGCGAGCCGCCGCCGCTCGCGCCGCCCCTGCCCGCCGTGCGGCGCAGCGGCGCGCGCGGCGGCGGCGCGCGCCGTCTCAAACGGCGCCGCGCCGCGGTGCGGGACCGTCGCCAGCGCCGCCACGCCCGCGGGGCCGCAGCAGTCGAGCGGCAGCGACAGCGCGCCCACCGAGGGCTGGTGCGCCCACGGCTGCCACCCCGTGCTCGCGGCCCAGCCAGTGGGCTGCGGCTCCGGCGGCGGCGGCTGCAGCCGCGCCGCCACCTCCGCCGCCGCCTTGGCCGCCGCCGCCGCCGCCGCCTCCTCACCCTCGCCCTCGGCCGTCGCCCGGGCCGCCGCCGCCGCCGCCGCCGCCTCGGCCGCCGCCGCCTCGGCCGCCTCGGCGCGCTTCGCCTCGATCTCGTCCTCCGCGAGCTGCAGCAGCGGCGTCGCCGTGCCCCACACCCTCTCGAGGCTCCCGAGCACGACGCCCTTTGGCCCAAACGGCGACGGCTTCTTCTTCGTGGAGCTGCGCGGCGCGCCCTTGGGCGGCGGCGGCGGCGGCGGCGTCGCCTCCCTGAACGCGGCACGCAGCGCGTCCGCCACCGCCCGCTTCCGCGCGTCGTCCCACGAGAGCGTCACCAGCAGCAACGGACCGGCCTCGACGTTGGCGCCCCCCTCCGGTGCCGGCTTCCACCGACTGGGCAGCGCATCCCCCTCGGCGTCCCACGCCAGCCGCACCAGGTCCTTGCGCACCGTCCAGCCGCCGACGCTCGTCGCCACAAACGGCGGCGGCAGCGGCGGCGGCGACGCCAGCGCCTCGAGCGCGCCGCGCAGCTGCTTGCGCGCCGTGCCCAGCTGCGCGGCGGCCGACGTGGCGCCGCTGAGCGCAATCATCGCCTCGCGCCGCGCGCTCGACGCCAGCCGCTCCGCGTCGTCGGCGCTGCGCTGGCACGTGTCGGTCGCCGCATGCTGCCACGCCTCCGACGCGCCGCACAGCGCCTGCCACTGGTTGCCCGCCGCCGCGAGCGCCTCCGAGTGGACGGCGGCGCTGCGCGAGACCACATCGTGCGCGACGCTCAGCGCGACGCTGCCGATGGCCCCTGACGCGCCGCCCTGCTCGCCGCTGCTCTTCGTGGCGCCGCCGCCGCCCTTGGGCGACAGCTCGCGCTTCAGCTTGCGCGCGTCGTCGAGCAGCGTCTCCGTCTGCTCGACGAGCGCCGTCGCCGCTGCGTAGTCGCGCCGCCGCGCCGCATACTCCTCGGCCGCACGCTCCATCGCCCCCTCGCGCAGCGCGGCCGCCGCGTGCGCCGCCGCCTCCGCACGCGTCTGCGCCCACTGCTGCCTCAGCTGCGCGATGCCCTTGCGCCACTCGGGCCGCCCAAAGCTCGCCGGGTCCACGCACCCGCAGATCTCGCCCGCGAGCACGATGCCGCCGCCGCCGCTGCCGCCGCCGCCGCCGCCGCCGCCGCCGCCGCCGGGCGCGGCACTGCCCGGCCGGTCGCCCTCGCCCTTGTCGCCGCCGCCCTTGCCGAGCTTGTTGGCAAAGGCGCCCCTCGCGACCGCCTCGGCCGCCGCCTCGGCCGCCGCCTCGGCCGCCGCCTCGGCCGCCTGCGCGTGCGCCAGTCCGAGGACCTCCGCCTTTGCGCGGCGCTCGTCGTCGGTCGCGTGCTCGAGGTGCGACGCCAGCAGCGCCGCCTCGGTGTGCGCCGCCCTCATCAGCATCTCGAGCGCCTCCCCCTCGAGGCGCGCGACGCGGAGCCCCAGCGCGACGCCCGACGCCTCGGCGACGAGCTCGCCGTGCAGGCCGCGCGCGCGCTCCGCCGCCAGCTTGCGGCTCGCCCACTCGGCCGCCGCGAGGCCGCGCGAGCCCTTGCCGGCCGCGGCGTCCTCGGCGGCGCGCGCCACCGCCGCGTCGGCCGCCTCGGCCGCCGCCGCCGCCGCGTCGAGCGCCGTCGCGAGCTGCGTCTGCCGCAGCGCCGCCTCCTTCTGCAGGTACTCGGTCGCCTGCGCCACCCTGGCCGCCGCCTCGCCCAGCTCCTCGTCGGCGTCGCGGCGCGCCTCGTGCACGGGGCGCATCCCCGCCTCCGCCTCCGCCGCCGCCTCGCCCCACGCCTCGGTGGTCGCCGCGAGCCGCGCCGCCGCCTCGGCGAGCGCGGGCGACGCCGCTGCCGCCGCCGACGACGCGACGAGGTCCGCCTCGGGCGCGCGCGCCGCCGCGAGCATCTCGCGCGCGCGGCCCGTCTTGTGCTGCGCCTCGATGACCTCGATCTTGCACGCCTGGATGCAGCAGCGCGCCAGCCCCGCGTGCAGCCGCGCGCGCGCCGCGCCCACGTCGCGCGCCTGGTCCTCCGCCTCGGCCGCCGCCGCCGCCGCCTCCTCGGCCGCGCGCCCCGCCGCCTCCTCCGCCGTCTTGGCGGCGCCGCCGAGCCGCGCCACCTCCTGCGGCGACGCGAGGTCGCGCTCGGCCGTGCGCAGCTCGGCCGTCGCGTCGTGCCACGCGCGGTGGAGCGACGCCGCGCCGCGCGCCGCGCGCTGCGCGCGGAAGGCGGCGAGCTGCGCCTCGGCGTCCTCCTTGCGCAGCAGCACCTCCTGCGCCTCGAGCTCCTCGCGCACCGCCGCCTGCAGCGCCACCTTGGCCGCGTACTCGGCCCGCTCCGCCTCCTCGCGCCGGCTCGTCGCGCTCATCCGCGCCGCCTTGGCCTCCATCCTCTTGGCGGGGCCCTGCGCCGTCAGCGCCTGCGCCGCCTCCTCCTCCTCGGTCGCCTTGGCGCGCGCGTGCTCGGCGCGCGTGATGCGCTGCCGCGCCTCGTCCATCGCCTGCGCCGCCTCGAGCTGCTCCTTCTCCGCCTCGGCCTCCGCCGCCTCCGCCGCCTCGGTGTGCGCCTCCTCGAGCGCGCGCTGCGCCTCGTGCTCGCGCTTCGTCAGCAGCCGCCGCAGCGCCCGCAGCTCCGTCTCGCGCTCCACCACCGCCTTGGCCTCGGCCGTCGGCGGCCCGCGCAGCAGCAGCGTCGGCGAGCCGCCACCCGGCGAGCCGCTGCCGCCGCGGGGCATCGCCGAGCCCGGGCGCGCGCCGGGGGTCGCGGGCGGCGGCGACGGCGGCCGCCTCGCGCGCTCCGCCGCGTCCGCCGCCTCCCTGGCCGCCTCGAGCAGCCGCTCCGCCTCGGCGATGGCCTCCCCCAGCAGGCCGAGCTCCTCGTTCTTCTTCGCCGCCTCGGCGGCGGCGGCGACGGCCTCCTCCTTCTGCTGCTGCATGTGCTTCGCCGCCTCGGCCGTCGCCCGCTCCTCGCGGTGCTGCCGCCTGTTCAGGTCGTCCTGCACGCCGCGCGCCAGCGCCAGGCTGCCGCGCGCCGTGCTCGGGAAGGCGAAGGCGCCCAGCTTGGACGCGAGCGCGCCGTGGCCGAGCAGCTCGCCCTCGTGCATCAGCACGTAGCCGTACTCGAAGGCGCCGAGGCGCGGGTAGCGGCGCACCGAGTGGCCCACCTTCTTGGGCGCCGTGTAGCGCGCCGCCAGCTCGGCGGGCAGCTTGGAGAGCGGCGGGTTGGTCAGCATCGTCAGTTTCGCGGCGTCGTTCCCCATCGCGAGCCTGGCCGCCTCCTCGAGCGCGGCCGCCGCGTTTTGGTACTTCTCGTTCGAGCCGCGCAGCGAGCACAGCTGCTCGCGCGGCGCATCGCAGCACTCGAGCAGCAGCAGCAGCTCGCTGCCGTCGATCAGGTTGAGCGGCTCCGCTGGCGACATGCCCGTGCCGACCGTCCGCGTGCTCTTCGGCCGCGCCGCGCGCGCGGCCGCGGCCGCGGGCGACGCCAGGCTCGCGCTCGACTTGATCGTCTCGAGACCGTAGCCGTCGCCCTGCCCGTCGTCGCCAGCCGCGTCGGGTGGCGGCTCGACGTGCACCGTGAGGTTGAGCGCGCTGGCGATCGCCGGGTTGCCGTCGGCGCCGGCTGGCAGCACGTGATCGAGGCCCTCGTCGTCGGCCGAGGGCGGCCCGCCTCGCAGCCACGACGGCCCGGCCTGCACCTCCTTGTACCCGACCTCGTAGCCACGAGGCAGCGGCGGCGGCGCGTATGGCGCCGGCCGGGCCGCCGGGTTCCAGTCCTGCCTCGAGTTCAGGCACGTGAGCGGCGTCTGCTGCTCGAGCGTCAGCCGATCCTCGTCGAAGCGCTCGAGCTGCACGTCCTGCGCAAACCAGAGCGGCGAGCCCGGCTTCGGCCCAAGGCCAGGAGGCCGACGCATGTCCTGCATGATCTGGATCGCGCCAGCCGGCCGGCCCAGCGGCCGGCCCGGCGGCCACATGCCGTTGCCGCCAACGTCCTGCGGCGCGCAGTCGAGCTTGAGAGGCCCGACCTTCTTCGGGCTGGTGCGACGCAGCGCGTTCTGCTCCATTAGCTTGGCCATGTTGATCGCCACGTTCGAGTGGAAGCAGTGCGGCGACTCCGGCGAGCCCCGCACGTTGGGGTTGCCCTCGAGCGGCGGCAGCTCCGGCGCCGAAGCCGACGAGCGATACGGCGTCCGCGGAGGCAGCTGCCGGCCAAACGGGTTGCCACGGCCGTCGAGGGTGGGCGAGAATGACTTGGTGGGGCTAGTCATTCTCGAGCCGACTGTTTCGGCGAGCGATCGGCCAAGCGGCCTTGACCCTGAATACCCCCCCCCTTCCCACCAGCGCGCAGGCGCACCGCGCCCTCCCGACCCTCCCTTGGCCGCCAAGGGTCAACCGCGACCCCGTGTGTGTGCGCGCGCTCGCGCAGGGCTGCCAGAGGGGCTGGCGTCATGATCTGCTGCCGTGCAGGGAAATGATCGTCTGTAATTTATCTGATACCGTAGCTTTTTTAAGTTTCGGCATGGAAAAAGGCGTGCATGAGAACTTGTCGGTGTTTCATTTACGCAAGCTGGCCTCTGGCGTGTCGGCCGACGTCGGTCACTCTCGCACACCACCCGATGCTGGCACTGCTCTGCGCCGTCGCGCTGCCACTCACCGCTGGCCTCGCCAACCACACCGCTGTCAACCGCACGGCCCACGCCACGACCCACCGCGCCAGCAACGAGACCGCCGCCACTCTGTCGGCACACCGGCAAAAGCCGCTCCTCTGCGGGCTGCCGCTCGTCATCCGTGGATGCGGTGCAAACGAGCGCGACGGGCTCGCAATGTGGCAGGCGCTGGTGATCGTGTGTGCTGTGCTGTGCGGCGCCAGGGTTCATCGAGTGGCACGCTCAGAGGCACACGCACACACTGGCACCCACATGCCTGCGCATCAGCACCCCCCTCCTCGCATATACACGCATGCAGGTTTGCGGCGCCCGTGCTCGTCGTGCTCATCCTCATCATGCGAGACCGTGCCAAGCAGACCAGCAGGGGACGACACGCTCCACTCGAGACGGAGGAGCCCGGCGGCGACGGCGCGACGCCACGGCCGCTTCCCCAGTTCGACTTTGAGGAGTCGGGGTTTGTGTCGAGTTAGATCATAACGCCACGGAAGAGACGGTAGATACAACACCAGAGGCTCTGTGCGGCGCTGCCCTGGTGAGGCCATGGGAGCCTCAGTCGGTCTCGGCCGCTGCTGTGTCGTCGTCGCCCGAGTCGTCGTCGTCACCGCCGTCGCCATCCGAGTCCTCCTCGGCGGTCGAAGCGTCCGACGGTGCCGCATCGTCGTCCTCGTCCGTCTCAGCCTCCTCCGACGCGGCCGGCTCCTCACCTGCCAACGCGGCTTCCGTTGCCTCGACGGCACTCTGGTCCATGCTGCCGATCAGCTTCAGCGACGTGATGCACAGCAGCATCACGACGGGCCCAGCGTACGGCGAGCGCGCAAACTCAGCGAGCTTGCCCCAGCCCCTGACGAGCGGACCGAGCGGGCCCGCGGCCAGCATGGCGCCCAGGCGATCCATTTGCGTGCCGCCGTCGGCGGATGGCTGGCGGAGCAGCTTGTAGGCGAGGCCCAGCACGAGGCGGAGGCCGATGAAGACCGCGACCGTCATGATGGTCGACATGATCTCCTGCGTCCCCTCGGCACCCATCTCGCCCGACTCGGACTGCCCGAGCAAGCTTCTTGCCTTCTGCCGCAGCGAGCTCAGATCGAGGCCTAACAGCGACGGCTTGATGGCAGTGGCCACCTCATCCGCGTCAGGCTCCTCCACCTCCGGCGCGCCGCCCTCCGCCGCATCCTCTGCCTCATCAGCCTCCATGTCGTCCTCGGCAGCGTCATCGTCGTCCACGTCGTCCACGTCGTCCACTTCCTCGGCCTCCTCGGCCTCCTCGGCCTCGTCCGCCTCACCGCCACGCAGCCGCAGAGTGCGACGTGCGAGCAGCGGACGCGCCACGCCAGCACGCAGCACGACCGCCGTCCGTGGTGCCACGGCAGCCTCGCAGGCCGATAGGAGTGCGAGCAATAGGCAGCCGAACGCCGCTCGCGAAGATGACGGCGCCATCACCGCGTCAGTTCGGCGTCATGGGAGGCAAAGCACCTAAATGCGTTTGAGACACATTTGACATTTCTAGAAAACACGAGTTTTGGGACAGAGCACTTGATCCGATCCGAAGAGCCCTCTGCAGCGCACTCAGAGCTTCTTCCAGTAGGAGACGCGGCCGGGGGCCCACGTTGCGACCACCATGTCGCCGTTGGGCAGGAGCTCTGCGTCGTGCGGGTGCTTGTGCTGGTCAGCCTCGAGGAGCACCGAGACGTTGACGATCGAGATGATCGTGTTGTTGTAGTCGAGCACGGCGACCGGCCCATCGAGCGCGGGAGAGATGGAGCGCCACTGCTGCTCGGGGTAGAACCGGAAGTTGCATGGCAGCGTCGCGGCCCCCATCACCGGCGCCATGTCGACGGTCTTCTTGTACTCGAACACGTCGGGGCTGTCGTTGTCGAAGGCAAAGTACTCGAGGCGGTGGTTGGCCCGGTCGGCGACGGCGATCATGCCGTTACGCGGGTCGTACGTGCAGCCGTGGTTGGTCGAGAACTTGCCGTGCTGGGTGTCGTCGCCCTTGCCGCCGTACGTTCTGTTCGTCCACGTGCCCGTGTAGCGGTCGAATGGGTAGACGTTGTTGGAACCGTAGCCGTCGCACAGGTAGATGAACTTGCTCTGCGGCGGCACGGCGAACCAGGTGGGGCGGTACGGCAGCGTCGCGTCCTGCCCGAAGTTGCCGTTAACCTGCCAAACGATCGTGCCATCCATCATCGTCTTCGTCAGCTTCTGGTTGTTGTTGGCGTGGTACAGGAACTGCTCCGCACCCTCGTCGGCAATCTTGAGCCCGTGCGGCGTGCCGTCGCACAGGGCGTGGCTACCGAACTTGACGCCGGCCGTGCCATCCGGCTTCCACTTGATGAGGCAGTTGGAGTCCGTCTTGTTGTCGTTCTGGTACGTCAGGATGATGTTGCCCTCGGCGTCCGTCACGAGGCCGTGCGCGTTCACGAGCGCCGTGCCCGCCGGCAGCGCCAGGAGGTTGGGCATGTACTGGTACTTGAAGTCGCCCTGGCCGCCGATGATCGGCGCGGCGGTTCTGCTCGGGGCGGCGGAGCTGCTCGAGGCGGCGGAGTAGCCGAGCACGGCGCTTGCGATGGCCGTCGCGGCCATCATAATCTGTCGCTCTTTGTCGGCTTCACCGCGCCAGCGAATGGCTGGTCCATGGGCTGGTCCCCTCCCGCCCCCGATCCCGAAAACCCCGGATCCCGGGTGCCCCGATTCTGATGTGCTTCCATAGCCACCCACACCACATCACACCACACATCACCCCCATCAAATCTCACATCAAGATCGTGAAATCGGACGCGGCGTCTCGTGCACCAGACGGACAGCGGGATTGGATCACGCCGCCTCGACGGCGGCGTCCTTGTCCTTGACCTCGGTGAGCAGCAGGAAGGCGGTGCCGTGCAGCGGCACGCCGGAGGCGGTGTAGCTGCGGTCGACGCCCGAGGTGGTGCCGCCGGTCCAGATGTCCATGACGTCGATGGCGCCGGCGCCCGCGAGCGACGGGATCAGCACAAAGTCGAGCGTCATGTCGACGGGCGCCGTGGGCGGCGCGCCGGGGATCTGCGAGGTCTTCGTGTAGCCATCGTAGCCGGTCGCCTTGGTCAGGCCGCAGTCGGCGTTGCCCTTGTAGTAGCCGGAGCCCTTGGCCGAGTCCTTGTTGTCCCTGCCGCCGCCGTTGGAGAAGGAGAAGCCGGCGCACTTGGTGTCTGCGCAGCACGCGGCCTGCGCCTCGGCCACCGTCAGGCCGGAGAAGGTGCCGACGTTGTCGGCGTCGCACGCCTCGTAGTACTCGTGCTGCGTGTGCGTCCACTGCGGGCACTGGCCCGCCGGCGGCATCGGCGGCAGCGGCGGCGGCGCGCCGCCGTGGTGGTAGAGTGCAGCGGCGGCGCGGCGGCGGCCGTCCTTGGTCGGCGAGAGCTCGCGCGCCCACACCTGCTGCGTCAGCGCGGCGGGGGTGGAGCCGTCGGTGAGGCGGATGCCCATGATGCCCGCCGGGTCCTGCGAGACGGCGATCGCGTGCTCGTTGAAGAGGATCGCCTTCGAGGCGGCCGAGACGTTGCGCATGTCGTTGCCCATGATGAGCGGCGACGCCGAGATCGCCCAGATCGCCATCTGCGTGCGTTCCTCGTCGAGAGAGACGCACGGCGCGCCGTCGGCGGTGAGCCCGCCGATGAGCAGCATGTCCATGTCGTGCCAGTGGCCGCCGTACGGCCCGTCGGGCCCCGCCCACGGCTGCAGCGCCTTGCCGTACTTGCCCCAGTGCTCGATGATCGAGCCGAGAGAGTCCCAGTTGCATTGTATGTCGTTGTAGTTGCGCCATAGGTTGCACGCGTCGTCAATATACGTCTGGAACGGCTTGGTCGTCTCGTCGCTCCCCGTGTACGCCGGCCAGCTGCACGAGTACACGATGTCGCGCCCGCTCTCCTGCAGCGCCTTGCCCATCGCCTTGTACCCGCCGGCGTAGTAAGAGGTCGGCCCGCAGCCGTCGACCTTGATGTAGTCGACGCCCCACTCGGCGAAGGTCGTGGCATCGAGCGCCTCGTGCTCGGCCGAGGCCGGGTAGCCGCCGCACGTCGAGCTCGACTCGGCCGTGTACGTGGCGAACGACAGGTTGAGCTTGTGGTAGTAGTCGCCCAGCGACTTCATCCCTGACGGGAAGCGCTTCGAGTCTCCCCGCAGCTTCTTGGTCGTCGGGTCGCGCGGCGGCACCTTCTGCTCCCAGCAGTCGTCCATGTGAATGGAGGCGTATCCCGCCTTGGCAAATCCGTTGTTGACCATTGCATCCGCCTGCTCCTTGTACAGCCGCTCCGAGATGCAGTTGTGCGGGTCCTTGTCGCAGTCGATGTCGCAGCGGAAGATCTCCCAGCTCATCCAGCCCATCGGAGGTGTGCGCGCTAGCTTGGACGCCTCCGCGGTCGCGAGCAGCGCAAGAAACATCGGCTTTGCCATCGTGTGCGTGGGTCGGGGTGGCGCGGCGCGGCTGCTCGTCGGTGGCGCCGAGGCGAGGCTGGTTGGTCGGCGGTGGGGGAGGCAAACCACCATGACATCCTGGAACTCTGGCTCGGGATCATATCCTCGCGTTGACCAGCGGCTTTAGGCAAAGCAATGATCTAAAGTATCTAAAGTATCTAAAGTATCTCAAGTTTATCACTTCCGGGCATTTAGAAAACAGGGATCCGGCTGCCATGCGCCGTTTCTTACTTACTTAGGGTTTCCTCGGAGATCTGGCACAGCCATGCACCATTTCTTAAATGGGATGCCTCGGCTAACCCAGAGCCATTTCCGTCGAGCGTGTTTTTGTATGAATCACAAGACATCAGGGTCCCGACCCAGCCGGTCCGAAGCCTCGCACCTCGATTTCCCCTTAGAAATTGCATCTGAGGCCCTACTTCAATCCAGCGAATTTCTTCGCTGCGCGGCCAAGCTCAGGCACCATTTCAGCATTTCTTATCCTGAAACCGGGAAATGTGTCGCACCATTTCTTAATGTCAGGGTTTCTTAACCCCTTCCCGCCTACGGAGAAAGCAACATAGCACCTACGCACGCCCGACGCCTCCCACGGCCCAGCACGGCCCTCTACAGAGGGTTTTCGGCGTCGGCGTGGACGTGCATGACCGTAGGCAGCGATGTA
>Ga0209713_10001736_pt1 | contig 13234 bp, 4 predicted proteins | sample ArcOceMetagenome_3_FD_187444 | JGI IMG/M metagenome (GOLD analysis project Ga0209713, IMG submission 187444) | Marine eukaryotic phytoplankton communities from Arctic Ocean - Arctic Ocean- Svalbard ARC20M Metagenome (SPAdes) (version 2) | ecosystem: Environmental > Aquatic > Marine > Oceanic...
GAAGCTGGCGGCGAAGGAGAGGCTGGCAGCGGAGGCGGCGGAGGCGTCAGCGGCGGAGACGCAGGCGGCGGCGGCGAGCGCGGCGAAGCAGGCGGCCGACGCCGAGAAGATGGCGCGGCTCGAGCGCGAGCTGGAGGCGTTGCGTGCACGCGAGCTGGCTGAGAAGCGGAAGCGCGAGGAGGCGGCGCGGGAGTGCCCGCAACAGCAGCCTCCGCCGTCGCCGCAGACGGCGGGCCACAGGAATATGGCGGCGGCTGCCGCGCTGATGCCGCCGCCGATGCTGCGCGCGTCGCCGGCACGCGCCGCCCGCCCTGTCCCGACTGGTCTTGCGCGCAGCAGCAGCGCCGTGCGATCGCTGCTGCAGGAGGCCCCGTGCGCCGGCGTCCCCGAGGTTGACAGGGTCGAGTACCAGCAGCAAGGCGGCCTGCTGGGCGAGGGCGCCATGGGCAAGGTGCTTGCCGGCTCGTGCGCCAACCCCGCCGGCGACCGCGTCAACGTCGCGATCAAGATGCTGCACCACGCGGGGCCGGCGTCGCGCGTGCAGGAGCTGCTCGGCGAGGTGCGGCTGCTCTTCTCGCTGCGGCACGACAACGTGCTCGGCGCGTTCGGCATCACCCGTGGCAGCAGCAGCGGCCAGACGCTGGGCCAGCCGCGCGCCGTGCTCGAGCTGTGCAGCGGCGGCTCGCTCGCGCGTCGTCTGCGGCATGGCGGCCTCGAGCCAGCCCACGAGCAGCGGGTGGCCGGCGGCCTCGCTCGTGGGCTGGCATACCTGCATCGCCCGGGCGCGGCGAACGAGATGAAGCCGGTCACGATTCATTGCGACCTCAAGCCCGCCAACGTGCTGCTCGACGCGGAGGGCGAGCCCAAGATCGCCGACTTCGGCCTGTCCCTCGCGTGTGCGCGTGCGGCCACGTCCGGCCAGGAGCGCGGCGGCACGCCCGCCTTCCGCGCACCGGAGGCGTGGGAGCGCCGCGGCAAGGTGACCGTGCAGGCGGACATGTTCTCATACGCTGGCGTGCTGGCGTGCATCGCGCTGCAGAGCGACTACCCGTACAACCGCGAGTACCACACGTCACAGCTCGAGGAGCGGGTCCCTTCTGGCTTGCTCAAGCCAGAGCTGCCGCCGCAGCACCGCTGGGCCGCGATAGTCGCGGGGTGCGCTCTGCGTGACCCTTGTGATCGTTGGTCAAGTGAGTATGTAACAACGCTGTTCTGTAGCTAAGATGATGACAGAACGATTTAACCGAACCATGCAGAGTGCAGTATGCTCAGCGTCGGGCAAGAAAGAAGGCGTATGCTCAGCGTCGGGCAAGAAAGAAGGCATGCTCAGCGTCGGGCAAGAAAGAAGTCGGTCATGATGTCTGTGAGTCGGTCATGATGTCTGTGAGTCGGTCATGATGTCTGTGAGTGCGGCCACTATTCGTCGCGCATCGGCTCGTCTTGCAGCGCGCGCCCGGTGAGGATGATCACGGCGCCAAGTCCACCATTGCGGCCGTCCAGTGCCCATGGCAGCCAGAAGCTGCGCGGCAGCGACAGGCTGTAGCCGAGCTGTTGCCGGAGCTCCGCCTGAGTCGTCGCCCACAGCGCCTCGCCGGGCAGGTTGATCTTGCTCAGCTGCGCGTGCCACCAGTTGTCGTCGCTGCGCGGCGCCTTCGAGAGGATGACCAACGACGCCTCGGCGTAGACTGTAAACTCTCGCAGGGCGGCGAAGAGCTTGGAGCCGAGCCCACGGCCCTGCAACCGCGCGTCTACTGCAAAGTAGATGACCTCAATGCAGTCAATCGGAAGATGACCGTGATGGGAGCGAGATTTGCTGCTGACGGGCAGCAGGCATGCGGCCGCAGCAACGTGGCCGTCGACGAGCACCAAGCCCAGACATGGATCCAGCCGGAACTCGGGTGACGACGGCCCCACGAGGCTGCCGCCCGTGCGCACGTCGTTGAAGTTTTGCAGAGGCTGGCGATTCTTCGGTGGCATCCGCCTGAATAGCAAACAGCGTATCAGGCTGCGATGATACGTCGCCGAGTGGCCAATTTGGCCAAAGTGATGCATGAAGATGGTGTCCGCCTCGTCCAGCTCGCGGTCGGATGCGCTGTAGATCGGAACCACCTTCGTCAGAGCGGTGGCGAGAGTGGCGGCGGCGGCGGCGGCGGCGGCGGCGGCGGCGACGGCGGCGGCGGCGGCGAGGCCAGCGGAAGCTCCTGACGCCGACGACTGCCCACTGCCCTCCGATCGGTCACCACCGCCCCACTGCCCAAACGACGCCCTTTCACCACTGCAGGCAGCCGCAGGGCTGTTCTGCGTGCGACAGAACGGCTCCTCCTCGTCGTCCCATGCGGTGAACCACTCGTCTTCGTCCTCGGTACAGTCGTTGCCGTCGCCGCATGCCCTCTGCCACTCTGTGTGAGGGTCGTCCACCTGCATGCTGTCGGGGTCGTCCACCTGCATGCTGTCGGAGTCCGAGTCGTCGGTATCGTGGCGAGCTGGCTTTGCCTTTTGCGCCTCAGAAGCTGCCGCAGCCGACCGCTCTGCGGCCTTTGCAGCCGACAGCTCTGCGGCCGCCGCCTGGTCACGTGCTGCGGCCAAGTTGGTGATCGCCTCCTGCTCTGCTCGTAGGTCATGTTCCGTGGGGGTGCTGGTGGTGCTCGCGGCAGCCGCTTCGACTTGCCGCCAGACGGGATCGTTGGCGGCGGTGATGCGCTCGATCGAGTACGCGACCGTGAACCAGTGCGTGCCCGAGCTGTCGCAGTTGTCCGTGTTGACAATCCGGACCATGAGCTCGATGTCGGGCGAGGTCCCAACGCTCACCTCGTAGAGGGCCGACGCGATGACACGTGCCGAGTAGTCAAACGGGTCGGGCTGGGCGAGCCAATCGCTCACGTCGGCTCCACGCTGTACTGCCTGCTCGCCGTTGACAAACAGATTTGCCAGGCGAGTCACGCGATCTCCGCCGAGGAACTGCGTCGTGCTCAAGTTGTGAAGGTTGATGCCCAGCTGCGCGTTTGCCTGCTGGATCAAAGGGACGGCTTGCAGCGGATGCACCGCGCCTGACACGTCGGCGTCAAACCAATCGGCTACCCAATTGTAAAAGTCTGCGGCGACCCGCGCCGCCACGATGCCGCACGATACCCCAATCTGCTTGTACTGCACGGGCTCCTGCAACGCGTGGAACCCAAGGTGGGTGAGGTACCGCCTGAAGAGCCCGGCCTTGTGACTAGGCAAGTAGTCGACCACGCGAGCGCGCAGACGTAGATGGGGTCGAGCGAGCTCGAGCCAGCGCGGCAGCGGCTGTGCCTCGAAGTCGTCGAGGACGAATGGCAGCTGCAGAGAAACCACGCGGCCGCGGTTCCTGGCCATGTACCGCTCCGCCATCCTGGCGGCGTGCGCCTCGGCCTTTGCGGCGTTGGTGGTGGCGGCCTTTGCGGCGGCGGCGGCGGCGGCGGCGGCGGCAGAGGCGGCGGCGGCGGCGGCGGCGGAGGCGGCAGAGGCGGCGGCGGCGGAGGCAGAGGCGTTGGATGCGGTGGTGGTGGTGCTGCGCGCAGCCGGTGACTTGAAAAGGTTGGCTTGCCGCAGCCCGCTACCATGTGGCGGCACACGCTGGGTGTGACGGCTTTGCACCTGCTGCGTCGATTGGCGCGGCGTCTTCGGCACGAATTTCGCTTGCACTGGCGGCACCGCGCCGACCTGGAAGCCTTGCGGTTGGAGATGAGCGAAGGTTCGTGCGGTGGTCTGGCTGCGCAGCCGCAGCACGCGCTCGTGCACCTTGCGCTGGTAGAGGCTCCTCTTCTGAGCGATGATGGTGGTGAGCCGCTCCTGGTCGGGCATCGGCGAGAAGGCAAAGTGCGCAGGATGCCGCACCCGTGTCATCGCTACAAAGAGCTGCCCCATTGCGCGCTCGTCGTCGCCAGGGTCGCAGATGACCTTGTCGAGCGTCAGGCCCTGAGCCTTGTGGATCGTGACCGCCCACCTGCTCCGGCGGAGAGTGAAGATGTGTGAGCAACTACGCATTGGGCCATTTGATGCATCTGCGGGTCAGGGGGGGGCACTAAGCCTCGCCGCGGCGCACGCGAGCATCAGCGGGAACTGCGCGCGCGTCGACGACTCGCCATCCTCAAACACCGTCTCCGTCCAGCGGGCCAAAGCCACGATCGCCTCGTCATCGCGAAGAGGCCGGTCGCCTGGGCGAAGGTCTGCGTTCGACAGGAAGCTCTCGCCGCTGTAGCCCGGCTTCTTGTCCGTCCGTTTGCGCACGCGCAGCAGCACCGAGACGGGCGTGCCGTTGCTGTCGCAGAGGATGTCGTGTACAGTGCCGATGGTTCCGTTGCACAAGCCGTGCTTGACCGAGATGTTCTTGGTCAGCATGACCCTCGCCCCGAGCGCCAGCACCAGCTCGCGCCACAGCCCGACGTCGTCGTTCGAGGCGCGCTGGGCAGCAGTGCCGGTGTGCACGGCGGCGATCTTGATGCCCATGTTGCCCGCCTTCAGCGACGCCGAGAGCAGATCACAATTCGTCGCGTCGCGCAGCTTACGCGTCGTCACCAGCCTGTAGACGTCGTCCGAAGATCCAAAATCGTCCTGCCGCGTCTGGTAGTCCATATTTTCGCGCATCCACGCGTAGTCCTGCTCGGTGAGCTCGCCGTCGCGCGCTCGGAGCTGCAAGCTGCGGAAGTGCTCGAGCAGTCTGCTCTCCTCGGCATCGTCGGACGTCGCGATGCGCTCGATCTTGTCAAGGAAGAAGACCTGGTCGGAGAACAGATCGTACATCTGCGAGCCTCGCAGCTCCCAGGTGGCGGCGCCGGGCAGCGGCTGGCCATGCTCGCGTGTCGCTGGGTTGACGTTCTGTCGCTGCTCGCGCACGCCGCCCCAATCGAAGCCCCGCTTGTCTTTGACCGGCGGCAGCTGCCCGTGGTCTCCCACCAAGATGACGCTGATGTTTCCAAACGGATGCTCGATGCCCGTGGCCTGGCGGAGCAGCTCGTCGATGTGCCCGAGAGCCCGGCGTCCGACCATGGACATCTCGTCCATGATGACGTACCTGACACCTTGAAAGTCGCTCTCCATCACCTTCAGCCGCGTGCTGTCCTCCTTGAGCCTCACGGTCGGCTTGTCGACGCAAGATTGGTCGCGGGGCACCGGTATCTTCGAGTGGTACGTGCAGCCGCCTATGTTGTCGGCAGCCACGCCCGTGGGCGCGCACACGAGGCACGCGTCGCCGAGCAGCTGCTTCAGCGTGTGGATCAGGTAGGTCTTGCCCGAGCCGGCCGTGCCGCAGACCATCGCGCGCAGCGGGGGAGCGTCAGCACCCCTGGCCGCGTGCTCGCCCACGACGTTGTACACGAAGCGCTGCGCCGGGTTGAGCGAGCGCGGGTCGACGGGCGGCGTCTTGACGACCACCGCCTTCTTCTTCTGCCGCTCGATCCATCGCTCGGAATCCTTGAGCTGCTCGGGGGAGTACCGCTCGCCACTGCGCTCCGCCCAGTCGGCTGGCGCCGTCGTGACGTGCATCTCGTCGTCGTCCTGTCGGACGTGCACCTTCCTGTAGAAGGCAAAGGAGCTGTGCTCCTCGGCGCGCCGATGCTTCCCGCCGGGCAGCTCGTCGTCGTCGAGCTCGTCGCCGTCGTCCTCCTGGTACGTGCTGCGGAAGTAGTCCATGCACTCCTTGGGCGCCAGCGGGTCGGTCGTGGCGAATTCCAAAAAAGCCGCCTCGTGGTCATGGTGAAAGGTCGCCATGTAGTGGTCGTAGTGCTCCTGACAGTTGAACGGCTTGTGCAGCAGCAGCTGGATCCTGCAGAACTCGGGCCTCTTCTGGTGACCCGCCTTCATCCACGCCTTGGGCATGTTGGGGTGCAGGAGGAGGACGGTGGGCACGGTGCGCCGCTTGATCTGCCGCGCACCCTTAATAGGGCCATCGCTCACGAACTCGTAGTGGCGGAAGAATTCCGCAAACGAGCATGACATCACGTGCTGGGCGTTGACCTCGAACGGGTCGTCCTCAGGGTCGCCGCTGACGCCGAATGCCGTGAAGAGCGATGGCTGCGCCTGGTCAGGCACCGACTTCTTTGGGATGTAGCTCACGCGTCTGAAGTAGTTGGTCAGGTTGCTCGGGCAGAAGGCGTACGCGTCGCCCGACGTCTCCTGGTTGATGGTCTTCTTCAGCCGCTGCTTGCTCGAGATGCCGACGTCGCGAAAGTCGTGGGTGCAGACCACCGTGCGGCAGCCCATGTTGACGTGGCCCACCTCCTGCGCGCTCCAGTTTCGGCCGCCGATCTGCTGTGCCATCACGGCCGAATAGACCCGGCTTGCAGACGACTCGTCCTCCAGCTCGGGCCGCGCCAGCACCGAGGCGAGCAGCATGTCGAGCGACTTGGAGCCCTTCTCGGCCTTGGAGGCGTACTTGGTCATGTACTCGAGCGCGCAGAAGTGGTCGATGAGCGGCTGGAAGTCGTTGTTGGACCGGTGAGCGAGGACTTGCCATTTGTTCACGGGGTTGCGCAGCGGGTCGTTCAATGGCATGTACAGCCGCCAGCGCACGCCACGCTCGACGCGCTCGCAGTAGAAGTGCACGCGGGAGTTTTCCTCTCGCGGCTGCAGCGGAAATCGGAAACGGCAGTAGAGCTTGCCGTGCTTGTCCTTGCGAAGACAGTAGCTCGTGTGGTCCTTGTGCCGCATGGTGGCGTTGATCAGCCGGCCCATCCACCTGTGCACCGACGAGATCAGGCCGTGCGGCGCCGTTGGCGGCTCTGGCGACGCTGCACCGTCCGCAGCGGGGGCGGCCGGCACGTGCTGCTCCTGGCACGGGTGGCACCGCCCCGTCGAGTCCGGCTCGCCACCAGTGGAGTTCTCCAGCCAGGCGTCGTTCCAGCGGAAGCACATGGTCGACCACCAGCTGGCCGCCTTGGCGGCCTCCGCATCCTGCACGTTGACGCTGTCGATCTGTGCGCCGAGGGCGCGGGCGTTCAGCCTGTCGACGATCTGGTCGACGGCTGCAGCGTCGAGCTCGTGCCTGCCTCGGCCAAGAGCTTGCGTCGCCTCCTGCTGGAACCACTCGTCGAGGAAGGAGACGTCGGGCGCGTCGCGGAGCCAGAGGAAGTAGTGCGCGTGCGTCGACCCGCGCGATTGCCACTCGTACCTCGACCACCAGGCGTCCGCGCCCATTATGCCCTTGCAGATGTGCTCCAGATACAACTCCATCTTGAGATGAAAGAAGTAGGCCGCCAGGTGCGGGTACTCGACGATTAGAGCTTGGCGGCGGCGATAGCGTGCAGCATCATCGAGACCTGTGACGAACGGGTCCTTCTCCGACCCACTCGGAATTTCGGCCCACGCCATGATGAAGCGGGCCACGTAGGGGCAGTAGGTGTCGGCATGCGAAGAGGTAGCGAAGACGTGCGGGTCGCCAAGCTGCGCGCACATCGCCTGCAATTCCTGGCGGCGCTTGTTGAAGAAGGGGGGCGTGTTGCGCAAAGTTGCGCCCACCTTGAAGAGCTTCCTCGAGACCTCCTGCTTGCCCGACTGGGAGAGGGCGCGCACGTCGCCAACCGTGCTGTGCTGCGGCATCTCGTCAAGTGCCAGCCCGCCGATTGAATTCGCACGCTGCCGCTCGTGGGTGTTCAGCAGGAAGTAGGGAAATCGCGCGTGCTGCGCGAATCGGCCGTCGTAGAAGTAGTAGAGATGCCGCGAGTACTGCTCCCACTTGAGCCTGTGCTTGCGTGCCTGCATGTAGAAGCCCTTCCCAAATGGGAAGAGCGTCGGGAATGCGAGGGTCTCATACCCGTGCGTCGAGAACTCGGACAGCGGCGCCGTGCTGTGGCGCGGCAGCGCAAATGGCGCCTCCGAGGTGCCGCGCTGCACGGCATCCATTTGCTCGCCGTTGATGACGGCCTCCAGCGTGTCGGCTCGGTGCTGCTGCGGGTCGCCGTCGCCAGTCTCGCACGAAAAGTGCGGGCAGCCAGAGTGGTCGGTGTTGACGGGAAGTTTCGAAACCACTCGCATCATCGAGTTGCCGATGAGCGCCACGTTCGCCTCAGCCTCGCCGATCTTGAAGTCGTCCGCCAGGCGCTGGGCCAGCCTCCCGACGGAGAGGCCGTCTGGGCGCGGCGTGGTCGCCGGCGTGGCGTGCAGCAGGGAGGACACGCGATCGTCGAAGTCCAGCGCCGACAACTCGGTGGCGTTGCTGAGGCGACGCCGAAGTTGTACCCGAAGGCTCTGCACGAGGAAGTCGTCGCCGTGCCGCACCCAGTGCATGAGCATCGGGTTGTTGAGCGGCAGCCGCGCCTCGTCCGTGCGCATGAAGGCGGGCTCGCCGTCGCCGTCGCCGTCGCCGTCGCCGTCGCCGTCGCCGCCGCCGTCGCCCAGGTTGTCGTTGCGTCGGTAGGGCCGCCCGGCGGGCTGCTCGATCGTCTCCAGGTCGGTGGCGTGAAACTCGTCGGGCCAGCTTGCCCACTCCGCGTGGTTGAAGTCGTCGGCCATCTTGAACGGCGCGATCAGGTACTGGCCCGGGTCGTTGGGGCTCCTGATGCCGTTCTTGTACAGCGGGTGGTGCTCGGCGAAGAACTCGAGGTACGCGCGCACGGCCTGCTTCCGCACCTTGGTCAGCACGTGGATGCCCTCCTTCCCGGGCACCTTCATGATCGCGATCTTCGCGTCCCTGGGAGAGAGCGGCAGCTTCTGGGCAACGTCGGCGAGGTCGTTGACAAAGTTGATCACCGAGGCGGTGTAGCCCAGCTGCGAGTCGACGGGGAGCTTGAGGACGGAGGTGCACGCGCTGACCCGGCTGATCATGGCCTCCTCGAGGATGCTGAGGGGGCCGTACTCGTCCTGGAGCTGCTTCCAGAGCTTGCGCGACTCGATCGGCACGTCCGAGGTCGGCTGCATCGTCCTCTCCTCCTCCTCGTAGTCCAGGTTGAGGTCCAAGCCGTTGCTCCAGTGGAGCGGGTTCGGCTTGCGCTGGCAGGCCCAGCAGTGCTGCTTCTGGCGGTCGTCCTCGGTCCAGCTCGTGCCGTTGTCGCGCAGCGTGCCGGCGACGGGCACGCCGTGGTTCACGCCACGCTGCTTGCAGTTCGGGCACGTGTGAATTTGGCAAGGTAGGCCGCCGAGGGTGCTGATGAAGTTGTCCAGACGAGCCGCATCGCTGACACCTGCGGACGGCGCCGGCGGAGGCCACGCCGCCTCCACCGGCGGATCGCCCGGCAAGGGGTGCCGCTGCCGGTGCTCGCGCATCTTCTCGCCGTTGAGCCTCTCGGTGCGGCAGCAGGCGTAGACGTTGCCCCTCTCCTTGTGGCGCCGTGCGATTCGAGCCTCCTCGGTCTCCCTCAGGTGCTCCGTCTTGATCTCGACCTCGAACTTCTCCTTGGTGCGTTGCTGCTCGTCCTGCTTGCGCTGTTTCCCATCGACGCGCTTTTGGTTGGCCGCCTGCCTGTGGTCGTCGTCAGGGTATTTGCGGGTCTTTGCCTCCGGGTCGAAGAGACCCTTCTTCGCCTTGTGCTGGCGCTGCGCGTTGTTGTTCTTGATGTGAGCGCGATCACGCGGCCGCTTACCTGGCTTGCTGCTGGCTTCGATATAGCTGGCATCCAGCGGGCTCTCGATGAAGGACGTCTCGCGCACCACGGTGCCGTCGGCCTGCGGCCCAGCGGTCAAATTCGCGTTCTTGTCCTTCACCGGCACCGTCTCCTTCTCTTTCGCCGAGATGAATCGGTCCACCACCTGCAGGTAGTGGCGCGACCTGATGCCGTTATCAGGCGTCTTTTCCGTGCGGATCGGAGGCCAGTCTTTGGGAACGACCGCTGTTGACCCTTTGGGACGGCCCACGGGATGGCCACCGCCAATCAGTCGCCAGAGTGACGGCTGGGGCGACGGCGGCGACGGCGGCGACGGCGGCGGCGATGGCGGCGATGACGGCGATGACGGCGATGACGGCGACGGCGGCGGCGGCGGCGGCGGCGGCAATGGCGGCGGCGGCGGCAATGGCGGCGGCAATGGCGGCGGCGGCGGCGACAGCGGCGCAAAGAGTTTGTAATGATCCTCGTAGCTAGGCTGAGCGTTGCCTCCGCCGCCAAACTCGAGCTCGTCGTCTGGGTCTTCGTCGTCGGCGGCGTGATCGGCGAACGTCGAGGTGGAGGCGGTCTCCTCCGGTCCACCAAAGCGCGCGTCGACCGGCGCCTCCTCCTCCTCCTCCGGGTGCATCCGGCGGTACCAGTCGTAACCGTACTCGGGCGTCTCCGCCAGGGACGTCCTGACGGTCGCACCGCCCGCCGCGGCTGCAGAGAGCAATGCGGCGGTAGCGAATGGAGGCATCGTGTGAGGCAACGCGCGCCCGCCGTCGAGCGGCGTCGTCGGCGGTGGTGACTGCCGCTGCCGGCGGTGAGCCGCGTGCCGCGCCGCCTCCCGCAGCTGCTCCGCCACCGACGCGCGCGTCGCCTCGCTCGGCACATTCCTCATGTGCCGCACGACGCTTTCCCGCTCGCTCTCGTCCGCCGCGCCTCGCCGCGCGGTTTCGACGCGGTCGGTAGCCGCGCCGCGCCTCTTCAAGGCGCGGCGCTTCCGGCGTGCGGCGTGCAGCGAGCGCCGCGCTGCGCCGACCGCGTCGTGCGAGGCGTAGCGCGCCGCCGTCGCGAGGACTTGTCGCAGTGTGTCCTCCGTGCCACCATCCACTGCCGCCCACAGCGCCGCGTCGGCGGCTCGTGCCACGGCCACGTGCGCTTGCCGGCCCAGCCGCCGCCTCTGCTGTGGCGTGAGGTCGGCCGCCTGCGCGACGAGCGTCTCCGCCACGTGCGCCACGTGCGCCACGTGCGCCGCCGGCGGCGGCGGCGGCGACAGCGGCGATTCCAATGGCCAAAGGAGTGCCGACGGCGGCGATGACGGCAGCGATGGCGGTGGTGAGGCCGACGGTGGCGATGGTGGTGGCGAGTGCCAACGGCGGCGATGACGGCGGCGATGGCGGTGGTGAGGCCGACGGTGGCGATGGTGGTGGCGACGGAGCCCGTTGCGCGGCGGCGGCGGCGACGGCGACGGCGACGACGATGGTGACGGCGGCGATGGCAATGGCGAAACGAGTGGCGACGGCGGCGGCAGCGACACCACGTATTCCTCGACAGGCGGCGGCGGCGGCGGCGGCGGCGGAGGCGACGGCCGGACTGTGTACTGCGTGGGATGGTGGCGGTGGCGGTGGTGAAGGTGCCGGCGGGCAATTGCGCACTGGCGCTGGCACCGCGCACGCAGGCGCTGGTTGGGACACTGCTGCTTCGACGTGAACACAGCGTCAGCAGCCCGACGAAATGCCAGGGTGGAGATTCGACAGAGCCCAGGAAGAAGAGACTCGACGGTGCTCACGATTGTCCAACATGCTGTTGCCAATATTGGAACCATGGCCACCTTGAAGAGCTCGGCAGGCGCAGGACAAAGGTCGGCGTGAATGAGAGCCACTCGGCGCATCGGCACATGGCGTTGACGCTGCCCGTGAAGGAGTCGACGGCGTACGGCGTCGATGCCCAGCACAGCAGCACGTTGGTCAGCATCAAAAGCACATTGACCGAGAAGATGGCGCAACGCATCTGACGGCCACACTGACAACTTTGTGCAACAGGGTGGCACGTCGGGCATCACGTTGGCCGCGCCATTTGTTGTCGGCGTCGTGACGATTGCCGCCAATAAGCACAAGACAGCTGCCTTGTGCATGCTGCGTGCAGGGCGGGAACTCGGCCAGGCGCGCTCCGACCAATGGAAGCGCGCCTGGCCGAGTTCCCGAGATTTCATGTCTCGCTGTTTGCTGCATGGGGGCATGCAAGGGTGTCCGACGCCACGTGCGGTACTTTGCAAAGTCGGTCTAACGCCGTACCACACTCGTATGCAGTGCCGAAGCAGGCAGACCAACGTTCAGTTTGGGGGTAACCATATGTGCGAGGAGGGCAAATCCAACTATTGTTGGCAATTTGAAGAAGGAAGAAGAAGGAAGGAGGGGGGAGATACGAAGAAACAGCGGACGTCGGCGGGGTGTTGGTGGCTCCCGAGCTCAGAGTTGTTGCGAGACTATTGGTCAATTGCTCGACCATGTCGGAGCAGCTGATGACGCAGGCATTGCAGGAGATGCTCATGCACGTCTTCACGAATCCGTACCCCGAGCAAAAGTGGAAGGGGTGGCTTGCCCTGGAGCAGACGTTCGGCGTGCCCGTCGAGTTCAATCTGATCACGAATGTGCGGCTGTCAGCCGCATGCAAGGAGCTGCGTACATACGAAGGGGTCAAAGAGGCCATTTACAAGATGATGGAGAGCGAGCCCGACTACATCACGTTCGTCAAGCTCCGCAAGTTCAAATCGGCGTGGCCCGTCTACGTTGACAAGCTGTCGTCGGTGGTGCGCTCGCTGCGACAGCTGCCAACACGCCAGCGCGCCAGCATGACTCACCTGTGCGCGTCGCAATTCTGTTCCAGGTGCGTCAGCCGGCCGGCGCGATTCACAAATTCCTCGAGTCCAACCTCATCAGCGTCGTCGTCGAGCTCCTGGGCGACGACGAGCGGTACGGCTACGGGCGCTCGAACGAGGTGATTGCGCTCGTCTGCAAGAAGCTCGAGGGCACCCACTCGATGGGCGACCGCGCCTTCAACATGGCGCTCAGGCGCGACTACGAGGCAGCCATCGACTTCATGCACGGCCAGCCCAACCTCAAGATGCTCCTCCGGGCCGTCTACCACTACCACCACCGCAACGAGCGCCTCTCGCCTGGCTGCCTCTTCCGCGATGGCCTCGCGCCGTGATCCGCGACGCTTAGACGCACCTGGACTTTCGCACGTATTTGGTTTTGCGTCTGGTAAATTAGACGGCTTCAACAGACAGTGCGGTGACGGTCTACTCTACTCATCGTCCGAGACACCCGGCGACTCGGCGGCGAGCGTGCAGATCTGCGCGGCGCTGCTGCACGCGGGCGCGGCGCAGCTGACGCTGATGGCGACGGGCGCGCGCGCCGCCGAGGGCTGGTCGTCGCGCTGCCGAGGGCATGGGTGGTGGTGGCTGCGCAGGCGAGTGCGCGCGGGTGCGGGTCCGGGCGCGGGTCCGGGCGGGTTCGGTCAAAAGGTGCCGGTGTGCATGGGCGAAGCGAAGTTGAAAGGCACATTTGCGTCCGCGGGGGGCTTCTGAGAGGGTCGGTCGGTCGGCGGTTCCGACCCAGCCAGGCGGCGGCGAGACGGCGTGGGAGAGTCGGTCGGTCGGGTCACCCGAGTCGGGTCGCGAGCCGTGGCCGGTG
>Ga0209713_10001737_pt1 | contig 13222 bp, 2 predicted proteins | sample ArcOceMetagenome_3_FD_187444 | JGI IMG/M metagenome (GOLD analysis project Ga0209713, IMG submission 187444) | Marine eukaryotic phytoplankton communities from Arctic Ocean - Arctic Ocean- Svalbard ARC20M Metagenome (SPAdes) (version 2) | ecosystem: Environmental > Aquatic > Marine > Oceanic...
TTCGACGTGCGATGGTGCCGACAAGCTCGGCGCAACGCAGACAATCATCAACACACAAGTCGCCGACGGCACCTCCCTCGTGGTCCTGGTGCGCAGCGCGAGGCCGAAGCGTGCGCAGCGCGACGGCATCCGCGAGTCGTGGGCGCAGAACGCCAGCCGCAACGTCTTCTTCGTCGTGGCCAACCAGACGTGCGTGATTCCCGAGCAGCTGCGGGCAGAGTACTGGCGATGCGAGCCCGGCAAGCGCTACGACGCGAGCCAGGCCGCGATGCACCGTAGGACCGCTGCGCTGCTCGATGCACGAGTCGCGGACGAGAGCTCGCGCCACGCCGACATGGTGCTCGTCGATCATGTGGACGCGCACCGCAGCAGCAACGCGTGGCTCAAGCAGGCGTACGCGTGGGCGCTGCGGCACACGGACGCGCGCTGGCTCGTCAAGACGGACGACGACGTCTACGTGCACGTGCACGCGCTCGCGCGGTGGGTGCGCTACCTGCCCGACGCGTGGACGCTCTTGGGGCTGCTCGGCCCGCCCGGGCCGATCGCGACGCGCGGCAAGACGAGCGAGACGGCGCAGGTCGCGGCGCGCTACCGCACGTACCCGCCGTGGCCGAGGGGCTCGTCGGGGTACGTGGTGTCGCGCGACATTGCCGAGCACGTCTCGCGGCTGGGCGACGACGCGCCGTCGTTCCACGGCGAGGACGTCTCGATGGGGCTCTGGCTCTCGGCCGTGGACGACCCGGGCAGGGTGCGGTGGATCCACGCAGGGTGGGAGTTCAGCAACTCGCGCGCGTGCCGCGACCAGAGCCGGCTGGTCACGGGGCACGGTCTGCTGCCCTCCCGTCTGCACATGTGCGCGACGAGCCCGTGCCTGTCGGCGTCGCATCCGGTCGGCAAGGGCAGCGGCTGCGGGCCGCGCCGCCTCCGTCCGCTCGAGGCGCGCGCGCCGCTGCCGCGGTGCGCGATCAGCCCGCTCGGCCTCTTTGTGACGCGGGGGGCTGCACGTGGCGGGCCCGCAGCCGCAGCGCACGACAGGGACGCGCCGTGCGAGTTCCGGCTGCTCGGCCACGAGGGCGCGGGCGACGGCTCGGGGTGGCGGCTGCTCGTCGACACCACGAGCCCAGGCACGAGCCACACGAGCCGCACGAGCCCCCCCGCCGCCGCCGCCGACGCCGCCGCGACGACACGACACGAGCGCAAGCCCAAGAAGGGAGAGGAGATGCACGCGAGGAAGCACAAGCAGCGCCGCCGCACGTCTTTGGGCTGATCAGGCAGACGAGCCGAGGGGCGGAACCACCTGAACATCATAGGACACTTCCCGCGCGACGAGTACCAGCGACGGCGGCTGGGGTAACTGTGCTGGTCCTCGGATCGGAACGGGCCACCGTGCGGCGGGGGGTTACTGTGCCGGTCTTCGGATCAGAACGGGCCACCTCGCGGCGACTCCACACATACCTCTCCGAGCTCAACCTCACGACCGCTACGAGCGGGCGCCGACCCGCGGGCGCCCTAGTGCTGGATCCTGGGGTAGAAGCTGGCAAACGCGTCGCCTCAATAGCCTCAATCAAGTACAGAAAGTGCAGTAGCGGTGAGCCAGTGAGTGGCAAATGAGTAGAATGCGAGCTATCTATAGACCACTTTGCCGAAGAGCCGCGTCATGCGAAGCGCCCTCCCGCACCCGCTGGCGCCGCAGTGAGTGCCGCGTCGCACTTGGCCAGCAGCCACGCCGCGCAGGCAGCGTCCTTGTTGTAGCTGTTGCGGTTGAGCATCGGCTGGCCGAGCTTGGCGCGCGACCATTGGTAGGCAAAGACGAGCCGCCCCATGTCGAGCAGCGCCGCGTCGTACTGCGCCTGCCACACGGCACGCGGCGCGACGCGGCGCGCGGCGTCGGCCGGGTCCTCCGCGGCGCCAAACTCTGCGAGCGCGGAGCACAGCGCGGCGTGGTAGCCGTCGAGCAGCCGCGCCTCCTCCGCCTGCGCGTCGGGCGCGAACGCCGCGGCCACGTGGTGCGCGACGTCGGTCGCCGCCAGCCCGAAGCCGCTCCACTGGAAGTCGATCAGCGCCACCTCCGTCGCCGCGTCCTCACCGCCGCCCCGCAGGAAGAGATTGGCCGACTTCGGGTCGCCGTGGATGAGCGTGCGCCACGGCGCGGCCGCCTCGGGGTCGCCGCCCGCCGCAACGTCGAAAGGGTGCGCCTCCGCGGCCGCCGCCGCCGCGACGCGCTGCAGCCTCGCGCCGAGGCTCGTCAGGTCGACGTGCGCCACCATCGGGTGGGCGGCGAGGCCGTCCCCGAGTGCCGCCAGGTGCTGCCTGTACTTGGCGTCGAGCTGCGTCAGCTGCTCCGCCGGCTGCATCGACGGCTGCCAGTAGCCGCCCGCGGGCCACACGGCGTCGCGCAGCTCCTGCTGCGCGGCCGACGCGGCCGCGGCCGCCGCGGCGTCCTTTTCTCCGCCGTCTTGCCGCCAAAAGTCGGAGCCGTGCCAGAAGAAGGCGTGGAGGCGCGCGAGCGTCGCGAGGGAGGCCGTCGCGGCGTCGGCGGAGAGCATCCCCTCCTGCCGCCACCCGTCGGCCGGGCCGAAGTCCTCCAGCAGCAGCGCGAAGCGCGACTCGATCGGCACCGCCTCGTTGGCGCGGAGGTCGACGTGGCGCGCGCGCGGCAGCCGCACGGCCGCCGTCGCGCCGAGCTGCGCGCACGCGCGCGAGCCGAGGAAGCGCGCCTCGACGGCGTACGAGGCGACGTCGCGCCGCAGCTTGGCGGGCATCGTCGCCGCCTTGAGCCGCACCGCCTCGAGGTCTCCCATCACGACCCGCTTGTAGAAGACCGACCGTGGCAGAGGGGCGGCGGGCTGCGCGGCAGCGCCGCCGCCACCTGCGGAGGCCCCGCCCGCGCCGCCACCGCCACCGCCGCCGCCACCGCCACCGAGCAGCTCGAGCCGACAGCCGTTGCTCATCATGCCGCGGAACGCGCCGTCCTCCGGGGTGAGGTAGCCGCCCACGCTTCCGCCCAGCACCTCGGCGAGCCACGACGCGCGCAGCGGCGCGCCGTCGAGGTCCCTCGCAATGTCGACTGCCTGTGCCGCCGAAGCTCCCGCCGCCGCCGCCGAAGCTCCCGCCGCCGCCGCCGCCTCGCCGGCATACTCGCGCAGCAGCGCCAGCGCGCGCGGCTCGGCGCGCATCGCCGCGCACAGCCGGTCGTGCCGCGCGCTCGCGTCGGCGCCCGCCGCCGACGCGACGACGCCGAGCCCATTCTTGAGCGGCTCCTCGCTCGTCGGCGCCGCTGCCGCCGCCGTCGCGTCCGGCGCGACGTGGAGGAGCGGCGCGCCGAACAGGTCGGTGACGCGGCCGCCGCGCGCCATCAAGACGGCGCCCGGCGCGCACGAGTCCCACAGCGACGTGCCAAAGTGCATGATCGCCAAGTCGGCGCGCCCCTCCGCCACCAGCAGCAGCTTGTGGCCCGCGCCGCCCGCGAGGTGCGCCGTGCCGCCGTCTGCCAGCGCCGCCGCTCTTGCCGAGCCGAGCAGGGCGTTGCTCGAGTCCCCTGTCGTCACAATCGGCCTGGCGGCGTCGCTCGGCACGGCAGCATCGTCTGGCCGCTCGCCGTGAGTGCCGGTGCCGGCGCCGACCAAGCCGTAGACCACGGCTGACGCAGCCTCCGCGTCGAGCGTGCCCGACGGAAACGGCAGGCCGCACGCGCCCGCAATCGGGCGGCCGCCCCGTGCGACGCCCACCAGGCTCTGCACGTTGCTCAGGCGGCCCTCGACAAACTCCCTCGTTCCGTCGAGCGGGTCGACAAAGCACACGAGCTCGTCCAGCGGCGCCGAGAGCCCGGCTGACGCGAGCTCAGGGCAGAGGTCCTGGCGGAGTGGTGGCGCGTCGCTGGCGACCTCCGCCACGCTCTCCTCGGACTCGTCCTCCTCGCCGATGATGCGGAGGCCTGGCCACGCCTCGCGCAGAGCGCTGACCATGACTCGCTGCGCGGCCAGGTCAGCCTCGGTGAGCGCAGAGCGCGGGTCTGCCGCATCCTTGAGGTCGACGTTCAAGCCGCCAGACGCATCGCGCTTAGCCTGGACGGCCCGTATCTCCGCGCAGCCGCGCGAGGCGGCATCCACGCACGTCGACAGGAGAGAGGCGAGGTCGATGGTGTCCGAGGCCGCCATGGCGACGACGCGGGCCCGCTTGGGGAAGGGCGTGCTGCTGCGGAGGCCGAGGAGGAAGCTGTGCGTCAGCAGGAGCATGCGCTGTCGTCAAGCCAGTCGCGCACCTCACTCACACGCGTCGGCTGCATGCTGCATGCATCGTAAAGTAGAACGCTCATGTATTCGGAGGGCGTGATTGGTTGGATCGCTCTTAAATTAGCATCATCCAAACAGCCGGACACCAAGCACGATGCACAGCTTGCTGGGAGTAGCCCTGGTTGTGCGTGCTAGGTACAGGTCTTTTAGATACTAACTAGGTAGTAGGTGTCTTTTCTTCCGACGTAGTGGTGTGCCACCATAATGGTCTGCGATTCGTCTCACCAAAGCCTTCCTTGTCACCCACGACATCCACGAGCTCGTCCGCCGACGGCGACGAGACGCCACTACCAGCGCGATGCTCCGATTAGCCACGCTCCTGTCGGCGCTGTGCACAGCCTCCGCCGCACAAATAGCCGCCAGGCGCGATTCCAGTGCTCCGCCATCTGCGCTAACGATCGAGACGGTCAACCCGGCAGTCATCGGTGCGCAGTATGCAGTGCGAGGCGAGCTCGTCCTTCGTGCCGCCGAGATGCAGAAGCAGATGAACGAGCAACCGGGCTCCATCGGCATCAAGAAGATCCTCGCGTGCAACATCGGCAACCCGCAGGCGGTCGGGCAGCAGCCGCTGAGCTTTGGCCGGCAGGTGCAGGCGCTGCTCGTGTGCCCTGCGCTGCTCGACATGCCCGGTGTCGAGAAGCTGTTTGCGCCGGACGCGATGGCCCGCGCGCGCGAGTACCTGGCCGCCATCCCCGAGGGCGTCGGCGCGTACAGCGAGAGCCAGGGCGTCGCGATCGTGCGGCAGCAGGTCGCCGACTTCATCACCGCGCGCGACGGCGTGGCCGCCGTCAAGGAGGACATCTTCCTGACCGACGGCGCGAGCAAGGGCGTCGAGTTCCTGCTCAAGCTGCTGCTGCGCGGATCCGACGACGGCGTGCTCGTGCCGATCCCGCAGTACCCGCTCTACTCGGCGGCGCTCGCGCTCTCGCAGGCGGAGCTGCTGCCGTACGAGCTCGACGAGGCCGACGGCTGGTCGATGCCGGTGGCGGAGATCGAGCGCTCGCTCGCCGAGGCGCGCGCCAGGGGCGTCGCGCCGCGCGCCCTCGTCGTCATCAACCCGGGCAACCCGACGGGCAACTGCCTGCCGCGCTCGAACATGGCCGACCTCGTGAGGCTGTGCGCGCGCGAGCAGCTGGTGCTGATGGCGGACGAGGTGTACCAGGAGAACGTGTACGACGACGCGCGGCCGTTCGTCTCGTTCAAGCGCGTGGCGAGCGAGCTGGGCGCGGAGGCGGCCGGCCTGCAGCTCGTGTCGTTCCACTCGGTCTCCAAAGGCTTCCTGGGCGAGTGCGGCATGCGCGGCGGCTACTTCGAGCTGAGCGGCTTCGACGCCGAGGTGCGCGCGCAGCTGCTCAAGCTCGTCTCGATCGGGCTGTGCTCCAACGTGATGGGGCAGATCGCCGTCGGGCTGATGGTCAAGCCGCCGAGGCCGGGCGACGCGTCGCATGCGACGTACAGCGCCGAGCGCGACGCCATCCTGTCGTCGCTGCGGCGGCGCGCCTCGAAGCTGGTCGCCGGCCTCAACGCGCTCGAGGGCGTCACGTGCAACGAGGCGCAGGGCGCCATGTACGCCTTCCCGTCGATCACGCTCCCGCCCAAGGCGCAGGCGGCCGCCGAGGCGCAGGGCAGGGCGCCCGACACCTTCTACGCCCTCGCGCTGCTCGAGGCGACGGGGATCGTCGTCGTGCCGGGCTCGGGCTTCCGGCAGAAGGAGGGCACCTGGCACTTCCGCACCACCTTCCTGCCGCCCGAGGCCGACATGGACTCGGTCATCGAGCAGATGGGGGCCTTTCACTCCGGCTTCATGGCGCAGTATGGCGCCTGAGTCAGCCCCCGTGCGTCGCCCCCACGAGTCAGATCCACGCGTTGGGAGGCGACCTCCGCTGTCCCTGGATCACTTTCAAAACCGGCCGGGTTTTATCGTGAGGCTAAGTTCTTTTTACCTTTGACCTCGCGATTCCTAATTCGGCAGTTCGTGGCCGGGGACGACTCAGCTGCTGCCGCGATGCGCGTGTCGGTACTCTGCCTTGCGCTCATTGGCGGACCACACGCTGCGTCTGCGCATCTGTCGCTGCCCAACCGGCAGGCAGACGCCACACTCTCGGACCAGCCCACAGGAGCGCCGGTAGCTGTCTTTGGAAGCGAGCCATGCCGCAAGGCGAGCGATAGGTTCGACCGATTCCACTTTGTGGATGCATCCAAGCGCCACTCGAACCTCGGCGGCTTTGGCCCCGACTTGGACGCGCCGGAGTCGCTGTACCTCGAGGATGTCGGCACGACCGCGCTGGGCCACCCGATCGACCTCATCGTGACGGCAGACGAGGCGTACTCCTCGAGCGACCCCGGGCATAGCGGTGTTCGTGGATCGGAGCGCACCCGCCGTGTCGGCGTGCTCAACCTCGAGGCGCCACACGAGGGTGAGGGGCTCGACGCGACGTTCTCGAAGGTGAGCTTTGAGCTCATGAACCGCAGAACGAATACCACCGTCGTGCTCGACGACTTCGACCTCACCTTCTTCGAGATTGCTCACACCGAAGGCGAGGGGAAGCGTTGCATCTCGTTTCCCGGGCTCAACCGCCTTCCGCAGCACATGCTCGCCGAGGAGTCGACGCTGGTGATCGACAACAGCAGCAGCGCAGCGACTGTGTGCTCCAGCGCGCCTGCCGACGAGGACGAACTCATGCCCGACGCACCCACAAAGCGCCAGGCGCAGCGGAAGGTGTCACTGCATGTGCTGAAGCAAGGGCGCGTGAGTGTGAAGCTGCAAATCGGCTGCTGCGCGGGCAGCGGCCACGACTTCATCTTCTTCTTGGCGCGCACGCTGCCACCGCTCTGCCATCTCAGCACGCCGGCAGAGACGGGGGGGCCTCGCGTCTCTTACCAGCAGGAGCAGGAGGCCGAGCAGAGCCCAGCATACATCGAAGGCAGCGCAGATATCACCGGAGGCAACCCGAACATCACCTTCGACGGCTGGGAATGCTCGCACTTCCGCAACAACTCGGGCTGCGACTTCATGACCGAGTATGCGTGTCCTGGCAGCCTAAGGGGGCTGAAAGGGTGGGCGGTCAAGACCGGATTCGGCGTCAAGTGCTGCTGCACCGGCGTGGCTCTCCATGGTGGGCCCTTCCAGTCCCTTCGCAACACTGCTTGGCACAACGATCAGGAGGCCCCGACGCGTGCGTCTGATCACGTCGTGTACGAGGACGAGGACGACACCGATCCGTGGCACACCGTGACAAACAATCAGGACTCCACCCAGGCGGTCAGCGAGAAGATGGCTCGGGATGAGAGTGGGAAGCCACGTCTGGATGATCCAGAGGCAATGAAGAAGGAGGAGAATGCACCGTCACGTGTGGATGGTCCAGACAAGACGGTGCCGGACGGGGCTGCTCGTTCATATTGGGAGGTCAACCAGTCCGCCTGGCCAGGCAACCCCTCAGGTGTCGCTAAGAAGAGCAACGGCCTGGATGAAGACGGGAACCCGTTGCCGTGGGAGGAGGTTCATACACCGGATGAGTTCGGTCCGACGGTCAAGGGGCTCAACCGGTATTCGTACGAGCTGAAACGGCACCACGCCATTGAGGAAGCGGAGGAAGCTGCGAGAGAGCAGCAGCAGGCGAAGGAGCTCGAGTTGCAGAAGTACCAGAATGAGCGACTGCAATACCAGCAGGACCAGCAGCAGGAGCTTCAGCAGCCACAGGTTCAGCACCCGCCGCTGCAGGAGGGGCAGCTGCCGACGGGGCAGCCGCAGCAGCAGCAGCAGCAGCAGCAGCAGCAGCAGCAGCAGCAGCAGCAGCAGCAGCAGCAGCAGCTGCAGCAGCAGCAGGAAACGTTGGAGTCGACGGCCCAAAACACGACGGTCCAAAACACCACTGGCCAGCAGTCGGCGGAGAAAGACACCATCTGGGCCTCCAAGGCCAGCGAGCAGGCAGAGAAAGCCAGTGCTGATGATGACGCTGATCAGCAAGAAGAAGAGAAGGTTCGGCTTGGTAACTCGCGCGATATCTTGGACGCCGGCCGACGTGCAATCGAGGAGCAGCATAAGCGACAGAATCCCTACCAGGAGCAGCAGATCAACGAGACGCTGGTCAACGAGACGATGTTCAATGAGACCCTGACAAACATATCGACGGTCTTCGACAACGAGACCGCCTTTGAAAATGTGACCGCCTTTGAAAATGTGACCATCTCAACCCAGTTTCGGCAGGGGGACTTCGTCAAGGTGCGCCGGCTGGAGGACTTCAGGTTGCAGCAGCAGCAGCAGCAGCCGCAGCAGACGCAGCAGACGCCGCAGACGCAGCAGACGCAGCAGACGCAGCAGACGCAGCAGACGCAGCAGACGCAGCAGCACCAGCAGCAGCAGGCCGACTACCGGACTGAATGGGAGCAGCGGCAGGAAAAGGAGCAGCAGCAGACCCATCACGAGGTGGTCAGCACACACCGATGCGCCGGTTGGTGTGCCGACTACGCATTCAACTGCACGCACTTCCCTGGCGCGACGATTGCCGAGATGTCGTCTTGGCGGGTCAAGTGTACCATCCCCGAGTGCGGTCAATGTGGGCCATGCGCAAACGAGGCTCCACTTCTCAACAATGTCACGGGCTTGCCTGCGACGCAGCTGCAAGGCACTCAGGGCGAGTGCCATGCTACCGAACTGCTGTTCGACCAGCCGGGCACGTGCGCAAGCTGGTGTGCCGTGCATACGCACATGAAGGGTCCAAAGGAGGGCCAGGCCACGAGCTGGCTGACGCGGTGCGGCATGAGCTGCTGCGAGGGCTGCTCGCAATGCTTCGATAATAAGGTGATGAAGAAGGCCAAGGAAGAACAACAGCTGGCTCTGCCTGCCCCAGGGGATGAGCAGGCCTCATCGACGGCAAGCTGCGGCGCCCAAGTCGGCAACACCAAGGGTGTTTGCTCGACCTGGTGCGCCGGTCACACCCACGCTTTCGACCAGTTCAACAGCCACGGGAATTTCGTCGCCCATATCGGCGACCCGAGCTCGTGGGGCACCCGCTGCGGCATGAACTGCTGCGCGGGCTGCGATGAGTGCTCCACAGATTTGGTGGCATTGTCACCAAACGTCACGGTCAGCGTCGAGGAAGTCGACCCAGCGAACACGTGCAAGGGCGCCCAGCTGCTGCCGAGTGAGCCAGGTGTCTGCGCCGAATGGTGCCCCACACACCGCTATGGCTCCATTGATGCGGGCGTCTTTGGCCACGAGGCTTTCACCGAGAGCACGTGGCGGTCGCGCTGCCAATTTGAGTGCTGCGGCGGCTGCCGCCAGTGCCAGAGCAAGCTGATCGGCGGCAAGCGTAGCCATGTGACGTACCTGACCAAGGAGGTGATTGTTCGTGGCGAGGCGGCCGGGCTCAACGCGACGCTCGAGAAGATCAAGATGAGGGCTCTGCACGGCTGCTACGCGCCGAACTGCTCCGTCTCGCTTGATGTGCAGCGGCCACACAACGGCTTCGCTCCTTCCGGGTTGCGCACCCGCGCTACCGACGACGCTGCCGACATCTATGCCTTCGAGCGCTTCCGTCGCTCGCTGCATGTCTCTGGCAAGATGACGTCGAACCTCAACCTTGGGATGCCGCGCCCCCACTACCGTCATGAGACCAAGAAGCAGCCGACGTGGGCGGGCCGCCTCATGCCTACGCGCAAGGCGATGCGTAAGCGGGCACAGGGACTGATGGCGCAGAGCAGCCTTCTTCCGGTCTCGGACGGTGACGATGATGAGGCAGTCGCGCTCGGCCCCATGGATGTTGCGGGGCTTGGCGAAGAGATGTTCTGCAAGCTTGCTCGCGTGGGCCTGGTCTCACGAAGGACGCCGCAGCAGCAGCTCAAAATAATTCCTGCCCTGTGCAAGGTTTGCCCAGATGCGTGCAATCAGCAGCACGATCAGCTCATCCCGATCGGTTTCAATAAGCGCGCTCAGATGGGCTGCACTTGGCGCAACGCCACGACAGCTGGGAACTCTGAGCGCATCAAGCCTCAGCTGTACTCAATCCTGGAGCGCCTGTACAAGGTGAAGAACACGCGCCGCCGAGAGGTGCTCGTCAAGGTCGACGATACAGGTGACATCACGCTGACCGTCTGCATGCTGATGCACAATGGCGAAGATGTGCTGCACTTTTTGAGCGTGGTGCAGGACCTGCGGCATGGACGCATCTCGGAAGACGCCGACAAGCTGATTCACCGGTATCATGGCCCTAGCTCGGTGGCACTCAGTCATGTGCCAGCCCTAAAGCCACTCGACCAGAAGCTCAGCAAGCTGTCCGCGCTCAGCTCCATGCAGGCCGCGGACAAGATGCTCACTGCGATGGGCGCCTTTACTGGGCCGACAGACTCGCCATGTACCTCGCTCTGTCCGACTGGGTTGTGCGACGGACTCATGGACGCAGGGCGGCCGGAGTGCGCCCAATGCATTGCGTGCCGCGAGGCAAGCGCCAAGGGTATGCCGGCCAACGTGTGTGAGATGGCTTTCGCCTTCCGTCACTGCGGCGGCCAGACCGTCTCCGACGCGGCAGACCAATTGTTCCGCAGCTGCGACCATGAGTTGGCGAGCATGGTGATGAGCAGCAGGTTTGGCATGGTCTCCGCAAATGCGTCTGCATGCGAAGACACGATGGCGTGGTCGCTCTCCAATGTCGAGAAGAATCGGCTTGGTGGCATCGGGCCCGACTCCCACGGCGAGCATGTGATCCGGTACCGCGACATCGTCAAGGTTGGACCAATCTTCCTCGACCTAATAGTCGCCAACTCTTCAGCATACGTCTCGCATCAGGCACGCACCGCCAACGGCGTGCAGAACGACGTCGGCAGCATTCACATGTCGTCTGGCAACGCGGTCAAATTGCGTTTCCGCCTGGTGCGTGGTGGCACCAACGTGCCCTTCTCGCTGCCGTCGTTTACTTGGAAGGTGCTTGGCCTCAACATGGGTGCTCGCTGCGGCAAGGCGCTGGTCTTCAACAACTCAGAGGTGTCAAGCTTCTCGTTCGACGCACAGGAAACGCGGATCACATCTGAGGTTTCGGAGGACGGTGCATTCACCAAGTTTTCCGTGCCTCCGGTCTACACCGACGAGCCGGCCGCCACTGCCACAGACGAGCTCGCCACACCGACGGTGCCAGAGGTGGTCATGTTCACCTTTGCCAACTCGTCCGGGTTCACCGTCGACTTTGTTACCCACCAGCTAGAGGATTTCAGCGGCTTCCCGTACGTGCCCGACAACGGTGGTTGCGAGGCCACCGGCGTGCAGCTCATGTTCACCGGCGGCGTATCGACCGAGCCTTGCAGCGTGCGTGAAGAGCAGCAGCAGATCACTGAGAGCGAGGCTCAATCGGTGCAAGAGCAAGAGGACAAGGTGGGCCATGTGCAGGAGGACGAGAACGAGCTGGGTGGGGCGTCGGACAGCCAGGAGCAGCAGCAGGCCAACGAGACGATGCAGTGCCATTCTTTTGTGCGCAGTGGCGCGGGTCTTGTTGACTCGACACTGCTGACATACACACTCAAGCTGATTGAGCAGGTGCCCGACAAGGGAAACTGCATGCCCTCGTGCTACAACTACAACTGGCAGGTGTGCTCCCACGACTACCCGGGACTCGACGTCGCGCAGCTGAGCTCATGGAACTTCAAGTGCTCGCTCGACGCATGCTCGTCATGTTCCGACTGCGTCATCGCACAGACCCACCTGAATGCAAAAGAGGTCCTCGACGAGACCAGCAAGGAGGAGGAGGAAGAGTCGTCCAAGGCTCCTCGCTGGGGGGAGACGATGCAGGAGCGGGTGCGCGACTTTGATGTGGAGGGATACTTTGGGTCGAACGCCTCGCAGATTGTGTGCGATTCGATGCACACCGAGGAAGAGGACCTGTGCGAGCACGGCGACGGGCGTCGCTTTTACTGCTCAACTGGCGCCATCTACGATGAGAACGAGGAGGCCTCGACGATCCATCGTCGCAAGCTTGAGGAGGCGGGCAATGCCATGCGCCTGGCACTTGAAGAGTTGGTTGAGGCCCAGAATAAAACGGAGGCCGCTGATGTGGCACGCGAAGAGGAGAAGGCGTATGCCGAAGAAACCGAGAGGAAGATTGCGGAAATCGACGCGACAGTTGCGATGATCGAGTGGCGCAGGACGGAGCTGCCAAGCTCATTGCAGGGCCAGAGTTTCTCACAGCTTGCCGTTCAGCACAAGAGCCTGCAAGAGGCGGTCGGTAAGATCGAGGCGATCGAGCGGGATCTCGCAATCGGGATTGCACCCTCGACGCTGGCCCTCCAGGACGTGCGTCGGCTCGCGGCGGCCGACGGCCTCGGCTGCTATCCCAAGGTGCCACAGTACGACGCTCGCACTTGCGTAGTCCAGCCTCTGCCTCGGTCAACGATGGGCGTATCGGAGCTCTGGGCGTCGCATGTGCCGTGTGGGCCGTGGGGCGAGTCGTTCCCTGCGCGAATGCAGACCTTCCACTGCCCAGCGTCTTGCCCCGGCGACTGGTGCGGCAAGGCGGGCGATGTGGCGACCGCCTTCAGCCTCGGCGAGCTGCGTATCGAGATCATTGGACAGGTGGTCACCACATACGTGAACGGCAGCTCGCTCACCATCCGACGCAGTGGCAGGGTCCGTCACGTCAAGCCCAACGGCAAGAGCGAGACGAAGCAGCACGAGTTCCCAATGCATGTGGGCAATCACTTCCTGGTCGAGCACAGCTGCACGCACAAGCTCTTCCCCAACTCGACAGAGCACGGCTGCTGGACGATCCGCCATCCGTCGGGTCTGCGTGTCGAGACAAGCGTGGTACCACGCGAGCAGATGCCGACCCAGTTCATCATGAGCTTCGCCGTCACAACGCCAAACGCCCTCGCCCAGCCCGATCGCTGCAGTGGGCTCGCCGAGGCGCTCGCCCCTTTCGGCACTTCTGAGCCAGAGATCGAGGCTG
>Ga0209713_10001739_pt1 | contig 13217 bp, 12 predicted proteins | sample ArcOceMetagenome_3_FD_187444 | JGI IMG/M metagenome (GOLD analysis project Ga0209713, IMG submission 187444) | Marine eukaryotic phytoplankton communities from Arctic Ocean - Arctic Ocean- Svalbard ARC20M Metagenome (SPAdes) (version 2) | ecosystem: Environmental > Aquatic > Marine > Oceanic...
ATTGTCCACACCCCCGCACCTCAATCACTCTAATGATAAGAGTGATCCAAAAATGGTGTTTTTTTCGACACTGAAAAAGGGTTTCTGGTGAGCCAAAACGACAATTTTCGGTCGACCCAGAAGGGAAAAACACAGTCTTGTGAGACAGAATTATGTATTTCGTGAAAAAGGCCTTCAAAATATCAGATTCATTTGACCAAAATCAAGATAATTGCCACAGATCATGATAATGTCGTGGCAATGTCGTGGCGCACGGATTCCAGCAACAAGTGTCATGACAATTGCGAGTGACTCATCGTTGCTGCAGTGGCCTGTGTGTTCAGATCGCCCCATCAATTTTGCGTTTTCAGTGTATGTGGGGGGGGGCAGATCAGGGCAACACGCGCATCCATGCACACGTGCGCAGTCTAGGTGGTCAGGTCGGATGCATGCGCCATTTGGTGGAGCTGTTTAGAATGCATGCGTAATCCATCTGCGCAAGAATGCAAACAAAGTAAAAGCCTTATAAGGCCTAAGTGCCTTATAAGGTCCTTAAGGGCCTTATAAGGACCTTTAAGGGCCTGTTAAGGCCCTCGGGGGCCTTATAAGGCCCTTGAGGGCCTTAAAAGCTTTGAGGGCCTTATAAGGCCCTTAGGTGCCTTGTAAGGCCCTTAAGGGCCTTATAAGGCCCTTAGAGGCCTTATAAGGACCTTTAAGGGCCTTATAAGGCTCTTGGACCCTTTAAGGGCCTTATAAGGCCCTTAAAGGGCCTTATAAGGCCCTTGACACAGAGCATATGGCAGCAGTTGTGTAATACCTCGGAATTGCGGCAACAACGCATTCAAACTTGGGTTCTCGGCGCAGATCGAGCGTGGTGTCATCAGGAGTGGATGATCTACATGAATTCATAGTCGTGTGTGAGAAGCACATGTTCACGCAAAAAAAAAGGCCCCATAAGGCCCTTAAGACCCTTATAAGGCCCTTAATGGCATTATAGGGCCCTTAAGGGCCTTATCAGGCGCTTAAGGGCCCCATAAGGCTCTTAAGGGCCTTATAAGGTCCTTAAGGGCCTCTCCGAGAGCCCTGCTGCTGCGCTGGGTGCAGAGCGGATTCGGCGGAGGAGACCCGCTGGGTATGTGGCCCTTTGCAGGGCCACGGAACCCTTAAAGGTCGGCCCTCGGCCATAATGGCCTTACAAGGTCTCTGTCAGCTAGGGCCTTATAAGGCCCTTGAAGGCCTTATAAGGCCCTTAAGGGCCTTACAAGGCCCTTAAGAGCCTTATAAGGCTCTTAAGAGCCTTATAAGGCCCTTAAGGGCCTCATAAGGCGCCTTATAAGGCCCTTAAGAGCCTTATAAGGCCCTTAAGGGCCTTATAAGGCCCTTAAGGGCCTTATAAGGCCCTTAAGGGCCTCATAAGGCGCCTTACAAGGCCCTTAAGAGCCTTATAAGGCCCTTAAGGGCCTTATAAGGCCCTTAAGGGCCTCATAAGGCGCCTTATAAGGACCTTATAAGGCCCTTAAGGGCCTTATAGAGCCTTATAAAGCCCTTAAGGGCCTCATAAGGCGCCTAAGGCCATTAAGGGCCTTATACGGCCCTTGAGGGCCTTCTAGGCCCAACTCCTCCCCCCATTTTCTGCCTTCGGCTCAGACTGCATGTTTCGAAATATCCCGCACATTCAGAGCTGCAGCTCTGATGTGCACATCACTATAAAAAGTAGCGCTGTTACAATTCCGCGCGATCTTTGCCAAAACACCATTGAAGGATTCCGAACGATATGTACTATAATATTTCGGATTACCAAAAAAAGCTGCGTCTCTAATGCAGTGTATCATCAAATGATGTTTTTGTACATAATTGCCGCCTGCTCGTTGATACAACGAAGAGAACCTCATATACTTGGCAAGTAACTGTTGGATAACGCTAGCTGGCAGATGTCGGTCATGAGTTCGCAAGATGTTCTCAAACTCGGACGCTGCGATGCAAGATTCTTTGGCAAAATTTAATTTCAGCTTTAAGTCGTCGTTTCCAACGTTGTTGAATTGATCAGAATACTTGTCAAAAACTGAAATAATCCACGGCAGCATGTTCTTGGTCTCCGACCCCTTGGCATTAAACTGAGGATTATCGCGCGTTCCAATCATATTCATCGTGATGTCCCAAACCTGGCCCCAATGTATCCATAGGGATGCATTCGGTAACACATAAACCATGAGACGACTCGCAGGGGGGGGGTATTCGAAAAGCTCTTGAAGTTTTTTTAAGTTTTACTGGCCTTGGCGCGAGATCGCCTAGGGGCTTAGTGGGGCGATAGATGGGCTTGTAGAATGACCTTAGTTCTGGTCAAAGAGTTGGTGGGGGTAGCCCCCCAATGTTTAAGGGCCTTATAAGGTTCCTTAAGGGCCTTATAAGGCCCCCCCCCCCCGCGAGTTTGTCGTATATGGTCAGTCTTACAAATCTCAGGCTTACAGACAGCTGCACCTCAGAATGTTTTGAATGCCATGTGGGATCATCAATTTTGGCGCGCTTGTAATGTTCTTTGAGGTTTGCTTTCAAGTGCTGCAACGCAATTTTGTGTTTGTTTTCCGCAGACAAATGCTGTGACGTTGGATGAAAAATTAACGTCATCAAGAACAAGTGTATACATAATCCAATCAATTTGCCCAATGGTCCCAGAACCCAACCGTGTAACAGATCTATGCACCAACTGGAAATCCCGACCCCTGGTATCATAAATAATGGGCTTTGGTGAAGGATTCGGCCATCAGGCGACCCAACCCAAAACTCTAGATCAATCGGGAGCGCAACTGTTTCCAACGAGTACACATCGAGCAACGATCCCGATGGCTCCAATCTGGCACCCTCTGGTAGCCCCAGAAAGTCTAATGCCTTGGACAGCGCTCGCCCTCTATACCTCGATGAGTTAATCAGGGTACTAACTATAATGTTTCTGATTGCCTCCGCTCTGACAGGCACAACCTTAGACCCCAAATAGCTGAGTGTGGCTGTCATGAGGCCCCAGTCGGTGGCCAGGCTATTGAGGAACTCTCTGAGAACCTTATAAGGCTTGGAAGGCCTTATACAGCTTTTAAAATGCCCTTATAAGGCCTTATACGGCCTTACTATGCGCTCTCATAATGCCCTTGAGGTCCTAGGACCTCAAGGGCATTATAAGAGCGCCTAGTAAGGCCGTATAAGGCCCAGTGCCTTAATAAAAAAGTGTTCGGGGCCCCATCAGTTTGTAAGTGGCACTTATCCTCAAACGCCTGGCCATTGACAAGCGCCCCTTGGCAGCCGCACTCTTTGGTTTGTCTAAGCTTGTCACCTTGACATTAGCTGCTACGAGCGCTTTGTACTCTTCATGTGTGAAATAATTGAATGGATCAGAATGCGTTGTAGACTGGTCCAAGGAAAACATGTCGCAGAGCTTCACATCGCACTTAGGGCAAGGATGTGTATTATGCCTCCAATACCGCAATCCAGTCATAAACAACCAAGCTGGCCAATCAGCCGTAATGTCTCCCACTGCGATAGAGTATCCAAGAGCAACCCCATTAATATTCCCTTTCGCAGCCTCTGCCAAATTTGAGCAAACTGCAAACAACAAGGGAAACACTGTACACCAACCATGACAGCCACATTGGCAAAGCTCATAGCTACCTTATGTCTGATCAGGCCTCATCTTATTCAGTTTGAAAACCAGTCTGATGAAGATAAGCCAGTCAGACAGATGACTCGATATAAATACTCAGGGCATGAAACAATGCCAGGGTTACACAATGCAACCTAGGAATAATGAGGGAGATTTTTTGGGTAAAGTGTCAAAGATTATTTGGGGCTTCGCCCCCAATATTTGCTCACCCCCAAAAGCCCCCCTCAAGATTCCCACGCAGGTTCCACTGCCAAACCCTAGTTTTTTTCTCATAAAGCCTTTAAAGGACCTTATGAGGTTTTTTAAGGGCCTTAAAAGGCCCTTAAAGAGCCTACAGCCCTTAAAAGGTTTTTTAAATACATTTAAGGGACTGCTAAGACCCTTAAATTGCCTTGTAGGCCCTTTAAGTGACTTATAAGGCCCTTAAAGGACCTTATAAGGCCCTTCAAGGGCCTCATAAGGCCCTTGAAGGGCCTACACTAATAAATCAGTCATGTTTAATCTGACCCCCCACCCCTTCGTATCGAGTCCCTGCCCAAACTAGTTTATCATGCATAGCCTGGTTCTCAATCCAGTAAGTATGAGGTCTAGCCAAATATGAAGCAAGGTGCGAACGACGAAGGCCATTTCTTCAATATTGGTTCGCAAATTCCGTATGTAAAATCCAATGAAACTATCGCGTTTGGTGTACTGTACTCCGTCGGAAAACAAACTTATTACTTCAACATCCGACCAGTGTCCTGTATTCGCAGCGATAACTGGATGTGATTCGTAAGCTTTGCAACTCATAGTTCCTGATTTTACCAACGGGTCCATTCCAGATATATCTGTATGTTGGGAACATCGCGCTTTGCTAATTATTGTCCTGCTGAGGCCCTATCAGAAACAAGGGCCTTATAAGGCCCTTTCAGGGCCTTATAAGGCCCTAAAAGGGCCTTATAAGGCCCTTTAAGGGCCTTATAAGGCCCTTAAAGGGCATTATAAGGCCCTTAAAGGGCCATATAAGGCCCTTAAAGGGCCTTATAAGGCCCTTTAAGGGCCTTATAAGGCCCTTAAAGTGCCTTATAAGGCCCTTGGAGGTCCAATTCTCTTTCATCGGTTTTCTAAAAGGTTTGAAAGTTGTTTCAAGGGTTTTGACAAGGCCAAATTGTTCACAACAACCTGTAGTTCCTCCAAGGGCCTCTTATGTACCTTCTTAAGGCCATATGGCAGGTCGTTGGTAGATACACAGGGATTTCCCTGTTTTCTCGCAGGCACCATTGCCTGTTGAACACTGGCATTTGCACGCCCAACGTGTCTGGTCTGCCATATATCTCCTGTCACTGGTCTTCCCCCCTAAGAACAAATGCAAAAAAGATAACGCCCCTTAAAAATACAAATTCTAAATTGCTTTCAAAGACCTCCTAAAGTCCCTCAAATTTATTTCACAGGCCTGTCAAAAATACTTAACACTAACGTTTAAACGATTCTTTAAATCCTGTTAGAGGCCTTCTCAGGCCTTCAGCAGGCTTTGAAGTTGCCTCTGAAAATGTGAAGCCCCTTCAAATCGTAAAAAACAAACTTCAAACCTTAAACAACCTTTGAGAGGCCCTTAAATCTGTGCAATGGCCTCGATATATTTCTTGACTACTGACGCTTTGCGATGGGAGGAGCTACTCTCGCGCAGGCGCTCCAGACCTGTTCCACCGTTCCTTTGATGCAGTTCAGCTATCCTTGCGACCTGGGTGTTATCGAGGTCGCCAGAAATAAACTCATCGAGCAAATATTCCCTCAAGGCATCCCCAGCTTCTAATTCAGTTTTCCTTTTCTTGTGGCCAGTTTCTCGTGCATGCTCATAATCGAGTGTTTTGCCGAGCTTAAGGGTAGACATGATGAAAATGATCGGTCAATATGTGTCTTGAGGCTTAATGAACGGAATCCTTAAGGGTATCAACATGCCCTGAAAGGCTGATAGGGCTCTTGAGGCCTTGTAGAGCCCTCAATGGCTTATAGGGCTCATAGGGCCCATGAGGCTCATAGGACCAACCCTCGCAGGAGTTTTTAAAGGGAACTTTTAAAGGGTCATATAAACCAACTGGTGAGTGTAAGGCCTCAGTAGGACCGAATGATCATGTTACCTAGCTTTCCAGGGGGGGGGCGTTCGCTTTGCGAGGGAGGGGGCCAGGGGTTTTTCGCATGCCCTCGCAAAGGCATTCGAAAAACCCCCGACGAGGCTTCAAAACGGCGGTAAACATGCCCATTCATGGGCTCCCCCGAATCTGACAGAAGGCCCCTTTAAAGGTATAAGCCCATTCATGGGCGCCCCCGAATCTGACACATGCCCATTCATGGGCTCCCCCGAATCTGACAGAAGGCCCCTTTAAAGGTATAAGCCCATTCATGGGCGCCCCCGAATCTGACAGAAGGCCCCTTTAAAGGTATAAGGCCTTATAAGGCCTCATAAGGCCTTATAAGGGGCCTTAGAAGTGCCCTGGGCCTTATAAGGCCCTTAGAGGCCTTATGAGGCCCTCATAAGGCCCTTAGGGGCCTTATAAGGCCCTTAGGGGCCTTATAAGGCTCTTAGGGGCCTTCTAAGGCTCTTAGGGGCCTTATAAGGCCCTTAGGGGCCTTATAAGGCTCTTAGGCGCCTTCTAAGGCCCCTAGGGGCCTTATAAGGCCCTTAGGAGTGGCTTCGGTGGGGGTAGCGCCTTGCCCCCAGCCACATGCTGGAGCCTCAGGCTTGTCAATCGCGCTGGAGGCGCAACACAGGCTCCACCTGTGTTGCGGCACCAGCGCCACCCTTCCCTTGTCGCCAGCCCTTCGGGAAACAAAACGGGCCTTATAATGCCCTCAGGGGCCTTATAAGGCTCTTAGGGGCCTTAAAAGGCCCTTAGGGGTCTTATAAGGCCCTCAGGGGCCTTATACAGCCCTTAGGGGCTTTATAGGGCCCTGAGGGGCCTTAAAAGGCCCTTAGGGGCCTTATAAGGCCCTTAAGGACCTTATAAGGCCCTTAGGAACCTTATAAGGACCTTAGTGGCCTCTCGCCTGATTGGGAATGTCGTGCACCTATGCATGTTTTTTGGCTGTCACCCCTCGAGCAGAGATCGGATATATCTCCAACGAACAGATTCGATACCCAAATGCAACCTCACACAGTCCAGGCCAGCCATCCTGAGACAACCGATGGATAATGCAAATATCAGAGAATTCATTGTGACAACATGAACAGCTGACTGCTGCACTGTGTGATCCAGATCGCAGACTAATGGGCCCCCTAAAGTAGTTGGTCAACATACGTTGACACTAGCCTCAGCTGACTGATGCACTGTGTACTTCAGATCGCAGACTCCTATAATAGTTGATCAACCTTCGTTGACGATAGCCTCAAGCATCTGAAGATCTTGCCCTTTTGTTCGGTGACTTCTTGGCACTCTGCTCGAAGCCCGTGATTCCCCTGACACTTGCAGTGTCCTCGACCCGCCCGACGATAGACTGCATCATAGCAATCTTGGGCTCAGACTCTGTGACAAACTTTTTCAAAAGAGGTCCATACTCTGCATCATAGCGCTTTTTGAAAGCTCTGACCGCAGACGGACTAAACACAGCAGCTCGGAGATCCTGTACAAATCCAGTCATTTTGCCCTTTTGCCAGAGCTGATGCAGCGCCACCTCCTCGTTCTTGAACTCCTCCCTATCCTGACCTGCCCAATTCCACTCCTTCGGCGTCTCATCTGCCGCAGCATTCACCCTGGCCATGGCGTTGATAGCAAGCTGATAGTTAGCCAACAGATTTCGTGCCGACTTCTCATTCTCTACATTGGCCGCCCCAGGCTTTGGTGCAGCTTTTGCCTTGGTTTTTCCAGGCGACTGTGTCTTGGGAATCCTGTCTGCCTTGGCAGGAGTCTGCCTGCCTGCAGATGAACCAGCAGTAGTCCCTGCAGATGAACCAGCATAGCCTGACTTGGGTCCGAGCGAGAGCTCACACCAATACTGGAATCCATCTTCACTGTCCTTGACTTCCTCCAAAGTGACTGCTGACACAGGCTTGCCTGGTCAAGGGAATTCCCGAAACAGGGGGTCATGGGAGTTTGCAAAAAAAAAGGCTGCCTTATAAGGCCATTTAAGGGCCTTATAAGGCCCTTTAAGGGCCTTATAAGGCCCTTTAAGGGCCTTATAGGGCCCAATCCTTTCAAAGGCCTTCAAACACTTTTATAAATCCTTGAAATGTATGATAAGGTCTTAATGACTTATAAGCCTTTCAAAAGTTTTGCTATGGGACTTGGGTTTTGTGTAGGGAGGAATTGGGGGCGGGCATTAATGAATAAGTTCTAAACCCAGCCTTCGACAGCCTTGAAGTCTTACAATGCATGTAAAAGGCAACTAACACGCCTTGTGTACTTTATAGGAGCCCGTCCATGCCTGGCCACCAGTTGGCTATCGATCCTGGCCCATATGAAAAGGACAGCTTCGATGAGAGCTTTCAGAAAAAGGTCTATGAGGAAGTATTGGCCCACCCATTTGAGGAGTTCCCATGCCTGTGGCATGTGCAAAGGAGCGTTTGGCGCGGCATTCTGCCGCCAGACTTTCCCACACGTTTTCTGTGACGGAATTTTCAGTCACCTTCTTCCAACTCTCAGTGTTGGAAACTTCAAACAACTGCTTGATCCTGAAGTAAATGGGTTTCCCATTGACAGGATCAGTTGCGACCATCGGCGTCCCGAAGTCCTCGCACCACCCTATGTACAGTTCTGCGTCATCTCTGCACTCTGCGAACTCATGCCCACCATAACTGTTGCCGAGCTGCACGACGTTCATATACTCCCCAACCTGTTTGTTAGTTTTGCAGTAGCCTACCGACTTGATTCGTTTCTCGGTCACAAAGTCCCAGTTATGGTTATAATTGTAGGCAGATCTGAATTGTTCCTTTTGGTCATCGAACAAAACCAAGTACATATCCTTCATGTGCTTCGGAATGTGTTTCGCAGCTCGAGTGAACTGCTGCCCTAAGGGCGACGCCGCACGATTGTCTAAGCCTTTGTGCGCCCAGTAAATCATGCCATCCTGATCAAGATCGGTGATTTCAAACTTGTCGATGGTAACTTTCTTGTCTGAGCAGTAAGCAAGCACTGCTCGCTCTGGAGAAGGTGAGTCAAGCCTGGCCAGGCTGCTCTTCAACTGATCAGGAGTAAAATCTGCCATGCGAACCTTGAGGTCATTGATTGCAGCGTCACCATTGTACTGTGCATCATGCGCTTGATATGTTGCTGGCGTTTCAGGCCCCTGTGACTCAACTTGTGTGAGTGGCACCTCATCGCGAAACACATCCCCTTCAGGTGGCTGCTCGTAATGCTGAGTTTCAGGCATTGGCATGCCTTCAGTCCCAGCTGGAAGAGGAAGTGCGACTGTGAGGCATGGTGGTGACACCTCCAGCGCACCCTGCGTTGTATTCAACATCGCAGCTAGCTGTAGGATTCTATTGACTAAATGCGCCTCAGACCTGTTGCCACGCGGAACCGATCTGGTTAGAGACGTGTGCATGTGGGATTTTCAAAAAAAACAAAGCCAAGATTTTAAGGCACCCAAGGCCTCCATAAGGCATACCCGATGCCCCCAATAAGGCCCCTAAGCCTATACGCCACTAAGCCCCCTACGCCCATAAACTCCTAAGCCTCTAAGCCATTAAGCCCCTAAGCCGTTAAGCCAAAAGATGTCCTTAGATGCCTTTGGGAGGCTGTGGAGGCCATTAGAGGCCTTTGGGAGGCTGTGGAAGCTTCAGGGAAGCCTGAGGAAGGCATTGGAAGAATTAGGGAGCCTGAGGGACCAGAGGGAGGCTTTAGGAGCTCAAGGGTTTGGGGTCTTAGGGGCTTAGGCTTAAGGGCTTAGGAGCTTGGGGACTTAGGGCTCCAGGAGGTCTCAGGACCCCAATCCATCATCAGAGAGCCCCAGAGGATGCCGAAGCTCAAATAGAGCAATGAGAACCCCAAACACTGAATTTTCCGAGTGTTTCGTGATTTTCGTGTGTTTTCGTGATTGTGTTTTCGTGATTTTTCGTGATTTTTTCGTGTTTTTCAAGTTTTTGCTGTAATTTGTGTGTTTTTCAAGTTTTTGCTCGAATCAGTGCTCCAGAAATGTGTGATTTCAGTGGTTTCAGCCTTATCGGGTATGTTATCGGGTATGTTGTCGGGCTGCACGCGAGCGAAAACACCGTAAAAACACAGGGTTTTGGACATGTTATCGGGCATGTTATCTGGTATGTTGTCGGGTTGCTGGCGAAGGTCTTATCGGGTATGTTATCGGGTTGCTGGCGAAGGCCTTATCGGGTATGTTATCGGGTATGTTATCGGGTATGTTGTCGGGCTGCACGCGAGCGAAAACACTGTAAAAACACAGGGTTTTGGGCATGTTATCGGGTATGTTATCGGGTATGTTGTCGGGTTGCTGGCGAAGGTCTTATCGGGTATGTTATCGGGTTGCTGGCGAGGGGCCAATTTCTGAGTTTTTCGTGATTTTCGTGTTTTTTCGTGATTTTTGTTAATTTCCGAGTTGTTTCGTGATTTTTGCATTTTCGACCCCCAAAACGGGCAAGGTCGGCTTGCGCGGTCGCAGTGGACAGCCCGAAGATATGAGGCCTCCCTAAGGCCTCCCCTCAGGCCTCCCTAAGGCCTCCCCTCAGGCCTCCCCTCAGGCCTCCATAAGGCCTCCCTAAAGGCCTACAAAAGCCTCCCTAAGGCCTCCCTACGGCCTCCCTTATAGGCCCATAAGCCTTATAGGCCCCCCTAAGGCCTCCCCCTCAGGCCTCCCTAAAAAAGCCTCCCTAAAGGCCTCCCTAAAAGCCTACGAAAGCCTCCCTAAAGGCCTCCCCTCAGGCCCTCCTAAAAGCCTCCCTAAAGGCCCCCCCTAAGGCCCCCCTTCATAAGGCCTCCCTAAAGGCCTACGGGGCCTTATAAGGCCCTTTAGGACCTTATAAGGCCCTTAAAGGGCCTTATAAGGCACTTAAAGGGCCTGATAAGGCCCCTTAAAGGGCCTTATAAGGCTCTTACAGAGCCTGATCTGGAGGCCTGAGGGAGGAGGTCCCTCGGCCAAGAAGCTGCTTCCTTGGCTTCCTTGGCTTGGCTTCCTTGGCTTTCTTGGTTCCCTTGGCTTCCTTGGCCTGGCCTGGCATCCTTGGCTTCCTTAGCCTTGCCTGGCTCCCTTGTTTCCCTCCAAGGAAGCTCAGGGACAGGGAAGGCGCCACCAGGCCCTTTAAGGGCCTTATCAGGCCCGTTAAGGGCCTTATAAGGCCCTTTAAGGGCCTTATAAGGACCTGAAGGGCCTTCTAAGGACCTTAGACGGCCTTGTGAGGCCCTTTAAGAGCCTTATAGGCCCTTTAAGGGAAGCCCTGTGTGATTAGTGTCGTGGTGGTGGAAGTATTGATCAACGCATCCTCTCCCTCTGCGACCCCTTGGCCGACAGAGCACCAGCCTTGCACCGAAGGTGCCACTTCGACTGAGCCAAAGGCAAAGCCGAACTCTGCCAGGCCCTGCACCCCAGGCTCATCGCCATGGACGCGATCCACTGTGCCCCAAGACGGCAGGCACAAGAGTGGACAGGTGCAGGCCCTGACAGCGTGCGAAGGCTGGGCTCGGTAGGCACAGGGGGCAGCAGAGGCAGAGGCCCTGGAACTCCAACTGAACGGCATTGGCATGCGCCGCTACATGGTGGGGGGGCTCACTACGCCTGACCTCCTCGATGCGCACTGGTTCGTCAGTAAGCGGCAGAGCAGCCTCACCAGGGTGCGGTCCCACTATGGGAAAAGATACGGCAGCAGTACCCCTCGACGACCCAGGCACCGAAGCACCAAGGCCGACTTGGCTCCACCTCTGCCAATACCTGATCCCACAGAGGGAGGCCCTGCCTGGGCGGTAACAAATGCAATGCTTTACTGTTGTGCGCAAGGAGGGGATGTGGTGATCGAGTCAGGTTTGATCCTTGCCCCCCCACTAGCCCTTTGAGCTTGCATCGATGTAGAGGGAGTGGTGCTGATTTCGAATGATTATCTTGACGACCTCCTCGGTTGTGGTCTGGTGTGATCTCGCCTTTGGCTTCGTACTTACATGTTGCTGTCATGATTCATGACGTCACAGTAGGGAAACTCAAAAAACTCAATCAGGGGACCTTAAAGGCCTTATAAAGGTCTTATAAGGCCCTCGGCGACCTTATAAGGCCCTTAAGGTGCTCATGTGGGGCTTTTTAAGGCACTAAGGCAGAGCCTTATAAGGCCCTTAGGGGCTTTATAAGGCTCTCAGGTCTCAGGGGCCTCATAAAGGCTCTAAGGCCCCTGAGAGCCCAGCCCTTATGAGACTTTATAAGGCTCTAGGAGCCTTATAAGGCACTAAGGCTCCTAAGAGGTTAAAGGAAGGGACCAGAGCCAGAGTAGGGCGTCGCGCGCGCGCGCGGGCCTTTGCAATCCCATGCTATGCTATGCCTGCTACTGCTAAGGCCTATATCATACATGCTATGGCCATCCGAGGCCCACACAAAGGAAGTAGAGCGGCTTCCTTAGCTTCCTTGGCTCTCTCTGGGCTTCCTGTCTTGGCGTCCTTGGCTTCCTTGGTCCTTGGCATCATTGGTTTCCTTTCCTTGGCTTCCCCTTGGCTTCCTTTGGCCCCAGGCAGCTTGGCTTCCTGGCACCCGTGGCTTCGTTGGCCTGGCCCCTTGGCTGCCTTAGGCCTCCTCCTTGGCCTCGTTCCTTTGGCTTCCTGGCTTGGTTGGCTCCCTGACCGAGGCCCCCCCTCCCTTGGCTTCCTTTGGCTTGTTGGCCCCCTTTGCTTCCTGGCTTCCTTAGCTCCTGGACTCCTGGTCATGGTCCTGGCCTCCTTGGCTTCCTTGGCTTCATTTAAGACCCCTGACCCCTTGGCTTCCTTGGCTTCCTTTGGCTTCCTTGGCTTCCTTGGCTTCCTTTGGCCCCAGAAGCGAAAACAAGGCTGGCAGCTCCCTTTATTTCTTCGGCGTCATCGGCATATGCAGCTTTGCTCGTCTAGCGAAGGCCCTAAGACCTGACCTTGGAGGCCCATAAGCCTTATAGGCTAAAGGGCCCTTAAGGTCCATCATTTATCGGCAGGCTTTGGGAGCGAAGCCCTTAGGATCCTATGGCCTCACAAAGGCAACACAAGGCCAGTGAGGAACCTTAGGCTTATGACAGCCATTAAGGGCTCCCCTCAGGAACCTCAGGCCACACCAAGGCAACATAAGGCCAATGAGGGCCCTTAGGCTTACGAAAGCCCTGAAGGGCTGGGAGCCCTAAGATTCCAAAGGCGCCTAAGGCAACATAAGGTACATGAGGTCCCCCAACGACCTCAGTACGCTCTAAGCCCCCTTACGACCCCAAAAGCCCTAAAAGGCAGTGGTGCCTCGAAGGCCTTCCATGGTTCATAAAGCCCCCAATGCTCGTGAGGCCCCAAAGCCCCAAAGGTCCCAACGGTTGAGGAGGGTTCTAAGCAGGCCTCGACACAAGGTGGTTATAAGGCCCTTAAAGGGCCTTATAAGGCCCTTAAAGGGCCTTATAAGGCCCTTTAAGGGCCTTATAAGGCCCTTAAAGGGCCTTATAAGGCCCTTAAAGGGCCTTATAAGG
>Ga0209713_10001740_pt1 | contig 13216 bp, 11 predicted proteins | sample ArcOceMetagenome_3_FD_187444 | JGI IMG/M metagenome (GOLD analysis project Ga0209713, IMG submission 187444) | Marine eukaryotic phytoplankton communities from Arctic Ocean - Arctic Ocean- Svalbard ARC20M Metagenome (SPAdes) (version 2) | ecosystem: Environmental > Aquatic > Marine > Oceanic...
TTTTGCTGCGGCTAAAATAATTTTTTTTTTTTTTTGAACTTAAAAATTTATAAACAAATTTACACGACTCCGGGTGGATTCGAACCACCAATCTACCGGTTAACAGCCGGTTGCTTTAACCATTGAGCTACGAAATCTTAAATCTTTTTAGGACTTTTTGTACCATATTTAGACCTCCCTTGCCGCCTACTCATAACACCCGCAAGGTTATATTTACCTCGAATTATTTTATATTTGATACCAGGTAAATCTTTAACACGACCACCTCTTACTAAAACATCATGAAACCTCTGCAAATTATGACCTTCACCAGCAATATACGCAGTTACCTGAGAACCGTTAAATAATTGTAAACGTGCAACTTTTCGTAAAGCTGAATTAGGTTTTCGAGGAGTCATTGTAAAAACACGCAAACACGTTCCTTTTTGTTGGGGGTTTTTTTTTAAAGAAGGCACTTTACTTTTTTTGAATTTTTTTAAGCGATTCCTACGAAGTAATTGATTTATACTTGACATTAAATAAACTTTCTGTTTAATATAACAAGCCTATTCAAGTCTGTAACTTGTTTACGTAACAAACCTTGATTCTTAAAAGACTCGTTTAATTCGTTAAAAAAAGCTAAATGAAAACTCGCTTGCCGGTTTTTTTTTAGTATACGAACTAAAAGACGAATAGTGCTAGAGTAAATTAAAAGATTAGAGCCAAGCAAAAAAGGAATTTCTTGTTTAAATTTACCTTTTTTACGAACCTTTATAATAAACCGGACTAAATTATTGGATAAAGATTTATTGGTATATGAAAGAGTATCTCGATCCAAGGTTTTTAATTGTAAAGTTAATTGAGATAAGACTCTACGACAATTAACTTTTTGACCTTTTTTTAATAGCAAACAATTTAATTTACCAAGTATTAATTTATTAGAAACTTGATTTTTTTCATGCTTTATTAAGTAAGCCATTTACTTTTTTTTAGGGCGTGTTAAAAAAATAGCTTTTTTAAAATTACGAGATAATTGCTGAAAAACTTGTTGAGTACGGATAGATTTATCTTTATTTTGGTTAGTTAAAACAATAGCCCCGATCATAGCAACTAGAAGAACTAAACCGGAAATAATAAAATAAAGTGATTGAGCTGTATAAACAACCTGGCCTATAACTTCTATATTTGTCGGACTATCAACCAACGATAACCAATCAATGTAATCATATTTTTTCAAAACTCTCGAAGTTAACGAAGAATTTACACCACTAGAAAGCATAACTAAAATAACATTAAATAAAAAAATAAGTCCTACTAACCCCCCAATAGGAAAATAATGGATTAACTCTTTATTTAATGACGTTATTTTTATATTGAGCATCATAACAACGAAAAGAAATAACACTGCAACAGCACCTACATAAACAATTACAAAGGTTAAAGCTAAAAATTCCACCTCTAATGATATTAATATAAAAACAACATTTAAAAAGACTAAAATCATAAATAATACTGAATGTATCGGATTTCTAGCTGTAATCACAACTAAACTCGAAGACAATAGGATACTAGAGAATAAAAAAAATAATAATTCTGTCATATATTTATCATTTAGAGGCATTAGGATTCGAACCTAAGACCATGGAATAAAGATCCATTGCTCTACCACTGAGCTATTTGCCGTTTTTTTTTATGCAAATAAACGTTTTACCGTACTCCAACGCCGGTATAAAACTTCTGCATTAATATAGTCAAAAAAAACGATAGAGTCATAGTGACTGCTAACTTTTTCATGACGTATTTTTTTTAATTTAAATATAAAAGGAATGTAATCCTTTAAAAAGAATGTATATACTACAAGAAACGATATGATTAACCAACAAACTTGTGGAAAAAAATTAATTTGATCTAATTGAGGCATGTAAAAATTTAATAAGAAACTACTTTTGTTTTAATGGGTAATTTTTTTAACCCGGATGTTAGAGCGCGAACTGCTACAGGTGCGGAAACCCCACCAATCTCGTATAAAATTTGGCCGGGTCGCGCATTATAAACTCAACGCTTAACAGAACCTTTTCCTTTACCCATACGAACTTCTAAAGGCTTAGCAGTAACAGGTAAATAGGGGAAAATACGTATTCATAAAGTACCTAACGGCTTTATTTGTTTATTTATAGTTTGTCGAAAAGACTCAATTTGTTTTTCAGAAATCTTACCTCCTTCTAAAGCTTTTAAACCTCAAAAACCATTAGATAACTGTAATTTTCTAAATGAAGGCTTATAAAGATTTTTATTTAAACGATGATACTTTTTATATTTTGTTCTTTTAGGTATTTTCATATTAAATATAATATCAAACTTTTAAACCATAAATGCCGTGAATAGTCATAACCTTATTAAAAGAGTACTTTATGTTGTTATTTAAAGTAGTTAGAGGTATACTCCCATACTGTATTTTCATTATACGAGAACGCTTTGCTCCGTTTATACGACCTTTTAAATGAAACCTTACACCTTTAAAACCAAATAAGGTACAAAAAGAAGGTAAAGAATATCTTAAAATAGAAAATAACTGCCCAACCTGTTTTATATTTTTTTTTATTAAACCGATAAAATACAAACTAAAAAAATTGGGAGATCTGAATTTAAAAGAGTGGTATAATACTAAATACATATCAAAAACAAGTCGACGCAATTTACCCCGAGCACGGACATTTAATTTTAATTTATTAAAAAACTTATAAAAAGACCGAGGGCTATGAAGATATAAAAAAGTTATTTTAACATTTAATAAACCTGTTAATTTGATAACATAACGACTTATTAAATATTTTAAAGATAAACCTTCTCATTTTTTATGTAATAATTTACTACTCAATAACACCAATTTATAATTTTTCGAAAGACAGCGTCTAAATTTAAAAGATCTTGATAAATAAAAATTTAAATACTTTACCGAAAAAAAATAAAACTTATCCAAAAACATTTTACAGGCTAAAGATAAATAAACGATAAAACATTTTAATTTTAATAAATTAAACTCAAAATAATATACTAAATATAACATTAAAGTAATATTACTTTTAAAAAGTATCGAAGTAATAGCGTAACTTTTTTTTAAAAAAAAAAAATGAGGTATTTTTTTACGAAATAATATATCTTTTACGAAATAACTGAAATATGTTAAACGATTAAATAAAAAATTAGATTTTGTTTTTCTTAAAGAAATTCTACGCCGACTAAAATGTAAAGACTTATAAAGTTTAAAAGATTTAAAAATATAAAAAGAGTAACTTCTTTTTTTTTTAAAATGAAAGGGTCTAGTATTACCAGTATATTTTTTAAATTTAGTCAAACGTTTTTTGTAACGAAAAAGATTAGAGTGTCTTTTATACCAAAAATCTTTACTATAAATTGTTATGAAAACGTGGCATAAACCCTTCAAACGAGAAACTCTTATGAAACTATGAAAAACTTGTAAATATAGAAGTAAACCTCTGATAAATTTTTTAATAAGTAAATCTTGATTTACTACAGAATTGTAATTAAATAAGCTTATATAAGAAAAAGTTGACCAACTTTTTTCGTTTAATGCCCGAAAACCGCTTGAATTAACTTTTTGACCCATTTTTATTTTTTATTATAAACATGCAATTTGCGGGTTTTAATAAACTCACCGAAAAAAAATCCAACCATCTTTAGATTAACAACAATGCGAATAAAACGACGACCTTGATAAACTAAAAAAGAATGCCCTGCCATGCCAGAAGATATTAAAGTTTTAGATGAAACAATTCTATAAGATGACCGCATTAAAACTGTAAACTTTTAAACACTTTTGAAGTTTTTTTACCCTTGGTTAAACGGCCTCAAGGAGTTGTAGGATGACGGCCACCTGACGTTTTACCTTCGCCCCCACCATGTGGATGATCTACTGGATTCATAGCGACACCACGAACCGTAGGTCTTTTATTTAATCAGCGATTTCGACCAGCTTTAGCAATATTTTTATTTTTATGACTAATATTAGAAACAATTCCAATTTTTGCAGTACAATTCAAAGATAAAAAAATGTCTTTTTTAGAAGGCATTTTTATTCGGGCCAAAAATAATTTTAAATCTTTTTTTTGTAATTTACCAAAAGAACCAGCACTCCGTAAATACTGAAAACCTTTACCTTTTTTTAAGGTTAAAGAATTTATTAGAGTACCTAAAGGAATATTAACTAAAGAAACAGTATTACCTAAAGCTATGTCTTCTGAATTTTCACTTGATTTGTATAGAGAACCTACAGACTGACCATCACAATATAAATCAAAAAACAAATTATTGTTTGAATAATTATAAAATAAGCCTATAAATGCAGATCTATTAGGGTCATATTCAATAGAAATAAGACGTTTTTTTTTATTAATATTTTTAAAATCTAATAAACGATAATTTTTTTTATGACCACCGCCTTTATGGTGAACGCAAATATGGCCAGAATTATTCCGGCCAGCTTTATTTTTTAAAACACTATGTAAGTTAAAAAACTGACTTAAACTACTAATATATTTCGGGTAAATATAAGATTTTTTATAAAAGTATAAACTTTTCATAAAACTTAATGTAAGTTTATAGAATCACTAATATAAATTGAAGTTAATAAAGCAAAAACAAATGCTTGAATACAAGCAACAGCTAACTCTAAACCTACTAAAACAAAAACAACTAAAACAGGTAAAGGGTGAACAACAAAAAGTAAAGCACTTGAAGTAGCCATTGTCCAACCAAAACCTGCAAGTACTGCTAATAAAGTATGACCTGCCATCATGTTTGCAAAAAGACGAACAGATAAACTAACAACTTTAATAAAATAAGATATGATTTCAATTGGAATTAAAATAGGCCATAAAAACAAAGGAACACCCGGCGGTAAAAATAAACTAAAAAAGTGTATACCATGATTTTGGAAACCGTAGATTGTTACTCCAACATTAACCATAATAGACAAAGTCAAAGTTACGATAATATAAGCAGTTACTGTCGAACTATAAGGAATTAAGCCTAATAAATTAGAAACTAAAATAAAAACAAATAATGTAAGTATCATTGGAAAAAACTGGACAGCACGCTTTGTACTTCCGACAATACCGCTCTTTACTTGATCTAATATAAATTTAAAAAGAAATTCGAAAATAAAAGAAATACTTGTTGGAATAAAAAAACGTTTTAAAGCTAAATCATTTTTAAAAAACTCAAAAAATGAAAATAAACTCGTATTTTTATTATTTGACAGTAAATTAATAGGGTAATATGAAAAAGTGTTTGAATGTATGATAGGGTTTGATAGTTGCTGATCAAAAATATGCTTATAATAAACCTTTTTTTTATCTTTTTTAACAATTTCTCCGTGTACCTCCAAACTATCAAGTTTGATAGAATAAAAATACTTATTATTTAAACCCGTGCTATTGATAATAGGAGATGAATTCAAAACAAAATTTTGACTTTTATTAACCCGTAAATTTATAAAATTTTTAACATTAAAATGTGCTAAAGAACCATTAAAAAAAAAAGGCAATAAAGCCATTATAAAAAAAAACATAAAGGTTATACTTGTGATAGAGATATTAATATTACCCCCTAATAAAAGGGGAAGAAGGGATACAGGTTCAAATTGCTCTAAAGGACTATAAACCACTAAGAACTTAATTAAAAACCGTTAGTTTTTAATAAGTACTCAAAAACACCAACTAAGCCACTAATACCATCACTATCTAATTTTTTAGTTGAAGTACGTAAAGTATTCAAAAAACTACCCTGGCCTGCTAAAGTAGAGAAAACTAAATTTTCAAAACTTGCAATCTGTGTTAATTCTAACTTATCTAAAAGACCTTGAGAACCTAAAAACATGATAACAATCTGAGATCCTACTTCTAAAGGTACATATTGCTGTTGTTTTAGCATTTCTACCAATCTTGCCCCATTACGTAACTGATATTGAGTAGCGGCATCTAAATCCGAACCGAATTGAGCAAAAGCTTTTACTTCTCTATAACTAGCTAAATCATATTTCATGGAACCAGTTGCTTGTTTCATAAGTGCAACCTGTGCTGCAGAACCTACTCTACTTACAGATAAACCTACACTTACTGCAGGACGCTGACCTTCATTAAATAATTCTGTTTCTAAGAAAATTTGACCGTCTGTAATAGAGATAACATTTGTTGGTATATAAGCTGAAACATCACCTGCCATTGTTTCGATAACAGGTAAAGCTGTTAATGAACCTCCTTTTAAAGCGTCAGACATCTGAGCAGCTCGTTCTAATAATCGAGAATGTAAATAAAAAACGTCACCTGGATAAGCTTCACGACCCGGTGGACGTCGTAATAATAAAGACATTTGTCTATAGGCTACGGCTTGTTTTGACAAATCATCATAATAAATAATAGCGTGCATACCATTATCTCGAAAATACTCTCCTATAGTACAACCAGTATATGGGGCTAAAAATTGTAACGGAGCTGCATCTGCTGCTGTTGCAGCAACAACGATAGCACTATTAAACGCACCTCGTTGCTTTAATACAGAAACAAATTGAGCAATTGTTGATCGTTTTTGACCTATACCGACATAAATACTATATAAATCAACTGCTTGATCAACAGAAACACCAGAGTCACTTAATACGACATCTGCCACACTATTCAACGATTTGTTTTGATTTAAAATCGCATCTAAAATAATTGCTGTTTTACCAACTTGCCGGTCTCCAATAATCAATTCACGCTGACCACGACCAATAGGAATTAAGCTATCTACAACCTTTAAACCAGTTTGTACAGGTAATCGAACTGACTTTCTTGGTATAATACCAGGTGCCTTAACTTCAACTCGATTTCTTGATATAAAGTCTAAAGCTCCTAAACCATCAATAGGCTGACCTATACCGTCTAATACGCGACCTACTAAACCTGGTCCTACAGGAACATCAACAATAGCGTTTGTACGTTTTACTAAAGAGCCTTCTTTTATAAACTTATCGTCACCAAAAATTACAATCCCGACTTTATCGTTACCTAAATTCAATGCTTGGCCTTTTATACCAAATCGAAAGTCTACCATTTCACCCGCCTGAACACTATTCAAACCGTAAACATTTGCAATACCGTCACCAACTGATAAAACAATACCTTTATCATTAAAATAATCTTTTTTATTTCCGCCTGTAAACTGTGATAATTTGTTTTTTACTTTTGACTCTAATGCTAACCGAGAGTTTAATCCTGACATATTTTTATACGAACAGGTGGATTTGAACCACCGACTTATAGCTTATCAAGCTACCACTCTAACCGCTGAGTTACGCCCGTTGTAAAGGAAGGATGGGATTCGAACCCACGGCGTTAAAACGCAACGATTTAGCAAACCGTCACCTTAAACCACTCAGTCACCTCCCCATGAGCAATAATGGAATCGAACCATTAACATCCTGTGTGTAAAACAGACGCTCTACCATTGAGCTAATTGCCCAGAACCTTTCTTTATCTTGCGGCAGTTGGATTTGAACCAACGACTTTTGGGTCATGAGCCCAACGAGCTACCGCTGCTCTACACCGCATTTGTACTTTTAGGAAAAGCACAAAACCTTTTTTGTTTTGTTAATTTCTTTCAGCCACAGGTTCCCCTACGACTACCTTGTTACGACTTAATTCCGATTACTTACTTAATCCTAACTAAAAACATATAAAGAAAAAATTTTAACTTTATAAATATAAAAGCTTTAAATAAAACAAATTTTCCGAATTTGACGGGCGGTTTGTACAAGATTCGTTTTAAATTTCACCGTAACGTGCTGATCTACGATTACTAGCGATTCCGACTTTAAGTAAACGAATTTCAGTTTACTATCCGAACTTAGACATTATTTAAAGATTTGCGAAACGTCGCCGTATTGCTACTTTTTGTTATGCCATTGTATCACATGTGTAGCCCATCTCATAAGGGCCATGAAGATTTGACGTAATCCTATCCTTCCTCCAACTTTCGCTGGCAGTAATTTTAAAGAATACTTAATAAAAAAAGTACAACTAAAATATAGGGTTTCGCTCGTTTAAAAGGAGTTAACCATAACATTTCAAAACACGAGCTGACGACAACCATGCAACTCCTGTTAAATAATTGCAAAAGATGGTAAGATTTAGCGCGTATTATCGAATTAAACCACATGATCCACCGCTGTTCCGAATCCCCGTCATTTCCTTTGAGTTTTAATCTTGCGACCGTACTTCTCAGGCGGGATGTTTAACGCGTAAGCTATAGTACTAAAAAAACTTCTAATACCTAACACCCATCGTTTGAGGCATAGACTACTGGGGTCTCTAATCCCATTTGATACCTATGCTTTCGTCCTTAAACGTCAGTAATAACCCAGGTAGACGCCTTCGCAACTGGAATTCCTTTTGGTATCGAAAGATTTTATCCTTACACCAAAAATTCTACTACCCTCTATTATACTCTACTTAAAACGTATTAAATTTCCTACCAGAGTTAAGCTCTTGGTTTTTTTGATTTAACAATTAAAAGAGTCTACAGACACTTTACGCCTAATTACTAGGAATAACACTTGCTCCTCCTGTCTTACCGCGGCTGCTGGCACAGAATTGGCCGGAGCTTCTTTTTTAAATAACGTCATTTTCTTTTTTACTGAAAGGGGTTTACAGCTTAATGCTTATCATCGCCCACGTGGCATTGCTGGATCAAGCTTTCGCCCATTGTCCAATATTCCTTACTGCTGTCTTATAAAAGCCTGGACCTTGTTTCAGTTCCAGTGTGGTGGTACACCCGTTAAGGCCCACTAAGCATTATTGGACCAAAATAAACTAAAACAAATGAAACGTTTTTTTGAGCCTAATACTATAAAGCAATATCTTATGGCGATTTAATCTTTATAAAATTATAAAATTTGTTTATTTTTTAATATTTGGTATTTTTTAACCGAAGAAAAATTATCCCAAACCAAAAGGTAATTTACTTTACTTTACTCACCCGTACGCTATGTTTTAACAACATTCAACTTGCATGTATAAAGCATGCCACCAGCGTTTATTCCGAACCAGGATTAAATACATTATTGTTTATTAACAAATAAAATGAATTAATAAAATAATCTAATAAATTAAAACAAAAAAAAATCCTATATTTCCGCAATGCGCGTATCTTTAGATTGAAAAAAAGTGACTAAATTAGTAATTATGTATTCTTTTTTCAAATATAATGTTATAAAACAAAAAAAACTTTTAATTAGTCCTTTTTAACTTAAAACATCGCTGCTTTTTTATTTAAAGGCTAAATAAGTAATTATCTTTTACAGTTGTAAGAAAATTTATCTTAAATGAGGCTTCTTACTTTGATGCTTTCAGTAATTATCCCGTATATCTTAGCTAACCAACGGTGCTTTTGGTAAAACAATTGGTACACCATTGGATACATGTTTTCGATCCTTTCGTACAAGAAAACATTTATTTTCAATTTTCAAAACGATAATGGAAGATAGAAACCAAACTGTCTCACGCATGAAAAACCTTATATTACTATAGGCACGGACTTTATATTCAGCCTTATGGCGTCGGTATAAAAGTCTCTAAAGGGAAAATTTTTCTTCCTTCGATATTATTTTAAAAAAACTTCATCGATATTAACCAATACAACAGTTTTATTACTAAAACTAAACGCATTAAAACGTTCTAAACCCAACTCGCGTGCCTCTTTAATTGGCGAACAACCAAACCTTTGGAACCTGCTACAGCTCCAGGTTGAGACGAGTCGACATCGAGGTGCCAAACGGTTCCGTCAATAAGAGCTCTCAAGAACCATTAGCCTGTTATCCCTAGAGTACCTTTTATCCGTTGAGCGATAACAATTCCACACAATGTTACCGGATCACTAGGATCAACTTTCGTTCCTGCTTGACTTGTCAGTCTTACAGTTAAGCAAACTTGTACCCTTACATTCAAAAAATAATAAAATTATTTTGAGTTTACCTTATATACTTCTCAGTTACCTTTTATGAGAAAATCGCCCCAATTAAACTACCAAGGATAAAATGTCCTTAACAAAGATTTACTTTGTTTAAGTTAGTTATAGATAAGAAAAAGGGTGGTATTTCAAAGGCGTATCTAAATAACCTGGCGATTATTCTTCAGTTACTACCACCTATTCTACACATCGTCTTTCTAAAAACAATATAACCATGCAGTAAAGGTTCATAGGGTCTTTTCGTCTTTCCATTATTACTTCGCATCTTCACGAAGAATTCAATTTCATTGGGGTTATGGTGGAGACAGTAGAGCAGTCGTTACGCCATTCATGCAAGCCAATAATTAGTTGGCAAGGCATTTCGCTACCTTAGTACCGTCAGAGTTACAGCAGTCGTTTACGAGCGCATAAATTCAAAGCGTTAACTTTTCTTTTTAACGTTATCGCACCGGACAGGCGTCAGCCCCTATACTTCATCTTACGATTTTGCAGAGACCTGTGTTTTTAATAAACAGTCGCCACTCTTTAATTTTGTGTCGCTTTAAAAAAGCCCCCTTTATCCATAAAGTTACAGGGTCATTTTGCCGAGTTCCTTCACCATAATTAATCCAAGCGCCTTAGTGCTTTTACACCTACCCACCTGTGGTGGTTTTAGAACGATTTTAAAACTTTATTTTATTTCTTGTAACTTTAACGAAAAATATAAATATAACCAAATAAAAAATATTAACGGTTCTAGTTAGTCAAATAAAGTAAAAATATAAAAATATTTGCCCATCGTCTAAAATTGTCATTTTTAACTTAGGGATCGATTTAACACAGTTTGATTAACAGTGCCTGTTTTACCTTGGGTTTACGGCGATAAAGTTTATCTAACTTTATTTATCATTACTCATACCAATATAATCACTTTTGAAAATTCCATAAAACTTTTAAGCTCTACTTCGTAAAATACAAAACGTTCTGCTACCACTTGTTAAAGTTTACTTTTTCGGTATTTTAATTAGTTTCTATACATCTTCAGTGCAAAAAACTCGGTAAATGAGCTATTACGCATTCTTTAAAGGATGCATGCTGCTAATGCGACCTTTTTACTGTCTATGTAATTTTACATCTTTTTCACTTATTAAAATTTGAAAACCTTAAAAAATAATCCGGGCTGTTGCCCTCTTGACTATAGACCTTCGCACCTATAGTCTGTCTGTAAATTAAAAATATAACCCATTCAGAGTTTGGATAGAATCAGTAAAGTTTAAAACCCCCATCATCCTGCCAGTGCTTTACCTGATTACACCTTAAAAATTTACGCTCTACTAAAATAGATTTCGCAGAAAACCAGCTATCACTAAGTTTGATTAGCCTTTCACTCCGAATCACAACTCATCCTAGCCTTTTTCAACAGGCACAAGTTCGGTCCTCCTTATTATATTACTAATAGCTCAACCTGGTTATGATTAGATCACTTAGTTTCGGGTAATTTTTTGTAAACTATAATTTTTTTTAAAATCACTTTTAATTACGCCTATAAAGCTTGCTTACAAAAAAAATTCATTGGTCCATTATACAAAAGGTACATTTTACTGTTTAATAAAACTGTTAAAAATACTTAATTTCAAAACTTTTCACTCCGCTACTAGTGGTTCTTTTTCACCTTTCTCTCACGATACTAGTACACTATCGGTTTTTGGATTTTTTTTGTTTAAAGGGTGGTCCCCTTATATTCAAACAGAATTACTCGTGTTCTGATTTACTTTATTAAAAAAAAAAATTTAATCACTACAGGGCTTAAAACCTTCTATGTTTATGATTTATTTTTTTATTTAAAAAACTAGCTTATTTTCGCTCACCACTACTAATAAATTTCGGTTGATAAATTAATTGTTACTTAGATGTTTCAATTCACAATTTTTTGTACACAGAAATTTTTGTGTAATAACCTTTTTATATGTTTACATTCAAAGGGAAATCATTTATCAAAATAAAAACTTCAAAATGAATTTTCGCAATTTAATACGCCCATTTATCCAAAACCAAGGTATCCATTAAATAATTTTCGGGCGAAGTGAGATTCGAACTCACGGTGCACTAAGCACACTGGTTTTCAAAACCAGGACCTTAAACCACTCAGCCATTCACCCAAGCGGGCGAGGAGATTCGAACTCCCAGGAGAGGTTTGGAAGACCACACGTTTACCATTAACGAACACCCGCAAAAACAAAGAAAAACTTTTATAAAAGTTTAAATACTTAAAATAAAAAAACATCAAACTAAAAGAAAACATATTTTTACTTATATGAAATTTTTTATTTAAAATTACGTTCTTTAGATATTAAAAAAAATAAGACGTACTGTCTTTTAGTAAAAAAAAATTATTCGTTTTTTAAAATTTTTGTTCCAAAAAAATGTACTGGACCAACTATAAACTTTTGTATATCCCGTTTATATTTTTCAACAGGTTGTTGATCCATTATAGAAAAAAATTCATCGATATCTGACGAAGAAAACTTTTCATGCTTAATTAACTCTATACTTTTTTCCGGACGGATTTTTGAATAATTTAAAAAATCTTTAGTGACTTTTTTTGAATTAAAACCATCTAATACTTGAATAAAACTAGCTTTTTTACTCGTATTAAAATGCTGATCCCAAATACATTCTTGATTTGTAGTTAAAGCTTTGAAAGAAATACTTTCTATATTTGTCAATTGAAATGGACAAATAAACAAGTCCCCGTAATGCTTTTGACCCCATTCGCTTATTGGGTAACAAGGCTTTCCAAATTCTAAAACGTTTTTTACTTTTAAAAACGTTTCACTAGGTAAAACATTTGTATTATTGCTATACAAAAAATGCATAGAAGAGGTTTTATTATAATATTTTGAAAGAATAGAATTTTGCCCGATACAGTCGTGAATCAACTTTTGCTTTTCTAAAATACGAGATTCAAAAGGATAATTGCAAAGTAATTTTACAATTTGAGGAATGGACTGCGTTTTATATGCACAAGAATAATGTTGAAACGTGTTTTAACTCCGGAGAGATTATATAAAATTTTTACCCGCACACATTACAGGACTGTTATATAATGTAATATTAATACAAATTAAAACTAACCAAAAATAAATATATCATGTGATTATTTTATTTTTGTTAAGTACAACCCAACTGGTACTTTTCCAAAAAAGAAACCGCAGTCCTTTTTTATTTTCGC
>Ga0209713_10001741_pt1 | contig 13215 bp, 8 predicted proteins | sample ArcOceMetagenome_3_FD_187444 | JGI IMG/M metagenome (GOLD analysis project Ga0209713, IMG submission 187444) | Marine eukaryotic phytoplankton communities from Arctic Ocean - Arctic Ocean- Svalbard ARC20M Metagenome (SPAdes) (version 2) | ecosystem: Environmental > Aquatic > Marine > Oceanic...
GAGTGGATTGACTGGAGAGAATGCTATGCCCAGCCTACGGAAGACAATCGCATTTTAGTTCACACCTCAATATTGCCTGACTTTGACACTCCTTGCATGGTCCACCTCGTCTCTGTGACTAGTTATCCTTCGTGGTACTTTTGCTGCCGAGCTTGTAGGATAAATGTAAGGATCCGAGCAGGGTTTCTGAGGCGAGAGGTTATCTGGTGCACGGAAGCATCTGAAATACAGCGTCTCAGGGTGATTGTTCCCCCAGACTGTCCAGCCCAATATTGGCCAGTCTTCAGATTCAGATTGTTCCAGTCTTCAGATTCAGATTCCTCTTCCCCCCCTTCCGATTGGGAATTCGAATGAGTCCTCGGATGTCTTAGCTGACAGTTTCTTTGACGACCGATCTCCTACTGTACGCTCATGGTGCGATAAATAAATCATGGATTGCCCACCTTGGAAATCTCACACAGTGCCTTGGCAACTTTTGGTTTCCAATGGGACTTCCAGGAAACCCTGGTAAGAGCCTGAAGGAAGGCCACGAGGACCAGGGAGAGGTAAGAGAGCTAGGGAGAACCCCCCTAGCAGGTATGAGAGCTAGGGAGAACCCCTAGGGGTTCCCCCAGACTGTCGTCGTCTGGGCCCAGGGCCCCCCTAAGGGCGCACTGGCCCCAGGGCCCATACATAGGGCCCAACACTACACCCCTAACCTAATGTCTCTTCACGCCAGGAGACATTCGCAAGACATGCAGAAATTCATTAACACGCACGAACATTCGTTAACACGATCATGGCACGAACATTCCACGGACATTCCACGACAGCACATAATGCGCATCACGATACCACGGCACATCACGGACGAACATTTTTTATCACGATCATGGCACGAACATTCCACGGACATTCCAGGGTATCCCTTACATCATGGCACGAACATTTCACATACATCATAGCACGATCATTCCACATACATTAACACGATCATGGCACGACATAGCACATCATGGCACGAACGTTCCACGGACATTCCAGGGTATCCCTTACATCATGGCACGAACATTCCACATACATCATGGCACGATCATTTCCACATACAGATACATATAGGGATCAGCAGACACCCTATATATATTCATCAATCAAGGGGGCAAGGGGGCCGCAAACTATCTACCAGAGAACTCTCTTGGGGCTCTCTCGGGGCTTTCCAATTTTTGTGGTTCGCTCAGTGTCGAGCTGTCATTTTTAATTATCCTCAAGTTTCAGTTTTGTGCATGCCTCCTGATAGTGTAGCTAGAAATCATCCAACAAACCATGACCATATGACCATCGCAATATAAGGCCATATAAGGCCATACAATGCCTTATAATGCCCTTATAAACCCTGCTCGCCCGCCATGCTCAAGGCTTCCAGCAGGCATGGCAGGCAGGTCCTGGCCCGAGAGGTCCCGGTCCCGTGACGGCGCGCAGCGCAGGCGCAGGCAGCTGCCGACTCCCCGGCCTCGCCCCCCTGCTGACGAGCAGGCCTCCTCGGAGTCAGACTACAGAGGCCCCGACCGGGGTGTCAGGCTGCCCAGGCCTCCTGTCGGTCACGCCGTGAGCGCTTCTGCACCTGACGGGATAGCGAACTTCCGTCGGTGCGACAGGTGCGGTGGGGTTGTGTGGCTGCTGCTCGAGCCGCACGCAATCCGTGTCTGCCTGTCCTGCTGGTTGCTAGGCCTGGTTTCGTCATAGGCTCGTAGGCGTCATTTCACCGAACAAATATCAAAAGCAATCGCATACTATTATCATTAATCTTGCTATTACCATTACTAATATTATTACTATCACTACTCTTGCTACTATTACTAATACCATTACTAGTTCGCTCATGCATAGTGTCGAGCTGTCATTTTTAATTATCCTCAAGTTTCAGTTTTGTGCATGCCTCCTGATAGTGTAGCTAGAAATCATCCAACAAACCATGACAACGAAGCGTTCTTGGTCATGGCAGCTGGGCGAGTATCCTCCTCCTGGCAAATTACATCGAGGCGGCTCACAACAAGATATTGGCGGACCCTGGGAGCTTCCGCCTGGCCAGCAGGACATTGAGACATATTCTCATGCCAAGTTTGTTTCGCATGATTTCACCAGTGACTCGCCGATGCAGCATGTCATTCCAGAAGTTGCCAGTCCAGAAGTTGCCAGTCCAGAAGTTTGCCAGAAAGCTGAGCGGACAATGCACACCAGGATGATTGTTTCCAATAGAATCCAGGTTCAGTTGCCTGGCGAGTATGTCTGCCATACCTCTTGGATGGAACCAGCAACTGACAGTAGTGGGCCGACTATCCAATCAAATCTGAGGGCTGTTGCAAAGATCCTTCCAGCAGGTTCCAAAATATATGTTACGACCACGGAAACTCTCGAAGTGCCACCACCGGAAGGCATTACTTCAAGCCCCAACCATGACCTACTTCGAAGCAAAAGAAACTTACCAGGTGGCACTACTCAGCCTCACAAACGACTCAAGGATTTGGGTTATTTCATTCCAGACAGACAGTGGTGCCCTTCGAGGCAGCGGAGTCAAAGTGAGCCGAACACCCCAGCAAGTTTGCAGTTCGGGGGCCCTTGCGCCCTTGCCCTTCAGTTTTTCGGTGAGCGTTAGCTGTAGACTCCGCAGCAAGTTTGCAGTTTTCGTTCTGAGATTTCATATCTTGCGCTCGAAGCGCCAACATGTAGCGTTTGTAGAATCAAAATCAGTAGGACATGGCAACATGGCAACATGGCACCAATAATGCTTGTTTTTCAGTACAAGGCATGTTTAAGGTCTTACTACAATCAAAATTAATATGGCCTTAATAAGGTGTTCAAGCCTTAGTATCATACATCCATGCAGCACGGCACATCACGATCATTCGTTAACACGATCATGGCACGAACATTCCACGGACATTCCAGGGTATCCCTTACATCATGGCACGAACATTCCACATACATCATGGCACGATCATTCCACATACATTAACACGATCATGGCACGACATAACACATCATGGCACGAACGTTCCACGGACATTCCAGGGTATCCCTTACACCACGGCACGAACATTCCACATACATCATGGCACGATCATTCCACATACATCAACACGATCATGGCACGACATAGCACATCATGGCACGAACATTCCACGGACATTCCAGGGTATCCCTTACATCATGGCATCATGGCACGAACATTCCACATACATCATGGCACGATCATTCCACATACATTAACACGATCATTCCACATACATTCCACACGTTGCATCCATATCAAACAACGAAAAACTATCATTGGGGAATTGGGACCCCTGTAACAAATATCGATAAAATTCAGAACACTGATAATAATTTGGTTCTAAGCAGTCCCGCTCTTTGGTAGATGTTGCTTTGGTGCAACCAGCGCAACCAGCACCACTTCTGGATCATAATGGCTAAGAAGACAGCCATCGGCATCGACCTCAGCACGATCTACTCCTGTGTTGGCGTATGGAAGAATGATGGTGTGGAGATCATTGCCAACGATCAGAGCTCGATCGCTATAACCACGCGTTTGCTAAGGATCAGCAGCGTCACCGCTAAACACATGCAGATAGAGCGATAAAGAAATACACAGAGCTTGCAAATAGTATCAGGCAACTTAGGCAACTTGTCAGGCCCCAGCCGACCATAATCAGTTGGCCATAACCTGTTCTCATCAGTTGCTGTCCATAGAGTGGTCCCTAGAAGTAACCGTTTGGGCTCACGCTCACGAACTCAAGCAGAAGCAAAGATGGACTGGTCGAGTCTGGCGGAACCCAAAGGCAAAGGCCACCTATCCGCTCGCCCCCGCTCGCCCAGCAAGCCCCCCAGAAGAGCTGCAACAGAAACAGGTGCAGACGGAGATGCAGGACCAATACAGCCAAGGTGCAAAAGGCAGCGTCGACCGCTGCCACGACCGCGGTCACAGCGTGCATCAAAGGTGCAAAAGGATGAGGTGCAAAAGGATGAGGTGCAAAAGGATGAGGTGCAAAAGGACCAGAGTCTTGTGGCATCAAAGGAGCAAAAGGATGAGGAAGGGGGAGAGACTGGGCAGAACAGCTGGGAGGCAGCAGTGTCTCATCTGTCTCATCAGCAAGCGGAGTCTGTGGTTGGGCAGGAAGGGCAGAGCAGCTGGGAGGCAGCGGTGTCTCATCAGCTAGTGGAGTCTGTGGTTAATCTGGGGGCAGCAGAGTCCGATCAGCTAGCGGGGGTTGTGGAAGATCCCGAGGCAGCAGAGTCCGATTGGCGAGCGGAGCATCAAGACCAGGTGTTTGGGACTGACCAGATGATTGAAGATGCCGAAACTGATGCATCTCAGATGACGGCGCTTGAGGAGGAGAACATGGACCCCCAGATGACGGCGCTTGAGGAGGAGAACAGACTTCTCAGAGAGAAGAATGCTGTTCTGGAGGCTCGGCTTGAGGAGAACATGGACCCCCGGATGACAGCGCTTGACGAGGAGAACAGACTTCTCAGAGAGAAGAATGCTGTTCTGGAGGCTCGGCTTGATGTCTTGCAGAATGATTTTCTGGGGCTTGGCAATCGGGTCGCAGAAATCGAGGTCTTCAAGAAGGAGAAGGGCAAGCGCATCAAAGGGTGTGAAGACGCCATCGCAGCTCTGCAAGCTTTTTTAAAGTTGAAAGTTCGCGGCAGTGCAGGAGGGCACTAATCGTGACATCATAGCTATAGAAGGAAAAAAGAATGCCAATGAGATGCTGCTTGACGGCCTGAGGCCTAAGGCCTTTATAAGGCCTTTTCAAGCCTTATGAAACCTTATAAGGCCTTATGAGGCCGTAAGGCCGTAAGGTAAGCCCTTTTGAAAAGCTCTCGTAAGTTGTAAGGTTCTTTAATGCCCTTGATGGGCGGCCCTTAAGACCTTGAGGGCCCTTATAAAAGACCCTTGTAGGTAGGGCCTTGTAGGGCCCATTATTATAAGACCCTTTATGAACGCCACGCTCGAGGCCTTTCGAACAGTATGTCGGGCCGCTCGCTGCTCAATCCCTTTTCGAGTTGTGTTTTTTTCCGAGCTGACCGTTTGCCAGCATGGCGATGAACCGGGCAGGCATGAATAGGAACCAGATTATGGATTTACTTCTACAGGCTCGCGAAGCAGCTCTTCGCTCTGAACGCCACATCCATGATCTGTTCACCCATGCAGCCATCCATCCATGCATACATCCATGATCTGTTCACCCATGCATCCATCCATGAGCTGTTCACCCATCCATCCATGATCTGTTCACCGTAGCCATTTCGTCAGGCATAGCATCGTAAATATATAGACATCTCCACCAGGACACCAGGACCATACATTCAACAACCTGTGCGTAAGCACAGGCACAACCAAACGAGTAACTGAGTAACTATCAACTCATCAACTCATCGTAACTGTAACAACTGTAGTAACAACTTGCTCCGCGCATGTCCTCTCTTTGCTGAGCGCAGACTGGTCACGAAGACTGTTCTGTCCAGACATGCGGATCGTTGCAAAATCAAATAATGATCCTGGCAACGCCTTCCACTGGAGTTCCAAGCGGTCCAGGGAAAGGCCAGGGGGGGGGGGTGCACGGGGGGCACAAGGCCTTTCAAGGCCGTATGAGGCCTTTTAAGGCTTTGTAAAGCATTATAAGGCCTTATATATGAATATAGCTTAGGGCATTCAAACAAGAGAGAGAGAATGAGAGAAAGAGAAAGAGAGAGAGAGTGAATGAGAGAAAGAGAAAGATTCAGGATGTTATATATGAATATAAGATAAAGAAAGAGAATGAGAGAAAGAGAAAAGGAACAAACAAAAGAAAGAAACATCTTCTTCAAATTATTTTGTAATGGCCTTCCAAACGCGTTTAAAAGGCCTTCAAAGTAGCAGAATCTCAAAGTTTGTTCAAAGTAACGCCACCTCCAAGAGCAGCAGCATGTCTCATCTGCCTGGAACAGTGCGATACGAAGGTAAAGAGTTATCTCCTGAAGAACTGGCGTTTAACTTGATTAGCAAAACTTCAAATGGTGCATTCTACTGTGCACTGTGTTGGAAAACCCCGCAGGATGAAGGGAGACTGGTGGCACACCTGCATGGACGTGAACACCAGCGACGCGTGCGCAACAAGCAGTACGAGGTAGACCCTCTATCTCATGTTCAACAGGAACATCTTGAATTCACGGCACTTTCACATGATGGATGGCCGACATGCACGCTTTGCAATAAGCGAGTGGATGAAAAGCATTGGTCTAGTGACAGGCACACAAAAATGGTCGAGTATTATAAGGGTCGACGATTGACTGGTGTGGATACGCCACCGCCTCTGCCGCCAACGCCTCCACCACCGCCAAGTAAACCGCCCGATGGCTGCGGAATAGCGGTTGGGCATGTTGATGTAACCAGTGCAACTCCTCGACAGATGCCTCAAGACAACATAGCATGCGCGAGTTCTGCTGTCTCTCAGTTTGCGTCACAGCCACCTTGGGGATCTCGAGGTCCAGGCGACGAGGTCCTCAATGATGAAGAATGGGAAGAGATCTTGCGGAAATTCGACGAGCGCTATATTGTTACTGGGGACTGTTGGCCGATCGATCAAGAGGTTTGGTTCTTCCATGTGTGAGCGATGAAATAGTGATGAAACGCCTTGAGGAGTGAGCAAAAAAACACAGCTGCAGAGAAACTAGGTCTGGCAGTTACTCACTTGCGGCCAGCAGCCGTACGCTATCTCATCCGTACAGACTCGCACAGTGTCCTAATCTGGAGGGGCAAAGAAATGGGCCTCGAGGATTCGAGGATCGAGGATGTTGCTGTCGACAGGGGCCTGGTTGGACATTCGACAGCAGCAGCGCAAGCCAGAACACTGTCGAAACATGCCGCCCCTTCTGAAATTGATATGGTATGGCTCTAGAGAAATGTCCAGGGTCTTGGAATGAAAAGTGAGTTGGGGGGGGACCCAAGACTAGGGCATCGTGGGGGCATTCTCGGAGCTTTACGTAAGTTATGAGGAAACACCATTAGTAGTTTCTCGGAACAACCTGTAACCTCAACAAACCATGCCTATCCATAACATAACTATTTTGGCATACAGCTGGTTAAGAGCCCTTTTTCGTGTGATCGCGCTGGCTGATTCTAAGATGCAGAGCTTGTCCGGAACTTCGCCAACTAACGCATCTCGCGTTGGCAAGTATCATGAGCAGGTCCCGAGACAGGTTCAGAGACAGGCTCCACACGCTTGCAGGCAAACATCCGCAAAGGTATCAGAGACAGGTTCAGATACAGGCTCCCAAGCCTTGTCGATCGGATCTCAAGCGCCACAGCCAAGCCCATCCCCAGCCTTTTTAGAGACCACGCGGGACAGAAGTGATGCTGAGAGACTATCCGCCTTGCCAGATGTCCGCCTGCTATGGCAGGCAGAGCGTCTGCAAAACTTGGTCCAAGAGCTCCAGGCCATCGATGCGCTTCCAGTTGAGCAAAGGCGTTGGCGACTGCGGATGCTGCTACTGGAGCTCCATCCAGATAAGCAGCCAGGTAGGGAGCAGCAGGCACAGGCGCTCTTCCTGTTGGTGCAGGAGCGCTGGGCTTGCGCAAGTTCTGGTATGGCATCGGCTGCACACAGTGCATCCTCGCCGTACAGATGCACCACAGAAGATTGGTTGAGAGAGTTCAGAGACAGGCTCCACCAGCTTGCAGCCAAACAACCGCGAAGTGTCGATGCGAAGATTCAGGCTGATGAGTTTGTACTTGCGTTGCTCCAAAAGAAAACAGTCTGTGACGAGCTCAACTTTCTCAAGTTTTCATCGCGGGCAGAATTTAAAGAGAAGTCACAGGGAGGAGCGATACGTTTCAAGCGCCGGTTTGTGGACATAGGTAACTGGAAGTACTCGGTAATATTCAACATGATGATCAAAGCTGCGGAGGAAATCGAAGATCCAACGTGCCTATCCCTCTTCCAGCAGCTCACCTCCAGTTATCCCACATGTCGCTTTGACGCCGACTATACCGTCAACAGCATCAGCATGAAGGGCGATGTCATCGAGTGCATTCTTGCGACTTGCAATCTACGAGGTCCTGCTGTTGACAAAAACTCCGTACACGACAGGAAGGAAGTCCACGACATCATCAAACGCCTCGGGCATTGGCTAGACACTTTGCTGCACTGGGTTTTCGACGGTGAGGACGTGCGGGGCCAAGATCTGCCATCTCCTACCTTCTTCCACGAGCAGCTCCAGAGTGCATTTGGCTCTGATCGGGATCACTAGTCCATCGTTCGAGCTTCATGTCTTTTCTGGCACTGCTGGACTGCTGGACAGTATTTTGCGGGAACAGCTTTGGATGACCTCATGACCTCACTGATCTCAACTTGCTTGTGAGCATGAGTGTTTGTGTCCTCGGTTCGTCCTGCCGCAAGGCTGGTCATTGGTCTTGACGACTGATGGACATTGAGTTTTCAATCTGAGTATGGAACTCATGCGTTGTAGGCACCTAAGTTCACGTAAGTCTTGAAGGCTCTTGGGCAATCGCTCCAGTCTTGGCCTTTCATCTCTAACATGTTAGGCTTCTTAAGGTTTCTGTGAGCATTAGGGTTTTCTGAGGCCAGGTCATGTGCTGCGAACGTGTGTGCCCGAGTGCTCACAGCAGGATGTTACATGAGGGATGCCTATAAGGCGTCTGCAGACACTTTCTCGACATGGCTAATCCATTGTTGGAGCTTCATGTCTTTCTGGCACTGCTGGACAGTAAGAGTGTGTGCTTCCTCTGTCCATCCTGCCGCAAGGCTGGTCATCGGTCTTGACGACTGATGGACATCAAGTTTTCACTCTGTGTATCGAACTCATGTGTTGTAGGCACCTAAGTTCATGATTTGACGGCTCTTGTGCACTCGCAACGTCTACAACAACAGCGCCAGCATTAGAAACATACAACAATAAAATCAAATCAGCGCAAGGTATTCAGGCTGTTTTCTTGTTTGTTTCCAGGCCAGGGGGGCTTTCACGGAGGGCCAGGTCCTTACCCACTACCCCCACCCCCTTAACCCCGCCACAAAAAACCCGAATGCCCATCGGTCCCTCCCAAATGCCCCCCTGCCCCCCCGGGCCCCTCGGCCCCTCACAAATTCCCCCTCGGCCCCTCACAAAAACCCCACCCCCTTGGCCCCTCGGCCCCTCGCAGATGCCCCCTTGCCTAGATTTTTTGGCCGGCCCGTTTTGTGCAAATTAGCAAATCGGAAGAACTGCTCAGCAGCGCAGGCGGCAGGCGGCAGCAGCAGCAGCAGCAGCAGCAGCAGCAGCAGCAGCAGCAGCAGCAGCAGCAGCAACAACAGCAGCGACAGCAGCAACATCAGCAACAACAAAATCAGCATCATCACCAACACCAACGACAGCAACAGTAACAACATGCAGCAGAACTACAACAACAGCGCCAGCATTAGAAACATACAAACATACAACAATAAAATCAAATCGTCCGATACAATGGGCAGCGCCAAAATCATTTCACTTCATGCACACGTCATCCACAGTGGCTCAAACTAAACAAGGACGATCCATTCTGGGCGTCTGGGCGGGAAGCGATTAGCCTCGTGAGCCATGGATCTCGAAGCCATATCAGTACCAGATCTCAAGAAGCGATGTATATCTTTGAGCCTCCCGTCGACAGGTAACAAACGCCTGCTGATCGACCGGTTGAGTGAACAGCGCTCAAAGAACTCACGTTCGCTCAAATCACAGCTTGGAGTTGCAGTGACAAAGGCATTATCAGGCCTTCATGGCCTTCATGCAACAAATCGTTGTACAACTACCATCATATACAAATCCAGTCACAGGTTTTACATCATGTTAGTTGCAATGTTGTTCTTCATTCACGTATACCTCTACTAAAACCTCAGGCCACCTCATCAGCAAATATTTCTCGGAAGTCATCGTCTCCTTCTTCACCCAAGCGTCGTCGTCGTCGTTCCAACAAATCACCGAGTCACATAGATGAACACACAGCGGCGGATACACCTGACCTCGAGGCAGAAGATAAACAGCAGCCAGATACTGCGCAGGATAAGTGTTATGGCCGTTATGGCCATAAGGTTCCGGAAACCCAAATCCAAAAAATGGCAAAAACGAACATCGATATACTCATCAGGTCTCCTGGTCGCCCTCTCCTCTCCCCCACCCACCCACCCACCCACCCACCCACCTTGAAACCGCCGCATCAAATCGACCCTGCGCGAAGGACGAGATGAAACATGAGCCGAGCAACACAAAAACAGACATTCACACTGGGAAAGGTTCCGCTGCGGCCTCGGCTGCTGCAGCTCCTGCTGCTCCCTCTTTCGAAACAATGGAAGTTGAAAACTCCAAAGCTCAGTGGCACGCCGAGACGATCTTTCGCGACGCCGTCGCGCAAGGCCTCGATGCAGAGGAGTGCAGACAGAGTTCAGCCAAAGCCTTTATGGAACATTTCAGCAGCCAAGAGCATGCCGACACCGCCTTTGCCAAGAACGGATGGATTAAAGACCCGAGGGATGGAAAATGGAAGCATCCCTCTCAACAGAGAATTGAAAGGCCTGCTCAGTCTTCTTTTTCCGACAATGCGAGTGTTGATCTTACAGGTGCAGATGGAGACACTCAGACTCCCGATGGCTCAGGTGGTACAGAAGATGCAGCACCACAACTACAAATACAAGTCGCATCGGCAACAACGGACATGATGGTGTCCACGGTGTCCACCGAGGCCACGCTAGCAGCAGCAACATCGGCAGTCACAGATGTCACAGATACTGAAACTCACACAGCAGCAACATCCGCCGACACACATGCACCAGCACCACCAGCACCACCCCACAGCACAGATGCACACACAGAAGCACCATCGGCGACATCAGCCATGGAAGCAGCATCAGAACCACAGACTGCGGTGACTGTGGTCAGAGGAGCAACCACAGATACCACAGATGGTGTACCCGCAGCATCCGCAATAGCATTAGAAGCGAACGCACAGGGAACCAGGAAACAGATGGCAACCACAGACACAGATGATGTACCCACAGCAGCAAATTCCGCCGACACACATGCACCACCCCACAGCACAGATGCACACACAGAAGCACCATCAGCGACATCAGCCATGGAAACAGCAGCAGAACCACAGACTGCGGTCAGAGAAGCAACCACAGATGATGTACCCGCAGCATCCACAACAGCATTAGAAGCGGACTCGGACGCACAGGGAACCATGGAACAGATGGCAACCACAGACACAGATGATGTACCCACAGCAGCAACTTCCGCCGACACACATGCACCACCCCACAGCACAGATGCACACACAGAAGACACAGAAGCACCATCAGCGACATCAGCCATGGAAACAACAGCAGAACCACAGACTGCGGTCAGAGAAGCAACCACAGATGATGTACCCGCAGCATCCACAACAGCATTAGAAGCGGACGCACAGGGAACCAGGGAACAGATGGCAACCACAGATGATGTACCCACAGTAGAAACACTTTTATCTAGAATAACGGAATATGTTCACGATAGGGAAGAAAAAGTGTTTGATGTCTTAAAGCTCATCGAAGCTGATCCGAAGTTTGCTGCATTCTGGCAGACGCAGGAAAAACTTTATGACGGAGAAGCATTTGGAAACCCAGAAGGCGATCCCCTAGAGGAAATAAAGGAGTGGTGCAGATTTTATGTGCAATCGTCTGACCTGAGCTCGTTTCAGGCGTGGTGGTCTTTTGCTACTGGCAGCACAGCGCCCATCGCAGCGGTTCCACAGACTAATGAGCACAATGTAGAAGATGCAGTGGCTGTGGCGCAGCAGGGAACTCCGACCTGTCTCAGTGCTGAGGCATGTCAAGCAGGGGATGGTACATTAGAGCACGCTTCGGAAGCTACAGATGTACCATCCGAGCCGCCTGTAGCAGAATCGGCTGCGATGGGCAGTCCGGATCAACAGACACAGCTGAAGCACCTCTTCGCATGGGCCGAACCTGCTATCAAACTTGCTTTGACGATCGCAGCAGTAAACTCTGGAGACATGAGGACAGCAGTGATGGCATTGTCAATCAGCACCTCCTTCACTGGGATCGACACGCCAGCCACAGCCCTGCTAATGCTCGTCAGCGGACTATATTCTCTGTGCGGTGTACACATCCCGAATCCACGCTACCTGTTTGCCATTGAAAAGAATGACGAATGCCGACAGGAACATACAATGGCCTTCGGTAACATAAGGCAGTTTCTTGTTTGTTTCCAGGTCAGGGGGGCTCCAGGGGAGGGCCAGGTCCATACCCCCTCTCCCCACCCCCTCTACCCCCCAAAAGACCCCCAAAACTTATGGAAAACCCTTATAAAACCATTCCTGAAGGCCCCCTGAGCCAGGAAGTCTCCTGACGGCCCGTTTTGGGCAATTGAACAAACGAGAAACTGCCATAGAAGGCCTTTATACCTTTATACCTTTATACCTTTATATATATAAGGCATCTATCTATCTATCTATCTATCATTGGACTCAACACAGGAGATAGCCCGACATCCTCTTCATCCGGAATGCCTTTTTGGAAACATAATGCAATTCGCCAGAACGTCATTTCTACAGGCAGTCGCCGTATATCAGGCAGGGCTGAAACGAGTCGATTGATCACTTCCTCCCTCCCCTTGTCAGCACCACCCCCCCCTCCTCACACCTTACCATGTCCCCCCAAAGAAACGCTGAAACAGTAAGTGTCAGCAGACCAGCGGACCACGTGTTTTCTCCCTTCAGTTTTCGCCCATTACGCCCTCCAGATCCTTTTGAATACCAACGACCTGTACCTTTGACCCTCTTCGATGCCGCCCGCCCTTCCCTTGCAGCCCATAGGCTAGCGGGCGTTCCTTTTCATCGGACTGCTTGAAGAGACAACTTCACAGAGCTGCGCACTTCGTGCAGAGAAAGGCGGATATCCGTAGTAGGGTAGTAGGGACATGAGTTAATAACCAACAAGGGTAACAAAGGATACAAAATCTTCAAGGCAAACTTATCAATATGCCAATATGCCCAGTGACCTTATCAATGCAGACCTCCTTCCTTCCTTCCTTCCTTCTTTCCTTCCTTCCTTCCTTCCTCCCTCCCTTCCTTCCTTCCTTCCTTCCTTCCTTCCTTCCTTCCTTCCTTCCTTCCTTCCTTCCTTCCTTCCTTCCTTCCTTCCTTCCTTCCTTCCTTCCTTCCTT
>Ga0209713_10001742_pt1 | contig 13215 bp, 11 predicted proteins | sample ArcOceMetagenome_3_FD_187444 | JGI IMG/M metagenome (GOLD analysis project Ga0209713, IMG submission 187444) | Marine eukaryotic phytoplankton communities from Arctic Ocean - Arctic Ocean- Svalbard ARC20M Metagenome (SPAdes) (version 2) | ecosystem: Environmental > Aquatic > Marine > Oceanic...
ATTGTTCGACCTGCAGTCGAGTCGGTGGCTATGCTCGGCCTCGCGATCGCCTCGCTCTCACTCACGATGCCTACTCGCTACCATGTCTCACTTTCACGGCGTGCAGTCCTCTTCAGCGCTGCGTCTGCAGCCACAAGCATGCCGCTCGCTGCATCATCAGCCAACGACGCTGCCAAAGCCAGCCAGCAGCTCATGGACTCGAGCGCTGCTCTCGACCAGCTGCTTCAGCAGTATGACACCATCTGTGCGGCCGACGGCGGGAATGGTGTGCGGCGCATCCTAGGCAAGCTCGGACCGACCAGCCCACTGCACCGTGTCGACAAGGCGGTGAACTTGGTGGCTCGGGACCTGGATGACGACAAGGTCTTCGATCTGGTGGATAAGTTCCTTGGACAGCTGGACGCCGCCGATGGCGACGCGTACTCGTCCATCTTCGTGCCGACCGGAGGTGGTACCACGCCCGAGTTCTGGCTTGAGAAGAGCAAGAAGGAGGTGGCCGGGGCAAGAGCGACGCTGGGCGCGATCCTCGAGCTCCAGTGAGTCTGGCCAGTATCCATGTGCATGTATTCATGAGCTACGGGTACGATTATCCAGCAACCTTCGTTATTCAGTCCTCCCCCACCCCATCACCCTCCAAACATCGCCCCAAGCTCGGTTACGGCTGAATACTCACACTCACCCTACCAAACTCCACACCTGGCCGGTGCCTTAGCGGCGCCAGGGTGGTCCACCCTTGTCAGTGGCTGGGAACACGTGGGCCCGCACGTGTTCTCCTACTCCACAACTTTCACGACTCCAAACATCGCCAAGCGAGCGCGTCTGGCTGAACACCAACCGTCGCTGGAGCGCGCCCGGGCTGAACCAAACGAAGGGTACGGGCATGGCGGAGCTTATCTCCCTGGCGCACCGCCCTCTCGCGGGCGAGAACATGCGGCTGGTCCGAAACCTCTCGAGCAAGACCCTGCCTGAGCGGCTGCGCTCGTGCCTCTGCGACATGGGACTCATCGACAACGTGGTGCTCACGCGCCAGGAGGGCCGGCAGTGGGCGACCATACAGTTCTACAGCCGGCTCGAGGCGGAGGCCTGCCAGCGCGAATGCGATGGGCGGATGATCGACGGCAGCAGGATACGAGTCACCGGCCTCGCGCCGAGCAAGGCAGCGACCGAGTCGTCGGAAGCCGCAAAGCCGCTGCCGCTGTCCGTGGACAAGGCGAGGGAGGTGATGAACCACTTCCTCGGCTTCTCCGGCTGGTCGCACAGCATCACGTCGACGAAGCGTGTCGGTGAGCACGCGCCCCCACACCTGCACGCAAACGCCATCACACCCTCCACGTGTGTGTGTGCACAGACCTAAAGGAGAATGCAGCGGCCGGGGAGAGCCGCGCCGTAGTCGAGGCGTGCGTGAGCGTACACGTCGGAGACCAGATGGTCGAGGGGACCGCTCGAGGGACCGGCGAGGCCCCGCAGGCAGGCGACGCCGTCGCGCAGGCGTACAAGTCTGCGGTCACAAACGCGCTCAAGGAGGCGCTCCGCGCGGTGGTGCTGTACCGGGCTCCGAGTGAGGACGGCGTACGAACCACGCTGCTCATAGTGCAGCTTGACGAGGACGTAGCGACGGGCGTGAACGTGGGCAGGGTCAAATAGTTTCTAAAGTTTGCCGCTTTGGTGCAGGTGTGGTGGGGGGAGAAACATCAAATTTGCAGCGGACGCTGGCCACAGCTGTGGGCGCGCCGAGCTGGCGGCCGCGGCCGTCGCGGTCGCGGCCCGCGCGCTCGCTCCGAGCGCGGCGGGGGCGCGGCGGGCCTGGCGCGCGCGGGCGTCGGGCGACCGCGCGCGCGCGGCGGCGGCGAGGCCTTGCTTGGCGAGCAGCGTCGCCGCCGGCCGTGTGGTTATATTAAAAATCGCTTAATTGTCATCCTTCACCGCGACGGCATCGGAGAGCTCGCGCGTGCGCAACAGGGCGAGAAGAAACGAGCAAAAACTATCTGGACCACGCCGATCTATGGCCCGCGCAAGACCGCCTCCAGAGCTCCAGTGGGGAATCGACGGGTTTCGACGACTCCTGGCGGGTCCTGGCGACCCCGCGACGACCCCGCCGACCCGTGCCGGTGCCTCGACGAGCGGGTCGCAATTTTTTGTAACAGATAAAACCAAATAAGCAACAAAATAACCACATAAATCTAGCTCACCACCCCCCAAACCTTACAAATCACAACTAACTAATTCACCCCCAACTCCACCTCGAAAAACTCAACATCCCTACCCTCTTCCCCCTTTTCCACCAAAACCATCAAAACACCTACAACAACTTACCCCTCCTCAAATCAACTCTTATCTAAAATCTGCCGAAAATTTTCCTCGCGTGACGCGCGAAAAAAACACCTCGCCGACCAAACTTGGAGCTGCGAATCTGCGCATGGTTCTGCTCGCCGCCGTCTCACCCTTGACGCCCGTCTACCGGCCAGCCGCGCTGGCCGTGGCGCCGCAGCCCGTGATGTCGTTCCAGCTCAGTCTCCTGCCGAGCATGGCCGGCAGCTCGCGGCAGCAGAAGAAGGCCGTGAATATCCGGCGCGTGTCGCCCGAGGACCGCGACGAGCTGGCGGAGCTGTGCACCGACTGCTTCTTCGGCGAGCACGAGTTCTCCGATGGACCGGTAATCTATTTGCAGCGACAGCAGACGCTGCAGCGCGTGCGCGAGCAGATGGGCCGGCGCATCAACTTTGAGGGGCCCGCTGAGGACGACCGCGAGTGCCGGCTGCTGGTGGCGGAGGACAGGGAGAGCGGCGAGATCACCGGCTGCCTCGACCTGGCGGTCCACTTGTGGGACCGCACGCAGCAGCGCTTCTGGCTGACCATCGACACGATGCCCGAGGAGAACCGCGGCCGCTTCGTCTGGCGGCCGTACCTCGCGTCGGTGGCGGTGCGCAAGCAGGACCGCCGGGCCGGCGTGGCGAGGAAGCTGGTGCGCGAGGCCGAGGGCGTGTCGCGCCGCTGGGGCTACCGCGAGATCTACCTGGAGGTGCGCACTCATCGGCCACCGACGCGAGCCGCGCCGCGCTCAGCGCCCACACCCCCTATGAGCTCTCGTCGCTGACGCGCCGCCCTGCGCCATGCTCGACGACCCAGGTGGCGCAAACCAACGACGCCGCCCTGGGCTTCTACGCACGCAACGGCTACAAGACCGTCTCTGCCTTCGAGAAGGGCACGGCGGGTGCCGGCGCCATCGAGATTGTGCGCACGGGCTTCTGGTGGGACACCCAGTCGCGCGACAAGTTCGTCATGAAGCGGCCGCTCTATTTTGGGTAGATGCCGTTTGGGTAGCTCATCGTTTCTATTTACTTGAATTTCCGCGTTGTGCAAGTTGACGTTTCTTTTTTGGTTCCGTTGGTTTAGGTGGTGTACCCCCGGCCGGGCTGCCGCGAACGCTGCGCGGGATGGCCGGTGGAAGGGTCGTCGCCGTCGCCGCCTCAGCGGCCGTCGCCGTCGCCGCCTACTACTATCTGCGCCGGAAAAGGGCGCGCGAGCTCGCGGCAACCTTTGAACGCGATGGAATCGCAGTCGTGCGCGGCTTCGCGAGCGTGTCCGAGTGCCAGCAGATGCTGAGAGCGATGGATGTCCTGGTCGAGGAGTGGGATCCGACGACGACAACGTCGGTCTTCAAGACCGACAGCACGCAGACCTCTGCACAGGGCAAGGACGACTACTTCATGAGCTCCGGCGACGCGGTGCGCACGACATGGCAGCCTCTCCGTGCGGCGCGTGCATGCTCTGAGCCGCATGCTCTTGCGACTGCGCAGGTGCGCTTCTTCCTCGAGGCCGGCGCGATGGACGAGCAGACCGGCGACCTGCTCGTTCCGAAGACCGAGGCGCTGAACAAGGTCGGCCACGCCCTGCACGTGTACGAGCCCGCCTTTGCTCAGTACGCGCAGTCTGGCAAGATGCGTGCGCTCGTGCACGAGCTCGGCTGGAAGCGGCCTGACCTCGTCCAGTCGATGTACATCTTCAAGCAGCCGCGGATCGGCGGCGAGGTGACGCCCCATCAGGACTCGTGCTTCCTGCGCACCGACCCGCACTCGTGCCTCGGGCTGTGGCTGGCGCTCGAGGACGCGACGCTCGACAACGGCTGCCTGTGGGCGCGGCCCGGCTCGCACCTCGAGCCGCTGCGCCGCCACTTTGCGAAGCAGCCGGACGGCACGATGGGCTTCGAGCCGCAGCTGAGCACCGACGCCGCCGCCTCGACGCCGGCGATGGCGTGGGAGGGCCGCATGCCCGAGGGCCAGACGCCCGAGTCGCTGGGGTTTGTGGCGCTGCCCGTGCGCGCGGGCGACCTGGTGCTCATCCATGGGCAGGTGGATCACCTCTCGCTGCCCAACACCTCCGGCAAGAGCCGCCACACCTTCCAGCTGCACCTGGTCGAGAGCAAGGCGGCGGGCGCGACGTGGCACGCGCGCAACTGGCTGCAGTACCCGCAGGCGAAGCCCTTCCCTCAGTTTATGTGAAGTGCCTTGGCGTAGTTGTGTGTGGGAGGGGAAACAAAATTCTCTCCCCCCCCACACAACTGCGCCAAGGCCGCTATCATATCAATCAAAGTATTTCCTTCCTGTTTCGCGTGGGTCGTGTCATGAACCAGCATACGATCATGTCATGCCCATGTTAGCTCCATCTGGGCATGGGCAACCCGCGGCGATCGCAGATCTTGAACGGCTCGCGGCAGCCGCGATCGCAGCGGGCAGCGTCCTTGGAGAGGATCGGGAGCTCGTTCAGAGTGGGCACGGCGATGTGTCACCATCCATAATCAGTGGACCGGCAAAAACGAGAGAACAAATCCGAGCGTCGCCACAACAAAGGATGCCGGCAATTTGCAAGCACAAAGTGGGCAAGACCATACAACCCACATCTGAGGGCAGACGCGATTTTGCCGTCTCTCCTCTCCCTCCGTTCCTCCGTCTCGACCGTCTGCCTGCCTCTTTCGTTCTCGGGCCTTTCCAATGATATCTAGGCATGCCCGTTCCGTGACGGAGAGCAAGGCGTGCCCGCGCGGTCGTCTCGCATGCGCATGTCACATGCCGTGTATCAGGGAAGCAGTGGCACATGCACATGTACATGTGTACATGTGCATGTGCATGCACATGTGCATGTGCATGTGCATGTGCATATCATGTCATGCAACATGCACTGTACATGTGCATGGTGCACACGTGTTACATGTGTAGGAGCATATGTGTACGCTTGGTAGTTCGTGACGATTATTTAATGATCCGGCGCCCACTTCGCACTTTCGCTACAATTTGTCACGACGTGCCCCGCGGCGGGGACGCTCGTTTCTTTTGAAGGTGTCCTCGTCCTCGCCATCGCCTTCCTCCATGTCCTCCGGGTCAAGCTCCTCCACGTCTCGAGCTAGCCTGGACTGGGCCTCCTTCTCGCCCCCGAGCAGTCGCTTCATGGCTGCCCCAAGCCCGCCAGGTGTCTTGCGATGCACGACGAGCAAAACGACAGCCAGCAGCAGCAAGCTGACCGAAAGACCCACTGGGACGCCTTGACTCGTCGTGTCGGTCTCGGACGGGGCTGTCTGCGGATCCCGAGGCTGCACGGCTGGCCCCGTAGGCGTCAGGACGATGGCCTCGTCATCGGTGGTAGCATCGGAGGTGTCGTCGGGTGAGACCAGAGGAAGAGGTGTGGGGGCCACCGAACTCGCTCCAGAGTGTTGCGGCAGGGACGGCACGGGCGTGGACGCGGGCTGCACTGGCGCCGCGCGAGAGCATATCATCGAGACCAGCCTGATCTGGCTGCCATGCACAGTGAACTGGAATGCGTCGTGGGCCTCATCGCCCAGCGTGAAGGGGAAGAGCACCGCCTCGGCGGCATCGTCGTAGCTCGGCACCATCAGAGAGGCTGCGCACACGGTCAGAGGTGCGCTGCAGGTCAGTGGCATTGTCACGCCTCACAGACAAATGGCTTGGGGGGCGGTGAGCTTGCGCTGCCAGGCTCTACGTACCATACTTCGAGTGAGTCACGTCGAGCTCGTAGCCTGCGACGCCAATCGTGACGACGTGTCCCACCCTCCAGTTGTCCAGTTGAACCACGATGTGGCGCAGCTCCATGTCGTCGGGCTCGTGCTTGGTCGAGGTCACAATAGCGCGGCCGCTCATTGAGCTGGCGCCGTCCGTGGCAACGAACATGGGTGGCGGTGGCGGTGACGGCTCCAATGGTGGCGGGCCCGGGCTAGGAGGCGACCTGGGCGGAGACGGCGGTGGAGGCGGCGGCGACCAGGGGTCGTGGCAGACGATGTGAGGGGCATGCAGCGCCGGTGGCTTGAGCTGGAACTGCACCAGCCGCTGCTGGGTCGGGGAGACCGTCTCGGGAACGCAGTTGATCACACGTTGGACAGCTCCATTCTCGTCGGTCGGTGCGGCGGTGCCAGTCTGCAGAATGTGGCACGACTTGCCGAGCTCCAGCTGGATCGTCGTCCCTGAGCCGTGCGAGGTGATGCCCGCATTGCTGGCGTGCACGAGCTGCTCGATCTGCAGGTTGGTCTGCCCCCAGTAGTTGAGCGAGATCATCTGGTTTTCACGCCACGCGCCGAAGGTGATCTCCACGGTCTCGCCGGCGTCCCAGGCGTTGATGATGTTGTAGTGCGGCTGCATGTCGCAGTCGTCGACGTGCGGCGGCGCTGGAGGTGGCGCTTTGAGCCACTCGGCCTCGGACAGGCACGTGACGGTCGGCATGACCAGAGAGCCAGTCCCTTGGATTAGGATCGACATCGACTCATGCTTCTCGGGCCCGAGCAGCGCGGTCACCGTCTGCTCGTCGTCGTCCGGCACATCGATGATGTTGGGGCAGCCCTCAGTGCAGCCCTCCGCGTCGTACATGTGCTGGACCGTGACGGGCTCTGGCCATTGCATCCGTATGTGTGCAAACGGCGGCCACTGGCCTAGCACCTTGACGCGGATCGAGAAGTGCTTGACCGTCTCTGAGTTGTGATTGCTCCACGATTGGGACTGCGTCTGGTCGATCTGCACGACGCAGCCGCCGGGCGTGCCGTGCGGGACACCATTCGCTGAAGCGACGAGCAGCAGCACGAGCGAAGAGCGCATGACGCTAGCGAGTGAGCGTCCCAATGTGCCCGTCCTCCGCATGGCAGCGCCAAGTTTGCTTTTAGCGGGCTGCCTTACTTGCGGCTTTAGGATGTACGGTGACGGGACATCGCTACACGTACCTAGGCCAGCGTGCACCCTCTCGAAGCAGCAAGGTACCGACCAGTGGGCGCTCTCCTGCCAGTGCAGCCGCAGAGTGAGCAGTTCCAGCCTGCACGATCAGCACCGGCGTGCCTCGCGCAGCGATGGCGGCGGCGGCGCGCAGCTTCGCCGCGAGCCCACCCGTGACGTCGTGCGCCGCCACGCTGGTCGTGATCTCTGCGGACGACTCGCTTGCGCTTGCACCGCCGTCGCGCACGACGCGCAGCGCGCCGCCGCGACCGACGCGGATCTCGGACAGCAGCGTTGCTCCCGGCTGCTCTGGAGGTCGATCGTACACGCCGGCGACGTCAGTGAGGAAGATGCAGAGCCCGGGGCGCATGCAGCGGGCGAGCTCTACCATTATCTCGTCGCCGCTCAGCACGGCGCACCCCTGGTGCTCGTCGTGGACCGCGTCGCCGTGAAGCACCGGAAGCAGCCCGGCACCCCACGCATGGGAGGCCTCGGCAGCCATCGCTACTCCAGACAGCGGCGAGTTGCGACGCTTGCGCCAGCTGGGGAAGGGGTGCAGGCTGACGGCTGGCTGCTCCGCCTCGAGAAGAGCGCTCACCACGAGCCCGTTGAGGCGCGTCACACTCGAGCGGGTCAGCGCAAAGCCGAGCGGCGAGTGCTGCTCGTGCGCCGAGCCATGCTTGATCGCGTACTTTCGTGCGTGGAAGTGTCCGAAGGAGCCAGCACCGTGCAGCAGCACGCGATTCTCCTCGCTGCTGACCGAGCGCGTCTCCGCGAGCTGGCGCGCTGTCGCTTTCAGCCGCTCCTGGTGCACAGTCTCGAATGCTGCCTTGTCGGTGCAGGCCGAGCCGCCGAGCTTGACCAGAATCCGACAGCGTGGGCCCTGCCGCAGTCGCGGTAGCAGCACGGCAGCAGGGACCACGAGCCCGGCGAGGAGGGCTAGCGCAGGCGGCCAGGCCCATAGCATCGTACGCCGTTGTGTGTTGTAAAGTAAACCGCGACAGAATGCGGGATTGCATGATGATCTGAATTAAACCGTTATCCAGCGTTAAACCAGCTGGTGCCTCAACAGCCGCGCCCTAAAGTAACTGGGTCCTGGGGTAATCGCTGGCAAACGCGTCGCCTCAATAGCCTCAATAGCCTCAGGGTTACCCTTCTTCCACACCCTCGCTCCCGCGACACATGCACATGGAACCACACCAGTCGAAGCCTGCGCTCGCATCACTGCCACCACGCGCTGTCCGGCGCCGAGTTCGGCTCGAAGCGGCGTGCGGCGCCGAGCGCCGGGCCGCCTCGCCGCATCGGGCCGCCGCCGCCGCCGCCGCGCCACGCCGCGCCGTTGTTCGCCGCCATCTGGGCGTCGATCGCCATCGACGCGTCCGCGGCCGCCGCCTTTGCGGAGGCGTTGGCGCGGTCGCGCGCGGCGGCGGCCTCCTGCTCGAGCCTGTTCATCTCGTCGACGCGAAGCCGCGCCGCGACCTCCTGGGCGCCCGCCGCCTGCTCCGCCGCGTCGGCGTACTCCTGCGCCTTGCGCGCCGCCTCGCGCGCCGCCTCCGCACGATCGTAGGCGCCGCGGACCGTCGCCTCCGTGTAGTCCGGGTTGGGCACCTGGCCGAGCCTCGCAGTCGACGACATGCCGCCGGCGTTCCGCGCCTCGCGGGCGAGCCGGCGGGCGGTGGTCTCGCGCGTGATGGGCGAGAACGGGTCGTGGTTGTAGTCGTAGTAGCCGCCGCCCCGAAGGGGCGCGTACGTGCGGCCTGCGTTGTAGCCGCCGCCCGACTGGTCGTATCGGTCGTAGCCGCCCCACGGGCCGAAGGCCGGATGGCCACCGTGCTCGCCACGGGCCTCCTCGACCGACATGCCCCATCCCGGCCCCTTCCCGGAGGACTCGTAGAGCGCGAACGACTGTTGCAGCGCCCCGACACGCTGCATGTAGCCATAGTTGCTAGGGCGCACGGACACGGGCATGGGCCGCGGAGCGGCTTGGGGCGCTGGCACGCCGCCTCGCATCGACGCCTCGAGGCTCTTGGCGGCAGCGGCAGCCGCGGCATTGGCGGCAGCGTTGGCGCGCTCCCTTGCAGTGGCTTCGAGGGCGTCGGCCTTCGCTGTCGCGGACCTAGCGTCACCGTAGTTATCCGTGTTGCCCGGCGGCACGCCCTGCTGCCTCTCGAACCCAGAGGGTCCGTTCCATCCTCGCTGAGTATCCTGGACCCACCGCGCCGGCATCGACGTTTCGTACCTGTCTCGCCGGTTGAAGTCGCGCATATGCATGGCTGGCTGAGCCGACCGATGCAGTGCCGTCGATGGCAGCGGCCCAATTAGGGCGTGGCTCGCCACTGCGAGCGAGAGCATTGGATGGACAACGATCAAGGGATTCCCAGGCTGATGACCCGCCCAGGCATACCAGCGGACGCCCGAAGCGTAGGGGGTGAACTACGCAGAGCAAGCGGGCTAAAGTATCGCGTTGAAATAGCCCATTCAGAATCACCTTCTTCAGTCTTTTAACGGTCTAGCAAGCACACCCCGAGATAAATTACCATTCGGCACGCCACCGTGACGTCACCGTCGCACTGGTGGGTGTCCGTGTGCGCTCGCGAGAGCGCGGCTACCTCGCTCAGTCGTCGTGTGGATGGAGCGCCGCATTGCGCGCGCGGTGCGGCATGGGCCCGTGCAGCTGCAGGCAGCGCGAGCCGCGATGCGGGGTGTCGGGAGGTGTGGGTGTGGGTGTGGGTGGTGTGAGTCGGTGGGCGGTGGATGCGCAGATGAGGCGAGGCTGGGCGGTCGCGCGCGCAGGCGGCGGCGACCGTCCCTCCACCGCCCAGCAGCGGTCGCCGTGGTGGCCGCCCTACTGGGCGACGGTCGTCTCCATCGGAGCGCGGCCGCGGCTCTTGAGCAGCTTCTCAGTCGCCGCCTGCGACGCCGCCTTGGCGGTCCGCGCCGACTTTGACGGCGGCGCCGTCGTCGTCGCGGTGGCGTCGTCGTCGTGGCGCATCGTCGCTGCGCTGTTGGTCGCCTTGGGCGTGAACGCGCTGTTGGTCGCCGCGACGGCGGCGGCGGCCTTGGCGGCGGCGGCGGGCGTGAGGGACGACGACGCGGCCGACGCAGCGGGCGCCTCCTCGGCGGTGGCGGAGGCGGTTGTGTTGGTGATGGACGAGGAGGCGGCGGCGGCGGCGCCTGCGTGGGGGCGCTTCTTGTTCGAGGGCGCGCGCGCGCAGCGCGAGCAGAGGTCAAAGTCGCACGCGTGGCACGAGAGCCGCAGCTGGCCCGCCTTGAACGTCTTGCTGCAGCCGTCGCAGATCAGGCCGCCCGAGTGCTCGAACTCCTCGGCGAGCGGCTTCTCGCACCCCGAGCACGGCTTGAAGACGCCGAGGTGCGCCGAGAGCCCCTTGGACACCTGCGCGCGCTCCTTGGCCGCCGCCTCCTCCTTGGCCGCCGCCGCCGCCGCCGCCTTGGACGCCGCCGCCGCCGCCACCGCGGCCTTGGACGACGATGCCTTGGGCGCCGGCGCCGGAGCCGGCGCCGGGGTCGGGGCCGCCCGGGCCTCGTCCCACGCCTTTTGCTCCGCCGCCGCCTTGGCCCGGGCCGCGATGGCGGCGGCCGCCTGCGCGGGCGTGGAGGCGGCGGCCTCGGCGGCGTCGGTCCCCGGGGGCGACGGCACGAGCACCGACATGTGGGGCAGCCAAGGGGCGACGTGGGGCGAGACCAGCAGCTGCTGCGGCGGCGGCACCACCAGCATGCCCACGCCACTCGCAGACGCGCCTGCGGCCGCGGCCGCGGCCGCGGCGGCCACGCCCGCGTCGTGCGGACCCCGCGGCGCGCTCGCATGCAGCTGCACCACCGGATGCCAGCGCGCCGCCTTGCCCGCCGCCGGCGTCGACGGGTGCAAGCCCGCCGCCGCGCCCGCCGCACCACCGCCGCCGCCGCCCGCACTGGCGGCGGCGGCGGAGTGGCCGCCGTGCGGCTGCGTCGCCTGCGTCCCCAGGGGCTGGCCGGGCGACGTGACGATCGGCCCGCTCACCTCGATGGCGAGGTCGGGCGACGAGGCGTCGGCCATCGCGTACAGCAGGCACGGCGAGCACACGTCCACCTTGCACCGCGCGCACGACCAACGCGACTGCCCGATGACGAACGACCCTTCGCAGCCGCCCGTGCACAGCAGCCCGCCCGGGTGCTTGTGCTCCTCCGAGAGCGCACGGCCGCAGCCCGAGCACGCGCGCGTCCAAGCGGCCGTGGCCGCAGCCCCGGTGGCCGTCTCCTCCACGGGCGACAGCGCCGGCAGCCCCGACGGCGGGGTCTTCTTCTCCGCAGCTTTGACGGCGGCGGCGACGGCCTCGGCCTCGGCGCGCGCCTTGGCCTCGCGTTCGCTGGCAAGCTTCGAAGCGGCCTCCGCCTCGGCCTCCTGCTGCGCCGCCTCCTCCTCCTCCTGCTCCATCTCAGCAAGCTTGCGCAGCACCTCGTCCGCCTCGGCCGCAGCGGTGTCGGCCTGCTCCGTCACCACGTCGAGCGTGCAGGCCTCGCACACGTCAAAGTCGCACGACGAGCAGCACCATCGGACCTGGCCGGGCTTGAAGCGCTTCGAGCACCCTGCGAGCGCACCGACCCACCACTTATGACTCAGTAGCGCGGGGGGCGTGCGCTGACGGGCCGGGGGCATGCTCGGGCCGGGCAACTCACCGCCGTCGCAGTACAAGGAGCAATCCTCCTCAGTCGCCCGGGTCAGCGAGTTTGAGCAGCCCTTGCAGCGTGGCATTCGATACCGCGGAGTTGAGGGTTAGTCAGGCCCGCAGCCGCCGCTCGGGGTGAGCCTGGGCGTGGCTGCACCGGCCTTCAGTGATTCGCGCAAGTGGGCGGGCTTCTGGACGAGGAGAAAGGGTGGTTTTAGCCCCATTCGCGCGAATCATCTAAAGCTGTGCTGCCAGTAAGTTGAATGAAACACCGACATGTCGTAGAGCACCACAGCGACATGTCGACCGGCTGGGGCGGCCCTGAGTAAGTAAGTAAGTAAGTAAGTAGCCAAGCAGGAAGCACGGGCCCGACCTTGGCCCAGACGCACGCTGCCACTCGCGGACCCTCATTCTGCTTCGGCCATTCTGCTATCTGACACCCTATTCTGCCACCAATTCTGCTAGCAGAATTAGCAGAATTTGTAACCTCAGCAGGGTCGAGGTGAGCTGAAGTGGATCACTTAGGTATGGAATCCGGCCAACTCACCTTTTTCAATTGAGTCACAACATCGGGGGCGCGGGGGTGGAGCCCCCGAGAAAAAATTGAGTCATGGGTAGCCGCTTCGAGCAATTTTCTAATCGAAAATCGCACCCCGGCACAGCGTTGGAATCGCCTCAGCGGCGCTTCTAGAAGAATTGGAGTGGTCTGAGAAATCACGCACGCTTTCTGCCATGTTTCTGCCATTCTGCCACTGCCGCAAGTGCGCAGACTGCTATTCTGCTACCAATTCTGCTAGCAGAACTAAGTCTCCCGAACCCTCATTCTGCTTTTTATTCTGCTAGCAGAGTACGTCTGGGCCAAGCCCGACCGACCCCCCCCAAACCCCAACCCCAATCTATTCAAATCTAGACCAGCCCCCAATCTGAAACTGACCTCCCGGCGCGGGGCCGCCTTGCACCGCTCGCGAGGCCCCGCGAGTCCGGCTGGCTCGGCATCAGTGTATGTAGTGTATCCCCGTGCCGTCCATACTCATGCACGGGGCCATGCCCCCAGCTACCCTGTACATTTGGCGCCTGGGCCGTGGATCTAGAAACTGGAGATGCTCGCCAACGCCTTGGCCAAACTGGAGATTTTTTGCGGTTCCGAGTTCGTCTCAGCGAGTACTACAACTTTGGTCGAATCGAACCTGGTCGACATGGCTGCTTTTTTGGTCTAGAAAATGGCCATCTGAGGCCTCAAATCATCATTTTTTCCCGCTGCGCGGCCTTGGTGAAGGCTGCGCCCTATGGGGCGCGAGGAAATCTTCATTGACCTGGGGGGCGGCGCGCCCAAAACACCGATTTTT
>Ga0209713_10001743_pt1 | contig 13213 bp, 4 predicted proteins | sample ArcOceMetagenome_3_FD_187444 | JGI IMG/M metagenome (GOLD analysis project Ga0209713, IMG submission 187444) | Marine eukaryotic phytoplankton communities from Arctic Ocean - Arctic Ocean- Svalbard ARC20M Metagenome (SPAdes) (version 2) | ecosystem: Environmental > Aquatic > Marine > Oceanic...
GAGGGATGACCGCGGCAGAAGTGCTGACTGCCGTAGCTGCCCAGGTCCCGCGACCCCAGGCCCGCGGGGACAGCGCGGGGGCTCCCCCTGCGGGCACCACGGCCTCCGACACCCTGCGCGCGGTAGAGGCCGCACGGGCGGTCATCACCGCCAATGAAGAGCGCGGCGCCACCCCCAAGCGCGAAGGGGGCGGGCGACCCCTCGAACCCGCCACTCCTGCCAAGCGACGAGTGCTTCTCAGCGGCGTCTCCCTGCCGCCCGCACCGGAGAAGCAGGCCAAAGCATCCGCGCTGCTCGAGGCAGGGCGGCAGTACGCTCAAGCGCGCATGCTCGCGATGACTCAGGGGGGCGAACCTGGCATGGCGCTGCGCGCCGACATCGCCGAGCTCGTCGGCCTCGGCAGCGCGATCGACGAGCTGGTGGCGTACGGGGTCAATGCCAACACTTGGGACAAGGACTGCCGTGCGTGGGACATGTGGGTCGTCATATGCGAGGGTCACGGATGCAGCCCGCGGCGGACGGCGGCCGAAGCACGAGAATTCCCAGAGCGCAACGCGCATCTGCTCGCAGCCCTCATGTTCCACGCCTACGCGACATGCAAGCCGCGCGACGCGACGCGTCAGTTCATCAAGCCGCGATCGGCGATGGCATACCCCCTCGCCATCATCCGCATTTTCGCACGGTGGGCCATCTCCATGCCCAGCTACAAGCTGCTCAAGGCGGCTCTTAGCGGGATAGCCCGCATGTACATCGCCTACCACGGCCCCTACTCCATGGCGCCGCGGCGCTCAGAGCCCATGAAGTTTGCGATGGTCCGAGCCCTCAACGCTATCCCCAACGGGGCCCTAGTGGGGCGGCTCGCGTGGGACCACAACGACCACGACGTCTTCATGTTCCGCCGGCTCAACCGACTGATGATTGTCACCGCTTTTCGACTGGGCGAGATCGTACGCCACACCTCAGGCGAGATCATGTTCATCACATTCGGATCGCTGGTGTGGAGCATCGGAGGAGTGCTGGTGGAGGCGCCAACCGTCGCACAGCTCGACTCAATGCGCTCAGGCATCGACGGCGCTCGGCTGGCACCATCGAGATCAAAGCCAGACCAGTGGGGCGAGATCCACTGCCCCTTCTCGGTCGTGCTCACCTACGAAGCACACGACCCGATAAATGCAGCGGCTGGCCTCGCGGACATTGAGCGGCGATGCCAAATCCCGGCCAGCGAGCGGGCCACCACCCCACTCTTCCACGACGCGCGCCGTGAGCCGTACACCCACCACTACCTGCACGCCATGCTGCGGGAAGCGATCGCCCATGTGTACGGGAAGGCCGCTGCGAGCCTGTACTCGTGGCACTCATACCGCTCGGGGCTCGCCACCGCGCTGCACGCAGCCGGGGTGAGCGACCCCATGATCCAGCTGATATGCCGGTGGATGTGCCCAGAGTCGCTTCACGTGTACCGCCGCATGGGCGTCGCAGAGCATGAGCGCTTGATCAAGGGCGCATCGATGGCCGACGTCGACGTCATCCAGACCACCAACCAGCCCGTGGTCTTTGCCGACCAGGGCTACGCCGAGCTGGTGGGGGAGCTCGCAGGCCCGCGCGCGGCAGCCGAAGAAAAGGCGTTCGAAAAAGCCATCCAGGCGGCCCTCGACCCATTCGGGCGTGACGCAACGCCTCCCAATGCGGCGGCGGCGGCCAAGCCAGGAGGCGCGCAGGAGGAGGTAGCAACACCTCCACGCCCAACCGCGACGCTACGAGCTCCGCCTCAGCCGCCACGAGTCGAGCGGATCGGGGAGCCAGTCACCGACGAGCTGCGAGTGGGCGACGAAATCGCAATACTGCGAGAGACATGGCCCAAGGACCCCTGCAGCGAGCTGCAAGGCCTAGCGTGGCACGGCACGGTGGCGGCGAGAGCCAAGGGCAAAGCCACCGTCCGCTTCTCACACGCGCGCACGCGCAACGGCAGGCGCTATGAAAACGCGCAGGTCACACTCGATGTGCTCCGGCACATCACCCTTGGTTAGCAGACTTCAGCAGTCAATGGCGGCAAGCCGCAACAGGGTCGCATGGGGGTGCACGAGGCACCCCTCTAAGAATTTTCTCCCTACTCGACCTGACACCGAGAAGATGGCTTCCGGCGCAGCCGGATTAGACTTCTCGAAAAGGGAGAGTACCAACAGGGAGGCAAGGGCGGGGGTGACGCCTGAGCGCGCGAGCATGAGCCGCCTTAGTCAGCGGCCGCGCAGGAACAGGCGCCTAGAGGGCCAAGCTGTGGGCTACCGCATAGTCCTCTAACAGCAAGGAGCATGCGCACAAACTAGCATGCATCTTCTCGAATACCAGGGAAGATTGCGCTCAATGAATAAGAGCGCCATGGTATGTGCCACACGCGTGCCATGTTTTGCACGAAAGGTGCAAAGTGCTAGCACTTTGAAAGTCGTGCCTTCTGCTTTTCGACTTCTGCTCTCCGCAGCGTCACTGCGCGAGCTCCAGAACAAGCAGCGGCACGTCACGGCGATCGATCGCCGACTTCTGCTCTCCGCAGCGTCACTGCGCGAGCTCCAGAACAAGCAGCGGCACGTCACGGCGATCGATCGCCGCGTCGAACTAGGGAATAGCACCGAGTCTACTTTCATACACTTCTACGATGGCTGCTCCAGCTCTGCCTCCTGTGGACGTCGCCACTCTGGGACCCGCCTCCCCGAGCAACCCGATACTGGTGGATGCCAATGACCCCGTGGTAGCCCAGCTCTCATGGCTGCCGTGGGATCCGCACGCAGCTGTTGGGGGAGTGCCTCGCATGGCCCTCGAACACTCCGAAGCCCTGCTGGCGTTCGCTGTCAAGTGCAAGCTGGATCGAAACCCCGCAGTGCTGGCAGCCATGGCCCCGATCAACACCCTCACTTTGCGCCTCTCTGCTGGGGCGTGGTCGCGTATCCTTACGGCCGTGCGAGACAATGGTCTCAATACTCGCACGATCGCGGTGCTCGACGAGCTCCACTCGTATATTCGCGACCACGTGCCGATCGTCATCGTGGCAACAGCAGACATGCTGCCCGCACCCGTCCTGGGTGTTGGCACTAATGCTGCCCAGCGCCAGCTCGTCGCGCAAATTCGCTATGTGGGACTCGCGAATTTGGCCTCATTGGAGATCAACACCGGAGCCCTGGCGCTGACCGCGCCATGGACCGTCATCTGCAAGCTCGCCGGCGCAATAGGCGCAGCAGGAACCCAGGCTGCCCGTATGGTGGAAACTGCACCCGTACAGGCTGTTGCCGAAGTCATCCGCACGCACGGGGCAGGCGGTGCGACGGATGCGGCGATGGCGTTTCAACTGCGATCCAACGTGATGCGAGCGGTGCTCCCCAAGGTGCTCCGCGCGCCCAACGTGACGTCTGGCGAGCAGTGTGAAGAGCTGGCTGACTCCTTTGTTTACAAGGCGTCAGAGTCCGATCGGCGTGCCATCGAGCAGAAACGGCTGGATTTTATCGCTCACTGGTACGCATGCATGCGCCTGCTACCTTAACTGTTTCGGCATGCTTCCTCTGCCTCCGTGATGCCCCCCTTTCCCCATCGATCGATCCACTGCCTCGCTCCAACGCGGGCATCTCGCGACTGGAGGCGCCCCGCTTCGCCTCAGCGCAAGCCACCCGGGGCTGTTCACACCTGGTGGGCAGCCCGCACTGGCACCTTAGCCAGACTGGCACCTTAGCCAGCCAGTGGCCTGGCACCTTGCCAGCCCATCTCTGGTCGGCACCTTGCCGGAGCTGATGGGAGCCCACACCATGGCGCGGCGGCACCTTGGCCGTTTCAGCGACCACGAGCACCTTGGCTCGGAGGCATTGGGCGACACCTTGTCGTCCACGGCAGGCGCCCCCGTTCACCCGCTCGGAGCCGCGGGCCCACCTTGGGATCCGCGCTCGGCGGCTCTGGGCGAGAGCGGCCTGTCGATGTGCGTAGACGTGCTCGGGGATGGACGGCCAGTGCTGCGAGCGTGCCACCGCCCCCACCGGGGTGCGAGTGGTCGCCCGGCTCTCGCCCCCCCGGCATGTGGCCATCTTAGGCCCGCCTACCCGTAGGCCCGGTCGGCCACCTTGGCACGGCCGGTCGCTGCGCACATTTGCTACGCGGACCTCCCGCACCTGTCTGCTTGGCACCTCTGCCTTGCACTGAGACAACCTCGCACCTTTGCGTCGCAGGGCCCCCACGGTGGGCGTCATCATCGCGCAGTCCAGCGACACGGCGGAGACTCACGCCGCGCTCATCAGCCTGCAGAACAGCCTGCTGCCCGCGGCGTACCACAACTCGCCTCTCGCCGACGTAATCGAGCGTCTCGAGACAGCGCTGGCGGGGCGTCGGCCGACCATCAACACCGCCTTGGCGGCCGCCAACCCTACCCTCCAGACGGTCGTCGCCAGCCTCCTGGACGAGAACGCCGCGCTCGCGGCGCACGCACCGGGGGGGGGGCTCGGCATCTCCGGCACGGGGTCGACGGTCGGCAACCGAGACGGGCACGCCACCACCCTCGCGCCCTTCAAGGCGCTCGAGGTGCAAATGGTCAACTACGACCTGCTGACCGAGGCCGGGCGGCGCGACGCGATGACCGCGGCATTGGCTCCGGGCAATCTGGTGCTGGTCACGCGCGTGCTCTTCCGCGAGTTCTCGTTGGACAAGCCTCAGCAGGGGGCGGATCGCATGGCAGCGAGCAACTCGATGCTCACGTCCTTCAACTCCCTCCGGGCCCACTTGCACGAGTACATCAATTGGTACATGCGGGTGGACCACGGCACCTTTGTGGTCGACCCGAAGATGATGCACTACGAGTTCCCCAGCCTGCACGACCGCGGCCTCCTCGGCCAGCTCACTGCATGTGCTATGGACGAGATGGACTTTGTCAAGGCGCCCCGCGGCATGCTCGGCTACTTCCAACGCCTGAGCGCGCTCCCCAAGCCGCTCGTGGTCGATAAGGCAGACTACTACTGCACTGCGGGTGGCATGGCTTCGCTGTCCACCTTTGTAAGCAAGCTGCTGCGCTCGGTCGGAGTGCCCGAGGCCCTGCCTCCGGGTGCCAAAGGATACACGTTCGCGACGTTCTGTGCATTCTATGTCGAGAAGCTGCAGCTGGCTGGGCAGCTGGCCTTGCTCAAGGAGCAATACGAGCATCTCGCGGCGTGCGACTCTCTGTTTCGCTCAGCGCTGGCGTGCATGCGAGTGACCCTCCAGTCGGTGATCTACCATGCTGACGTCGGTGTCCAGACGCTCAACATTGCCATCTTGGCAGAGGACGCCGACCCGATCATCTACCTCAAGCTCCTGGCCACGCAGGTAGAGGACAAGGCCAGGGCGCGCTATCAGCTTGGCGCCCTGCTGAGCGTCAACCCGTCTGCCGCGCCGGCCGTCGACTTCAACAACCTGCGCTTGAGCGACTCCGCGTGGGCGCAGATGCAGTCGAAAAAGCGCAAGCAGGTGGGCGATGCGTCGTCGGCATCCGGCGGAGCCTCGGCTTCGACCGCCTTGGTGTACGACGCCGACGGCGACGTGGTGCCGGGCTTGGTGCCCCACGGCACTGGCGGAGGTCTCGGGGCTGGCGGCGCCGTCGCCCTCTCGCCGGGGTCGCTCGCCAAGTCGTGGAAGTGGATGAATCCGGCGCACTCGAGCATCCTCGTGTCGGGGCGAGTGTGGAATCTGAAAGAGATTGCAGGCCATCTCCACATTCCGATGGCCGGCGCGAAGGCGCCATGCTGGGCCTACTTCCTCTCGCCGTGCGCCGAGCAGAACCGGTCGGCGCGGTGCGACCGATGGGGGCAGGCCGGCCACAAGACGGACGACGACGCCGCCCACGCCTTCACCATCAACCAGTCCGAGCTGTTCGAGGCCTTCTCTCGCCCCGCCACTGCTGCCGAGAAGGTCGGCCTGGTGCGTCAGGTGCAGTGGACGCAGCCGGCTGGGCGCGGCGGGCGAGGCCGTGGCAAGGGCAAGGGCAAAGGCAAGGGCTCGCGCGGGCGCGGTCGGCAGGGCCAGGCGGATTTTCGGGTGCCGTCTTCTCTCTAGAGGGGAGAGGAGACGGCGACACATTCCCTCGAGTCATGTTCTCCCCCGAGACGCTCACCCGCTTTGGCGACGCGACGGGGACCATCACGACGACGGTTCGCGCTCCCCCCGACGCGCAGACGCAGCTGAACATCCTCCACGCGCCCTTGCGCACCTTGGCGCAGCACATCGCGCCAGGCATGGTCGTCATCGACTGCGGCGGCGCCGGCCAATGCGGGCCGAACACGCTGGCGTACTTGCTCGGACTCGCTGGCATCGCCACCCTAGACGGGCCGCAGCTCCGGGCCTCGGTGCAGGCATACGTGGCTGTCGCTCCGAACCTGCGGCGGCGCACCAACTGCCTGCGGCCAGACAACGAGCGATACACTCTCGGAGAGCTCATCTTGGAGTGCCACCAGGAGTGGCCGGAGCGCGACCACAGCAAGCCCGCGACAGTGGGAGCGTGGGCAGCCGCGATCGCGCAACCGGCGACGTGGACTGACCTCGCATTCTTGCACTGCGTGGCCGATGCCTTCGAAGTGGATATCGACACGCTCGTCGTAAACGACCTGAGTGAGCTGTGGCACCTCGGGTGTCTAGAGCCGTGCGAGAAGGCTCCAAGCCGCGCCAGGCTGGCTGTCGGCATGTGGCTCAATCGCCACCTCGTGGCCATCGCCATGACTCCGATGCGAGCCGCTGCGGAGCCGCGATCGCTCGGCCAGCCACCTCCTGACGACAGCAACGAGCCAGTCCGAGGCGAGACGCGATACTTGCAGGCCGTCGCAAGCGCGCAAGCTGCTGTCAGCGAGGCGGCCAGCGCCACGGCGAACGCCCACGACGCGAGACGGGCGTCAGAGCAAGCCGCGAGCCACGCCGCCCAAGCGGCAAGCTTCGGATGGAGTCGGGCTGCAGACTTTGAGGCTCATGCCGCAGTCGAGCGCGCCCGTGCGGACGAGGTAGCGGCTAGCGCCGATGCCGCGGCGCTCCGCGCTGCATCGGAGACGGCCGCCCTCGAGGCGCTGCGTCACCGCCCCGCCGCGCTCAGCGACGCCATCCTCGACTACGAACGCGCAGAGCAGCGTGCAGCAGAGGCAGCCCAAGACGCTGCGGAGGCCGAAGCCGACGCCGCCGACGCCGCCACCGACGCCGACGCCGCCGGCGCCGCCGACAAGCGCGCAGCAGAGGCAGCCCAAGCCACTGCAGAGGCCGACGCCGCCCAGGCGGCACGCCACGCCGGCGAGGAGGCGGCCATCCGAGATGAGCTGGGCCGGCGACTCCAGATGGCACGGCGAGGGGAAGTCCCGCCAAGCCGCGCGACGCTCGGAGCAGTCGTTCTCGACCTCCATGCCCGCGCCGACGCAGCCGCAGGCAGCGGCTCGGCAGTCGAGCCGGCCGGCGCAAGCACCCGAGGCAACGCCGCCGCGCTCGCGCCAAAATCAACCTCCACCTTAACCTCCGCCGATCTTGCGCTCGCGCTGGGGATCGTAGCCGACACGTTAGCGGAATCGTCGCCCGATGTCGACGACCTTCAGGAACGTCTAGTCTCAGGCAAGCAGCTCAGGCGAGCCATCGCCGAAGTCGGGCCCGACCCGTCGGAGCTACACCTGCACCAGATGGCAGGCAGCTCCGATGCCGCCATCGCTCGTGCGCGTCACGCCTGCGTGCTCGTAGTCGGAGTGTCGATCAAGCATCAAGGGCCCATGGCGCTGGTGATACGCATGGCGGACGGCTCCGGGCGGTACATGGTGCCGGGTGGGCGTCTCGAGTCGACCGACGTATGCGGATACGACGGCGCGCTTCGAGAGTTTGCGGAGGAGGTGCTTGGCTTGCGCCAGAATAGCTCAGAGGCGCGGCAGTGGGCCGTAGACACGCTACATCGAGCGCAAGACGGCGACCTCCTCTCGGGGCCATACGGGTCCACCAGCGTGCATGAAGCATATCTGCTGCAAGCCGAAGCAGCCGCGGAGTCCATCGACGCCCTCATGGACATGTTCGTACCGAACACCGAGGCCCAAGCAGCCGCCCTCATACCCCTGACAGGGCTTGATGGCTCGGCGGCGACGGCGCAGACAGCCGACGGCCAGCAGATCACCCTCCGCAATCACCTCGGACTACGGAGAGTCCAAGCTGCTTGCGCTTTGGAACTTGCCCTGCCACGCCCAACGGCCGGCGGTGCCAGCAAAGAGGGTGAGCTCACGACGAAGGCCGAGGTCGAAGCGCTGCTCGCGAGCGCAACGCCGCCCACCGCCCTCGTCGCCTGCGAGTTCTCCGGAGCTGTGCGATCCGCCCTCGGACTACGGAGAGTCCAAGCTATCTCGGCAGACCTCCGCCCATGCGATATCGGTGGCCTCCACTATCGCGGAGACGCACGCGACATCCTCCCGCTCACGCGATGGGCGCGTGTATACCTCTTCCCGCCGTGCTTCCAGCAACTGCGGGCAGATGTGAACTGCCTCGGCCCGAAGATAGCAGACGGGCGAGCCTTCTGGGGAAGCGCGTTCGTGATCTTCTGCATCTGCTGCGAGCACGCCGACATGGTCATCGTCGAGCAGTCCGACACGATCGTGCACGACTACCTCGACTTTACCGCGTACCCAGACGTCCAAGTTGCCGAATTCCGTACCACAGAATACGGCGACGCCAAGGACAAGTTTGTGAGGCTCACTTTGCGGAACGCCGTCATATCAGCGCCAAACCACGCACCCCAGCGAGCCGTGCGCGAGCCGAACGCCCACCGTCGCTTCGCTAACCCGGATGAGCGCGATCGAGTGAGGAGCAGCTGGCAGCCCTTCCCGAACACGTGCACGGCCGTCGCCCAAGCGCGCCCCCGTCAATCGACAGCGGAACCGCTTGACTACATGACGATACTTGCGCTGTTTGCGATTGCATGGCACAACGACGGCGGCCCAGTGCCCATCGGGTACATGAGCAAAGACGCCAAGCCTCCATCTCCCAGCGCCAGAGAGTATCAGACGCAACGAGGCCCAGGAGATGGGCGTCACATCGTCACGGTCGCGCCGGAGGGCGCAGAGGAGCCGAGAGAAGCCGAAACAAACGAAATGTGCGATATCATCATGACAGCCGACGACAAATACGAAGCTGCATTGCGTTCGGCAGCGCTTTTCGGAAGACTCCCAAAAGCGACACCCACCCACCCACCCGACACGCCTGTCGGCACAGGGACTATATCTGGGACTATATCGGCATTTGCCACCGGCGCGCTCCCCGTCGAGCCGGAGGCCATGGACACCGGAGAGGCGGCCAAACCCCCGACGCTGCGCCTGGCGGAGGAGCACACCGTCGACGTGCGCAACGCCGGCGAGGGCACCGCCCTGCTGCTTTTCGTGAGCGTGCTGGCCTACCCCCTCGTGCTGGCCCACGTCAACGGATTCACGTCTGCCGGGCTCGTACTGCCGGTGGCCACGAAGCGGCCAGAAGCCATGGCAGCCGTGCAAACGCTGTGCACCCTTCTGACATCGGCGGCAGCGTACATCGCCTTCATGGTGGGCGAATACGCCGACGGGGTGCGACTGTTCACCGTACCCCTCGACTACCGACCTGAACCCGACTTCATCTGCCACCGCCCCGAGCAGCGCCAGGAGCGGGGTCGGCGCGGGGCGGCATTTGTGTGGTGCACGCTGGCCGCCCTCGCGGGCACAGCTCTCGAAGACCCGGCCGCACGGGCCATCTTGAGCTGCGACATGTTTGTCAAACCCGTGCATACGCTAGCTGACGCCCCGCTAACAAGCGAGAAAGCTCCATTCAACTTCGGGGTGGAGCAAGCGCGAAGCGCCATCGCACGACCGCTGCTCGACGACGAGGACTCACCGCCAGCGTGGCGTGCCTTGGCTCGGCTGACGGCAGCAGATGCCTTGCTGGTGGCAGGCCTCAACGCCGCCACCGCGGCAGGCGACGACCTGCTGGAAGGATGGGCGGATCGCGTCAGCCCCCTCGTCGTAGGAGATGTGCCGCCGCATCTCCTCGAGAGCTTGCCTGACTTCAGCGACGAGCGGCTGGACACCGCACCTCTCAGCGCCCAGCCGCACCCCATCCGCACGCCATACCTTCCGCTGCCCCCTCAGCAGCTGCCCGCCGACGCGAGCGCGCCGGCATGCCCCACGAGTGCATGGGAAATGCTCACCGAGGCAGGGCAGCAACGCCTCGGGGAGTGGCTCGAGGCAGCGCGGCTCGACCTCGTCAAGCTCCGTGACGAGCTGGCGCGCGGCGCCAACCCGGACAACATCGAGCGGCGACGCCCTCAACCCATCGCCATCGGCCAATCCGAGATGCACCCATGGGCGCAAGGGCGCGTCTGGGACTGCACTCTCGAGACAGGCGCCTGCTGCGTCATCGCAGACTTCCAGGCGCCGATCCTCGAGAATCTCAACCGCGCCGTGCTCGCCGAGCGGCTCCACCACTACCCCGACCAGACGCTTCTCGCCAACCTGGTAGACGGCGCGCGACTCGACGCCGACGTCGAGCTCCAGCTGGTGTTGGTGCCACACCTCTTCTCGCTCGCGCACGGGTACGAGTCCGTGGCCAAGGAGCTGCGCCGCATGGAGTCGGCGGGATGGTACCGGTCCTTCCCGCACATCCCGTACTTCCCCATGTACTTCAACGGGAATGGGGCAGTATCGCGCAAGCTCGAACCGGACCGATGGCGGCGGTGCGTCGAGGGCGGCGGGCCACGCCAGGTCACCCTCGATGCATCTGGGCTGCGCGCGATCTCCATCAACGATGCGTCGCACGTCCGCTTCATGCCCCGCCACTTCGAGCAGGACCAGCGACCTGAGTTCCGCCAGTGGCTGGCCGCCCGAGGCCTACCTCCGGAGGTGCGCGAGGTGCCGGAGGAAGGAGGCGCCGTCCGTGCGTCGAAGTGGCCCAAGGAGCGCAAGCCGAAGCTTGTCCACGCCATGCGAGACATGGCCATCTTCGGGCGAGCCGCCCATCGAACTGGCCAAGCCGTGTACACGGCAGGCGACGATGCAAAGGACTACTTCAGCCAGATGCCCATGGCGGCCGCGGAGCTCTCCAAGGTCGGCGTCATGTTCCTCGCAGACGACCCGGACAGCGACGGGCAGCCGCGGTTGCGCTTCGTCTCCGAGCGAGTGCTCGGCTTTGGAACGCACGGCGCGTCCAACATCGCCCAGCGACTGAGCGACGCCATCATGGTGATGTACTACGAGGACATGGACACGGCCGAAGCCGAGGCTGGCCTGGCCGGCTCGGAGGAGGAGCGGCGATGGCTGGAGGACCGGCTCGCCGTGATGAGGCGACGCGGGTCGCCGTGCCACCCCATCCGGCGTTTCACCAACGACCCAAGCCAGATCGCCCCCGACATCCCTGCGCCCACGAGCATCGCCGACATCCCCGCCGGCTACGTGTGCCCTGAGCTACGCCTGTACTCGGGGTACATGTACACCGACGACAACGAACTCCTGTTCGTGGGCGTCCTCCGCACGCTGCGCGGGCTCCGCGTGTGGCGGCTGCTCGTGACGCGCATCAACCTCCTGATGGCGATCGAGGCCAAGCGCAGCCTCGGCACGTGGTGCAAGTGGCTCGGAGTCGTGCTCGTGGCCGGGCTCGGGCTGGTCCTCGTCCCAAAGGCCAAGATACTGCGCGCCAACGAGGCCCTCAGCCTCACCCTTCAGGGCCGCTCCGACTTCCAAACGTACCGATCGCTATGCGGCCTCCTCGAGCACCTGCTGGCGGTCGTGCTCCGAGGGCGGAACGTGATGCACGGACTCTATCGCCCGCACGGGCCCGACGGCGCGGCGCGCGAGGGGCCATCGGCGATCGTCGAATGCGACGACCTTATGCAGAAGCAGTTACGGCGGTGGCAGCACCTGCTTACCCACGCATGCGGGGTCAGCGTCAAGCGGGCGCTACTACGGAGCGAGCTAGAGCGATTGCCGTCGGTCCACTTCGACCTAACGTCGGATGCGTGCTACGCCGAGGTCAAGACCGCCGGCATCGGTGGATACATGCACGGGCTGTACTGGTATTTCGCGATACCAGAGGCAGACCGGCCGCTCCTGTCCATCCCGATCCTCGAGTTCCTCGGGGTGTGCTTCAACATCCTGGCCTTCCACTCCCGTCTAGTCGGCCTTGGCGCCGGCGCCCACCTTCTGTACCGCACAGACGCCCTCACGACGGCACGCACGCTTCCGGAGGAATCGATGCGCAGCACGCTGCTGGTGGAGGCATACCAATGGCTCACGGCACAGGTCGAGTGGCTCGACCTCGCCCCGCGTATGTCGATTCAGCACTGCTACGGCGACTGCAATCCGCTGAGCGACTACGTCTCTCGCGCCAAATGGCGCGAGTTCTTCCAGCTAAACGCACAGCTGGGGGTGAAGCCGATCGAGCTCGAGCTGCCGGACCGGTGTCGAGTGTTGTATGAGCACATAATCTTTGTGCTGCAGCCACGGCGAGCCGACGCGGGGCCCGGGGCGGTCGGCGCGTCATCATCGTCGCCACTCCCCCAGGAGGTCATCGAACACCTGCAAGCGCAGGGGATCCGATACCTCGACGCCTACTACCCCGCCCTGCAGAGCGTGGAGAAGGGCAGAGCTATTTACGCAAACCCTGGCGACACCGCGCACGTGCAGTGCCTGCGGAAGCTCTACGCCTGTCTATCGACAGGGGCGGCGAAGACGCCCACCTTTAAGGCATTGGAGGCCGTCCTGGCGCGCCGCCTATGGCCGCGCAGGTATCCTCGAGCTGAGAATGCGTGGACGGCCTACGGAGCGAGCCGAAGCAACTTCAGAGTCTACAAGCGGAAGCTCGCAGACCTGGAGAACGCCGTGGGCATCGGCCAACCCTTCTACACGCCGGTGAGCACCGTTGATCTCACGACCTGGAGCATGATCGAGGACGACCGTCCCGAGCATGCGGGGCACGGGGCTGTCGGCGCATCTTCGTCGTCGCCACTCTCCCAGGAGGTCATCGAAAACATGCAGGCACGAGGGATGACCGCGGCAGAAGTGCTGACTGCCGTAGCTGCCCAGGTCCCGCGACCCCAGGCCCGCGGGGACAGCGCGGGGGCTCCCCTTGCGGGCACCACGGCCTCCGACACCCTGCGCGCGGTAGAGGCCGCACGGGCGGTCATCACCGCCAATGAAGAGCGCGGCGCCACCCCCAAGCGCGAAGGGGGCGGGCGACCCCTCGAACCCGCCAC
>Ga0209713_10001745_pt1 | contig 13212 bp, 8 predicted proteins | sample ArcOceMetagenome_3_FD_187444 | JGI IMG/M metagenome (GOLD analysis project Ga0209713, IMG submission 187444) | Marine eukaryotic phytoplankton communities from Arctic Ocean - Arctic Ocean- Svalbard ARC20M Metagenome (SPAdes) (version 2) | ecosystem: Environmental > Aquatic > Marine > Oceanic...
GACGGCTGGCTCGGGATCAGTGCATCCATCCCTCCTGTGGCTCTCCTGCGTCCTGACTGACCGGCAGTCTAAACAAAGTCTAAAAAGTCGATCTCAAGCAAAAAAAGCTCAGCATCCAGCCTTCCCGCGTGGTCCCCCACCGCGGTACTACCTGAACTCGACCCCGCTTAACTGCGCTGTTCGAATGGGAAGCGGTGAGCCGGGGTGATGTGGCCGAGCTGACAGAAGACGAGCGTGTGTGATCAGCTCAGAAGCGGGTGAGCAACATTGAATTCGCATACTGTCTCTCGAACCAAATTTAGTGAGCCTCGGTGTTCACAGAAGAATGACAAACTTCTTGGAGAAATTGGACAAACTATGGGAACGCGGACCGCCACTACTCTTACCGCCGACGCGTCGCCCCACCTCTGGCGCAGCGCGGCCGTCACCGTCGCGCAGCTCGCGCACGACCGGCTGGAGGCGTGCCGCGCGGCGGAGGCGCATGTCGCTCGGCTGGGCGGCGAGATGGAGCTGCTGCGGCGAGAGCTGCGCCAGCGTGAGCGCGACGCGGCGGACGAGGCGGTGGCGCGCGCGGCGGCGGTGGCGCGCGCGGCCGAGCTCGAGGCGGCGTGGCGGCAGGCGCAGCAAGCGCTCGAGCAGGCGCGCGCGCACGGCAGCGAGGCGGACGCGCGCACGGCCGAGATGCGCCGTGCGTCCGTCGAGCATGCGACGGCGCTCATGGTGGCGCTCGAGGCGGCAGCAGCGCGCGAGGCGCAGCTGAGGCTCTCGGAGCGCGAGGCGCTCGAGAGGCAACGCGCGAGCGACGCGGCGCGCGACGCGATGCGCGCCGAGCGCGACACCGCGGCGGCGGCGCGGGCCGAGGCCGAGCGCGACACGGCGGTCGCGGCGGCGGAGGCGGCGCCGCCGCACGAGCAGCGCGGCGCCGCGCGCGCCACCGCGGCGTGCGCCCGGGAAGCTGCAGCGACGACGGTGCGGCTCGAGGCCGAGGAGGCGGCGGCGCTCGCGTCGGCCTCGCGGGCGCGGCGCGGGAAGGTCGACGGTCATATATGGGTCGACGGTGGCCGAGCAGCAGCCACGAGCTCCGCGTGCTCTCCACCCCGCCCCATCAAGACGACGGCCGAGGCAGCGAAACCCTGCGCCGCGCCGCCGTCTGCCAACGGCACCACCCCCGCCACCGACGATCGGCACGCATTCGAGCTGCCGCGGGAGGCGACGCCGTCGCCGTTGGTGGGCGACCAGCCGTCACCCAATCGCCACGAGCGTGCAGTTGCCCGCCGGCAGTCCTTCCTCCACTCGTTCTCGGCCATCCAGCAGCGCGTCGAGCATATGGAGCTCCAGAAGGCGACCGTCTCGAAGATGCAGGCGGCAGTCATGCAGGGCTCGTCGGGAGGCGGGCCGACGCGGGGGCCTGGCACGCCACCGACGGCAGATGCTGGGGCGCCGAGCGACGAGGCGCTGCTCCTCGCGAAGCGCTTCTTTACTGGGGCGTGTCGATGACTAAGGGGTGTCTTCCCAGGTGGAAAGGAATACAAGACTCAAATACTAAGTAGATTCAATACGACCGGGCCATCCATGATGTTCGGGCACGCGCTCAAGCGCGGGCACCGCCATTAGCTCCAAGCATGCTATCTCCTCTCATCGCGCCTCCGCAAGGCCGCCTGCAGCTGCGCGTTACCAGAGCCGCCCGTCGACTGCGACGGGCGCTGCGATGGTTCGTCGTCCTCCTGCGCGCTGCCGAGCGGCTGCGCGTCGAAGGCGCGCATGTCGTCCAGCGCCTTCGTGGCAACCGTGCGAATCCGATTGAGCTCCATCGCCGCGAGGTTCTTGAGCTTGACGCTCGTGGTGTTGTGGTCGAAGTTACGCAAGCCGCGCTCCACCTTCTGACGGCGCGCATCCTCGATGTCCAGCAGCAGGCTGCGGATCTTGTGCACGTCCGGCAGGTCGTCGGCCGCCGTCTCGAGCAGCTCCTTGGACACCTCGACGTAGTGGAAGGGCAGCTCGGCGAACGCGTTCTGATTGCCCTTCTCCTCGCCCAGCACCCGTTCAAGTGCGTCTGTCCACGGCAAGGGGAGCCGGTGAGCGGCCGACGCTGCGAGGAGGGGCATGCCTGGCCGCGTGCGCGCACCTGGCTCGAGCCAGTCTGGAGGGATGATGCGGCATTTGTCGCGCTTCTTGTAGAAGAGCGCGAGCCAGAGGGGCACTTCGATCGGGTTGGGCGGACGCATCTCATCCACCATGCCCTGCACGCAGCCGATTTGGGAGTGAGCGGCTGTGATTGCGGTCAGTGGCACGGCGTGCGCGCAAGCGTTGGCGAGCAGCGCAGCGCACCACGAGAAAGTGGAGCTCCGGAACCCGGACCTTGGGCATGATCGTGACGGTCTCCTCCTTGGCCAGGAAGCCCATCTCCGCCGGAGAGAAGAGCTCTTTCTGGCCCATCGCCGCCTACGTTCCGCCTTCACCGTCGCGCGCCAACCTGACTTCAGCTAAGGGCGGTAGAGACTTCAGCGTGTCGTGTGCGGTGGTTATACACAAAAAAGGCGCCCAAAGTTGGCCGGGAGAAAATCGTTAACACGACGCCACGTACCGAAGCTTGAACTTGCGCGACGACGTCGTCCTCACCACGAGGGTGTCGTTCGCGTTCGGCTGTATCCCGTACTGGTAGACCTGCAGTGCTGACTGCGTCACGCGGCTGCCGTCACTGCGAATGCCATCGAGCGCGTGATAAGGCGGGCCGAGGACCATGCATCGGATGCTCTGCTTCTCCCGACATTTTTGTATGAAGTTCCGATTGCGCAATGCGCCTTTGAGCCACACCGCCGCCTCGCCGAAGCCCTCGTACCCGCGTTCGTACACTAGAAAGAGCCGTGGTGTCGCGCCAAAGGCGAGGTCAAACTCGATGGTCGAGCCAGTCGGGCCCGTGGTGATCCATCCAGGCTTGTTTGCGCGATCTGCATACGCCCTCCACTCGCCGGTGGTGACGCGCACCGCACCTGCGTTGGCGTCCGGTGCGCGCGGGTCGAAGATGGACTTGGGCGTACAGCCGCCAAAGGCAGCCGAGTCGGCGTGGAGCGGTCTCGAAGGCGGCACGACAAAGTTGGAGAGCCCCTCGCTCAATGGGCGCGCGGTCATCGCTTTCCACCAGTGACGGATCATCAGCGCAATGTCCCTGTGCGTCTGCCCCGCGGGGTGGTTGGACGTCTCGCCTTGCCAGGCGTGCTGGCACGACACTGCGATCGCGCGGCGGAATGAGAGGAAGGGCACCCCATAGGCACGCGCTACACGCTGCTTCGCCACTGAGACGTTTGATGCCGAGCCTGGCTCGCAGTATGCATCGACGAGTAGCACGGCGGTCTGCGGATGACGCAAGCCAAGGTGCAGCAGAAGGGCTTCTGTCGCCGCCGCCGTCGACGTGGCGGACTCGTGCGCATCGTTGACGCTGTAGTCCACCAGCAGCAGGTCAATCGGCGCGTCACCACCTAGCAGACCCGTCAAGGAGGGCATGCTGCCGGCTGTTGTCATGCCCGGATGCGCCCGATTTTCGTGGTGCACGAGGGCTGGAGTGCGTGCGGCGCACTGCGCCAGCCACGTCGCGAAGACGTTGGCGAACGAGCACCTGGGCTCCTCGCCTCCCTTGAGAGAGTGGCAGTCGGCACGCATGCCAGCACCCGCAACCATGGAGCCGCCCAGCGTAACGACGTTGACGGTTGTGCTCCCATCATGCAGCGCGTTGGCCACTCGCCGCAGCGCCGTGGCCTGGGCCACAGATGGGTTCCATGCGCTGGCCATTTGCGCTACAGTGGCTGCTGTCAGCACGCTTGTCGGTGATTCCTCGCATATACTGCTCGTGCTATTGTCGATTTGTGGTACTCTGCGAGCCTTGCGACCACCACAGCCACCTGGCATTCTTCGGCAGCTCACAAAGTCGGCGGGGGCCCTCAATTGGGTGGCAGCTGGTAGCGGCGCCGTTCGGATGGCAAGCGCCAGATCTGAAATCGTGCCACGTTGTTGAAGACGAGTGGTGGATGTCTGGCTGACTGCCACGTGGGTCGCGCGCGCAGCGTGGCCACCACAACCACCTGGCAAATGCCGGCAGTTCATGAGGGGCGGTGCGAGCAACGAGTATCTATCATGCCACGGAGTTATGCGCGCCGTATCGGCGGCACAGGACAGAGACTGAGAAATACAACCAGCCTCAGCACCTGAAGACCAGCTGCACAGTTCCATGGAGCCCTCGCTCTTCACGCCCAGCCTCCAATTGGAAAGCCTTGCCGCGCACGCCTGGCCTCCGCCGACGTCGCTGCCCATTGATGCCGTGAACGAAACGCTCGCGGCGACCGGTGGCGACTGGCTGAATGCACACGACTTCCCACTTGAGGCAGGTCAATACGCATACCGCCTCTGGATGTTCTCGTCCGTCACTCTGACGTGCAGACGGCACGGCGGAGCGTGCTCGGCCGAAGACGCCGCGCTCAGAGACGGTTGTGAGGCTGGTGCATTCGCCGCAGCCGTGCCCAATGCATTCGTGCTGTGGTCGGGCCCAGTGCAGTTCCATCACTTCATGCTGGAGCAGGCGCCCGCACTCGCCTTCTACCTGGCAGCCGTGACCGCGGACGAGCAGCCCAGTACACCCATCCTCGTTCATCCCGAGGTGGACAAGGCTTCCTTTGCGCGAGAAATGCTGCAGTTGCTGCTCCCCGGCACGGCAGCGAGGCCTGTGCCAAAGGGCAGCCTCTGCGTGCGCGGGCGGCTGCTTTGGCCCCAACGGACTGCGCAGCACTTTGGGCTTGTCACGCATCCCGCCGGTCAGCTGATGCGGATGGCAAGTACGCGGGTTCGTGCGCTGATGATGGCCTCGGGCGGGGCTGGTGATGCCAGTGCAGCTGCAGCTGATGTCGCAGTGGTCGCGCGCAGCAGGCCCGCTCGCAAGCTCTTCCTTGATCGGATGGACACACGCCCTGTGCACGACCTGAAACGCAAGCTAACAAACGGCGCGGCGCTCGCCGCCCAGCTGCGTTCGCGTGGCTTTCTCCAACGCTCAGTCGGTGATCTCAGCTTCATGGAGCGAGCGCGGCTGCTTCAGGCTGCCACGGTCGTGGTGATGCTGGCGGGCACGACTCAGGTAAATCAGCTCTTTTTGCCCGCTGGAGCGCGTGTATTTGTGGTGGCACACCCACTCGGCTGGAAGCGCAGATGGAACATGCCGTGGTATGGATGGCTCTGCGCAGTTTCGGGCTGCACAGCCGCTTTCCTTCACGACACGCGGGTCGACCATTCCCCGCCTGTGCCAAGGGAGCCATGGCGCGTCGACTACGCCGCCAACCTACCCGAGCTGCTCGCCCAGCTCGATGCAGTGGTGGGGTCGCTCGAGCGCGATCCTGAGCGTTGGCCACCCGCAGGCGTGGGTGTTCATTGCGGCCGGCGGTGTGATCCTGCGCCAGAGGAGATGCCCGAAACAGTCCGCACCGAGTGCGAGGGTGTGCGAGGAAGTGCACGCGACGCTGTGATGTGCCGCATGCGCACCTGCGTACTCAGCTGTGGGGCGACGCACGGCACATCAGCGCCGAAGGCAAATTCCAGTCTGGGTCGGATTGCAAAGCCCAACAACGTTCGGCCAAAGTCGCTTGCAGTAAAGGCGCCACATAGCGCAAAAAGCTCGTGCAGGAATCTTCCGGGTGGCTGCGGGGGAGTGGCTGCTCAGAGAGAAGCAGCCCGCGTGGGGCTGAAGAATCGTTGGGCAGTTTAGGCTGTTTAAATTAGTTAGGCTATCAGCTAACTCCTGCTCCACCGCTGGACTCTCTTTCGCTGCGAGCAGGCAGAGCGTCGAAAGAGTGCCTACTGGCAGCGCACGCGGTCATCGGCACCTGCCACCCCACCACGGCCGTCTCGGGAGAAAGGTTGCCAATGGTCCAATGGCCCCATCTGACGTACTGTACACCATGGCTCGTGCATTCCCTGCCAGTCCGGCTCGGTTTTGTGCGGGCGCACGAAGCCCGGCTCCTTGCCGCGCAGGATGGGGAGGGACATGTTGCCATTTGGCAGCATGTACCATCGGTGGGCTTGCTTGTCAAGACGTTGTCAAGACGTTGTCAAGACGGGTCTTGGCTTCTTGCTCATATTTGCGTTTTGGCTGCACAATTAAATCTTCTTCTGTTGACTGTTGCACATGAAAGTAGCACTCTATCCCTCGGAGGTGCCGGCGTGGGGCGCATGCACGTGTTGCCAGACACGCCGGCCGGAGGACACTCAATACTTACACGTTCGTTCGGATTTCCGGGTGACCCGAGCCCGTGGGCTGTCGCGCTCCCGGCTCGCGTCGAATCCTGGATCACATCGCAGGCCCTTCCTCAGCCCTTGAGCGCGAACGCGTTGAAGACGCTCTCGTACTTTTCATGCTGGCCCGAGGCGGCTCGCCGTTCTTGGCGGCGTAGGCGGCGAGGTCGGTGAGGGTCGCCTTGCCCGAGCAGAACTTCTTGCCGATGTCGGTCTTGGCGAAGTTGGCGTACCGCTTCTTCTTCATGCCGTCGATCGTGCCGTCTTCGATCATCTTGGCCGCCGCGCGCAGCCCGCGCGCGTAGTTGTCGATGCCGTTGATGTGGCCGATGAAGAGGTCCTCGAGGTTCGTCGACTCGCGGCGCACCTTGGCGTCGAAGTTGAGGCCGCCCGGCGCGAGGCCGCCCTGCTCGATGACGCGCTTCATGATGTACGTCGACATGACCGGGTCGGTCGGGAACATGTCCGTGTCCCAGCCGAGCAGCATCTCGTTGCGGTTGGCGTCGATCGAGCCGAGCTTGCCGCGCGCGGCCGCCGCCTCGGTCTCGTGCTCGCCCGAGTGGCCGGCGAGCGTGCCGTGGTTGGCCTCGAGGTTGAGCGCGAACTCGTCGATCAGGCCGTGGTGCTCGAGGAAGCCGAGGGTCGTCTCGGCGTCGAAGTTGTACTGGTGCGCCATCGGCTCGCGCGGCTTCGGCTCGAGGAGCAGCGCGCCCTTGAAGCCGATCTGCTTCTTGTACGCGACCACCAGCTTGAGGAACTGCGCGTAGTTCTCGTTCTCCTTGGTGTAGTCGGTGTTGAGCAGGCACTGGTAGCCGTCGCGGCCGCCCCAGAAGACAAAGTTGGCGCCGCCCAGCATCTTGGTGATGTCCATGCACTTCTTGACCTGCGCGGCGGCCTGGCACAGCACGGCCGGCTCCGGGTTGGTGAAGGCGCCGTTCATGTACCGCTTGTGCGAGAAGAGGTTGCACGTGCCCCAGAGCAGCTTGACGCCCGTCTCCGCCTGCTTGGCCTTGAGCTTGGCCGCGACCTGGTCGAGCATCTTCTCCGTCTCGTCGATCGAGCCGCCCTCGGGCGAGACGTCGCGGTCGTGGAAACAGTAGTACTCGATGCCGAGCTTCTGGCAGAACTCGAAGTGCACGTCGACGCGCTCGAGGGCGCCCTCGAGCGTGTTGCTGGTGTCCCACTCGCGCTCGATCGAGCCGTCCAGCCCGAAGATGTCGGCGCCGTTGCCGCGCCACGTGTGCCAGTAGCAGACGGCGAAGCGGAGCCAGTCCTTCATCTTCTTGCCGTGCACCACCTCCTCGGCGTTGTAGTACTTGAACGCCAGCGGGTCGAGGCTGTCGGCGCCCTTGTACGGGATCGTGCCTGCAGCAGAAGTGGACACGTGTGTGTGTGTGTGGAATGGGCGGGCGCGCGATGAGGCGGCTGCGGTGGAGCGCACCGATCGAGCCAAAGTACTCCTTGTCGGAGGTCTTCTGCTTCTTCGGCGGCATGCTGATCGTGGAGGTGAGAGAGTGGGCCGACGAGATTTGGGTTGCGGGCAGGGCGCAGGAGCATCACCACTAAGGTCCGCCACAAAACAGCCAAGGTCTATTCCCAGATCTTAACAACACATAAATCATGCCATAAATCGCCGGTACGCGGCGACTCTCTACACTCAGCATGCTACGCGTACGCTCGCTCCGCTGCTCCCCCGCAGCATGCCGCATACCGCGCGGCGTGGCTCGATACGGCGCCGCTCGCCGCGCGATCGTTGCGCATCGTCGCGACGGAAGTGCCTGACCGCCGCGCAGTATTTGAGTGAGACAGCGCAAACACCCAACCCCACGCCGTCGCACCCCTCCCCTTCGGTGCCCCCTGCCGATCCGCGCGCGCCCCGCCCGCGCCCCGCGCTCTTGCGCGCGCGCCCGACGCGCGTTGGCCGCCCCGCGTGCGTGCGCCCCGCCCCGCGCTCCTCGCAATCGGCTCAGGCTGCTTGTGCCGCCGGTGTCATCGCAGGCCATGGCTCCTCCGTTCATGGCGCCCCGCAACCCCGACTACAAGATCTTCGCCCCGGGTGACCTCTCGGCCTTCTTCTTCCTCTTCTTTGACAACATGTCGTCGCTCGTCGCGATTCTCGGCGTGATGGCAGGGACGATCCCGGCCATCGCGACGGGCATCGGCAACCCGTTCCTCGAGATCGTGCCCGACCCGACTCTCTTCCCCGACGCGACGGTGGTCAACTACATGGTCGCCTTCCAGGACCGCATCTGGAAGCGCTCGTGCCCCGGCATCGCGGTCGCCCTCTGCTTCGGCAACCTGTGGTATGCGTGGATGGCGATGAAGCTCGCCGGCCACGAGAAGCGCACGGACGTGACGGCCCTGCCGTACGGCATCAACACGCCCGCGGGCTTCGTCTCGGCGTGGAACGTCATGCTGCCCATCGCCGGCTCCCTCCTCAACACGAACAGGAACGCCGACGGCCAGGTCACGATCAGCCCCGACGACTGGGCCGACAAGTGCTGGCAGTCCGCGTGCGCCGTCACGTTCCTCGGCGGCATCTTCGAGATGCTCGGCGCGGCCTACGACGTCCGCCCGCACTTCGCCAAGGCGGCGCTCTACTCGCCGGTCGTCGCGGTCGGCTTCGTCTGGCTCGCGATGGTGCCCGTCGCCGAGCACTGGGCCAAGGAGCCGATCATTGGCATGCTGCCGATGATGATGGTCTTCACCTTCTTCTTCGCGCGCACCTACAAGTTCAAGGCGGCCATCGCGGGCGGCGGCTTCTTCATCGCGCTCGTCGGGCTGATCCTCAAGTGGGTCAAGGCGGGCAAGTACCTGGGCGGGCAGGAGTTCATGAAGGACCAGGTCGCGGCCGCCGACGACTACGCCTTCAAGAACGAGATGTTCGCCGCCTTCCCGCTCGGCTACTGGGCCGACGTCGACAAGTTCGTCGCGGTCGTCTTCCCCGTCGCGCTGCAGTCGTTCATCGAGACGATGGAGAACGTCGAGGCCGCCTCCGCCAACGGCGACGACTACAACCTGCGCGAGGCGATGATCGTCGACGGCGCGGGCACCTGCCTCGGCGCCTTCTGCGGCGCCGTCCTGCCGACCACCGTCTACATCGGCCACAGGATGCACAAGGACGCCGGCGCGCACGCGGGCTACTCGGTCCTCAACGCGTTCGCCTACTTCTTCATCTTCATGCTCGGCCTCTTCCCGCTGATCAACGCGATCGTCGACCCGGTCTCGATCAACCTCATCCTCATGGCGGTCGGCCTCGCCATCTGCCAGCAGGCCGTCGAGGTCTCGGCGCCGCGCCACTTCCCCGCGCTCGCCATCGGCGTCATGTGCCTCATCTGCGACTGGGGCACGCTCAACACCAACGCCACCCACGTCGGCATCCACAACATGGCGGCGGGCGCCGGCATCATGGTGTCGCTCATCCTGCCGCAGATCATCTGCGACCTGATCGACAACCGCTACATGCGCGCCACCGTCTTCTGCCTCATCGGCGCCGTGCTCAGCGTCTTCGGCATCATGCACGGCATGAACCCCGTCAATCTGGGCGACAATCAGCCGTCGGCGTGGCCGATGGGCGGCACGGGCGACATGGTCGTCAAGGGCCAGCTGACCATCGCCAAGTGGGACAACAAGCCCGGCTGGACGCAGACCCAGTCCGCGGCCAACTTTGGGCCGGCCAACCTCTGCGCGCAGCCGCCCGAGTTCCGCGTCGACCAGACCACCGCCGAGGGCCTGCCCTCGGACGGCATGAACGAGGGCTGGCGCTTCGCCGTCGCGTACACGATGGCGGCCGCCTTCTGCCTCGTCCACGTCGGCCTCCAGAAGATGGGCCTCACCAAGGAGGCCGTCATGGACAACGGCGTCAACCCCGCCTGGTCTGGCTACGCCGGCAGCGCCGTGGCGCCGCCCGGCGCCGCCAAGGAGAAGGAGGTCGAGGTCTCCACCACGTCCGCGTCGTAAAGCGGCGGCGCGCGCCGGACGGCGGGGTCAAGTCTGCCAAGCGGCCCTGTCGAGACGGCACACCACCATGCGCGTCACCGGCACGCGAGCGGCGCACGCGCGTCCAGGCGCACGGCGCGTCGTCGAAGCCGTCACATATGGGAAGCTTTTTCGGGGTGGGGCTTTTGGGGCGTTTCGTTTCTGGCTTTCCGGCAGGCGCTCGCACAATGGCGTAGGTCCGAGATCAAAGTTTTGCCGTTAAAGCTCGAGTCAGGGTGTTCAAAAATAAGACTCAACGTGTGTCCGTGAAGTGGAATTTTCTTCGTATTAAAAAGAGACCGAAAAACAGCCTCGCCATTGTACACATACTGTACACACACCTCACCGGAAAGAATCCCGGATTATGCGCGGTGCTCAAGACTGAGCGGCTCGACGGAGGCACGTGCCATCGAGCCGCTCGTCCTGGTCTCCCGCGTCGAGTCGATCGACAGCCCCGGGTTACGGAACTGCTTCCAGTCGGTCCGCTCGCCCATCACACGCTTCTGCTCGAGGATCTTGCCACCGGCACGCACGAGCGCGAGCTGATGCCAGCCGGAAGCGTCGTCGTCCGCTTGGCCGCTCTCCCACGACGGGTACGGCCGCGCCACTTCGAAGATCGCCTCGAAGGGGTCGCCCTTGTTGTTGGCTTTTCGGCGGATGGCCTCGAGCTGCAGCCTCACGTCGTGGGGAGTCACAGCGGGCTGGCCGTCGATGGACAGCAGCAGGTCGCCGGCCGCGATCACCTCGGTGTAGACGGTCGCGGTGAGCTGCCGAGTCGCGCTGAAAAAGTTGGTTGGGTCCGCGTGTCTCTCTCTCCAGGGTTGTTTGACGCTCATGACCCCCTCGTGCCGCTGGGGCTGGTCGAATTTGATCTGGTCTACCGGTCCCGAGAAGTCGATAGAGAGGTGCTGATGGCACGGAAAGGTGCGCGCCTCGAAGCCACGGGCCACCGTCACGACCGAGGACTCGGCGTCAGGGTCAGAGCTGACGCGCGACAGCAGATCGATCACGCTGTCGCGGCCACGCGCCAACGCGCCTCCGGCCATCACGCTCAGCACGATGTCTCCCGGCCTGAGGACGCCCGCGGCGGGGACTCCGGCATCGACCGAGGTGACCACCGGGCGCTGGTGCGAGTCGCCAGAAAGCTCGACGCCGTCGATGCCGAGCGGCGGCAGGGACAGCGTTACGACTTCGCTGAAGCTCTCGCGGTAGGTCGTGAGGAGGGGCTGGGGGGAGGGGGCCATGACGTCCGTCCCGGGGGAAGCGTAGCTCTTCGAGATGCGCATCGCACGAGAACAAAACTTCCGAGCATACTTTGCGCATACACGTCGCGCCGGCTAACGCCTTTTCTTCGTGGTGTCTGACATGCGGATTCCGTTGAAGCTGAGTCACAAGGTCGGGCTCCTGGCGGCCGCGTACGTCTGGTACAAGAACGGAGCGCTGACAACCCTGCCGCTCATGTTCGCGGGCTTCAGCAACACGACGACCGCATTCGTCCAGGAGCTCGCAGCCGACCCGGCGACCAAGCTCGACCAGATCTACATGGGGCTGTACGACAGCCCCATGGCCGCTTCGCTGCTGCTCTACATCCTCCTGAAAGTCTTCGCTACCTATTTCAAACGGAAGATGACTGTGGAGCGAAAGCACCATCCCGAGGCGGAGCCGGTGACGGCGGCAGCAGCGACTGGTGCGCCCGCAGCGGCGACAAAGAGCTCCAAGAAGAGGAAGTGAGAGTCGTGGCGGTGGGTGGCGTGAATGAAGATGCAGTTTTCACTCTGCGCAGACACTCTTTTCGCACATCTCCATGCACACCCTCACATCACAACATCGAACCCGGCAACGACTGCCACGGCGGCGTCTCACATGACCTTCGGCCACTGAACACATCTCAATCAGCGGTCCTCCTTTGCAGCCTTTGGCCGATTTTAGGTGCTTCTCCCCTGCCCGACGGTTTAACGGTTTAACGCTGTTAGCTTACCTCAACTACACACCTCGGCTCCGTTACACGCACGAAGACCAGATTCACTATCTATAGCCGGACCCGGTGTATGTATGGCCCGGGTGCCGTCTCGTATGCCAACAGCTCACTCATCGCCTGCGCCGCGCTCGGTTGCTCGACCGCACTACTTGTAAGTAGCACTATCGGGCCCCTCCCGCGCGGCGCGCTGCCTCTTGCCCCCTGACTGGGGCTTGCCCCGCCTCTTCTTCGTCCTGGCGGGCGGCTCACATGCATGCATGCATTGCGCAAAATATCGGGCGGGGCCGCCCCGCCAATATCGGGCGGCCGCCCCGCCAACGCCATATCCGGCCGCTCGTGGTCGGGCGCACCGCTTGCCGCAACGCGCGACGACATGTGATCTCCCCCGATGCGCCAAGGACGTAGCCACGCCCCGAAGCTGCCATCGGCACCACTTTGCTCATGCGGGGCCCCGCCGCAACCGGCCGCCCCGCTTCCGTCACAGCTGCTCGCACGCCCGTGACCGGGCGCGCCGCGTGTCGCCGAGCGCGGCGACGTTCCTGCTCCTCGGGCGAGTCGTCGGGCGTCTGCTCCTCGGGCGGGTCGGCGTGCATGCGCATGCGTAAGTTTCCCTGCGCAGCACACGGAGCAAGCGCTGAGCGATGGCGCACGTTCGAGGCTCGTGCTCGCGACTGCCGTCACGACGGGAGACCCTTCGCGGCAGGTTTTGTTCGTCTCGTCGAGGCGCGTCTGCCGATGCCAAACGCGCTCGATGAGTTGCCCGGACGCGAGGAGCAGATGCTTGGCAATGTGCAGGGTTATGTGCGGGTTCTGCATTGTGCAGTCGCGGCGAGTTTGGGGCCGCGGCGCGCGTGCGCTAGGGCTCGGGGCCGTCGGCCGGACCCATCTGATGGCCCTGGAGCCTTGCCAGCCCAAGCCTCGGGCCGACCGACGACTATCTGACTGGCTGCGCATTTGGTCGTGGCGAGGGCTTGCGCAGCATGGAG
>Ga0209713_10001746_pt1 | contig 13209 bp, 13 predicted proteins | sample ArcOceMetagenome_3_FD_187444 | JGI IMG/M metagenome (GOLD analysis project Ga0209713, IMG submission 187444) | Marine eukaryotic phytoplankton communities from Arctic Ocean - Arctic Ocean- Svalbard ARC20M Metagenome (SPAdes) (version 2) | ecosystem: Environmental > Aquatic > Marine > Oceanic...
CGCAGATGTATTCGGTCATTCAGACCGGGGGTGGGCTGGGCATGAAAACATTAGATCAGTGTCTGCGAAATCTTGTCGATAACCTTGTGATTAGTGTCGACGTGGCAAGAGAAGAAGCCCGATCACCAGAGAATTTTTAATCGCCCCAACCGATATCAGGCCGCAAAGTATCTATTTATTCTAGCGATGGCAATCGGCGACCCTTGGTCGCTAGGGTGATTGACCCAACTCAGGGCTATCCAGCCAACTCCTCAGAATCAGCGCAGCAGCAAGGTGATCAACTTGGGTTAGATCCTGCCCTTTACGTTTATTTCTCGACGGCTGACCGCGGCCAGACTCTTCCTGCCCCTCGCGAATTATTGACTTTGCCTCGCGGCTAGTGAGGCGCTCATCAACCATGAGAACGTCAATGGCGAAACGGCCTTGAAGTCGGCGGGCAAACTTACGCGCTCGAGCGCTCAACTCACTTTCACTACCATCCATATTTAGTGGCAGGCCGACCAGAGTCAGGTTTGGACGCCACTCGGTTAGGAGGGACTGAACGACAGTCCAATCAGGAACTCCGCCGGAAGCCTTGATCGTCATTAGCCCCGTCGCAGAATCTGTCAATGTTTGTCCGTAGGCCACACCAATTTGTTTAAGACCGAAGTCAAAGGAAATTAAGGTTTTGGGGATGGACTCAGGCATGGCCGGCATCGGAGGACAACATGGCCAGATCAAGTCCAATGGTAGAGGCAGCAGCGCCGGCCCGCTTGGCGCTGTCGGTATGGAAAATAATCGCCGAGTCGGCGGGAATGGTGATCCAACTATTTTGCGTAAGTTCTTCCTCTAGCTGTCCAGCGGCCCAGCTTGAATAACCCAATGTGATGAGGGCATTCTCAGGTCCATTACCAACGGCGATGTCACTGAGGATGTCTTTTGAGGCGGTCAAGCTGATATCGGCCGCAATTTCCACGGTTGATTCCCACTGTTTATCGACGGTGGGATGTAAAATAAAACCACGATCGCGCTGCACTGGACCGCCATCAAATATTAAAGCGCTGCCATATTCGTCGCCGTAGCTGAGGTCTAGTTGGTCATAGATGGCCTTGGCTGGGATATTTAAGGGCTGATTAATTATGAGCCCCATGGCTCCGTCCGCGCTGTGTTCACATATGTACACGACGGATTGAGCAAAATTGGGGTCATGGAGCCCCGGCATGGCCAGCAGGAAGTAATTTTTCAGGCTGGTAATGGTTTTTTTAATGGTGGTTGTCATACCAGTTAATATGGGGCTTTATCCGATTAAACTCAAGTCTTGCCGGACTATTGCTGTCGTTCAATTCTCTGGGCAAACCTCTGTATGACTTTGCCCAGATCACTGTTTTATCGGACCAATTGGTTCTGCAGGGCTGCGATTAGTGCTTTAAGCGTTCTTTGATCGCGTCCATTAACATATCGCCAATAGCCGTATCCTGGGCCTCATCGATTTCGCGCACGCAGGTTGGGCTGGTGACATTAATTTCAGTGAGGTAATCGCCAATCACATCCAAGCCAACAAAAATAAGCCCACGCTCAACTAGCGTTGGCGCGATTTGTTCTGCAATCCATCGATCGCGGTCACTGAGCGGCTGTACTCGGCCCTGGCCACCTGCCGCTAGATTACCGCGAAACTCTCCCTGGGCAGGGATACGCGCCAAGCAGTAGGGCACAACTTGACCGTCTATCACCAGAATACGTTTGTCGCCCTCAAGAATTTCTGGCAGATACTTCTGAGCCATGATGGTTTGCTGGCCATCCTTAGTGAGTGTCTCAAGAATCACGTTGAGATTTTGATCACCTTTTTGGACGCGAAAAATCGATGTGCCGCCCATGCCGTCTAGCGGCTTAAAAACCGCATCTCCCTGTTCTTCTAAAAAGTCTTTAAGACGCTTTTGATCGCGGCTAACTAATAGTGGGGGTATGCACTGAGGGAACTCTGTTGCGAACACTTTCTCGTTGCAGTCACGGAGACTGCGAGGCTTATTCACGACTAAGGTACCGAGTCGCTCAGCGGCTTCGAGTATATAGGTTGAGTAGATGTACTCGCTATCAAAGGGAGGGTCTACGCGCATTAGCACGACGTCGAGCTCTTCCAGCGGAATAGAGCTACTCTCGTCCAATTCGAACCATTTAAACGGGTTCTCAAATACCTTCAGGGGGCGGACTTCGGCGCGCGGATTACCGTTCTCTAAAAATAGGTGATGTTGCTCCATGTAGTAAAGTTTGAAGCCCTGTCGTTGCGCTGCAAGCAACAGTGTCAGCGTGGTGTCTTTGCTATATTTGATTAGATGAATGGGGTCCATGACTACGCCGAGAGTTTTATTCATAGATGATAACCTTGAGATGATTAATGTGCCGTAACCCTTTTGGAGCGAGTTACAGATGACCGAGAATGGGCATACCCGAGGAGGCTCAGCGCAACGTAACAAGGCCCCTCGAAGTTAATATAGTACATCAGTGATTGAAATCACATACCTTAGACGGCGTCGTCTAAATTTAAGTTGTCAAAGGCTGTTAACGTGGTTGGTTCAACAAACAACTATTGCGGGTATGGTTGTGCTCAGGCTCATTTGGCTCGCACCTGCATTGGCTTAATACAATTTTTCAGTATCATTGCCGGTACTGCTATGCCTTATGCGAGAGATGGACAGATCGTTTGATGCACGGGATAATAGCGCCTGCGGCAAGCAGAGCGTCGCCGGGCAATTGGCCTGACTGTCGCACTATAAGAGTGACTGCAGTCGGAGGGCTAATATCGGGGTTAAAAGCCGATAAATCGTCCCGGTAGAGGCCTATCTGGAACCATTATTTGGTGCAGTATGACTGAATCTTAGGCGGTATGGGTGAGCGAGCACAGGCTATGTGCATGGAGATTGAACATATGGAGGCGAGACGCCAATGAGTTTATTATTTTTGGATCAACAACCCGCAATAGAGAAAATTAACTTCCTGTCGGTCGATATTGGCAGAGCAAAGTTACTCGTGCCCATGCCTGCTGTGGCAGAAATCACCCTCAATCAAGGGATAGAAAAAAGCGATAGGTTACCCGAATGGGTCAGGGGCTGGATTGCCTGGCGCTATCTTTCGATACCGCTAATTGATTTTCGAGCCCTGCAGGATGGCCACAATGCCTCTGATTTTGGTTCCCGCACCAGAGTGCTAGTGATGAAAAGTTTTGCCGAGGGTCACAGCCACCATTACTACGCGATAATGACGCGAGGCTTTCCTTATACACTGAGTGTTGAGGCTGACTGTGAAATGACCACGCAAGATTCAAATGATAACGGTAAGTGCATCAAAATAGACCTGCAGTTACAGGGCAAAAAATTTCTATTACCAAATTTTACCGAAATAGAAACTTATCTCAAACAGATCGCTCGCTACTACTAGCATCGTCGCTCTCGCCCCGTCGATTTTTGATTTAATTTTATAGCAGGTGATGTTAGCCTGCTTGATTAAAAGAAAAAAAGACACTCTGGGGTGATAAGTATGAACGGTTTAATGATGGACTCGCAGCTGACTATTACGTCAATAATGCGGCATGCAGACAGGATTAATAGTAAAAGCGAAATTGTTTCGGTCACCGGCGATAATCCGCATCACAAGTATACCTACGGCGATGCGTTCCGCCGCGTCCGTAAACTGGCCAATGCGCTGCAAAACGTAGGCTTCGAAATGGGCGACCGCATTGCTACCTTAGCGTGGAATGATTATCGCCATTTTGAACTCTATTACGCCATCTCTTGCTCGGGACAGGTCTGCCACACTATAAATCCTCGCCTCTTCCCGGAGCAGATCGATTTCATTATCAACCATGCTGCAGATCAATGGGTATTTACCGATCCAATGTTTGTGCCTCTTTTGGAGGCGCTGAAAGATCAACTGCCCACGGTGCGCGGTTATGTCGTGATGACTGATACGGCCCATATGCCCGCTACCAGTCTAAATAACTGCCACTGCTATGAAACATTTATTGGCGATCAGGCTGATACCTTTCAATGGCCAGATCTTAGTGAGCAGACCGCCAGCTCTCTATGCTACACCTCCGGCACGACGGGTAAGCCAAAAGGCGTCCTCTACAGTCACCGCAGTACGGTGCTACATTCTATCGTTGGATCGATACCGGATGTAATGAACCTGTCTGCCAGTGACGTTGTTATGCCTATTGTGCCAATGTTCCATGTTAACGCTTGGGGCACCGCCTATAACGCCCCAATGACCGGCGCCAAGCTCGTATTTCCCGGCCCCAAGATGGCCGATGGCGAGACATTAACCCATTTAATCAATGTCGAAAAGGTCAACTATTCCCTTGGGGTCCCTACCGTGTGGCTGGCATTGGTCGGCTATCTCAACACCACAGGAAAAACCATAGAAACTCTGAAATCGGTTGTTTGCGGTGGATCCGCATGCCCGTTATCGCTGATCCAAGAAATGCAAAAGCATGGCGTCAGTGTGCACATGGGTTGGGGCATGACTGAAATGAGCCCCCTGGGTTCCTACAATCGACCCATGGAGTGGATGCGCACGGCTACTCAAGCGGAGCAGGATGCTCACATTGTCCGCGCTGGCCGCATAGTATTTGGCGTCGAGATGAAGATTGTCGATGCAGACCATCATGAATTGCCCTGGGATGGTGTGGCTTCTGGCCTACTGCTGGTTAAGGGTCCTTGGGTTATTAGCAGCTACTATCGTGCCGAAGAATCGTCGACGCTCGATGCAGACGGCTGGTTTGATACAGGCGACATGGCTGCCATTGATGAATATGGCTATGTCACTATCACCGACCGAGTGAAAGACGTCATTAAATCTGGGGGTGAGTGGATAAGCTCTATTGACGTAGAAAATGCTGCCATGGGTCACCCAGACGTGCAGGAGGCCGCCGTTATTGGCGTCGCGGATCCTAAATGGACCGAACGACCGTTGTTAATTGTGATTCCTGTCGAGGGCATAACGCCAGATAAAGATGCGATCTTGGCCTTTTTGGAGGGTAAGATCGCCAAATGGTGGATTCCCGGCGACTGTGTCTTTGTATCTGAGATTCCGCACACCGCGACAGGAAAAATCAGTAAAAAGGATTTGCGAGATCAGTATACAGATTACTCTTATTAAACTGCGTCAACGTAATGCCAGCACTGACGTTTTAAGGCTTAAATCAAACAATGAGAGTGAGATTATGAAAAATGTGATTATTTTTGCAATATTGACAGCGATATCAACTGCAGCCGTTGCTGGTCATCATAAGGTTGCTGAGGGCAAGCATGGAGGCGGCCATAAAATCAGTGGCTTATTTGAGCAGGCGGATCTCGACAAGAACGGCAGTATTTCCACGGCTGAGCATGAGGCTGCAATGGTGGAGATGGCTGATATCCGGCGCGCAAGATTTATGGCAATGGATGCCAATGGCGATGGTGCCGTCAGTCGGGAAGAAGCCAAAACTGCTCGAAAAGTCAGACACGAAAAATCCAAGTCTGCTGTGTCTGGCGAATAGTGCCAAGTCAGTCTTCGCGACGTAAGAGGCCACTTTCCACAGTGGCCTTTTTTTTCGCCCAAAGGTAAAGCCTACTTGGTCAAAGTGGGAAATAATTTGCACCTACAATCGATCTCCCGCATCATTGCCAGTGAATTAATAAAGGGTGTTTTATGACTGATTTTCTGATTGCTCCATCGATTCTTGCCGCTGATTTCGCACGACTCGGCGAGGAAGTTGATAATGTCCTCGAGGCCGGTGCCGACATCGTGCACTTCGATGTAATGGATAATCATTATGTCCCCAACCTCACTATTGGGCCTATGGTATGTAAGGCCCTCAGAGACCACGGTGTCACGGCGCCCATCGACGTGCACCTAATGGTGCAGCCGGTAGACGATCTTATTCGTATGTTCGCAGATGTCGGTGCAACCTACATCACGTTCCATCCAGAAGCATCAAATCATATCGACCGCTCCTTGCAGCTGGTCCGAGACCTCGGTTGTAAGGCTGGGTTAGTCCTAAATCCGGGCACCAGCCTAGAAACACTGCGCTGGGTGATGGATAAGCTAGATATGCTGCTGCTGATGTCCGTCAACCCCGGATTTGGAGGGCAGAAGTTTATACCGGCGACACTGGATAAGCTGCGCGAAGCACGCGCGCTGATCGATGCCAGTGGCTATGATATCAGGCTAGAGGTTGATGGCGGGGTAGGGATTAACAATATTGGTGAAATCGCGGCGGCAGGCGCGGATACCTTTGTTGCTGGCTCAGCGATTTTTAGTCAGCCAGACTATGCTGCCGTGATCAGTAAACTCAGATCAGAGCTGGCCAACGTAGGGTAAGTTTTATTGGCACGCGAAAGGTGTCGTGTGGGTCGGTTATTGACTACAATAACGGACCGTTACAGGAGGTGGGTTTTGCAGAGTATCAGTTCAATAGACTTTGATTTCAGGCGCCATTGTTGGCGATGGCACAACTAGAGCGACCTAGGTGTCGTGAAAGCCCCTACGAATCAAGCTGCTATCGAACAAGGAAACTGGTATGACTCCGGAAAAATTTGCCCAACTGGCAAGCCAAAATTTTAATCGAATCCCCGTGACTCGAGAGGTACTGGCCGACCTGGAAACCCCTCTCAGCGTCTATCTAAAGCTCGCATTCGGACCCAACTCTTATCTGTTTGAATCCGTGCAGGGAGGTGAGAAATGGGGCCGTTACTCGCTCATTGGTCTGCAGACCTCTACGGTACTTAAAGTCTATGGCAACCGACTAGAAATTGTTCGCGACGGCAAGCCCATGGTTAATCGCAAAACCGTCGATCCCTTAGGCGAGGTTGAAAGCTTTCGGCAGCTATTTAGCATGCCTGATCTGCCTGATCTGCCTCGCTTTACCGGCGGCCTGGTGGGTTACTTTGGCTATGACACGGTGCGGTATGTTGAATCGCGACTGGCCAACAGCGCACCTGAGGACGAGTTGGGCACGCCAGATATCTTTTTGATGGCCTCCGATGAGGTGGCCATCTTCGATAATCTTTCTGGCACGATTATGCTGGTGGTGCATGTGGATGCTAAAGACACGGGGGCGCTGCAAAAGGCAGAAGCTAGGCTCGATGAATTAGAGAGCAAATTAGCGCAATCGACGCCGGCGCTGCCGCCTATGAATAGTCAGGGCAATGGGATTTCAGAGAAAGACTTTGTCAGTAGTTTCAGTAAAGACAATTACAAGCGTGCCGTAGAGAAAGTCAAAGAATATACTTTGGCGGGTGATGTGATGCAGGTTGTGCCATCACAGCGATTTTCCGCGCCCTTTCACGCGGAGCCTGTCAATCTTTACAGAGCTCTGCGACGGCTCAATCCATCACCCTACATGTACCTGCTAAATCTGGGTGATTTCCATATCGTTGGGTCATCGCCTGAGGTATTAGCGCGCCTAGAAGATGGAGAAGTCACTGTGCGACCCATAGCCGGTACTCGCCGTCGAGGCGAAACGGCCGACGACGATCTACTGCTGGAAAAGGAAATGTTGGCGGACCCGAAAGAACTCGCCGAGCATCTTATGCTGATCGATTTAGGGCGCAATGACGTTGGCCGTATCTGTAAACCCGGCACCGTTAAGGTGACTGAAAAAATGGTAGTTGAGCGCTATTCCCATGTTATGCATATTACCTCCAATGTGGTCGGCGAAGTCACTGAGGGTATGGGCGCTTTAGAGGTGCTACAAGCGACTCTGCCGGCGGGCACTTTAAGTGGCGCACCCAAGATTCGCGCTATGGAAATTATTGACGAATTGGAACCTGTGAAGCGTGGTATCTACGGTGGCGCAGTGGGCTACATTGGCTGGAACGGAAATATGGACACCGCCATTGCCATCCGCACTGCAGTGATTAAGGATGGCATGCTGCATGTGCAGTCTGGAGGTGGCGTTGTTGCTGATTCCGTTCCCGAACTGGAATGGGAAGAGACAATGAATAAGGCGCGCGCATTAATGCGTGCTGCAGCAATGGTGTGCGGAGCCACTAAAGGAGGGTCCACATGATTTTAATGATCGACAACTACGACTCATTTACTTACAACATCGTGCAGTATTTAGCCGAGTTAAAAGTCGATGTAAAAGTGTACCGTAATGACGAACTAACACTTGCTGATATCGAAAGATTGTCGCCAGAAAAGATAGTTATTTCTCCGGGCCCCTGCACGCCGAATGAAGCCGGAGTCTCCGTCGACACTATAACAACCTTCGCCGGAAAGATTCCTATCCTCGGTATTTGCCTAGGTCATCAAAGTATCGGTCAAGCATTTGGTGGTCAGATTGTTCGCGCCAAACAGGTGATGCATGGTAAAACATCCATGATGCATCACAGTGATCGCGGCGTTTTTAAAGGTCTTAGCAATCCATTTCAAGCCACACGTTATCACTCATTAGTGATTGAGCAGACAACGCTCCCTGAATGTTTAGACATGACTGCATGGACTGAGAATGTAGATGGTAGCTTGGATGAAATAATGGGTGTCAGGCATAAAGATATGAGTGTCGAGGGGGTGCAGTTTCATCCGGAGTCGATACTGACTCAACACGGGCACGACTTGCTAAGTAATTTTTTGAACAGCTAATTGAGGGTAAAAGTGGTGGACATTCAGCAGGCGCTAGCGATAGTAGTTAACGGCCAAAACCTCAGCGCCGTCGAGATGCGTGACGTGATGCGGCAGATCATGAGCGGCAGTGCTACAGATGCCCAGATTGGTGGTTTTTTAATTGCACTGCGCGTAAAAGGCGAAAGCATCGAAGAGATCGCAGGTGCCGTAGAAGTTATGCGTGAACTAGTGACGGGAGTGCAGATATCGGGTCAGTATCTGGTCGATATCGTTGGTACTGGTGGCGATGAGTCCAACCTATTCAATGTCTCCACCGCTTCGACATTTGTTGTTGCAGCCGCTGGCGGGCGAGTTGCTAAACATGGCAACCGCTCCGTCAGCAGCAATAGCGGCGCAGCCGATCTATTGGAAGCTGCCGGCGTTAATTTAGCCTTGAGTCCCGAGCAAGTAGCACTCTGCGTTCAAGAACTCGGTGTTGGTTTTATGTTTGCGCCCGCTCATCATAGCGCTATGAAATATGCGATTGGCCCAAGGCGTGAGCTTGGCTTGCGTACAATTTTTAATATACTTGGCCCTATGACTAATCCGGCAGGCGTCAGGCGTCAGTTGATCGGAGTCTATGAAAAAGCGCTATGCAAGCCCATGGCCGAAGTGCTTGGACGTTTGGGAGCAGAGCATATAATGATTGTCCATTCCGCCGATGGGCTCGACGAAATTAGTATTGCCGCAGACACGCACGTTGCAGAATATAAAAATGGCGCAGTGACCGAATACACCATTACGCCTGAACAGTTTTCAGTCCAACGTCAAAGTCTCGTAGGTCTAGATGTTAATAATGCTGAGCAATCACTGGCTCTAATTGTTGATGCCTTGGGTAAGCGCGCGGGGCCTCATGCTGCAAAAGCCGCCGACCTTATTGCCCTTAACGCTGGCGCTGCGCTTTATGTTGCGGGTTGTGCTGGGGACATCAATGAAGGCGTAGCGCTAGCGCAGGACGCCATAGGCGCTGGCTTAGCCCGGGCTAAAATAAACGATCTTGCGACCTTTACGCAGGTTCAACAGGACGCATAAATAATTTAAGAGATACAAAGATGAGTGCAGACACGCCGACAATACTTAAAAAAATTCTTGACCGGAAACGCGACGAAGTTGCCGAAAGAAGATTGCTGACACCCCTGTCAAGGCTGCAAGAAAAGATAGTACTGGCTTCGCCGCCTCGCGGGTTTTACTCAGCCATCGTCGCTAAAATCGCGACAGGCCAACCTGCGGTTATTGCTGAAATTAAAAAAGCTTCACCGAGTAAAGGTGTCATTCGGGAAAATTTTGATCCTGCGGCCATTGCCCAAAGTTATGAGCAGGGTGGCGCTGTTTGTTTATCCGTGTTGACTGATGTCGATTTCTTTCAGGGAGCAGATGAATATTTGAAGCTGGCTCGCAGTGCCACCAGCCTACCGATAATTCGCAAAGATTTTATAATTGACGAATATCAAATTTATGAAGCCAGAGCTATGTCTGCAGACTGTATTTTATTAATTGTATCAGCGCTCGCGGAAGATAAACTTACTGAATTGCATCAGTTGGCTCGGTCCTTGGGTATGGACGTTATTGTTGAGGTTCACAGTGCGGCGGAGCTCGAGGTTGCACTCAAAATAGATAATCCGATGGTAGGCATCAACAACCGTAATCTGCATACATTTGAAGTCTCATTGGACAATACCTACCAGTTGCTGAGCAAAATTCCTGATGATAAAGTCGTGATCACTGAAAGTGGTATTCACAGTCCAGATGATGTGTCCGCTATGCGTAAAAACAATGTGCATGCATTTTTGGTGGGCGAAGCCTTTATGCGAGCTGAGGATCCGGGGGAGGAGCTAAGAGCATTTTTTTGCTAGTCTGAGTCCATCGTTAGTTGTGGATCGCGAACTTCTCAATGTATGATCAAAATAATAATTAAGGGGTATTCAAATGCAGATCAGCTTAAAGGTTAATGGCGTCAACAGAAAGATAGAGGCTGAAGCCGACACGCCTTTGCTCTGGGTCCTTCGAGATACAATTGATATGAAAGGGACTAAATATGGTTGCGGTATAGCGCAATGTGGTGCCTGCACAGTCCATCTTAATGGAGTAGCCATTCGATCCTGTGTTACCCCGATCAATCAAGTCGCTAATCAAGAAATTACCACAATTGAGGGGCTTGAGACGGTTGAAGGTCTTGCTATTCAGGCGGCCTGGGATGATCTTTCCGTAGTCCAGTGCGGGTATTGTCAGTCGGGTCAAATTATGTCGGCTTCTGCGTTGCTCGCCTACAATGCGATGCCGAATGATGATGATATTGATGCAGCTATGTCAGGTAATATTTGTCGTTGTGGGACCTATGGTCGAATTCGGGCTGCTGTTAAGCAGGCGTCCCAGGCAATAAATAAAGAGGATGCATAGGTTATGAAAGCTATAAACGATATGTCTAAGGCCGGCGCCCACTCGATTTCTCGGAGACTTTTCTTGAAAAAGACTGCTACCGTCGGTGCAGGTTTCACTCTGGCAATGAGTCTGCCCTTTGCTCAGGCGGCCAGGCAGGCTCCCTTAGCTGATCAAGCCGATACGATTGCGAATGCCTTCGTCCGCATCAGCCCCGATAACAGCGTCACCATAATCATTAAGCATGCCGAATTTGGACAGGGAGTCTTTACTGGGCTTGCAACCATTGTGGCGGAGGAAATGGATGCCGACTGGACTCAAATTGTGGCTGAGGCAGCGCCGGCGGATAAAGCGCTTTACTCAAATTTATTTCTAGGGGCGCAGCTTACCGGCGGGAGCACTGCTATAGCGAATTCTTATGCGCAGATGCGCGAAGCTGGCGCCAGTGCAAGATATATGTTGGTCTCTGCCGCGGCAGATCAGTGGCAGGTTCCGGCCAGTGAAATAACTGTTAGTAAGGGTCAGATTTCCCATAGTGCGGGTCATTCAGCCACTTTTGGCAATATGGCTGAAGCGGCCGCTGCGATAGCGTTGCCCGAAAAAATAGCATTAAAAGATCCCAAGAATTTTACCCTGATTGGCGCCGAGTGGTTGCCGAGAAAAGATGTCGGGAAAACCGATGGCACGGCTGTTTATACTCAAGATATTGAACTCCCGGGAATTCTTACGGCGCTAGTGGCCCATCCGCCGCGCTTTGGTGCGACCGTTGGGTCGTTTAGCGATCAGAAGGCTAAAGCGCTCAAAGGGGTTATCAATGTGGTGCAAATCTCTACTGGCATCGCGGTGATTGCCGATACCTTTTGGAATGCAAAAAAGGGTCGCGACGCACTGCAGATAAACTGGGATCTGAGCGAGGCGATGAGCGAAAGTTCGGATGATCAGATGCGTCGGTATCGGCAGATAGCCAACGAAGAGCCCGGCCTGTCAGCTAAGGCTCAAGGCGACCTTGAAAACGGCTTTGAAGAGGCCGTTCAGATTATTGAAGCAGAGTATGAGTTTCCCTATTTAGCGCATGCCACGATGGAGCCCATGAACTGTGTGGCGCAGATTTCGGATACGGGTGTGGAACTGTGGTATGGCTGCCAGTCGCACACGACCGATCAGAATGGTGTCGCTGCCGTACTTAATATGACGCCGGAGCAGGTTAAGATAAACAGCTTATTCGCTGGCGGTAGTTTTGGGCGACGTGCTAACACGCACAGTGATTACGTGATAGAGGCAGCGCTGATTGCCAAAGCTAACCGATCGAAGGCCCCTATTAAGCTGGTATGGACGCGTGAGGATGATACCAATGCTGGTTATTTTCGGCCGATGTATTTCCACCGACTCAAGGCGGGGCTTGACAGTAATGGCAAAATTATCGCCTGGCAACATAGGATCGTCGGTCAGTCTGTGCTGACAGATACAGACTTTGCGGCCTTCATCGAAAATGGTATCGACAGTACGTCGGTAGAGGGTGCTACCTCACTGCCCTATAATATTGCCAACTTTGCTGTGGACTTAAATACCGTGGAGTCTCAAGTTCCGGTACTCTGGTGGCGGAGCGTGGGTAGCACCCATACAGCGCATTCCGTTGAAACCTTTATGGATCAATTAGCCGCGGCGACTGGTCAGGATCCTCTCGCGTTTCGTCTTGCCCATCTGGGAGAGGATGAGCGCTACAAAGGTGTACTTGAAATGGTTGCTGATAAGGCGGGTTGGAATACGCGACAGCAGGATGGAAAAATAAAGGGTATTGCGTTGCACAAGTCATTCGGCACCTATGTTGCGCAAGTGGCCGACCTCACTGTCGGTGACAGTGGCGAGTATACCGTTGACAAGGTGGTGTGCGCAGTAGATTGCGGCATGGCGATTAATCCAGATGTCATTCGAGCGCAGATGGAAGGCGGTATTGCCTATGGTTTGTCTCCAAGCTTAATGAGTGAAATCACCATTAAAGAGGGGGCCGTAATCGAGACCAATTTTGACCGTTATCAGGTCGTTCGCATGAAGGATATGCCTGCAGTCGAAGTACATATTATCCCGTCGGCGGAACCACCAAGCGGCGTTGGAGAGCCGGGTACGCCGGTTATAGCACCGGCTGTTGCCAATGCCCTATTTGCAGCAACGGGTAAATTACACACTAACCAGCCTATCGGTAGAAAGGTCTAATTC
>Ga0209713_10001749_pt1 | contig 13200 bp, 12 predicted proteins | sample ArcOceMetagenome_3_FD_187444 | JGI IMG/M metagenome (GOLD analysis project Ga0209713, IMG submission 187444) | Marine eukaryotic phytoplankton communities from Arctic Ocean - Arctic Ocean- Svalbard ARC20M Metagenome (SPAdes) (version 2) | ecosystem: Environmental > Aquatic > Marine > Oceanic...
TTTCAAAAATTTAATATTTATTCTCTCCAGAATATATTCCGACGAACCTTTATATTTAAAATAAACTTCTTTAAATTCAATATCTCCTCCTTCATACCTACTTAACTTATATACTTTTTTATTAAAGCATTAACTCAATCATATTCCGCAATTATTTTTATTCGTATCAATTCTCTTATTGTATCAACAAATAATAATATTATTATTTCGCTCAAATCGAAATAATAATATTCATCGTCAAAAGATTGATTTAAATAAAATTTTTCTTTTAATAATTTTTCTGGATAATATAATATTGTTTTATTATTAATTTTTTCAATAACTGATCTTTTATTTATCGGTATTAAATTATTGTTTAAATCTATATATTCATTTTTTGAATTTTTGAAGTAGTATTTATAATACATATTATCATATTTTAAATCCATATTAGTGTTTTTTATTACCAATTTGAATAAACTACCCAAAGGTACTTTTATATATAAACTATTTTTATTATTACTATTCCTATTTTCGTAACTCATAAATGATTTAATATATTCACCTTTTTTATAATCGTAATAATATATATTTATATCAAATCCGTATATATTTTTTCGCTTAAGGTCTATATTTAGATTTTTATAAAAAATATTATAACTATTCTTTATTGAAAAACAACACATATTTTTTATATTGTTTTTTTCTAAAATTATATCATCCATTTTTATAGTTTCGTCTTCAAAAAAATAATTTTTTGCACAATATTCGCATATAAATATGTTATTATTCATATAATCTACGGAATTATCTAAATATTTATACCATTTTGAATGGTTATTATCATCCAACGAACATTTATGAATTTTATCAAAATTCTGTATTCGCAATAAATCATTTTCATTTTTATTTTTATTTTTATTTTTAATTAAAAAATGTCTAAAAATTTTAAAAGATAATAAAATTACTACTATTAAATTTAAACAAATATATTTCATAATTAACTAATAATTTATTATGATAAATAACTTATCAATTTTATTAATTTTATATAAAATGTATATTATTATAAAATGTATATTATTATAAAATGTATATTATTATAAAATGTATTTAAAAATATAAATTTAAGTATAAATTATAATAAAAAATGTTTCACCATTGTCCAATAAAAAGTAAATATTATTCCCACTATTATTTAGAATCTATAAAAGATAGAAGACAAAAATTTTGGGATAATATTGAACGAATAGATCGAATTAATAAAAAAAATATTAGTGTTCATCGATATCATAGTAGTTTTTGGTCTATTTATAATGGGGGTTATTTTTATCCGCGTGGAGATTATTATTATAAATTCAATGAAAAACCAAAATTTGACGAAGTTGAAAAAAAAACAGAAACTATAAGTGTTTTAAATAATACAGAGGAGTCTTCTGTAAATACGAAAAATAAAACCGAATTAGAAAATAAAGTTAAAACCATGGCTCATGAACCAACCCAAGAATATTTCACGAACTGGGAAAAATCTAAAATAAATTTTTATAATTCTCAATATTATCCTTATCGGATAGTATATAGTTTACCATATGGTTGCAAAATGATAAAGGAAGATTATGATATTTTGGAATTACAAGATTATGGTTTTGGTTGGAAAGTATCTAAACATACTCTAAGAGAAAATGGAGGAGACCTTAAAAAAACATTGAAACAACTTATTTTAGAAAATAAAGATAAAAAAAATAAAATATACGAAAAGAATTTTAAAGAATTAATAAATTATGGTTACTCGGAACACGAATCTACACATGCTTTGGGTATTTTTGGAAATGATTTAAAACTAAGTCTTAAATATTTAATTTCAAAAGAAAAATATGATTAGTTATCGTTAATTGACCCTCATATATAATTACCTAACTATATCCCAATTCAATTGATATGCCACTAATAACCATGCTAATAATGGTACAAGATATAACTTATGAAATATATTTGAATGGGTTGATATTATAGTAATAACAAGACTTATTAGTAAAACTAATATATAAATTCCATATTTCTTCTTATTTTTACAATTATAAACAAACAACCATAATATTAACAGAATATTACAAAAGAAATGTATTAAATCGTTAATGCTTCTAACTTTCACGGTATTCCAAGAAATACCTAATAAAATATATAATATCGGCCAAACTAATTTAAAAACGATACTCGGGGGTTTTTGAGGTATTACTATATTGTCTTTTTTAAATTTACAAAAATACACCATTATATATCCACTTAAAATAGGTAACCATAATCTCCAATTATTAATAATACCCATATATATATATTTATTAATAATATTAAAATATAACTAAAATATAATTACAAAAATATAAGATGGAAATATATTTGTTCTAAATAATATTATATAACCTAGTTATAGTTTATTTATTTATATTATTCATTATATTTATAATCAAAAAAACAACTATAAATAATATTAAAATAAATTATATAATATTATACTAAAAAAATGTTCGAAAAAATAAGATTAAGAGACTTTAATTATAAAGATATTCTTAATATACGAATCACTTCTAAAAAGAATTATAAGATTGTTAGTAATTTATTTGAAAAAATAAAGAGTTTAATAAAATGTTATAATTATCATGTTTTCAAAGAAGGTTGTATTTGTTGTAGTAAAATAATAGTAAATGATTTATTTAACCAAAGTTTTAATCCATTAGATTATTACACTTCTGTTTATGGAATAATGAATTACTGTAGTAATGCAGAGTGTTATTTTAAAATTCTTAAAAGTAAAGTATGTATTTGTTTATGTGTACACTCATATAAAAAGGATAAAGCACGAATATATTGTAATCCAGTTTTAATAAATACATCACCTAATAAATTAATTAAAATAAAAAGGTCTGATGGAAGTATTACAGAAAATGTAAAAATTAAAAATTTAAATATCATTTGGTATTGTAATCAAATACTTGTATGTTGGTATGAAAAATCTAAACATAATATTTATAAAGAAATATTACAAAAAAGAGTATTAATCGAAGATGTTTTAGAACTAAATCCTCATATAAAACTTAATAATAATTTATTATTAAATCCTTTTGATAAGTATTTTAGATAAGTAAAATAATATTATTATATAAAACCGGTATAAAATCAAATTTCAAAAAATATCACAATTTATTTTCGTTGTGGTTGTAATCAAAATATAATTTTTTTAGAAATGCACATTCTTCGGAATGTAAATATATTTCTTCTTTAGATATTGCTATACATTTACAACAAGTTTCTCCTTTATCACATATACATGTAGATATATGGTTTATATGTTCTATCGAGTTTTTAAAAACTTCTTTACATACTTCACAATATCTTATCATATGTCCTGTAAAATAATTTTCAAATTCCATTTAACTCCAACTGATTTATAAGAGGTTTAATTATTATAATATAAATCAATTTTTAATTTTTAATATAAATTTTAAAATAAGATTAAGGTCACTTATAATACCTACGAGTTTAAGTCCATATATATTACACATTATAATTAATAAACTTAATATAATATTTGTTTTAAAGTTAATATAATATACAAATTGTTTATTTATTTAAAAATCTCATTTATTATCATCAAACTATATTTTTTGAACATAAGTTGTGTATAACTCTTTGTAAAAAAATTAAAAACTTTTACAAAATGCTCTATTCAGGAACCGAATATGACTACGACAAATACAACTACAATTATATTTGTCGTAGTCAAAATTTACACTGGGGGTAATTGTACTTTTATTGAAATTATTCACCAATTTATTTGGTCTATTTATTTTATGTCTTTTACAACAATTGCAATCTTTTAATATAAGTATATGTTGTTCTGCTTCACAATATGTATAATGATATTTTAATATATCTATATATGAAATAAAACTTTCATATATGTTGGCATAATAATCCATAGATATATATTCAAGTTTGTTATCATAATATTTATTTATATCTAAATTATATCTTTTATAATCATTATAATTCTTGAAAACATTAAACCATATATTTTTTGGGAGTAAACTCAATAAATTATCCTTTTTAATATACATTAAAATACCTTTGATTATTTTTTTAAAATTATCTGGGAATTTATTATGATTTTTCGTATTCCAACAATAATTTGAAAATATTGGTCGACAACAATCCATTTATTTGTGTATTGTATGTTTCTTTCATAATTATTAATCAATTTTTTTCAAAAAATAAGTATTTAAAATTAGTATAAAATAAAATATATTTTTTATTTTATATTATTAAATATATTTTAATTTTATTGCATTTATTCTTTAATAGTATTGAACATCTGTGCAAACCATCAGATATTACATATTTTGAACATTTAAAACACCGATGAGAACAGTTTACTTACTATAGAACTACACTCATTTGAATATTTATAAAATAAACTTTTATCTCTGTAAAGATGTGTTAATATAACTTGGTCTGTCCATATATCATTTTTATCTATTAAATTTAAATATTATTTATATAGTTCTACTAAGCTATCTATAATATTTTTGTGTAAAATATATGGTGTTCCCTATACATGATGGTGTAAATGATATTTACCTTTTTGGAATTTATTATCATTATATGTAATATTGTGTGTTGAAGAATAAATAAATTTATCTTTTGGTAATTTATTTAATGCATTTATATTTGGAAAAGATATAGAAGGAGTGTGAATTATTGTGATAAACACATATTCCTGCATCAATCCACATAAAAAAATCTCATGAAAAAGGATTAAGTTTTAACGATTATTGAATCATAAAAATTTTTTCGTTCCATATTAAATTTAATTCTATGGAAGGACAATGAACAGAATCAGTTATCATATTATCTTTATATTTATAAGTCATAAATTCTGGAATATCCGATGAATGAATAACATGGTTATGTGTCATAAATGATGGTCAATTTTCTGCAGATTTTATGCCAGATTCAATCAATTGTTCATTAATATCTATAACTTTTTCTTGAGTTTTAGTATTAAACATTAATCTTATATACCATTTTAAGTAAGTTTCATTATAAGAAATTTTTAGTTTATCTTTAAATCTGTATTCAGTATTATTATCTAAAATAAAAATTATATATATTTCTGATCCAATATTTTTCAGATAATTGGTTTTACTTTGAATATTGTATTAGGATTATGGAGATATTTTTACATTATCTGGAAGATTTAAAACATTTAGCAAAAGAAATATTTACTGGATATCCTAATAAAAGTAAACATATAAAAAAAACAAAAAAACAAAAAATGAGAGAGTATTTCGTGATTGAAATAATGTTTCAAATGCTCGTTCATGTATTTAGATTATATGATATAGATTATCTTCCAAAAAATGATATATATGGTTGGAGAAATACATTTGTTCTAATATTTGCTTCAAATACAATACGCGAACAATGGAAACATTCTCGTATGCTTTATGGATATTCAAAAGGAAACGATTTTATCGAAAAATATGGTATCATTGAAAAACCAAGGCAAGAATTATTAAATCAAATACGCAAAAATCATATAGCTACATTAAAAAGAAATAAAAAAAATAGACTCTTATAAAATTAAAACCCTATTGGAACAATCGATTCAAGCCAAAAATGATTCTTGGAAAATTAAAAATAGTTATAGATTTGGCAAATTTAATATAATCAATAATTAATCAATATCATCATCACTATCACTCTCAAATTCATTACTTAAATTGTCTTCTTCTGAATAGTTATTATCTATTTCATTATTTCCCTTTCTTTTATTTTCAAGAGTTCTAAGAATATCACCAAACAATAACTGTCCAGCTACAATTTCTCAGTACTGGTTACTCTGGAAATATTCCATTTACCCATTACTTCATAAACCTTCCCAGTTGAATCGTTTATTGTAAGTTTCATCGCATATAGTGATGATATGATATATAATCAAAATTACTATTAGTTTCTAGTTTATTCGTGTTTTTCCAGTTTAATTCTCTAATTTTTATTTTATCTGGATGATACTTTAACATATAGTTGAAATAAATTTCATATTCCGAAGCACCAGAACCCTTTTTTTTTGTTACTAATTTCAAGAATACGTTGTAAAATAAATCATTATGGGAAGGTTGATTTTTCTCAATATTAGAAAAAAGTTGATCTATATATTTCGTCTCAAATATCATATGATGACAAATACCAGACTTATTTTTATCAATTTTAACCAAATCTTTATCCAATTTTTTCATATGGTGAAAGTATGGTTCATGATATTCTGTACCATAATTATACAGGCATTTATTATTTTCTACAAAAGTAATTGGTTTCAAGAAAAATGTATCACTATCAATTACTAGATATTTATCTAAAATATCTGGAATGATTTTACCAGCATATAATTTTAATAATTGCTGTAAATACCATCCATTTCTTTTTAATTTTCCGTGATATTTTGCAACTGTTTGTATATTAAAAGGGAAAATATTTTCATTAATGACAATACATCCATCAATAGTTATTGTTGGATCATAGCAAATTAAATAGATATTTCTGTAACCAATGATGTTTTTTTTGGTGTGTTTTATTTGCTGTTCGATAACTGATTTATCATTTGGTCCAACTGGTATAACTATGTCAAAATTTTCACAGTTTTTTAACTCTATTAATTTAGATATTAATTGTTCGTCCTGAGGACCTGCTACATGACCACACAAATCCCCAGTAGAATAAAATTCTGCCTGACCATAAAAACTTTGTAAAACTTTATGAGGGATTGATAATAAGGTGTCTTTATTTTGATCAAAATAAGCTAACATTACACGGGTATCCTGCATACCTCTATTAAAATTAAACCCACCATATTTATTTAGTAGTGGATATTTATGAGGATTATTCCTCATTTCTAAAAAATCTTGGAATACATTTAATGTTTCTTTCTTATTTTTAAAAATAATTACTCCGGTATTAAAAGGATGATTACTCGCGGGATCTTGTGACATCATAAATAACGAATTATCTTGATTAAATGTATATTTAGTAATTATATCTTCTAATTTAATATTGTAATTTTTAATAACAATATCATGGTCAAACCATACTATATATTCTGAATCACTTTTTTTTAATAATTGTATAGAATAATGTAATTTATTCCAATGTGGTTTGTATTTATTTTCTAAATTTTTATGATATGGTATGAATTGATAATCGTGTTCTTCGCAATATGCTTTAATAGTAGGAAATGTTATGTCATAGACTTTGTTGTTATTTGAATATGAGAAACATGTAATAGTTTGTTTTCTGATTATTTTTTGAAAAGTAAATGGTATATTGTCGTCATTAGAAAGAGGTTTAATTATATTCATTTCATTTGAAATCATTGGAAAAAAATCATTACAAGCAACTCTTGCTCCTCTTGGATTTCCTTGTTGATCTTTATTATTATAATCATCTATTATTACTCTTAAAATGCTCTTATTTTTGCTAATCGCATACCTATAATTTCTTTGCAAATAGTGATTTTGCTGTAATAGTTTTGTATCTTTATTTTGAACACCTTTGAATAGATTATTTTTACGAGAGTACTTTTCATTAATCCATATTTGATTTGTCATCTCATTATCACTAAATCGATATGTAAAATTTTTACTAATTAAGAAATCTATTACTTTTTTATCTTTATTTAAGTGACATGAATGGGTTCCTGAAGGATGTTCCGAAAGTAGCTCTATTAATATTACACCAACTTCTATATTCCAATCAAATGTTTCAAGTACATTTAGTTCACTGCCTTCTGTATCTATCACAAATAAATCTACATATTTTAATTTATATTTTTCTAACATATCCTTAATTGGTTCTCCTTGAACTATTTGAAACTTACTACCATTCTCTATTGTAGATGCTATTTCATTATTACCATATAATTTTACCATTTCTTTTTTATAAGATACAGCTTTGTTTATATTTATTGAATTTGGTCTATTTTTTACTAATTCTTTAAAACTTTGTTCAGATGGTTCTATTAAAAATGTTTTATAACCTAAATATTTTTCAAAAAAATACGTATTTGATCCACATTTATCTCCAATGTGTCCTCCAATTTCAATCATTATACCATCATTGTTTATTTGATTTATAAAATTCATATAAATCATTTTATCTAGTAATCCTCTAGAATAGTAAAACTTTGTTAATATAATATCGTAGCTATTATAGCCTACTTTCTTATATAATATTTCATAATCATCTAAATTACAATCTAATATATTATGCTTCCATTTGAATGTATCGTTACTACTGTTTCCAATAAGCATTAATGCTTTAGATTTATTTCCTTGTTCGTCTATGTAAAATAGCTGAGTAATACCATTTATATTTTCCTTTATTATCGAATCCTTCTGATTCTCAACACCAACAATACAATAGTCTTTAATATCATCGATTTCTTCAACTATTTTACAATGTATATCTTGACTATAATTATTTAAAAATGACTTATGATTATACTGTTCTTTTTCTTCTGCACCTACACCGTGTTGTATATTTAAATTAGAATATGATGTACCTTCATATATTTCAAAGGCATTGAAGATTGATAATGCTCTTTCCGTATATCCTCCAATACTTCCAAAATGTGTTTCATACGGTGGTTGATTAGACCAAGGATATATTTCATCTACAAGTTTTTCTAACCACCCGCATAACTTTTCATAAATTGTAACTGGATAAATATTAGTTTGCCACAAACTTAAAGGCAGATTTTCTAACTCTTTTATTGTGTATGTTTTATTAAAATGAGTATTATAACTTTTGATTAAAAAATCTAAGTTACGTATTTTTGGAATCATAATCGTATCCCATTTACCGTCTTTAACTATTGGTTTATTTGTATTTAATAAATATATAGTTTTATTGTCAAGATTATTATATATTTGATTATGTTTCATATCATATTGCGAAAAACCTATCATATCCTTATTTTCATATAATTTGTTCCAATATACATGTAAATATACACTAGTTTCCATATAACCTCTTTTTTGTAGAAATGGATTATAGTTATCTAATTCATATTCTAAAATATTATTACACGTTTTTTCTTTTGAATATACTTCATTAACGCCAAAAAATGTAAAATAAAAGTTATCTTCCCTGAAATAAAACTTTTTGTGATAAATACAAAACATTTCTAAATTTAATTTGGAATTATCAAATAATATTTTATTACTATTTACTAATAATTTAACCCGGTTTAGTGCAATTTTATCTTCAATGAATTTTAAATCATTGTTATTTATATAACATATTTCAATATCTCCGTCGTAATCACAAACAGCACCTTTTATTAATGTAATTCTATCTTGATAAGGAATTATATTTTGTTCACATAAATCTAGAGTATTTGGATTACATTCAAATGCGTATATTTTTGCATTTGGAAATGTTTTATAAAATTCAATGCTTTGTTGACAATCTCTTGAACCTATATCGAAAATTACGTATGCTTTGTCTTTATCATTATCATTAATATAATTAACAAAATTTCCAATCATTAATATATATATATATTTATTTTTATATAAAAATAAATATATATATATTTATGTAAATTATAAATATATGTCATTTTAATTAATATTAAACTATAAAATATATTAAAATACTAATTACTATTTTGTAAAATGGTTATACATATGATAATTATATACATGTTGTACCTTATGGAAATTTATGAATTACTCGCACAACATAAACGACAATCATTTGATATTGGTGATTCTTTCTCTAGTTTTTTAGAGAAAATTGCTAAAAAACTAGAGAAAGAATCGCAAAAAAAAAGTAAACGAAAGAATAAAACACCTAGAGAACCAAGTGGTATTACTAAACCAACACTTCTATCAAAGAAACTATGTACTTTTCTACAAAAACCGGCAGGTACAGAAATGGCTAGGACTGAAGTTACAAAACACCTATCAACATATATCAAGGAAAATAAACTACAATTTGAAGAAGATAAGAGGAAAATTAAACAAGATGCTAAACCAATTAAACTACTTAACTTAAAGAAAGATGATCAGGTAACATATTTCAATCTACAAACTTATATGAAACCACTATTCACTTCATCGGGAGTACTAAGTAATTAATATATTATATATTATATATAATATATTATAGATTATAAATAGTATTTTTTTTTTTTTTATTTCTAATTATCTTAATATAAATAAAAATTATATAAAATATGAAAGATAACTTGTTGTTAGAATTAGTAAGATAGAGGACTTGTTCTGGTGCAGCTTAACTTGTATTTTTAAAGAAATGTGGTTTGTATATTGGTTTGTATATTGGTTTGTATATTAAATATATAATCAATTTTTATAAATATGATATATTTTATATATCGTGAGTTATATTATATATCTCATTTATACTTTTAAACTTATTAAAAAAATTATCATTTTTATTATAAATATTTATAACTTTATTTGAACATTCTATATTTAAATAGTTATGTTTAAATAATTTTTCTTTCGTTTTTCCAAAATAACTATCTGCTAATTTTAAATTAATAAGAATTTGATTTATACTTAGAGTAGAATCCTTATCAGTATAAATATCTGCCAAAGTTCTTCCATATTTTTCACTACCTTTTGTTTTTATATAAATAATATTATCTTGGTCCATAATTATTTTAGTTATCGCAAATTTACCAATAATAGCCAATGCTCTTTCTTGTACATTTTCAATATCATCAGAGGAAGTTGGTCGCATTTCTGGAGCATCAATTCCATCTAATCGTATTTTAACAACATTTGGTATACCTCTAAAAAATAATATACATGTTAGTGTATCTGCGTCATAAATATCAATAATTTTAGCATAATTTTCTGTATTATTCAACTCCAATTTTTTAATAATTTGTGATTTATATACATACTTTTTATGTTTTTTATGAGATGTTTCATTATGTATAGTTATTTTATTTAATTCATATTTATCATCCATAACAAGTTTATCATCCTCAACAAGTTTATCATCCTCAACAAGTTTATCCAAATTATTTACTTCTTTAGAAAAAAAACAAGGAATACATTTTTTAATAAATTTCATCTAAAGCCAATTATAATATTATCTTTAGAAATTTACTTTAAATATATAACTTATTTTTAACACAATAATGAATTAATAACTATTATACATTTTGTTATCTAAATCCAATTGTTGTAAAAAATTATAAGTATCGCTTATAGAGATTATAGCAAATATTTATTATGTTATTTATTTAATTTATTTAATTTATGTTATTTATTTAATTTATTTAATTTATTTAATAATACAGATTTTATTATAATATATACTTAAAATATAATGGTAGCGGTATATGATAATAAATCCAATCATGTTTTAGACGCTCAAAATATATATGGTTATTATAAATATAAACAAGAAAAAAATAAATTAAATAGTAAAAATATAGATAATGAGAATTCGCCAATTAATGAACTGATAGTTTTTAGAAAAATATTTGGGAATAATCGAATATTATTCGAAAAACTTAAAAATAACCCGGAGAAATTACCTTTAATTAGAGAATACTTAAAAACAATAAAGATACCCAAATTATATGAATTTTGTAGAAGAAAAGAAAATGCGTCAATGGAGTATACTATTTCTGATATTTTAGGAGAGGGTAGTTTTGGGAAAGTATATATAGGTAATGCTGAATCAGTTATTGCTAAAAAAAAATGTGGGAAAAATAAGATTGCTGTTAAAATTTTAGAAAAACATACTTTTAAAAAAAACATAAATATAGATAATTCAGTCAATGCCCTTAAAGAAATTTGTGCTTTATTTCTTGCAAAGGAACTAAATAATCCGAATGTAATTAATTTATATGATGCTGTAATTGATAAAAAATATATATATATTATTACAGAATTCGCTGAAAAAAATAATTTATTAAGATTTATTAAACCAGATTACGATAATTTAATCGGACTAAAATCGCAAATTTCACAATACATAACTGGAAATATTCCAATATGTAAAGAAATTTTAACACAAATATGCTATGCCTTTACTGATTTACATAAATCCAATATTATTCATTCCGATTTGAAACCTGAAAATATTTATCTTACAAAAAACCCATTCGATATAAATGACAGAAATTTGGATTCCAAGAAAACTATAAAAATTGGAGATTTTGGATTGTCTTCTTTTTATCCGAATTCTAATAAACCCGGGACACCAATATATATGGCACCGGAATTATTTCAAGAAAGAATTAATGATAGAAATATAGCTGTCCGCGAAGAATCAGTTTATGAAATTATGAATGAAATGAAAAAGGTTGATATATGGGCTATAGGTATTATAGCATTTCAAATAATAACTGGTAAAAATCCAATATATTTTTCTATGTACGAAAATAAATTATATTATCGCCCAGCGGAAGATATATCTGAGTTAAAATATAATTCACAACAATGGAATGATAATTTATTAACTAACATACTAACATTAGATGAATTTAAAAAGTATTTTTCATATAATGGGTATAAAAACTCTAATAATTGTAAGGTTTTATTCCCTGCCAAATTTATATATTCTTGTTTACGTAAAAATCCATTAGACCGACTAGATATAGATAGTTTATATGATTTACTATTACAAAAACAGAATACTTTAAATATTAACTTAAACAATATACATATTCAAAAAGATTTTGGTAAAAGTCTTTACAGTAAAGGTTCATTAATAGATACTTCTAAAATTATAAATAATAATAAAATAATTGCACTTTATTTTTCAGCACATTGGTGTCCTCCTTGTAAGTATTTTACACAAAAATTAGTAGAAATATATAAAAAATATCTTAAAAATAACGGAATTGAGATTATTTTTGTTAGTTGGGATAAAAATAAAGAAGAGTTCAAAAAATATTATGATATTATGCCATGGTTGGCAATACCCTTTGGTTGTATAAATACTACAAAAAAATTGAACACAAAATATAAAATAAATAGTATTCCTTCATTAACTTTTCTTAAAGCGGATACTGGTGAAGTAATTGTTCGGGATGGCATAAAATCTATAAACGATGACCCTACATGTAAAAAACTACTTTCTAACAATTATAATTTATCTTATTCTGATGTAAAAATT
>Ga0209713_10001751_pt1 | contig 13194 bp, 8 predicted proteins | sample ArcOceMetagenome_3_FD_187444 | JGI IMG/M metagenome (GOLD analysis project Ga0209713, IMG submission 187444) | Marine eukaryotic phytoplankton communities from Arctic Ocean - Arctic Ocean- Svalbard ARC20M Metagenome (SPAdes) (version 2) | ecosystem: Environmental > Aquatic > Marine > Oceanic...
GGCGCCGGCGCCGGTGGCACCCTCCGGGGAGGGCCGCCGCGCGCGCGCCAAGGCCGCCAAGGACGCCGCCCGGGAGGCGAGCGGCAGCGGCTCGGCGCCGACGGCGTCGTCCTCGTCGGGCGCCGCGCCAGTCGCTCCGTCGCGCGCGGCGTCGGAGCAGCTGCCGGCGCTGCCGCCGCCGCCGCCGTCGGAGCAGCTCAACATGGTGGTCATCGGCCACGTCGACGCGGGCAAGTCGACGCTGATGGGCCGGCTGCTGCTGCTCGCGGGCGAGGTCGACGAGCGGACGATGCAGCGGTACGAGCGCGAGTCGAAGCAGGCCAACAAGGCGTCGTTCCGCTTCGCGTGGGTGCTCGACCAGTCGGAGGACGAGCGCGCGCGCGGCGTGACGATCGACGTCGGCACCGCCTTCTTCCGCACGCCGGCGGGCGCGCGGCTCGTCAACGTGCTCGACGCGCCGGGCCACCGCGACTTTGTGCCGAGCATGATCGGCGGCGCCGCGCAGGCCGACGCGGCGCTGCTCGTCGTCAACGCCTCGCAGGGCGAGTTCGAGGCGGGGCTGAGCGCGCAGACCAAGGAGCACGTGCTGCTCGCGCGCGCGCTCGGCGTGACGCAGCTCCTCGTCGCCGTCAACCAGATGGACTCGGCCGGGTGGGCGCACGCGCGCTTCGCGCAGATCGCCGCGGCCGTCGAGCCGCTCGCGCGCGCGTGCGGCTTCGCGCCGCCGCGCTGCGTGCCCGTCTCGGCGCTCGACGGGCTCAACCTGCGCGCCGACTGCCCGCCGCCGGACGCGGCGCTCGAGTGGTACGCGGGGAGGTCGCTGCTCGACGAGATCGATTGCCTCGCGCCGACGCCGCGCGAGGCCGTCGTGGGGACGCGCCTCTGCGTGCACGACACCTTCCAGGGCTCGCACCTCGGCCCGGTGGCGGTGAGCGGCACGCTGCAGGCGGGCACGCTGCGCGCCGGGCAGAAGCTGCTGCTGCTGCCGGGCTGCGAGCTGCTCACGGCCAAGGCGCTGCTCAGCCGCGGCGTGCCCGTCGGCGAGGCGACGGCGGGCGACCACGTCGAGGTGGGGCTGGCGGGCTGCGCGGCCGACACGTCGATCGCGCAGGGCAGCGTGCTGTGCGACCCGCAGCGCGCCGCGCCGCTCGCGACGCGCGTCGAGGTGCAGCTGCGCGTCTTCGACGTGGCGGTGCCGCTCACCAAGGGGCAGCCCTTCGAGCTCTACCTGCACACGGCGTCGTGCAGCTGCGTGCTGCGCAAGGTCCTCGCCGGCCTCGACAGGCTCGGCAAGCCGACGGCCGCCAAGCCGCGCTGCCTCGTCTCGCAGAGCGCCGCGCTCGTCGTGCTCGAGCTCGAGCGGCCCCTCTGCGTGCAGCGCCACGCCGACTGCAAGCCGATGGGGCGGCTCGTGCTGCGCGAGGCGGGCAAGACGCTCGCGATGGGCATCATCACGGCCGTCCACGACCTCAAGGCGGACGACGCGCCGTCAAAATGAGGCGTCAAATTCCGAGCAATCATACGGAGAGCTTTAGCATTCTCTAATCTCACTTGTACTTTTATCACTACAGTAAAGTATCACTGTCACCGCCGCGTGCACGGCGCGCACAGCAACGGTTGAGTGATATGAGAATGTCAATTTATTGTGTTACACATGCTTTGAACAATCACACATACACGTGACCGCTGGACCTCAGAGCGCTCGGATGCGGCTCGGGGTTCCGTCAGCTATTGTTCTCTGCCTCTGGCTCCACCACCTCGATCTCGAAGATCTGCGGCCAGCACTTGCCCGTGACGAAGAGCCGGTCGTTGACGGGGTCGTGCGCGATGCCGTTCAGGCAGTACTCGTCGTCGCCCAGCGCGTGCCGCTGGTCGGGCGACAGCAGGTTGGCGAGGTCGACAAAGCGGCGCACCGCGCCACTCTCGGGGTCGATGACGGCCAGCCGGTCCTGTCCCCACAGGTTGGCCCACAGCTCGCCGTTGATCCACTGCAGCTCGTTCAGCTTGCGCAGGATCCACCCGTTCGCGCGCACCTCGACAGTGCGCCGCAGGTCGAAGCTGTCGGCGTCGAGCACATACAGGCGGTGGCTGCCGTCGGACAGGTAGAGCTCGTCGCCTCCGTCGTGCGTCAATCCCCAGCCCTCACTGCAGCCGCGCGGGAGGTTGAACGTCGAGCGCAGCTCGAACGTCTCCGGGTCGCGCACCAGCCCCTTGCCCTCCTTCCACAGCAGCTGCACGCACTTGCCCCTGTGCACCGTGAGCCCCTCGCCAAACCACTCGTTAGGCAGCGGCTCGTGCTGGAGCACACGGCCGTTGTCCAGCTTCACCCGGCGCACGCTCGACTCGCCGTACAGACCGGTGGATTCGACGAGAGTGTCGGAGCTGCTGTCGTAGTAGAGGCCCTGCGTGAAAGCGCCCGAGTCGTGCGGATAGGCGTTGCGCAGGCGGAAGCCGACCGTCGGTGGCTCCTCGGTGGGCACCTTGGAGGCGGAGAGCGCGGCGAAGATGGCGGTGCGCAGGTTGCCGAGCTGCATCGGGGCGGCCAGAGGCGGCTAGTTGCAACGCGGCGCAGCTCGAACGGTCGAACGGGGCAGGCAACGCAATTCTGAGTGAGCTGAGAAGCTCAAACTTCTTGTCGCATGCGCCGCGCATATAATATCTGCAGGAGGTCGCTGTACCTACTCGCCAGCCAGCATGAGCACGACGTGGACCGGCAGGCTCGAGCCCCACTCGCTCAGCCCTCCGACGGTCCGCTTCAGCGACGAGGACGAGTACGCGTACGGGGACCTCTATGCCGGCGACGCCTACCAGCGCGCAGGGCATGCCCAGCCGCCGCGTCAAACGCCAGCCGGTTGTTCTTCGGGCGGCGGCCGATCTTCATCTTACGCCTCAGTCAGTACCACAACCGCGCCGACCACCAATGGCCAACGCAGGAGCAGCCCGGCAGGCACGACGCCTCGAGGAGGCAGCGCCGAGAGGAGGCCCTCGTCGGCGTCTGCGCGCGTCGGTGGCTCGCCGCCGGAGCGGCCGCTCAGTGGCGGCGGCGAGGTGCCGAGCATGGAGGCCGTGCGGCAGCGGCTAATGAACGCGCACGCTCGCGGCGACATGAAGTCGCTTCGCGTGGCGTCGCAGGCGCTGCTGCAGGCGCAGGCGCGGGAGGAGCAGCGCACGCAGGCGGAGCTCGCGCACTACGAGCTGGAGGAGGCGGTCAAGGAGGACGAGATGCGTGCGCTGCGCCGCGCGGCGGACGAGGCGGCGGCGGCGCTCGAGGCGGCGCGGGCGGAGGCGACCGAGAGGCAGGAGAGCGCGGCGCGCGAGCTCGCGGCGACGACGCGCGAGCGCGACGAGGTGCTCGGCCGGCTGGACGAGGTGGGGCGCGCGGCGGTGGTGGCGCACGAGCGGATGGAGGCGGCGCTCGAGGCGGCGGCCGGGCAGCACGCGCTCGCCGAGGCGGCGCGCGTCGACGCGACGCAGCTGCGCGCGCAGCTGGCGGCGGCGCGGTCGCAGCAGGCGGCGAGCGCCGACGAGGCGGACGCGCAGCGCGCGGCGGCGCGCGAGGCGGCGGAGCGGCGGCGGCGGGCGGAGGCGACGCTCGCGGAGGCGCGGCCCGCGCTGCAGGGGCGCGCCGAGGCGGCGGCGGCGCAGGCGGCGCGCGCGCAGGCGGCGGCGAGCGCGGAGGCGGAGCGCGCCGCCGTGGCGCTGCGGCGGCTCGACGACCTGAGCGCCGAGGTCAAGGATCTCGAGCTCGAGGCGCAGGCGGCGCGCGGCAAGCTGGCGGCGGGCGAGGCGGAGCGCGAGTGGCTGCGCCGCGCCGCGGGCGACGCCGAGGGGCGCGCGGCGCGCGCGGCCGACGAGCTGGCGCAGGCGCGCGCCGCCAACGTCGAGCTGCGCGCGGCCGCCGAGCACGCGTCGCACCACGCGGCGGCGCGCGAGGCGGAGGAGCGCACGCGCGCGTCGCGCGCGCACGCGACGGCGCTGCAGCTCGACGGCGCGCGCGGCGAGGCCGACGAGCTGCGCGCGCGCCTCGAGCGGCGCGCGGCCGAGGCCGAGGGCGGCGAGGCGCAGCTGACGCACCGCTCCAAGCAGCTCGCGGCCGCCGAGGCGCGCGCGGCCCACTTTGAGGCGGAGGCGGCGAAGGCGCAGCAGCGCGCCGGGGCGGCCGAGGCGGCGCGCGCCGACGCCGAGCGCGAGCGCGACGGCGCGGCGGCCGCGCGCGAGCGAGACGCCGCCGAGACCGACGAGAGGCAGCGCGCGATGCAGCGGCTGCTCGACGCGTGCAACGCGCAGGCCGCCGAGCTGGCCGAGGCGGCGGCGGCGGAGCGGCGGCAGCTGCAGGTCGAGCTGGCCGCCGAGGCGGCGATGCGCCAGTCCGCGCAGCACCTCGCGGCGCAGCAGCGCGCGCAGCTGCTCGAGGCGGAGCGCGCGGCCGCCGAGGTGGGCGGGCTGCGCGCCGCGCGCGACAACAGCGAGGCGCGGCTCGCCGCGGCGACGACGCAGCTGGCCGAGCTCACGCAGCACCTCGGCGCCGCGCGCGCCGAGGCCGAGCAGCGGCGCGGCGTCTGCGCCGTCCTCGAGGAAGCGCGGCTGCAGTCGCGCGCGCAGCTCGTGGAGACACGCTCGCAGCTCGCCGAGGCCAAGGGGCAGCTCGCCGCCTTCTGCCAGGTGCGGCCGCTCGCGGCCCTCTCACTGTAGATCGAAAGTGTTATTCTAAGTTTCTAAACAGATAGTCGTCATGCACCACACACGCACAGGCGGTCGCTCTCTCTAGAAGCTGGCGGGGCAGCCGGAAGGGAGGCGCCCCTGACAAAACGAGGCGTGGCGCGCGTACTGGGCCATCTCTCGACGCCCACAGAGGCGAACTGCGCATGACGGAACGGGGGCAACGGGGCGCGCGCGGCGCCCCGTGACGCGTTACCTCTTCTTGAACCCGTACTTCTTCCTCTCGTAGAACAGGTCCGTCTTCGACGAGCCAAGATTGACAATCTTGGGGCATCCGTCGCGGTCCTTCTCCTGCTGCGTGCACTCCTTGCAGTAGTAGGCGTCCGAAATGCCGGGCGAGCCGCAGATGACACACCGCCCCTCGTAGGAGCCGTAGTTGCACTCGTCGCAGATCCGCACCAGCGTGCACGGCCGCACGTAGGAGTCGCAGACCGGGCATTTGCCGTCGCACTTCTCGCACAGCCGCCCGACCGCGATGCCGGGCTGCTTGCGGCACATGATCAGGTCGGGGTGGTGCTTGGCCATCGCAGCCGGCTGTGCACGCGCTTGCTGCGCTTGCTGCGCAAACACGTCGCAGCAAAAAAGCGAAGACGAGCGTGCGGTGCTCCACCCCCACACTCGAAACCGATTTGCCTAAGAAAAAAAGATGCAGCCGAATGATTGGAGTACAAGCGGCCTATTGAGATGGTATGCAGAGCAAGCAAGCATGCCATACTTGCATCCGCGCGAAGCGCGCCATTGCAGTGCAGCACGACATGAGCTTCGGCGGCGGCGGCATCGCCGAGCACATCCGTGCGCAGCGCTGCCGCGTCTATGTGCATCAGCCGCGGGTCAAGGCCAGTGACTTCTTCACGGAGAGCAGCCGTCGCCACGATGAGTACTCATCACACTTCTGGATACAGCGGGCGCTCCTGTCGCATCCTTGGCGCGTGATGAACGAAAGCGAGGCCGACGTCGTGTACTTCAACGCAAGCCTGACCCACCGGCATCCCGAGCGATACCCTCTGGCGAAGCAGCTGAGCGTTGTGGGCGAGCGCATGCCGCGCTGCGCAACGCCGGTGCTCTTTGCCACGTCCTTCTTCGTCATGCTCCGACTGCAGCGCAAATACGTGCCGGAGCGTGCTCACATGATCAGTGAGATGATGCACTCCGCCGTGTCCCGCGCCAATGATCTGCTGGCGCCGAAGGTCGTCTCTCAGCCCAATTGGCTTGTTGGCCGTGAGCCGGCGCTGGCACGGGTGCCGTGGGCACAGCGGCGCCTGGTGTTCATGGCGGGCCACATACCCGCGCCGTATCTAAGTACGCTGCGCTGGCATCTCTGGAGACAGCTCCACGCCGATCCTCGTGCGACGGTTCGACACCACGACCTGACAAAGCTCGTCAAGTATGCTTCGTGCTCGCAGCCCGACTCGGCATTCCTGAGCCAGCCCAGGTTGTTGTTACAGGAGTGCGCTCGATTCTGCGCGGCGCATCCTCACGCAAAGCAAGAGCCTTGCATACCTCAAAGCGGCCGTGCGGTGTGCGCCCCGCCCGAACACTGGCATCTCGGCGACGGCGTGATGCGCAGTGCCGCGGACGTGGCCAAGTTCCGGCGGCTTTGTCGTCACAACTTCGACCCGCACAACTTCACGGCAACGTGGGCGGCGGCTGGCGAGCACGTGGTCGGCGAGCGGCTGGCGCCTGCCGCATACATGGAGCAGGTGATGTCCCACCGCTTCTGCATTGCTGCCAAGGGGGACTACCCTGCGACACGGAAGTTTATCGAGTACATGGCTGCCGCAGCTGTGGGCGGCTGCCTGCCGCTCATCATCGCAAGCCGCACCTGGAGCAGGGTGATGCCATACGCGGACCTTGTCAACTACTGCGACGTGGCGTTCGTCATCCAAGCGGGTGAGGCGTCGCGCAACATGTCTGGCGTGCTGGAACGGCTGGCAACCGTCACTGAAGAGGAGGCGCAGAGGAGGCAGCGCAATGCGCTGGCTCTGCTCGATGCACTCGTGTACCGAAATGACTCTTCGGTTGAAGAGCCGTCGGCAGCAGAAGTGGCGATTGCCCAGATGTGCACGCGCGCGCGCAGGGTGGGTGCTGCCTCTCAAGCTGAACGCATATGCGCCAATGAGGCCGCTGTCAAGAGAGATACGCGTGCGCCTACAAGCGTCACGCCCACGAGATGTGTGCCTCTATAAAAAATATCACCGAGCAGGGCTTTCCCCGGGTTCCTCCCGTTTTTACGTGGCGAGCCGCGGGATTTGGTCAGGTCGTGAGGGTGCTGATCTTGGCTGTCCACGGGTACTTCGGCGCATCATCATCATCGCTAGTATTCAGGTGAAAACATCGCTAGCATTGAGGTAATCGAGTAGGTGTCTAGATGTAGTGTGTCTGTGCGGGCCACGAGCTCCCTGGTAGGAGTGTGGTAAAGCAAGCAAGCAGGCATTGAGGTTTTTACGCATTCAAGTCTTACGCATGCGGCTGCAATTGATCGCCGTGCTGACTCCCGGAGCGAGCCTCCTGCCAAACATGCCAAAGCCCATCTACGGCCACGGTCGAGCGAAGAAAGGCTCGGCGCCGGCCGCCACGGAGCCGCAGGACAGCTGGCTAATACTCGCGGTGCTGCAAGAAGATGCGAGGCACCAGCGAGTCACAGACGCCGTTCGTGACACGATGCCCATGGAGGCTGGTATGGTCGAAGCTTTCGCCGCATGCTTTGTCGAGTATGCCTTGAGTAGCGAGGCGACATGTGCAGAGGAATGGGGCACACTTGCGCTTGAGGTGTGTGAGGAGCTGAGCTTGGCACTGGGTGAAGGAGACGAGTGCGAGGACTTCGTCAGCGCTCTACGTCGGCAGCGTGTGCTGTCCAGCGACCCTCCGCCGCCGCCGCCGCTGCAGTGTGACGACACCGTTCTTGCGGTGCTCAAGGAGGACGGTGAATGGCACCAAGCCACCGCATTGAGTGTGTCGGGCACGCAGGTTCTCGTCCGATTCAGCGAATGGGGCAAGACACAGGAGTGCCCGCGCTCGGAGGTGGTGGCTCTGGCGGCCGCGGTCGACGACGACGAGGAGACGACGGCGGGGCATGGAGCGTGCGAGATGTGTGCTCGTGAGCTGCCGCTCACATTTCACCATCTCGTGCCCAAGGAGGTGCACAGCCGCTTCGTCGGCAAGACGCCGCCTCCTGGCCTCCCAAAGGACGCGACGCCGACGCGCGAGTACTTCCACTCGTACGGGCTGATGCTCTGCCGCCCGTGTCACTCACACGTGCACAGATTCGCGCCCAATCTGTTGTTGGCGCAGCGGTACAACAGCCTGCCGTCGCTGCTCGCACAGCCACCGATCCAGAAGTGGGTTGCCTGGGCAAGCAAGCAAGGTGGCTGCAGGCACTGATGTGAGCGAAAAACATGCGTTCGTAGTTCATAGAGATTTAGAGTTGACGGGTGAGAACACCCTGCCATCTCCCACGAGGCCTGCTATACCACGCTCCACTACATATTTCTCACGGTGGCGCCAGCCTCAGTCCGTGCGTCGTTGCAAACTCGCGTACCAGTGGCTCGGCAGCCTCGTGGCTCGTGCCATCGGGCACATTAGGCGGATAGGGCTCATGGTGCAGCCAGAGCTGCCCGATCCACTTTTCGTGGGGCCCCGGCTCGCCCGCATGCAGCGTGCGCCAGTCCGGCGTGCCGTCGGCGAATGATGGAAAGAACAGCAGCGCGCGGCCACGCTTCGGCTCGACTGTCAGGCGCAGCGGTGATCCGTTGTCGTCGGTGCCACCCTGCCGCAAGTCGCGGAAGGCGGTGTGCCCGCCCTTGGGCACGTCGTTCAGGTAGACAAGCAGCGTCGCGCGTCGCTGGCCTCCACGCTTGAGCTGCGTCGCAGGCACCGCGTCGTAGTGCCATGAGAAGCACTGGCCCTGCTGGTACCGCACCAGCTGCGGCTCCTCGAAATGCGAGACGGGCATACCGGTGAGCGCCGAAGCCTTGGCAAGGAAGGCTGGCACTGCCTGGTAACGCAGAAACCACGTCGTCGACGTCCGCGTGGACATGCTGCTGGACGAGAACGTGGCTGACTGCTCCAGGCAATGCGCGTCGTCCTCCGAGTCCCGGATCGCCTGGTACGCGTCGCATTCCTCATCGGTGAAGAAGTTGTCGATGCACAGCACCGGCGGGTCGAGATGCACCAGGCGTGCGCCTGGGTACTGCAGGTCGACTGAGGGCATGAACGAGTCGAAGGAGCCCGGCGGCGCCTTGGAGGGCGAGCAGCCCTTTGGCATATGCTTCTTGTGTACGTGGATCGCATCCCGCTCGTCGGGCAGTGGAAACAGCTCCGATACACTCTCGCCCGATATCTGGTAGGCCTCGAAAGATGACTTCTTGTCTTTCTTGCCCATGCGCACGCAGCTACGACCGATGCCCGTACCATGCGTCCGAGCGAGCTGGCCCGTCACGAATGCCGCAGCGGCCGTCGAGATGAAGCCCAACAGCAGGAGCGCCGAGCGCGGTGATGGGAGCATCTAGAGTACACGGTGGGTCGTTCGAGTCGACAGTAGCCGGTTAGCTCAAGTCCCTTCTCGCCGGCCGCAGATTTCGCAAACTTCAGCCGTGGAGGGGGGAACAACAGCGCACGAAAGCGTGAAACTCGCCACCAAAGGCACCAAAGGAAAGCGGCGAGCTACGATCACGACTTCACGCACATCAACGGCTTCAGCGGTCCCTCGCCCTCGCCATCAGCGGCGCGCGGCGCGCTGACAAGGAGCGTCGCTGCTCCGACGAGGCGCATGACGAGCTCCAGCACCACGCTCCACAGCCACCAGCCCGCACCCATGCGCAGCGGCTTGACCATGAAGTCTCCGCCGCCGCCGCCGCGCTGCAGCTCGTAGCCGTGCCGGCGGTAGTACTGGCGCGTGCCGACGCCCGAGATGACGGCGACCCGCCGGTAGCCGCGCCGGCGCGCCATCTGCTCGGCGCACGCGAGCAGCTTCCGCCCGAAGCCCTGGTGCTGCGAGGCGGCGTCGGCGCCGCCGCCGCCGCCGCCGCCGCCGCGCGCGTGCTGCGGCTGCGCGGCGTCGTCGGTCGCGACGAGCTGGCCGTACACGTGCAGCTCGCGGATGAGCGCCGCGCCGCGGAGCTCCTCAAACACGGCCGGCGCCGCCGCCGCGCCATCGCCGGCGGCGGCGGCGCTCCGCGCGTCGGTGGCGACGACGCCGGCGCCGCGCGAGAAGCGCAGCCGGCAGAAGCCGAGGATGACCTTGCCGCCGTCCGCCTCGTACGAGAGGAAGTACTCGACGCCGCCCGAGGCGCGGTAGCGGCGCACGACCAGCTCGGCGCGCGGCGCCATCTTCTCCGAGTCGGCGCCCACCTCGCGGCAGCGGATGCACCGGCAGACGCGCCCCGCGAGCGCCATCCGCTGCAGCAGCTGCTGGCGCAGGTTGGGCGCGTCGATGCCGCCGAGGATGTACTGCGACGGGATGTCGCGCACGACGCGGTTGAGGCGGATCCACGGGTGGACCTGCGCCTTGACGTCCATCAGCAGCTCGCACAGCGCGGGCTCGTCGTACGGCACGTACTCGCCGCTGTCGTGCCAGCGCTTGATGACCGTCCACGGCGTCACCTCGCACGGGTAGATCTTCCACTGGTCGGCCTGCAGCGCCTCGTCGCCGAGGACGCGCTCGAACATCGCGCGGTCCGTCTCGACGTCGGCGCCGGGAAGGTTGGGCATCAGGTGGATGTCGACCTTGTAGCACGCGTCCTTGAGCAGCCGCAGCGCGCGCGCCGTGTCCGCCGTCGTGCAGCCGCGGTTGATCTTGCGCAGGATCGCGTCGTCGGTGTGCTGCACGCCGAGCTGCACGCGCGTGCAGCCGTACCGGCGCAGCCGGCGCAGCTCGGCGCCGTCGATCTCGTCGGGGCGCGTCTCGAGCGTCAGCCCGATGATCTTGCAGCTCGCGTCCTCGTTCGCCCGCTGCTCCTCCTCGAGCGTGCCGCGCTGCCGCTGCGCCGCGCCACCGCCGCGCCGCCCAAACGTGTTGGCCGCGTAGAAGAGGTCGCGGCAAAACTCCTCCTGGTACTCGTGCGGGTACGACGACCACGTGCCGCCCAGCACGAGCAGCTCGATCTTGTCGGCGGGGTGGCCGTTCATCGCCAGGCTGGAGACGCGCTCGGTGAACTGCAGCACCGGGTCGAAGCCGTTCTGGTTGGCGCGCAGCACCGACGGCTCGTCGTGCAGGTACGAGCGCGGCTGGCCGGGCTCATTGGGGCAGTAGTAGCAGTTCCACTTGCACGAGAAGCGCTGCGTCTTGCGATCCTCGGGCGGCCCGAAGCTCGGGTGCGGCGACGTGAGCACCGTGACGACCAGCACGCCCGACTGCGACTTGCCAGCCTTCTTCACCAGCAGCTGGCGCAGCAGCGGCTGCGGCGGGCAGGCGCCCTGCACCTCGAGCATCGCCAGGGCATGGCCGACCTGCGAGCGCTTTGGCACGCACTTGAAGCGCCGGCGCATCCGTATCATCGCGTCGGCCAGCTCGCGCTCCGTGCGAGGCTGCTCCTCGACCAGAAACGCTGCCATCTCCTGGAACGCCGGGAGCTGCTCCGTCGGGATCATGTTATCCCACTTGAGGTAGATGTCCTCGACATCAGTGTTGACCTCGTAGGCGCCGCCACGGCGGTACCACATCGGGTCGGTTGGCGCGACCATAGCTCGACGTGAGCTTGCTTCGGGAGTGTGCGGCCGCACCGGGCGGTACGAGGACAGCAGACCGCGTCGAGGGGGCGCACCACCATTTCCACCACATCGAAATTGCCCGCACGCCGCACATGAGGGGCGACGTCTGTGATCCAGCGGCGGTCCTCTGCTTCGCACATGGCAGCCAATGGGGAAGGGCTATGGACATGAAAATCGCCACCAAAGGCAAAGGCAAAGGCACGGGCGCCGCTGCAGCGCCATTTAGGAGCGAGACCTCGCAAGTCGGTTCTTGTATCCATGTTAACGCAAGTCGGTTCTTGTATCCATGTAAATCACTAACGACCAAAAACAAAGCACCTAACGGCTTGCCGCCAAACGAGCATGCAAAACGAGTCTAGGTCTACCGAACTCCTCGTACAGGAATCCAGCCCCAGGCGCCCGGCTGAGGGCCGTCGAATTTGCGCCAGCCGCTTGCTGCTGCTGCTGCTGCTGCTGCTGCTGCTGCTGCTGCTGCTGCTGCTGCTGCTGCTGCTGCTGCTGCCCGTTTCCCGCTAGCACGAGTGGCATGGTGGGCATGTCGATTAAGTTTTTCATTGGGTCGGGCATCCACTGATCGTACGGCGCGCCCTCGGCAGCGAGGAGGGCCTGCACCTCGTCGGTGTTTTCGATCATTGCCGAGAGTGGTAACGAGGGGTACGCGCCTTGCTTCTCCTTGAGGGCACTGCGCACGACCTGGCGATCCGGGGTCACTCCGAACGAGCGCAACACCTCGCTCCATGCGTCGGTGCTCACATCGAGGGCAGCGCTCGTGGTCGTGATCTGGTGTGCGAGCAGGTCCTCCGTCTTCTGCACGACAAAATCGCTCTCGAGCCAGCCGTTCTGCTTCAGCGGCTCGACCAGTGCAACCCAGTCCTCCCGCTTCTTGGTGCTGAGGATGGGGATGAGCTTGCTCGTGTTGAGCCACACGCGTGGCTGCTGATCGAAGGGCAGCTCGCGCCGCTTGAAGCAAGCGTCGGTGTTGGGGCCAACTAGCATGCCTTCGCTCGGTGCGAGAGACTCGAAGCAGTCGCGCATCGTGCAGACTAGGCGCGCCAATGAGTTCTCGCGCCAGGCGACCGCGGCACGCGTGTGCAGCTGATGCATCATCGCCCAGACCGGCGAGTGGATGGCGGCGTTGGAGCCCTTGAAGACCAGCGAGGCATTCTGCTCCACCGCCGTGGCCGCCAATTTCTGCATCGCCGTTAAAAGGCGCTCGTCGTGCGACGTCGTGTCGTCACCCCAGCAGTATGGATTGGCCGCGCACCGGAAGAGCTCACTCCTGCCGCCGTGCGCGTCAGCGACCGGGAAACCATGGCGAGCAAGCAGGTCCTTTGTGATGCGCAGTCCCTCCGAGGAGCCGGAGCAGCCCATCGAGACGAGCATGCGAGGCTGCAGCTTGTTGCGTCTGCCAAGGACTGCCCGCAGCTTCTCAAAGTCGACGTGAACCTCTCCATTGGCAGCGACCAAGTCACCGGGAGGCTTGCGGCCGCTCATGTTTGTGTGCGTGTTTGCGTGCACCTCGGTCATGGCCATGCCGCCCCGATCCACAAAGCGCGGCGCGAGGACGCCGGGGAGCGCGAGCATGGCTCGCTGCCAAAGATGGGACTTGATCGTTTTCGAAGGACTTGACGCCGGTGGAATAGGAACCGGTGCGTGGAGAGTGGTGCGGATAAGCCGGTCCGGGCTCCCGGTGGGCCGGGGCCGCCCGCTGGCCGCTTGGGTACCTCGGAACAGTACATCTGATGACGCCCATAAAAAACTCCGGTG
>Ga0209713_10001752_pt1 | contig 13193 bp, 2 predicted proteins | sample ArcOceMetagenome_3_FD_187444 | JGI IMG/M metagenome (GOLD analysis project Ga0209713, IMG submission 187444) | Marine eukaryotic phytoplankton communities from Arctic Ocean - Arctic Ocean- Svalbard ARC20M Metagenome (SPAdes) (version 2) | ecosystem: Environmental > Aquatic > Marine > Oceanic...
CCCTCGCCGCCGCCCTCGCCACCCCCTCCTGCCATCCCACCAGGCTTGCCCTTGGGGGCGCCTCAACGGCCGCCCCCACCTCCGTCACCGCCACCCTCGCCGATGCTGCCACCACCGCCGTCGCTGCCACCACCGCTCCTGCCGCCGCCTTCGCCGCCACCACCGTCAACCCCACCCTCGTCGCCACCGCGGGCCCCACCGCCGCCACCGCCATCCTGCCCGCCGGTACGGCCGCCTTCACCTCCGCCGTCTTCACCGCCTCCGCCGCTCGAGCCACCGTACCCGCCGCCGCGCCACCCGGACTGCGGCCGCAGCTGCCTTGGCGTCTCATGCATGGCTTGGGAGCGAATGAAGGTCTTCACCTGCGAGCAAATCAACACGACGCTCGGCATAGAGGCTGGCGAGGAGGGCTGCAACTGTGGCACCTGCTGCATCGAGGGACTGCCGCCACCTTCGCAGCCGCCACCACCTCTGCCACCGAGCTCACCGCCGCTGCCGCCCAGCCGGCCGCCCTCTCCGCCGCCGGCGTCGCCACCTCTCCCCTCGACGCCGCCGTCGCCGCCGCCGCCGCAGCCGCCGAGCCCTCTCGAGCCGCCGTCACCCGCCTCCCCGCCACTGCCGCCGCTGCCGCTTCCGCCACCGTCGCCGACGCCGCCACCGTCCCCCGAGGCGCCGCCACCCTCGCCACCGCTCCCCATGCCTCCGCCGCCACCGGAGCCGCCGATGCACCCTCCACCGCCATGGTACGAAGGGCGTGGGTGCGCCGCGGGGACGCAACCGGTGCAGGTTGGCGACGACGCGGATTGCAAACCGTGCGACCCCGGCTGGCGCGGCACGCAAGACGTGCTGACGCTGCGGCGAGGCTGCGAGCCGTGCCCCGCTCGCGAGCTGCAGCCGGCCGCAGGCCAGACCGAGTGCGAGGCCTGCCCATTGGAAGGCGTGGACTGCACGGTCCAGGACCAGGTGATGCTGCTGCAGGGCTGGTTCCGCCCGGTGGCGAGCGACAACCGAACGGACAATCGCACGATCCTCGACCCGGTGCGCTGCGTGCACCGCGAGGGCTGCCTCGGCGGGCCCAACGTGAGCGACGCGAGCTGCGCCGAGGGCCACGTTGGCCCGCTCTGCGGCACGTGCATCGAGGGCTACTACATGGGCAGCGCGGGTTGCGTCGAGTGCGAGGACGAGGACGGCGCCGGCAGCGTCGCCCTGTACGTCATTGGTGGCCTCCTCCTCCTGCTCCTCGCCTTCCTCTACCTGTTCGTTCAGATGGGACGCAGGCCCGCCACCGCCGACGCTGACGCATCATCTGCCGTCCAGACGCAGCGGCGCAGCACGGCGAGGTCGCTGGCTACTCAGCTGGTGCAGCGCTCTCGCTCCCTCGGCACGATTGGCAAGATCCTGCTCGCGCACTTCCAGGTCCTGTACGCCTTCTCGCAGCTGCACTCGATCCGCTGGCCAGCTCTGTTTGCATCGTACCTGTCCACGCTGGCGCCGCTCTCCTTCCAGTTCCTCTCGGCGCTGCCGCTCGACTGCCTGCTCCCGATGCAGATCGACTTGCAGGAGCGCATGCTCACGATGCTCGTGCTGCCGATCGTCGGCGCCGTGACCGTGCTCGTCCTCGCCATGCTCGCTGCGTGCTGCCGACTGCCGCGGGCCGAGCGCAGGCTGTGCACAGTGGCGCTACGGCCCGAGGTCTGCACGCTGCAGCTGTGGATTGTGCTGCTGTTCTATCCGTCGCTCGCCAAGACGACGCTGATCCCATTCGACTGCGTCGACGTCGGCGAGGGCAGGCTGCTACGCGCCAACCCGGCCGACTCGTGCGAGGGGAGCGGCTGGTACACGCTCGCGACGCTCGGCGGTCTCGGCACCGCCGCCTACTCGTTTGGCTTCCCGCTGCTCTGCTTCGTCGTCGCGCGCGCCGCGCACCACGCCCAGGTCACCACCGCGTCGAGCGCCGCCACTGACGGCACGCCTGCCGGTGGTGTCGCATCGGCGCCCGCCATGCCAGACGCGGCCACGGCGGGCGACGGCGAGGCGAGTCAGGTCAAGCGCGCCCGGCTGCTGCTCAAGTCGTACACGGCTGAGCACTGGTACTGGGAGAGCCTCGACATCTTCCGCAAGTACCTGCTCACATCGGTCGTGCTCGTCATCGAGAACGACACGCTCTTTCAGGTCTACTTTGGGCTGGTCGTCTGCATCTGCTTCGCGCTCCTCGTGGCGCGTCACCAGCCGTACGCCTCGCCGCTGCACGGCCGGGTGCAGATGCTCGCGCTGACGCAGCTCGCCTTCACGTACATGAGCGGCATGCTCTTCTTCGACGACGGCGGCGCGGTGCCGCGCTGGTGGGAGGAGGAGGAGCGCAAGTGGGGCATCATCCTGGTTGTCGCCAATACGCTCGTCTTCGCCGCGCTCGCCGTCGGCCTTGGCGACGCCGTCAACGCCTCCGCACATGCGGTGCAGGCCGAGTTGCTCTTGCAGCGCGAGGTGCAGCGCCGCCTGGAGGCCGAGCTCGCAGCGATGCGGATGGCGCTCGACGAGTCGTCGCTCGACGACAAGCTGCAGCGGAAGCGCATCTCGATCAAAGAGCTCGACCTCAGCCGCGCCAAGGTGCTGGGGCGCGGCGCGTTCGGCGAGGTGCGCGCGACGACGTGGCGATCGACGCCGGTCGCTGTCAAGATGCTCCACGCCGACCTGGTATCCCAGGCCGCCGCGCTGACGGGACGGCCCACGGCCGCCGCTGGCTTCCGCGACGAGTGCCTGCTGATGGCCGACTTGCAGCACCCCAACCTCGTGCAGTTCCTCGGCGGCTCGTGGGACGTCGACAGCGGCGAGATGTGCCTCGTGCTCGAGCTGTGTAGAGGTGGCTCGCTCGCGGACCTGCTCGAGGGCCCGGTGGAGCCGCTCGGCTGGGTGGAGCAGCGGCATCCGATCGTGCTCGGCATCGCGCGCGGCATGGTCTACCTGCACTCGCAGTCGCCGCCGATCATCCACCGCGACATCAAGCCGGCCAACGTGCTGCTCGACGAGTCTCTGAATCCCAAGGTCAGCGACCTCGGCACGGCCATCGTCTTCTCCGACGGGATGGGGGACAGCGTCGCCGGCGATGGCACGCCGGTCTTCCAGGCGCCCGAAATCCTCCGACGGGAGGAGGCTGATCAGAGCTGCGACGTGTGGGCGTTTGGCTGCGTCGTGTGCTGCATCACCACGCGCGCCCAGCACGCCTTCGACCCGATCGAGCCCGTCAGGGCCGTCGACCTCGTCTCAAGGCGTCAGCTTCGGCCGCTCGTCGACATGAACTGCCCGGTCGCGGACGTGATCAGCCGGGCGACCGACCTAGAGTTTGAGGACCGGCCCACGTTTGTCGAGCTCGTCGAGATGCTCGAGGACGACGGCGTCCGCAGCCGTGCCCGCGTCGAGGACCGTCGGCTAGAGGAGCTGCGCGCGCGCCGTTCCCGCGTGGCGTCGGCAGCGAGCGGCTGGGCGAGGCACGAGGGCGTGCCGTCGCCGATGCAGATGCCCAAGCCGGCGGGGGCGGCTCACGGCGCGCATCACAAGACCTCGCAAGAGGCCAAGCTGACCGAGGCGCAGCTGGGCCTCGATCATCGTCGGCTGCCGGCTGGCAACGACGCAGCCGAGCCGCTGTCCGACGCCGAGAAGGCGGCGGCCAAGAAGCGGCGTCTGGACGCCAGGCGCGGCTCGCTGATGGCGGCCGACACCAAGCGCGACCTCTACGACCGCGGCGGCCACCAGGGCAAGGACAAGCCGGGCAAGCAGCAGCGCGAGCTCTCCGAATCGGCGTCGGTCAAGGCGCCAGCGGTGGTGGCCGCGCTGGCCGTCGCCATGCAGCGCGCGGTGACGGCCGGCGGCGAAGCGGCGGACGCGGCGACGCAGGCGGCCGTCGACGGCGAGCAGCACGTGCACCCCGCGCTCGCGGGCATGCTGCTCGCCGAGGGCGAGGCCGCCGCGACGTCCGAGTCCGAGTGCCAGACGACCTCGACCTTCCACGTGTGACCTTTAAGAGCATGTCATAGCCCAGGGTGGGTGTGCTTGTGGAGGTGGGTGTATAATCACATGGCACACGGCAGACATGCGTGGCTTCGCAGGCGCACCAGCGAGGCCTTGCGCGCGGCGCCTCTGCGTCAGGGCCGCCTCGTTAGCCCGCGAGCATGGCCGACGTGCACGAGGTCGAGGCCACCGACGGCGTGCGGTTCAGCTGGAATGTGTGGCCCTCCAGCCGCCTCGAGGCGACCCGCATGGTGGTCCCCCTCGGCTGCATGTACACGCCGCTAAAGGCGATTGAGAACCTGCCTCTGCTTCCGTACGAGCCCGTCGTGTGCAAGGGGTCGTGCCCGTCGATCCTCAACCCCTTCTGTCGCATCGACTTCAAGGCGAAGATCTGGATCTGCCCGTTCTGCTTCCAGCGCAACCACTTCCCGCCGCACTACAACGATATCAACGAGAACAACCTGCCCGCCGAGCTCATCCCCAACTACACGACGATCGAGTACGCGCTGCCGCGCGCCCCCGCCGGCCCGCCGATCTTCCTCTGGGTGATCGACACGTGCCTCGTCGAGTCGGAGCTCCAGGCGCTCAAGGACTCGCTCGAGCAGGTGCTGCAGCTGCTCAGCTCGACGGCGCCCAACGCGCTGCTCGGCCTCATCACGTTTGGCACGACGGTGCAAGTGCACGAGCTCGGCTACGAGCACTGTGCGAAGTCGTACACCTTCAAGAGCTCCAAGGAGCTCACGACGCAGCAGCTGCACGAGCTGCTGGGGCTGAGCGGCAGCGCCGGCGGCGGCAAGGGCGGCGGTTCGCGCGGCGCGCCCAAGCTCGAGCCGGGCCGCACGGCGGCGGGGCGCTTCCTGCTGCCGATCGCGGAGGCCGAGTTCGCCATCTCGAGCGTGCTCGGCGAGCTCAAGAAGGACCCGTGGCCGGTGCAGAGCGACCAGCGCGCGGCGCGATGCACGGGCGTGGCCATGTCGATCGCGGTCGCGCTGCTCGAGGGCTCCTTCCCCAACACGGGCGCGCGCGTGCAGCTGTTCTGCGGCGGCCCGTGCACGGTGGGCCCGGGCCAGATGGTCGGCAAGTCGCTCGCCGACCCGATCCGCTCGCACCACGACATCGAGAAGGAGACGTCGTCGATAAAGTTCACCAAGAAGGCGCAGAAGCACTTCCAGGCCGTCGCCAAGCGCGCCGTGACGGCGGGGCACGTCGTCGACATGTTCGCGTGCGCGCTCGACCAGGTGGGCATCATGGAGATGCGGCCGCTCACCGAGCGCACCGGCGGCTACATCGTCATGTCCGAGTCGTTCACGGGCAACATCTTCAAGCAGTCGTTCAAGGCCGTCTTCGCGCGCGACTCGACGGGCCAGTACCTGCGCATGGCCTTCGGCGGCGCGCTCGAGGTGCTCACGTCGAGCGAGTTCAAGGTGTGCGGCGCGATCGGCAACTGCAACTCGCTCGGCAAGAAGAGCGCCAACGTCGCCGAGACCGAGATCGGGCAGGGCAACACCAACGCGTGGTCGATGGGCGGCATCGACGAGGACACGACGGTCGCCCTCTACTTTGAGGTGACCAACCAGGCCAACACGCCGGTGCAGCAGGGGCAGCAGCGCCACCTGCAGCTGCTCACGTCGTACCAGCACTCGTCGGGCCAGTACCGGCTGCGCGTCACGACGCTCGCGCACACGTGGGCCGACTCGTCGCAGCTCGCTGACATCGCGCGCGGCTTCGACCAGGAGGCGGCCGCCGTGCTGATGGCGCGGATCGCCGCGCACAAGACGCAGACCGAGGAGGCCTTCGACATCCTGCGCTGGATCGACCGGATGCTCATCCGCCTCGTCGCCAAGTTCGCCGACTACCGGAAGGACGACGCCGCCTCGTTCCGCCTCTCGAGCTCCTTCTCGATCTACCCGCAGTTCATGTTCCACCTGCGCCGCTCGCAGTTCCTGCAGGTCTTCGGCAACTCGCCCGACGAGACGGCGTACAACCGGATGATCCTGATGCGCGAGAACACGACCAACTCGCTCATCATGATCCAGCCGACGCTCCTCGCCTACTCCTTCTCGGGGCCGCCGCAGCCGGTGCTGCTCGACGTGACGTCGATCGCGCCCGACCGCATCCTCCTCCTCGACACCTTCTTCCAGGTCATCGTCTTCCACGGCGAGACCATCTCGGCGTGGCGCAAGCAGGGCTACCACGAGGACCAGGAGCACATCAACTTCCGCGAGCTGCTCAACGCGCCCAAGGAGGACGCGGCGATGCTGCTGCAGGAGCGCTTCCCCGTGCCGATGTACGTCGAGTGCGACCAGTACGGCTCGCAGGCGCGCTTCCTGCTCGCCAAGCTCAACCCGAGCGTGACGCACAACTCCAAGGAGGGCGGCCAGGCCAACGACTTCCTCTTCACCGACGACGTCTCGCTGCAGGTCTTCATGGACCACCTCAAGCGCTTGGCCGTGCAGTCGTAGGCTGGCACGCTCGAACTTTGTCTGGGACACGGGGAAGGGGGCCCCGGGGTAATCGATCCGTTTCGCTGCTTTGCCTTTAGCTGGGAGACTGATGTTTAGGCGGGGTGTGTACTTCGATGAACTTGCAAAAGGACACTCTAAACTGACAATTATTGAACACGTAATTTGCTAAAAGTGAGAATGAAGATACCGGAATAGTCGTATCCACCAGCTCATACGTCCATTTCGTCGTCGTCGACGTCGTCGTCGTCAAACTCGACCTGCTGCTTCTTGACGGGCCGCCGGTTGAAGACGCTGCGCTTCTTCTTGCACAGCGGCGCCGCGCCGGGCGTTCCAGGGCCCTTGGCCTTGGCGGCCTTCTTGCGCGCCTCGTTGGCGGCGAGCCACTTGCGCTGCGAGCGGCCGGTGCAGATCTCGCACGAGCAGATCGGCGTCCACGCCTGCAGCTCCTCCTTGGTGGTGGGCACCGTGCGGTCGTCGATGCACACGGTCGGCACGCGCAGCGCCGCGCGGTCGCGCCAGCCGGAGTCGAGCATCGGCAGCACGTGCTCGCCCGAGAGCCGCCGCCCCGACGTCGCCGCCACGCCCGCGTCGTCGTCGTCGTCGACCACCCTGCACTGGAGCTCTTCGCCCCCCTGCGCCTCCTCATAGCCGTCGTACTCGTCCTCGTCGTCGTCGTCGTCGTCGCCCCCACCGTCTTGCTGCTCCTCGTTGTCGGCCAGCTTCGACAGCCCAAAGTCGGCGTGCTGCATGCCAGAGTAGATGGACATGACGCCATCGACCATCGCCGGCGCCGCGCCCTCGCCCGCCGACGCCCTCTGCATGTCGACTCGCGGTACGGCGCGGATGCGGCCCGAGTCGTCGTGCTGCAGCACCAGCTGCATCGGCGGCCGCCACTGGTGGGCGTTGATCCGGCTCTCGCCGCCGGCCGTCGTCACCACGGTCGCCGCCTCGACCAGACCGACGTCGTCGCCGTCGAGGCTCTCGCCCTCCTCCTCGTCGGCGAAGCGGCCGTCGAGCATCACCGACGGCGACGCGGCGCGCAGCCGCCCGTCGATGGACATCGGCGGCTTGCCCTTGCGCCCAAACGACGGCGAGTGCTGCGTGAGTCGCCGCTTCATCTCCTTGACCGACACCTCGCCCGAGCGCTGCTCGTCGAGCCGATCCGACGCCGACGCGTCGCTCGTGCGCCGCTCCTTGCTCGGCGTGCCCTCGACGATGCTCGGCCCCGGCGCGCGTGCCGAGACGACGCTCGGCCCCGGCGACGCCTCCGCTGCCAGATCGGCGCCGCTGCTGCGCGTGCGCAGCCGCTCGAGCTCCTCACTCCGCTTGCTGCCCGGCGTGCCCACAGCAGCAGCCGCTGCGCCCGAGGCAGCGGGCGGGCCGGGCGCGGAGGCGACGGCGATGGCCTCGGCACGCTGCTTGGCGGCGCGCTGCTGCAGCAAGCGGAGTGCCGAGACCTCCGCCTGCGACCAGGCGAGTGCCGCGTCAGCCGCCGCCTGCACCTCCGCCCGCGCCTCTGCCTGCGCCTCTGCCTGCGCCTCTGCCTGCGCCTCTGCCTGCGCCTCCGCCTGCGCCTCCGCCTGCGCCTCCGCCTGCGCCTCCGCCTGCGCCTCCGCCTGCGCCTCCGCCTCCGCCTCCGCCTCCGCCTCCGCCTCCGCCTCGGCGCGCGCGCGCTCCGCCGCCTCGCGCCGCGGCGCCGCCTCGCGCTCGCGCCCCTGCAGCGCGCGCGCCTCCGCCTCCGCCTTGGCCTCCGCCTCGAGCGCCTCGCGCGCCTCGCGCTCGCGGATCCGCCGCTCGCGCGCCTCCCACTCGGCGTCCTCGGCGTCGCGCCGCGCGCGGTCCCTCGCCTCGTTGCGCGCGCGCCCCGCCTCGCGCGCCGCGCGGTTGGCGTGGAAGCTGGCCTCGCGCGCCTCGGCCTCCTTGCGGTAGCGCTCCTCCGCCTCGGCGCCCTCCGTCTCGAGCCCCTCCGCCTCGTCGTGCGCCGCCGCCTCCTTGCGCTGCCACTCGCGCTCCTCCGCCTCCCACCGCGCCAGCTCGGCCATCGCCTCCTCCTTGCGCGCCTGCGCCGCCTCCTCCTTCAGCTTGGCCGCCGCCTCCTCCTTGGCGCGCTCCGCCTCCGCCGCCGCGTTCCGCGCGCGAATCTCGGCGAGCTTCGCCTCCTTCTCCTCGAGCAGCTCCATGATCGCGGCGTCCTTGATCGCCTGCCGCTGCGCGCGCTCCCCCTCGCGCCACCGCTCGCGCTCCTCCGCCTCCGCCGCCGTCCGCCTCGCCGCGGTGCCGCTGCGCGCCCGCGTGAGTCGGTCCTGGCGCAGCTCGGCAGGCACCGCCGCAAACTCGGCCGGCATCTCGTCGCCATCCATGTCGCTCCCCTCGTCGTCGTCGTCGTCGCCGCCGCCCCCCTCACCGTTGTCGTCGTCGTCATGGGATTCGTCGTCGCTTGGCAGGTGGACGATGCGGATGTCGCTGTTGATGTCGACTGGCACGCTGTCGTCGTCGCTCGCGTCCGGATCGAGCCCACCGCTGCTCTCGTCGTCCACCGCCAGACCATCGCTCTCATCGTCATCCTCTATTGGGGCAGCTGCGGAGGGCGCGGACGGGGCGGCGACGGCGGTGGAAGAGGTGGCGGCGATGGCAGGTGGCGCCGTGGCGGCGGCTATCCTGGCGGAGGGTTTTGGCCCAGGCGCGTCGACGGCCAGACCGTCGCTGTCGTCGTCGACCGCATTGGTCGGTGCGTCGACCGCGAGCCCGTCGCTGCTGCGCTCGCTGCCGCCCGCTCCTGCGGCAGCGTGCCCGTTGCGCGGTGTCTCCTGGCTTGCCACGGCCACGTCGGCAGCGGAGGCAGCGGCGGCAGCGACAGTGGCGGCGGCGGCATCGGCGTCGGCCTTTGCCTTGGCGTCCTGCTTCTTGAGGCGCCCCTCCGCCTCCATCTTCGCGCGCAGCTCCGCTTTGGCCTTGGCCTCGGCCTTGGCCTCGGCCTTGGCCTCGGCCTTGGCCTCGGCCTTGATGCGCGCCTTGCGCTGCCGCTCGGAGAACTGATCGTGTGCGGCGCGCGCCTCCGCCTCCACCTTGGCGCGCAGCTTCTCCTTGGCCTTGGCCTTCGCCTCCGCCACCTCCTCGCGCTGCTTGCGCGCCTTCTCCTCCGCCACGCGCTCCGCCTCCTCCGCCTCGCGCGCCGCCTGACGCGCCGCCGCCTCCTCCGCCTCGCGGCGCGCCACGTCGCGCAGCCTCGCCTGCTCCTCCCTCAGACGCGCCTGCATCGCCGCCACCAGTCGCGCCGTCTCCTTCCGCGCCTCCTCCACCTGCTCCCGCCGTCGGTCCTCCGCCTCGCGCCTCTGCCTCTCCTCCTCCTGCTTGCGTGCCGCCTCGGCACGCGCCGTCTCGTCTCGCTCGTTGCGGAGCTCCTCAAGGCTCCTTCGCCGCTCCTTGCCAGCCGCCACCGGCTCCTGCCCAGTCGGCATGTTCTCCACCTCCTTTGGCGTGCCGGCCAAAACCAGCTGCGCCCGATACGCCTCAGCACGTTGTGCTCGCTCGACTGCTTTCCGTCTTGACCGCTCCTCCTTGGTCAGCTCCTCCAAGGGAGCCGTCGAAGCCGCCGCCACCTCTCCTCGCTTGCCGTTGGCCTCCTCACCAGCTGCCTCCTCGTCTCCCTCGTCAATAAGCATCGCGTCCAGGCTCTGCTTCCTCTGCAGCGACCCCGGCGTGAACGTCGGCGTGTACTGTGCCGACGGCTGCCCCGCTGGCGGTGTCACGATGGGCGTGGCGGCGGCGGGCCTGGGCGTCCTTGCGACGGGCGGCGTCGCGGGCTTCGGCGTGGCGGCGAGCTTGGCGGTGGCAACCTGGACTGCGGCCTGCTTGGCCTTCTGGTGCGCGGCCGCGCCCTCCTCCTTGGCGTGCTGCGCCTGCTGCTGCGCGTGTCGCAGCTCGACCTGCTTCTGGTAGCGCAGCTCCGCCGCGGCGTCCTCCATCGCCAGCTGCTTGGCATCGGCCTTGGCCTCGGCCTCCTTCTTGCGCCACGTCTTCTCCTCGGCCTCCCATCGCGCCGCCTCGAGCGCCGCAGCCTTCAGACGCGCCTTCGCCTCCGCCGCAAATGCCACCGCCGCCTCGTCGACTGCGGGAGACGCCGCGGGCGACTCAAAGGGCGCAGGTCGCGGTGGCACACGCGCCGGCGTAGCGGTGACAGGCGTCGCCGCCGCCTTGGCGGGCGGCATCGGCGTGGCTGCGGGGTCAAAGTCCTCGTACGCGCCATTGGGCACCGCTCCAGGTGCCTGGTAATGCAGCGTGAGCGATGCATTTGCAGCGCTGGTGGGAGTGCGGCCGCCGCTTCCCGGCTGGGTGTGTGGCGACGGCTGAGGAGCCCTCGGCAGACCAAACTCCGATGGCAGGTCGTCCGCGTCGGGATCGAGGTCGCTCCCTTCATCGTCGTCGTCGTCGTCAAAGCCATCGACGGGCGGCGCAGCTGTGTCGCGGTACACCGTTGCCGACGGTCGCCTCTTGAGAGTTCGCTTGGCCTCGGCCGCCTCGATGGCACGTCGCTTCGCCGCCTCCTTCTGCTCCTCCATCAAACGCGCCCGCTCCTCCTCCTTTTTTGCCGCTGCCACCTCCGCCACCTCCGCCGCCTGCCTTTCTCGGGCCTCGCGGGCCCCGCGCTCCCTCTGCTCGATGGCCGTTGGGCCCAGCGGGTCCTCTCCGCTGCCGTCGAGCGGCACCAGCGGCGCGGCGGCGCCGCCCTCGTTGGCAATGATCTGCGAGCGGTGCCTGCCGCTGTCGGCCATCAGCTGCCCCACGATCGACTTGCGGCTGTCGAGCCGCGCCGACTCGCCGAGGTTGGCGACGAAGCCCATCGCGACGCTCTTGCGGCGCGGCGCCTTGCCGGCGCGCGCGCGCTCCTGCGCCTCGCGCTGGTGGTAGTCCATCGAGTACACGACGAGCTCCTCGGCGCGCGCCTCCTCGACGGCGAGCTGGCACATCTCGTCGCCGCCGTCGAGCAGGTCCTGCATCGCGTCCGCCGCCTTGCGCACCGTCGACGACTCGGTGGGCGCGCCGACCATCGCGTCGATCATCGCCTCGACGCCGTCGGCCTGCACGACGGCGCGCTTGCACGCCACGTCGCCGAGCGCCAGGTTGCGCAGCGCGCCGCAGCCGTGCTCCTGCACCGTCGGCTGCTCCGGGTGCGCGCGCATCGCCGCCACCACCGCCTCGGTCGCGTGCGCCGCGATGATCGCGTGCTTGCACCGCGCGTCGCCGACGGCGACGTGGCAGATGACGCCGCAGCCGTTCTGATGGACCGTCGAGTGCGCCGCGTGGATGCGCATCGCGGTGACGACCGCCTCGACCCCCCTGGCGTCGACCACCGCCGCCTTGCACTCGTTGCCGCCGAGCGCCACGTTCCACAGCGCGCCGCAGCCGTTCTGCTGCACCTGCGCCTGCCGCGGGTGCGCGCGCATCGCGGCGACGACGCGGTCGACGCCGCGCGCGTCGATGATCGCCTGCTTGCACGCGGCGTCGCCGAGCGCGATGTCGCAGATGGCGCCGCAGCCGTTCTCCTGCACCTTCGTGTGCTTCGGGTGCTTGCCCATCGCCTCCGCCACCGCCTCGACGCCGCGCGCGTCGACGATCGCCTGCTTGCACCCCGCGTCGCCCAGCGCGATGTTCCACAGCATCCCGCAGCAGTTCTGCGTCACCATCGCCTGCTCCGGGTGCGCGCGCATCGCGGCCACGACGGCCTCGGCGCCCTCGCACTGGATCACCGCGCGCTTGCACACCGCGTCGCCCGCCGCCACGTTGCGCAGCGCGCCGCAGCCGTTCTGCTGCACGGCGGGCTGGTCCTGGTGGCGCAGCATCGCCGTCACGACGACCGTGACGCCCTGCCCCTCGACGACGGCGCGCTTGCAGCTCGCGTCGCCCTTGGCCACGTTGCACAGCGCGCCGCAGCCGTTCTGCTGCACCTTGACCTGCGCCGCGTGGGTGCGCATCGCCAGCACCACCGCGCCGACGCCGTTGGCCGAGACGACGGCGCGCTTGCAGCCGGCGTCGCCGACCGCGATGTTCTGGAGCGCGCCGCAGCCATTCTCCTGCACGGTCGTCTGCGCGCGGTGCGTCGCCATCGCGGCGACTAGGATCTCGATGCCCTCGGCCGTCACGACCGCCTGCTTGCAGTTGGCGTCGCCCAGCGCGATGTCGCACAGCGCGCCCGAGCCGTGCTCCTGCACCGCAGTGCGGCTCGGGTGGGCTCTCATCGCCGCGACGATCGCCTGCACGCCGAGCGCCTGCACGACGGCGTGCTTGCAGAGCGAGTCGCCGAAGGCGATGTCGCACAGCGCGCCGCAGCCGTTCTCCTGCACCTTGCCGCTGCTCTGGTGAGCCAGCATGGCGGCCACCACTGCCTCGACGCCCTGAGCGTCCACCACGGCCTTTTTGCACGCCGAGTCGCCGAACGCGATGTCCTGCAGCGCCCCGCAGCCATTCTCCTGCACCTTGGCCTGCTTCGGGTGCGTCCTCATCGCCGTGACGATCGCCTCCACGCCGCCGGAGCTAACGACCGCATGCTTGCAGACGAGGTCGCCGTGCGCGATGATCCGCAGCGCGCCGCACCCGTTATGCTGCACCGCGGCCATCCGTGGGTTCGACCGCATCGCCGCGATGGCGGCCTCGGCGCGGCGCACCTCCGCCACGCCCGGCGCAGCGCTGGACGCGGAGCTCGCCATATCCGTCAGCAGAAAGCAG
>Ga0209713_10001754_pt1 | contig 13174 bp, 3 predicted proteins | sample ArcOceMetagenome_3_FD_187444 | JGI IMG/M metagenome (GOLD analysis project Ga0209713, IMG submission 187444) | Marine eukaryotic phytoplankton communities from Arctic Ocean - Arctic Ocean- Svalbard ARC20M Metagenome (SPAdes) (version 2) | ecosystem: Environmental > Aquatic > Marine > Oceanic...
GCATGATCGTGGCTACCGTCGCCGCAACACACGCGCTCCCTAACGAATCGAAGCTCCGCTATAAGCTATCGCAGCATGTTCACGCACTTCACCACGTTCAAGCCTGTCGACGCCGACAGCCACAAGGAGCACAAGGGGGTCTACTCGACACTCGTAAACAAGGAGACCGCCCGCCAACTCAGGGTGTGCACTGGAGAGTTCATCAGCTGGGTTGGTGGGGTGGAGAACCCGACCCTGCCGTCCGAAGACCTCGCCGAAATGGCGTGGACGTGCAGCATCGTCGGCAATTGCCTCGACGACAAGGTCTGGTCCAGGACTTTCTCGGATCCCGCTGGGCTCGAGCGTGTGGTGTCCGTCAGCTTCAAGAAGGTGGACAAGCGCGTGTACACGAGCAAGGCCGAGTTTCTCAACGCGCTATCCAGCGCGTCCGACAAGCTCGACGAGAAGGAGCGCGTCGCGGCGACGATGACCGCCGTCGACGTCAAGGACTGCTATCCCGCTCGCAACTTCGCCGGCTCCGGCCTGCGGGCGGAGCCAGAGTCGTGGGAGGGGCAGACCTACAAGGAGCTGCGCAACCAGGGCAAGGGCACGACGATCGCCTTCCTGGAGTCGTTCACGACGGGCGGCGAGCGCGTGTACATGGAATCGAGGCGCACGCTGCGCCGCGCGCTCCTCGTGGCACAGAAGTTGGGCTACTCCGACCCGAACGACACCGGCGACGCGAAGCGACACCAGGTGTCGCGCTGCCTGGAGGAGCAGCTCGTGCTGGGCCCGGCCTACTACGAGTACCATCCGCCGGGCAAGGAGCGCATCGCCTACTTCGAGATGTACGTCAACCTCGTCTCGGGCGGCGGCGTCGGCGACGGCTCGTCTGCGCTTTCGAAGCGCTCGACGCGCGGCCTGGTGGTCGTGCACGCGCCCGTGATCCACCGGGTCCTCCACGACTTGCCGGGCACCCAGTCGTTCAACGACGCGCTGATCGACATTGCGCACGCCGTCTTCAACGACACGTCGATGTGCGACCCGAAACGGCTTTTCACCGTCTTCGGCATGCGCGCGCTGCAGCGCGCCGTCACGCTCTACAACGACTGGGCCACCTCGGGCGACACTCAGGCGCTCGTCGCGCCGGAGCGCTTCGAGGCGTTCATGGCGCTGGTGGAGAAGTCGCGCGGCCCGCTCGGTGGCATGGGCACGCTCGGCTACGTCGCGTCGTCGGGCGGCGGCGGCGGCGGCGGCGGCGGCGGCGGCGGCGGCGGCGCAAACCCGTTGCAGTCGCGCGAGGGCCTCCGCGTCGCGCTCGGCCGCGCGCGGCTGCAGCACGACACGCCCGCGATCATCGACGACGCGATCAGCGAGCTCGAGCGGCCCGGGCACGATCCCCTCGACGTGCTGCAGCTGCTCTTCACCGGCAAGACGTCCGCTGCGCCGGGGCGCGCGGCCTCGTCGTTGACGGTGATGATCGCGTGGAACACAGTCCAGGGCACGCTGCTCGACGCGCGGCTCGCCCCGGTCGCGATGTACTCGCATCACAACGGCGGGCGCTATCTCGGGCGCGCCATCGGCACGCGCCTCGTCAAGGCCGGCCTCTGCCTCGCCGACGACGTCGCCACGCTCGAGTTCGATCGCGCCTTCGAGATCCTCCGCGGCAAGAGCTGGGGCTCGTCGTTCGACGCGTACAACCTGCTCATCCTGCCGCTGGTGCAGCAGGTGCAGTGCGCGGGCACGCTGGGCGAGACCAAGGTCGAGCCGTACGCGGCCGAGTACGTGTACAAGGACATCCTTCTCAACCTCAGGCTGCCCAAGCTCGTGAGCTGGGCCTTCGAGGCCGTCGCGATCCCCCATCAGGGGCCCGACTCGTTCCGCGCCGTCCTCGACAACGCCAACGCGTTCGCGCTGTTCAATGGCGGCGTCACCGGCGCGTCGACCAAGCTGATCATGACCGCCATCGCCACGCTGCTCAGGGGCATCCTGTCCGAGGGCTACCAGCACCACGCGCCGCACCGCGACGTGGCCAACCTCGACGCCAAGCTGAACGACCACTTCCTGCGCGGCGCGGACACCGAGGGCGCGCGCGGCGTCTTCAAGAAGTTCATCGCGTCGATGCTGCGCGCGGCCCACGAGCGGCGCGAGCGCACGTTCTCAGAGACGATGCCGACGCAGATTGCGGCGCCCGGCCTCTCCGCCTTCTCGCTGACCACCAAGCGCGCGGCCAACCCCGACACCAGGCCGACCAAGCAGCCGCGGTTGGACGAGAGCGGCGGCGGCGGCGGCGGCGACGACGACGACGACACGGCGGCGGCCGAGGCGCGCAAGCTCGCTGCCGAGAAGGAGGCCAACCGCAAGCGCGACTTCGCCGACGCCAAGTCCTACTTCCGCAAGAACGCCGAGGAGTGGTGCATCGTCCCCAAGGAGGGCAAGATGGTCGTGTACGACGCCAAGGCGGCCGCCGAGGAGTACGGCCCGGACGTGTGCCTGCCGTTCCTCTTCGCGCGCGGCCTGCCCAACGCGCCCTCCTGCTGCCCCAAGCCGGGCGACCCCAACCACGCCGAGGGCGGCAAGTGCCACACGATTCCGGAGGGCAAGCGCGGCGTCGGCGCCTTCAACCTCAGCAAGAAGGGCGCCGGCAAGGGCGCCGGCAAGGGCAACGGCGCCGGCAAGGGCAAGGGCGCCGGCAAGCCCAAGCCCAAGCCCAAGAAGTAGGCGCCGCTGGCGACGGCGCCGCTGCGGCGGGCGGCGCTGATGCTGCGGCGCCTGCGGCAGCGGTGGCGGCGGCGGCGGCTGCCGCACGTGTCGGCGCCGCTGCCCGAGCGGCGGGTCGCGTGCGCGGCGCCGCCGTCGCCGCTCGACACGCTCGCGCGCGCCGTGACCGTCGTGCTCACGCTGCTGCGCGGCGGCTTCGGCGCGTGCGTCGTGGCGTGGTCGACCTGCTGGGCGATCCGCTGCCACGCGGTGCGGCAGATGTGCATCTTCGAGCACCTCGCGCTGCCGCACGCCGCGCACCGCGCCGCGCCGGCGGCCATCGTCTACTACGTCGACGACGGCGCAGCGCCGAGCCATACGCCCATGCTGTCCTCCGCCGACGTGGCCGAGGCGGCGGCGGCGGCGTCGGGCGAGGAGCTGAGGGCCTGGGCGGCGGCGGCGCGCAGCGAGGCCGAGGCGCTCCTCGACCAGCTCTGCCTGCACCGCAGGCAAGCCGCCGACTACCTCAGTCGCCACCCGATGCAGTTCCTTCGCAGCGCGGTCGACGGCTTCCGCGGCCTCGTCGGCGCGATGGGGCTTCGCATCTCGCCCACCGCCTCCCACTGGGCGCTTGGCATGGTACTCGACCATGCTCAGGCCGCCCGACCGGAGCTGATCGGCTACGCGGGGCTGCTCATGCCGAGCGACCTCGAGGCGACGCTGCTGTCGCGCCTCCAGCGCAGGCGCGCCGAGCAGGCGGCGGCGCAGGAGGCCGCGCAGCAGCCGCCGCAGCGGCGGCAGCGGCAGCGACGGCGGCTGCGACAGCGACAGCCGCAGCAGCAGCCGCCACGACCGCAGCAGCAGCAGCGACGTCAGCCATACGACGTCGCCGAGGCTGCGCGTCGCCGCCGCCACGCCAGACGGCTCCAACGCTCGGGCCGCCAGCAGCAGCAGCAGCAGCAGCGGCCCCACCGCGCGCGGCACGACGAGGCTCCGACGGCGCTGCCGGCCGACGCGCAGCCGCTGCTGCCGCGCGAGGCGAGCGGGCTGGGGCGCAGCCCCACGTGCAGCGCCTACGACGGTCCGCCAGTCGCGGCGACGGGCGACACGACCCCACCAGCCACGCTGGTCGCCGAGCTCGTCGCCACCATCGCCGAGCAGCCGCTCCCCACCGACGCGCACGACGCGAGCGCGGCGCAGTACACCGCGACGCGCACGCGCGTCAGGCAGCTCGCCGCCGCGCTCGGCGCGGGCACCCACGCGCACAAGGAGGAGACGGTGCGCGCCCTGCACGCAGTGCTGCTACGCCTCGCCCATGCCAGCTCGCTGCCAAGCAACAAGGCGGCGCACGAGCTGCTGGGCGTCGCGCCGCGCGTCTTCACGCGATGGAACGGCAAGGTGCTCGGCGCCCTGCCCGACGACGCGCTCGCCAACGCCGGCCGCGCGCGCCCAAAGCGTGGCAACAACCAGCACGGCGCCGCCGCGCCGCCGGGCCAGCGCGCGCGCCACGACGACGGCGGCGCCTCCAGCAGCGCCTCAGCCGGCGCGGCGACCGCCGCCACGTCGGCTCTGCTCACGCCCGACGACCTGCTCGCCCAGCAGCAGCAGGTGGCGGCCGCCTACCGCGGCGGCTCCGAGGGCGAGGCTTTGGCGGCGTGCTTGCAGATGGCCAACGCCTTCCAGGGGCCCGGCCAGCCCGCCACCAGCCCGCCGCCGCCCTCGATGCCGCCGTCGCCGCCCGCGAGCTCGAGCGCGCGCAGCTGCGGCTCGAGCGCGCGCAGCTGCGGCTCGAGCGAGCGCGGCGGCGGCTCGAGCGAGCGCGGCGGCGGCTCGGCGGCGACGATGGGCTGGAGCTTCAGCCAGCTCGTGAGCGCCGCGTGGGGCGGCGTGCCCGAGCGCCGCAGCGCCGCAACGGCCGACGAGTCGCTCATGCTGTCGCTGGTCGACGTGGCGTACTCGCCCGTCGGCGAGGGCGGCGACGCGGACGACACGCACGTGCTGTCGCTCGACGACCTCGCTGCGCTCACGGCCGACGACGACGCCGCCGCTCCGAGCGACGACACGGCTGCGCTCCACGTCAGCGCAACGTTCCTCGGCCCGCCCGTCTAGCCGACGCGCGCGTCGGCAACGGCAGAGCCGCCGGCGGGCAGCTCGGGCAGCACGGCGATCGGCATGCACAACCCCTGCATGGCTCCGTCGCCTTTCGCCCAGCCGGGCGACGGTGCCGCCGACGGCACGCACGTCGACGACACGCACGGCGGCGCCGACGCCTTGCTCGCCGGCTTCCACGCCATGCCCGTCGAGGCGCAGTTTGGCTTCCTCCAGCGGCTTGCCAGCCAGCGCCTCTCCTCGAGCCCCGCCAACCCCGCGCAGCTCCGCTTCGTGCGGGACATCATCATCATCGAGGGCGGCACGGGCGCGAGCACCGGCGGCACAGGCCACGACGACGGGCCGGTGGCCCCGCCCGCCGTCGCCGCGGCGTGTGGCGGCGACCGAGCCGACGGCGGCGCCACGTCGCAGCTGCAGCTGCAGCTGCACCAGGACGCGCTGGACACGCTCACACGGCAACGGCAAGACGCCGTGCTGCGACGGCGGCTGATCGTCTCCGCGCGCGGCACCACGGCGAGCGGCGCCGAGTGCCGCCGGTGCGGCGCGCGGCGCGCCGCCTTCCTCGCCTGCTGCTGTGGCGGCGGGCGGTGCGACGTATGCGGCACCGACGACTGCGCGTGCCCGTGGGGCGACGACGGCCCCGAGCCGCCGCCCACGCGGCGCGCCGACGCGCCCGAGAACATGCGCGCCTTCGGCTTCCTCGAGAAGCCGCCCAGCGACCCGTACGCGCCGTCCATTCTGATTGTCGGCGAGTACTCGATGGCGTTTGCGCGCGAGTGTCGGCGCCGGTGGCCGCACCTGATCGCGGTCACGTGCGACTACCGCCGCGGGGACCCGCCCGAGGGCGGCCTCCACTACTGCGGCGACGCACGCGAGCTGCTCTGGCGCAGGCGGTGGCGGCTGGTCATCGGCCACCCGCCGTGCGCCAGCGCCGCGCGCAGCAACACCACCAAGCTGGACGAGCGGCTGCGGAGCGGCGACCCGTGGCGGGGCATGACCTTCACGCTGCTGCTCTACTGCGCGCCCGCCGACGTGGTCGTGGTGGAGCAGCCGCCGACGCACTTTGCCAAGGTGTACCGCTCGCCCGACCAGGTGCTCGACTACGCTGACTTTGGCGTGGGCCACGGCAAGAAGTGGTGCCTGTGGACGCGAGGCAGCGTCGCGCCAGCCGCGCCCACCGGCCGCGCCGCCGTCGCCACGGCGCCAGCCCACCGCATCCCGTGCTGCAACCGCGACGAGCGCGAGCGGCTGCGCAGCGTGACGCCGCCGGAGATGGCACGCGCCGTCGCCAACGCCATCGACCTCGACGGCGACGCGGGCGACGACGCTCAGCCCATCTACAGCGTCGAGGTCGAGCGTCTGGCGCGCGGCTACCAGCGCATCTTCGCCGGCGCGCTGCTACCCGCCGACTACGCCGACGCGCAGGCGCTGTCGCAACTCGCGCCCACGCTGGAAAGGCCGCCGCCGCCGCCGGACGACGCGCAGGCGACCGACGGCGAGCCCGACGCAGCCGCCCTCGCGGCCGCCGACGCGGTTGGCAGCTCTGCCGACGCGCCGCAGCCGCCCGCCGCGCCGGATCCCGCCTCCGACGCGCCGCCTCTGTCGCCACCGGGCGCCGACGACGCCAGAGACGACGGCGACGCCGACGGCGCCGCCTGCGGCGACGGCGTGCCGGAGCAGCCAGCGCACGTGGCGCCCACCGGCGCGCCGGCCCCGCGGACGGGCAGCGTCAGCGTCGCCAACCTCGGCGCGCCGCTGCTGCGTGGGCGAGCGGGCGACGCGGCGCAGGACGGCACGATGGTCAACATCCAGCGCGGCACGCCGCTCGGGAACCCATTCCCGATGCAGCGCGGCGACACGCGCGCCGACGTCCTGCGCGCGTTTCGTGCGTACCTACACGACGGAGCGTCCGTGGACGTCGGCGAGCTCGCGCGGCGGCAGGAGCTCAACTGCAAGCCGAAGCCGCAGCCGGGCGGCCACGCCGCGCTCGTCGCCGAGGTCACGCGGCTCGCCAAGCTCGTGCGCGACGGCGCCGATCTGACGCTGCTCTGCGGCTGCGCGCCGCGCGCCTGCCACGGCGACACGCTCGCCGCCACCATCTCCAGGCAGGCCGCAAAGATGCGCGAGGAGGCGGCGCCCGCGCAGCTCCAGCGGAAGCACGCCCGCTTCCTCAGCGGCGCCGGCGCCGTCGCTGACGTCGGCTGCTGCGACGGCGCCAGCCGCGCCGAGGGCGCCGACGACTCCGGCGGCGACCCCCCCGCCGACGGCGGGCGTGCCGCTCGCCGAGACCGGCGCAAGCGCGGCCGCGGCGACGGTGGCGACGGCGCGGGCCTCGACGGCGGCGGCGGCGAGGCCGATGGCGGCGGCGTCAGCCAGGGCAGCCCCGCCGCCGACGCCGACTGGGGCAGGATGCCGCCGACGCCACGGCTCGACCTCACCCAGCCGCCGCCAGACGGCACCACCGCCGTCGCCATCGTCCCCGTCCAGATCCAGACGCGACGGCAGGACGACGGCTCCCACGCCACGCGCCTGCTGGCTCTCGTTCCTCTCGCGCGCCCGCGCGCGCGCAAACGGGTGCACGTCTTCGGGTCGCGGCTCGACAACGCCGCCCGACGCGGCCGGCGCGAGGGCATGGTCGAGAGCGCGGCGGCCGCCTCACCGCAGCTCGGCATCGAGCCCGAGGCCTACTTTCTGGCGGGCGAGGTGAGGACCCACGACGGCGACGCCGCCTACGGCGCCGCCGCGAGCAGCGACACCGTCGTCGTGACCGCGCCGACGCGCCAGACGCTCGACGAGCGCGACATCGCTGAGAGCGCCGACGCGCTGCGCGCCGCGGCCGAGGCTGGCCGCACCAGCATCTGGGCCACCGTGGACGCGGTGGCGGCGGCCGCCGGCGCCACCGGCTCCAAGGAGTGCGCCGGCGCCCTCGCCGCCTACCGCGTCGTCGCCGCGGCCGTCGCCAGGATCGACTCGTACCTGCGGCCGACGCCGGAGGGCCCCGAGTTCATGCGGATCGGCGTGCTCGACGAGCGCACGGCCAACCGCATCACTGCGGAGCGCGACGCCGCTGCCGTCACGCTGCAGCAGCGCATCGAGCGCGCCGCGGCGGCGGCGCGCGAGTTCCAGCGGCTGCTGCTAGCGGAGCCGCACGACGCGAGCGACCCCACCTTCGACGGATGGTGCCGCGAGCTGGCGCCCAGCGTGGCCGTCGAGCCGACGGCGCACCTGCCTCCCGAGCTGGCAGGCTACGTGCTGCCCGCGGCGCCCGACGACCTGCTCTCGCGCCCCTTCCAGCACGTGGCGCTGGTGGCCGAGACGAAGCCGCTGCCCGCGCCAGAGCCGCAGACGCCGCCCGCGGATGGCTGGTGGCCTCACGACGTCCACGACATCGTCGAGCCCGAGGCGCTCACGGCCATCGATCAGTGGCTGCTCGACTGCCTGCGCTGGCACCAGGCCGGCGGCCCCTCCAGCCGCCGGCCAGAGCAGCTCGCGTTCGGGACGGCTTCGATCAAGCCACGCGCGCGCGGCAGGATCTGGGACCTACGCGACGGCCCGGGCAAGGTCAAGCTCTTCGACCCGACGACCGAGCCGAAGCGGACGTGCATCGACCTGGGCTTCGCCGAGCGGCTCTTCGCCGAGTGCAAGGACCGCGAGCTCATCTCGATGCTTATGCACGGTATCCAGATGAAGACCGACGGCCTCGAGCACCAGGTGGTGCTGATGCCCAACCTGTTAAGCATGTACTCTGCCAACGGCGGCGTCGACGCTGCCGCGGAGCAGATGGACGACATGGTCAACAGCGGGTTCCTCGGCGTCTTCTCGTCGCTGCCGTGCGTGCCCTTCCGATGCGTCCCTCGCGGCGAGGTGCCGAAAAAGGGCACGACGGAGCTGCGAGGCGTCGTCGATCAGGGCCAGCCGCGCAAGCGCCTCAGGACGCAGGACGCGGGCGACGAGCCCGTCCGTGCGCTCAACGACGTCTCGCGCGACGCCGACTGGCCCGCGCAGGGCATGGACTCGCTCGAGAGCGCCGCGCTCAACGGCGCGATCGTGCAGGAGCTGGGCGACCGCAACGGCGAGACGTGCATCGAGATCGCCTTGGACTACTCCAAGTACTTTTGGAGGTTCTTTATGGACGCGCTCGCGCTGTGGCAACTGGGGTGCCTCGTCCCGTCCAAGGACCACTCGCCCGCTCTGCGGCTGGCTCTCGAATACGTGATGACGATGGGCGCATACCCGTCGTCGGCGGTCGCGCAGCGCTTTAGCAACGCGCTCATCGCCAAGATCTATGAGGCCATGCATGCCGAGGAGGCGGCGCGCTGGGCCGACCCCAACCTGCCCAACGAGCTCACGCCGGCGTGCCGCGCGGCGCTCGAGGCACGCCGCGGGCTGCCGGCGACCTGCTACGGCACGCAGGCGGCGCTGTTCAACCTGCTCCAGTACTGCGACGACGCCCGTTTCTGTGTCGCGTCGCCGACGCGCGCGATGCGGCTGCTGCGCATCTTCCACAGACTGACGGGGCCGGCGGGGCTGCGGCTGCCGCTCTCGCGCGCGCAGAAGCAGCAGACAGGCTGCTGCGTGGTCTGGCTCGGCGGCGTGCTCGCCGCCGGCCTCGGCCTCGTGTGGCTCCCGCCGGACAAGTGCATGCGCGCCGCCAGCGCCGTTGCCACCGCGCTGCGTGGCGAGCTCGAGGTCGGCACGTACCGGAGCGTGCTCGGCTTCTTGGCGTCGCTCGTCTTCATGGTGGGCGGCGACAAACGCCTGCTCCACCACATCTTCCGCCCCGTCCGCGAGGGCGAGGAGATCGACGGCGGGCCGGCGACGCTGGTGCGCGTCGACGCGTACATGGCGCCGGTGCTGGAGCGATGGCTCGACTTGCTGATGAACACGCCCGGCGCGGCGATGGTCGCAGCGGCGCGGCCGACCCCGCCGGCGTCGATGGCGCCGCGGCACCGCATCCGCACCGACGCGGCGCTGCAGGGCTGCGAGTCGCCCGGCATCGGCGGCTGGATGTACGGGCTGTGGTTCGCCGTCCCCATCGCCGAGATCCCGGGCATGGAGATCCTGCAGATCCCGCACCTCGAGCTGATCGCCGCCGGCGTCGGCACGCTCGTCTACGGGCCGACGCTCGCCGGCGCGCGGCACGTCAGCCTCGAGACCGACGCGCTCGCGACGGCGACGACGCTCACCGAGCGGTCGCGCAGCGCGCCGATGCGCGCCATCCTCGACACGCTGCTCGAGTGCGAGACGTACCGGGCGCTGGCGCCGCGCCTGACGATCAGCCTCTGCTGGGGCGCCGGCAACCCCCTCGCCGACGCTGCGAGCCGCTCATACGCCACGACGATGCGCGTGCTCAGCGAGGCGCTCGGCATGCCGGCGCAGCGGCTGCCACTCGGCACGGAGGCCGAGTGGTTCCTGCGGACGGCCATCCAGCGCGCCGTGCCGCTCGTTCTGGCGGCGCAGCAGCCGCACCGCGGCGCCACCGAGCTCGGCGCGCCGAACCCCAGCATGGACGGAAGCCCGCGCGCGCAAGATGGCTCGTCCGACGACGAGCCGCCCTCGCCGCCGATGGCGCCACCCGCGCTGCGCGACGACGGCGGCGGCAGCGGCGCTCGCGCGAGCGGCAGCGGCGGCGGCGGCGGAGAGAGCCGCGCCGCCGCCCACGGCAGCCGCAGCGGCGGCCGACGCCGCCGAGGCACGCGCTACGCCGACCACGCCTCCGTCCGGCACGCCGACCGCCCCGGCACGCCGCGCGGCTCGCCGATGTCGACGGCGAGCCCGCCGTCAGGCACCGCCGCCGCCCGCGCGGCGGCGGCGGCGCGCGACAAGCGGCGCCGCGCCTCGCCCGCGACGCCCGCCGGCCTCGTCACGCCGCCTTCACTGATGCACGCGCCGGTCCTGGGCGGCCGCGCCGGCGACAGCGGCTCGAAGCCGAAGTCAAAGGCGCGGCGTGGCGGCGGCGCCCTGCAGGAGGAGCTCGACGCCGCGCAGCCCGTCGCCCGCGGCGGCGGCGGCACCAGCGCCGACGTCGACGGCGGCCGTGGCGGCGGCGACGGCGACGGCGACGGCGACGGCCACGGCTCGGCGGCCGCGTCGCCCACGGCCATGCCGCCGCCTCAGCTCGGCCAAGGCGCGTCTCCACAGCGGCCGTCGCCCACCAGGCGGCCGGCGCTGCGCGGCGGCGCAGGCCGCGCGGCGCAGACGCTGCGCGCCGCGCGCGAGCAGCGCATCGACGACATGTACGAGGTGCTGCGCGCCGACGAGTCGGAGCACGCGATCCGCGCCGACGACGACATTGTGCGCTGGCTCGCCGAGGCGGCGGTCCTCGGCAACCCCGAGGAGCTGCCGCTCACGACTCAGGGCCAGCGCGCGTCGAACTGGCGGCACTGGCTGGCCTACTGCAAGCACATCCGGATCGACAGCCCATGGCGGCCCGACGCCTCGTCCCTCGACGCCAAGGGCCTCCAACGCGAGAACGCGATATGGGCTGGGGCTCTGCCATGGATCCTGAAGCGCATGCGGCCGCGACCGGGCTTCTTCCTTCCCGAGGGGCCGCCGCACTACGGCAGGCCGCGGCCGCCGCAGCCCCAGAGCGCGCTCAACGTGCTGCGCGGCGTCCGCGCCGAGCACGTGGCGTCCGGCATCACGCCGCCGCCGTTGCAGCTGGCGGCGCGCCGCAGCCACGAACTTATGCTCAAGTACATGCGCGAGTACGGCCAGCAGAACCTCGTCGAGCAGCGCAAGGCGCCGCTCAACCACCAGCTGATAACCGCCATGCTCGCCGTCCCGAACGGCGCACCCATTCGCAAGAAGGGCGGCAAGTGGCGGTGGGACAGCAGCTTCGGCGAGAGCACGCGCGCGCTGTTCCACACGCTCGCGCAGACGGGCTTCAGGAAGGCTGAGATCGCCGTCGACCGCGGCGAGTGGGACAACACGCGCCTCTCGTTCCACAGCCTCCGCTGGAAGATCCGCGGCAAGACGGTGCACTCGCCGTCGGTGGAGCAGCTGCAGTCCCTCGGCGACGGCGACTTCGCGATCATCATGCCGCCGCCGTCGAAGGCCGACCAGTACGGGCGCAAGTGGGGCAACAACCCCATCTGGCTACCCGTGGACAGCGCCGCGGCGATCAACGCGGCGCTGGCGCTGGCGCGATGGGAGCTCGTTGCGTGCGTGACCGCCGAGAAGCGGTCGTCCACGCCGCTCTTCTGCGGCCCCGACGGCATCGGCTCGGCGCTGCGCGCCAAGCAGATCGACAGCGTGTTTCACGACATCCTGCAGGCCGCCGTCGAGCCCGGCGACAGCGCAAGCCACTACTCGATGCACAGCTGGCGGAGCTACCTGGCATCGGCGCTGATGGCGGCCGACTGCACCGACGCGCAGATCCAGGCGGCTCTGAGGTGGGCCTCCGAGGACGCGCTGAAGATCTACAAGGTCGCCAACCGTGAGGCGTACGGCGGGTGGCTCCGCCGCGCCGAGCGCGCCAAGCTCACGGGCGAGCGCGCTCGGACGCTGCAGGCCGACAAGGGCCGCGCCCACCCGCCGTTCGAGAACGAGCACGAGCTGGCGTTCGACATGCAGCAGGCGGGCCTGATGGAGCGCACCGCCGCTGCTGCCGACGCGCGCGACGACTCCGTCGTCACTGAGGGCGGCGTCGACGGCCTCATCGAGTCGATGATCGACGAGGCGCCACAGTAGGCGCCTCCGCCGCCGACGCCGCCACCCGCCGCGGCGCGCACCGTGCGCGGGCGTGGCTGCCACGCCACGCCTGCGGCGGCCACGCCGCCGCGGCACTGTCGCCCGCGCCCCTACCCGCTGGCGGCCACGCCGTGCGACACGGCGGCCACGCCGTGACCGGGCGCGGGAGACAACAACCCCGGACTCGCGCACCACACACGACGTATGCGCGCGGCTCTTGCCCGCGCGCCGCGCCGGCGGCCACGCCGGACGACAGGGCAGGCGGCCACGCCATGCACCGTCTCACGTCACGTGTAGTGGTACGCGTCAGGGTGTGGGTCGTTTCTGGTCCACAGAAACGATGGGGCCACGATGTGACACCAAGATGACGGTAGGGATTTCGGATACGGGTAGGGACTGGACCGCCAATTCCATTGGCGCTTGGGATTCTCGCAATCCCGAGGTCCGGGACCTCTCGCATTCGAAAAACACAAATCCCTACCGCTTGGGTGTGAGAGGTGCTCCAGGTGATGGAGCACCCCTGACCACCAAGCGTCATCAGTAACGCACATCGTGCCCCAAAGGCAGACTTCGGTCGTTGCTTAGGCAACTGGTAGTGTCTGCCCGTTCAGGGATGCTGCGGTGATGTTGCACGACAGCGAGGGCACCACGCGGTGGCCGGAGGCCCCACGTGCCTCACGGCACGGGCCTACGG
>Ga0209713_10001755_pt1 | contig 13167 bp, 6 predicted proteins | sample ArcOceMetagenome_3_FD_187444 | JGI IMG/M metagenome (GOLD analysis project Ga0209713, IMG submission 187444) | Marine eukaryotic phytoplankton communities from Arctic Ocean - Arctic Ocean- Svalbard ARC20M Metagenome (SPAdes) (version 2) | ecosystem: Environmental > Aquatic > Marine > Oceanic...
CGCGCCTCGGGCCGCGATGTAATGTTTCGGGCCTCGGGCCGGTATCAGGCCGCATCACTGCTCGCGCAGGAACACCGCTGGTGCACGGCCTCTGGGGGCGACCAACGGAGCCCTGGATGTAAAGCTCTATGCATCACTATGCATACTTTAGATTTTGCGTGCGCGGGGCCGTTTTTTTACTTAGCTGCGCCGCGGTGCAACGCGGAACCTAGCCACCCATGCCCCTCACCGAGCCCTGGAGCAAGAAGCACAAGCAGGTCACGCGCGCCGGCTCTGGTGGCGTGCGGCACAGCCTTTCCAACTCATACGCCCAGCCGCTCACCCACAAGGAGCTGGTCGAGCTGACGCTGGCGCGCGGCGATCGCGCGCTCGTCGACGAGTACAGACCACGGGCTGGGCTACACGCCCAACGGCGGCAGCCAGGACTTGCGCGAGGAGATCGCCAAGCTGTACGGGCCCAAGATCACCGCCGAGCACATCCTCGTCTTCCCCGGCGCGCAGCCAGCGCTCCAGACGGCCGCCTTCGCGCTCACCAATGCCCACACGCACGCCATCGTCTTCGACCCGGCGTATCAGTCGGTGCAGGAGGCACCGGTGCACGCTGGCAGCCAGGTGACCAAGGTGCCGCTCAGGGCGGCCGACGGCTGGCAGATAGACCTGCGCCAGGTGGAGCTGGCGATGCGCGAGCACACGCGCTACCTCGTGATCAACGAGCCGTACAACCCCGCGGGCACGCTGATGAGCGCGGCGCTGCAGCGGCAGCTCGTCGAGCTAGCGCGCAAGCACGACGTGCACATCCTCTCCGACGAGATCTATCGGCTGCTCGAGCACGACGCCAGCGACCGGCTGCCGGCGATGGCCGACGCCTACGAGAAGGGCATCAGCGTCGTGGCGCTCTCGAAGCCGTGGGGCGGCTGCGGCATCTCGATCGGCTGGCTCGCCTTCCAGGACCTCTCGATCAAGCAGCGGCTCGTCGACGTGCAGTACTTTGGCACCGCCTCGCCCAGCCGCGCGTCGGAGCTGCAGGCGCTGATGGCGCTGCGCGCGTCCGACGCCATCCTGCCGCGCAACATGGCGATCATCCGGCGCAACGTGAAGCTGCTCGAGGAGTTTGTCTCGCGCAACGCCGACCTCTTCGAATGGGTGCGGCCAAAGGCGGGCGCCATCGCCTTCATCCGCTTCAAGGGGCCGCTCTCGTCGCAGGCGCTCGGCGCCCAGCTCGTCGAGGAGGGCATCGGCTTCAAGCCAGCCTACTGCTTCACCGACGTCGTCACGCCCGAGACCGACTACTTCCGCGTCGGATACGGCGAGGACGTCTTCCCGCGCGCGCTCGAGGCGCTCGCGGCGTTTGTCGAGCGCCACCGGCCGGAGTGGGGCGCTCCTCCAAAGGCGAACAGGAGTCGGCTCTGACCTGTTTGGAGGAGAAGTTGTATATTGTCTATGTTCATCGAGAAGTCGAGTCTACGCGGGTGCCACCGTTGTTGTGAATTTCCTCAGGCTATAATGGACACCACAGGCCCCCTTTTCGGTTGCGCGGAAGGGAACGCTCAGAGTTCACGCCGGTCCTCGACATCTCTTGCGCAGGCCTTTCCATGGATCTTGTCGCACGTGTGAGTGTTGTTGATGCAGGTGTCGCCGCAGGGCTTGTAGTCACAGATCTTGTCGCACCAGATCTGTGGCCAGCACGCGCCGCCGTGGATTTGCTTGCACTCCTCGTCCTTGGGGATGCATCTGTCGCCGCACGGCTTGCTGTTCGTGCAAATCCTCGTGCACGACGAGTAGTCGTTGTAGGCGACCACGGGGAGCGACGTGAATGCGAGGATCGCCGACATCGGCGGCGCACGCGCAGCGCGCCTACGAGTATGCACCCGCCACCGTGAATGCAAAACTATATTTAGCCGACCCTGCGTTTCCGTCGGAGTCGCCGAACGTTCGAGCGCCGCCGACGCCTACCTCTCCTTCGCCGCCCGCTCCCATGAGCGCCGCCGACGCCTACCTCTCCTTCGCCGCCCGCTCCTCGCTCCTCAGCTTCGCCAACGACTCGCGCGTCGCGTGGATCGAGAGTGTGCGTGGCGTTCCCAACGTCTGGGCAGCAAACGCCAGCGGCGGGGTGCCCCTGCGCCTGACGAGCTTCGTGGACGAGGACATGGAGCTCAGCGGTCTGCGCCCGGCAGCCGGCGGCGGCCTGGTCTTCGGATACGCGCCACTTGCCGACACCAACCCGCTCCATCGCACACCCACCGGTCGGGGCGCCGCAACCTTCTACGTCTTGCCGGGCGAGGAGCCGCGTGTCGTCGCCAACGAGAGCCTCGCGGGTACGACAGCGGACGGTGCCGCGGTGCTCGTGGTTCGGAAGAGCGCGCCGTCCGGCGAGGCGCTGTGGGAGCTGCCGCTGCCGACGGCGCACCAGTCCTCGCGGGAGGCGTCCCTCCTCTTTGCTGTCAAGCAGGGCACGCTCGGCGGCTTCGCCTGGCGGCCGGGCGGGCAGGTGCTCGCGTTTGCCAACGACCGTGGCAGTCACGGCTTTGTGGGACTCCTCGCACGCAACCGCTCGGCCATCTCCTGGGTCGCGCCCAGCGTCGACACCGACACTGCGCCGACGTGGTCGGCCGACGGCGCTCGCCTCGCGTGGTACCGGCTCTCGACGCCCATCGGCGACGCTGGCTACTCGCCAAACGATGGCGACGACGGCAACCGCGGGCCCGACTACCAGGTCTTCGTCGCGGACGTGGCGTGGGGCAGCAGCGGCGCGCTGGCCGTCGGCGCCGCCACCTCCGTCTACGAGGACCGCACGTACGGGATCGCGTCGTTCGGCTATGGGCGGCGGCCGCTGGCGTGGGCGGCGGACGGCTCGCTGCTGTTTGGCACCGAGGCGCCGAGCGGCTGGCTGCACCTGGCGCGCCTCGACCCGCGCGAGCCGGCGGCGGGCGCGGCGGTGCTGCGCGGCGGCGCGTGCGAGGACCGCGCGTGGCACGTGCACCACGGCGGCGAGTGGGCCCTCGTGTCACACAACTGCGACGACCTCGATGGGCGTGGCCTCGAGGCGCTCGGCGTGAGCGCGAAGACGCTGGGGCAGCGCCGCACGCTGGTGGCCGGTGGGCCGCACACCGTCGCAGGAGAGAGCCACAGCGCGGCGGGCGAGGCGGCCGGCGGCGTGGCGCTCGCGGCGGGCAAGGTCTTCTGGCTGCAGTCGTCGTGGGACCGCCCGAATGGCGTCTGGGCAACGGCCTTCTCGGACCAGGTGGAGAAGGGGGAGGAGGCGGTGGAGGCGGAGGGCGGCGCGGCGGCGGCGGCGCGTGAGCTGACGAGCGACGCCGTGAGCAGCCCCGGCTGGGCGCCGCAGCTGGTGAAGCCGGCGCTGCTGACGTTCCCGTCGAGCGACGGCGCCTTCTCGCTGCACGCGCAGCTCCTCGTGCCGCGCGAGCCGTCGGGCGCCGCCGTCGTGTACAGCCACGGCGGCTCCGAGCGGCAGGCCTTCGCCGCCTTCCACTTCTCGGCCGTGTACGCGCAGCAGTACGCCGTCAACCAGTGGCTGGCGTCGCGCGGCATCGCGGTGCTCTCGGTCAACTACCGGAGCGGCGTCGGCTTCGGCGCGGCCTTCCGGCTGTGCGAGGGCTGCATGGCGCGCGGCGCCGCCGAGTACGCCGAAGTGCGGGCCGCGGCGGTGCAGCTGGCGGCAACCAACCTCACCAAAGTCGACCCGCGCCGCGTCGGCGTGTGGGGCATCTCGTACGGCGGCCTAAACGCGCTTCAGGCCGTGACGCGCGACCCGCAGATCTTCGCGGCGGGCGTGAGCGGCGCGGGCATCTTCAACTGGGTCTCCGAGCTGCGCTACTACACCGACACGGGCGGCTCGACCTACCACCTCGACGTGCAGCCGCCGCTGCCGCACAGCTGGCGCGGCCTTACGACGGGGCCGCTGCCGCACCTCGCCGGCCCCGCGTGGGCGGCGAGCGTGCACGCGCGGCTGCAGCTCGCGCACGACAGCAGCCCCGCCGCGCACGCCTCGGCGAGGACGGCGGCGCTGCTGCTCATCCAGGGCGACGCCGACGAGGAGGTGGCCTTCGACGAGTCGATCGGCTGCGTGCGCGCGCTGCGCAACGCCGGCGTCGAGCCCGAGACGCTCGTCGTGCCGGACGAGTCGCACGGCATCGGCGCCTACTCCAACCAGCTCGTCGCGCACGAGGCGATGCGCGAGTTTCTCGCGCGAAAGCTCAGCCTCAAGGCGGCGGCGGTCGTGGTCGAGGAGGACGAGAACGAGGAGGTCGAGGCGGACGACGTCGAGGAGAAGCCGCGGCCGCCGCCCGCAAAGGGGACGGAGACGGCGATGGCGATAGAGATGGAGATGGCGGAGGCCGCGCCGGTCGGGAGGGAGGTCGACGTCGCCGACTGCTACAACAGCACCAACCGCGGCGGCATGCGCAACTACAAGCAGTGCGATCCGCGCTGGGGGTGCTTTCCGTACGCGGGCCACGCCGGCGCGAGCAGCTGCACCGCCACCGCGTGCGCCGGCGAGCACGGCGCCACCGAGAACGCCAACAACATCTGCGCGAGCGGCTGCGGCATCACGTCGAGCGCGATGGTGCTCACCTACTATGGGACCTACTATGGGCACACGGCGCTCACGCCGGCCGACGTCGCGGGGTGGCTCGTGGCGCACGGCTACCGCGACGACCGGCGCGCCAACGTGAGCGGCGCCACGTGCGACGGCGTCACGCACGCCGCCATCTGCGCGGCGGGCGCCGCCCTCGGCAGCCTGACGCGGTGCGACCAGAGCAGCTCGTTTGCCGATCTCGACCGCTGGCTCGCCACCGGGCCGGTGGTGGCGCATGTGCGCCGCCGCGAGGGCGCGCCGATGGGCAGCTGCAAGTTTACCAACGGGGGCCACTACATTGTGGTGGTGGGCCCCGCCGCCGAGGAGGGCGGCGCCTACCCGATCTCCGACCCCGCAAGCTGCGAGGCGGACCGCACGCACGGCACGCCGCAGGAGATCAGCGTCGACTGCTCGCTCGCGGGCTTTGTGCGGCTCGCGCGGCCGGGATGGGTGGGTATCGCGTGACGAGGTGACGCTTAGTTCACGTGGTTACACCCCTCCCCGGGGCTAAGTTTGAGTTGCGTACCGTATGCCACGATCGCGCAGCCGCTCCCGCGAGCGCAGCCGTCGCGACTCTCGCTCACGCAGTCGCGACCGCAGCCGTCGCGACGACTACCGTCGCGACGATCGGCGTGACGACCACCGGCGCGACCGCCGCGACTACGATCGAGACCGAGGCGACCGAGACAGAGGCGACCGGGACCGAGGCGACCGAGGCGATCGTGATCGTGATCGCGATCGTGAGCGCGATCGCGACCGTCGCTCGCGCGAGAGAGACGATGTGGAGGACGAGAAGGAGAAGCGGCGCAAGAAGCTGGAGGCATGGAAGGCGCAGCAGGCGCAGCAGCAGCCGCCGCCACCGCCGCAGGCCGCAGCGCCGCCGCCGGCCGCCCCGGCCGCGCCGAGTGCCGTGGACGACGAGAAGGAGAAGCGACGCAAGAAGCTCGAGGCGTGGAAGGCGCAGCAGGCCGCCGCCGCCGCCGCCGCTGCTCCGGCGCCTTCCGCCGCCGCGCCTGCACCTGCTGCCACCGCTGCCGCCGCCGCCGCCGCCGCCGCCGCTGCCGCTGCCAAACTCTCGAGCGTCTTCAGCACGGACGACAACGAGCAGCAGCGGCGCGAGGAGGCGGCGAAGCTCGAGCGGCGGAGCAGGCTGGCCTCGATGGCGGCCGAGATGGCGCGCGAGAAGCAGCTCGAAATGTACAGCGGCGCTGGGAGCGGCGTCACGGCGGCGGCGGGCGCGGCCGACGACGAGGAGGACCCGCTCGACGCCTTCATGAAGAGCAACGAGACGTCGGTGACCAAGGAGCGGGAGAAGGCCGAGGCGCACCAGCGCGCGTGGGACGCGCAGTACGGCGACAAGGACGTCCAGATAAGTGACAAGATCGAGGAGGAGAAGAACATGAACCTGCACTGCTACGTGTGCAAGCAGTGGGGGCACACCAAGGTCAACTGCCCGCACAAGCGGTGCAAGTTCTGCGGCAAGGAGGGGCACATCAAGGAGAACTGCCCGCAGCTCGACGAGAAGATAACGGGCCAGCTCGACGCCGAGAAGTCGCACAAGCGGCAGAAGGCGTACGCGGCCAAGAAGGCCAAGCGCAAGGAGCAGTGGGAGGCCGAGCTGCGCGCCAAGACGGGCGTCGACGGCTTCGCGGTGCTGTACGAGATACTGGGGCTGCCGCCGCGCCGGCTGGCGACCAAGGAGATGATCAAGCGCGCGTACCACAAGATGTCGCTGCGCTACCACCCCGACAAGGTCTCGGAGGAGGAGGCCGAGGAGGCGGCCGAGAAGTTCATGGCGGTCAAGGCGGCGTACGAGCTGCTGCTCGAGGGGATGGAGACGGGCGGCGAGGGCCTCGGCGGCGCCGTCTTCTCGGGCGGAGACCTCACGATGGCGGGCGGCACCGCGCCGCCGCCCACCGCTGGTTGCGGCGGCGGCTCCGAGGACGCGGCGGCGGCGGTTGATGCGCAGCCCGGCGAGGGCGAGGGCGAGGGCGAGGGCGACGACGACGAGGCCGAGGCCGAGCTGGCGCGGCTCGAGCGGCAGCGGCTGCGCGCCGAGGCGGCAGCCGAGCTCGCGGAGGTCGAGCGGCGTGCGAGGGGCGACGGCGGCGAGGGCGAGGGCGAGGGCGGCGGCGACGGTGAGGTTGGTGGTGGTGGTGGCGGCACCGACGACGGTGGGGGTGATGGTGGCAATCGCGAGGGCGGGCTGACGGCGGAGCAGCTGGAGCTGCTGCTGAGCGTGCCGCAGGTGCGCGACGCGCTGGCGGAGATCAGCGCCGAACCCGAGGCGATCCTTGCGTATCGCGAGGATCCGGTGTTGTTGGGCGTCGTCGTCGCGCTGAGCGGAGGGTCGAGCTGAAATTTCCAAGAAAGTGCGAGTCAAGGGGGTGACACCACAAGCGAGCAAGCCACGGCCGACATCGTACGCGCCCGCTTCACCGGCGCGCTGGCTAACCACCCATGCCCGACACGTACAGCGTGACCAGCAGCGACGGCACGGCCGTGCCCTTCTCGAAAGACGCCATCAAGCACTCGAGTGTCCTCGACGACTGGGTGCAAGATCTCGGGGACGGCGACGAGGACCTCGAACCGTTCCCCGTGCCGGTGGCCGACACCCACACGCTGAAAGTCGCCGCGGCCATCTGCGAGCAGCTTGCCGCAGCGTCCTCGGAGGAGGGCTCGCCCAAGCCGAAGGCGGTGCTGCGCGGTGCCTCGGCCTCCAGCCTGCAGCTCGACCTGGAGAAGCTCAAGGTGAGCGTCGATCGCGACGACTCGACCGAGGCGGTCGACGCGGGCGTCTTCGCGCTCATCAAGCTCGCCAAGTTCCTCGACATGCCGGAGGTCTCAAAGATCGCATCGGAGAAGCTGGCCGCCGTGCTTGTGGGCAAGTCGCCCACGGAGCTCGCGACGGCGCTGGGCGAAGTGGTCGACCTGAGCGACGAGGAGCAGGCGGCCGCGCTGGCCGAGTCGCTGTTCGCGCCGCCAGAGCCCGCGTCGGGCGACGCGGCCGACCCGGAGGCCGATCCGCTGGCCTCGCCGCTCACCGTCCAGCGCGAGCGGACCCTCGGCCAGCTGCTCGGCGACGACGACGCGATCGACGCCTGCCTGGCCCGCGTGGACGCCCGCTCGCTGATGCACCTGAAGGCGGTCTCGAAGAAGTGGCGGCAGCGCGCGCGCTGGGTGCTCTCCGACCCGATGAGCCAGTGGCGGCAGGAGCCCGTCTGGGCGCCGACCAGCGTCGTGAAGACGGGCGACTCGATGGCGTTTCTGAAGGAGCTGCGCGAGCTCGACGCCAAGGTCGAGCTGCCGGCGTACGTCGCCTCGCTGGCGGCGTGCCTCAAGCTGGCGCCGGAGTCCAACGCGTCCTACGGGCAGAGCGGCTTCGGCAAGGACGCCGAGGTGCGCTCGACGGCGCGCGAGCTGATGCGCAAGCTCGAGCCCGCCGTCAACGTCGACGCGGTCGTGCGGCTGCTCGCCGACGCCGACCTCGCGGTGCGCACGTCGTGCCTCGACCTGCTCCACCAGATGGAGGCCGAGGTGCTCACCGAGCACGCGCGCACGAGCCTCGGCCGCCTCGGCGACGCCGCCTCGCAGCACGCGCGCGACGCCGGCGTGCAGGTCCTCAGGCGGCTCGAGCCGGCGGTGCTCTCGAAGCCGCACCTCGCCAACGAGCTCGTCCGCCGCCTCGCGCACGAGTCGGCCGACGTGCGCGCCGCGACGCGCGCCGTCGCGCTCTGCCTGACGCGCGACGGCCTCGAGAGCGTCGCGCCCGCCATCGCCGCGCACCTCGCGCACCCCTCGGCCGCCGTGCGCGCCGACGCCGCCGGCGCGCTCGGCTCGCTGGGCGCCGAGGCCCTCGAGCCGCTCGCCGCGGCGCTCGCCGCCAACGTCGGCGCGACCGCCTCGACCGACGGCGCCGCGGCGCTGCGCACGATGGGCGACACGCTGCCCGCGGCGGCCCTCGCGCCGCACGAGGCGTCCATCAGCGCCGCGCTCGGGTGGTACAAGTTCCACGTGCCGGCGTCGCCGCTGCGCACGCTCCTCTCCAAGCTGAGCGCCGACGCCGTCCTCGCCGTCGTCCGCGCGCGCCCCTCCGACCAGATGCTCGTCGAGGCGGCCGTCGACGCGCTGCCGCTGCCGGCGGTGCGCGCGGGCGCCAGCGCGCTCATCGAGTGCCTCGGCGACGACAGCGGCGTCGCCGTGCGCACCGCATCGTGCACGGCGCTCGGCGCGCTGCTCCCCGCCGACCTCGAGGAGCACGCGCCGGCCCTCGCCGCGCACCTCGGCGGCGGCGGCGACGACTCGTCGACGGCGACGGCGACGACGCGCCTCGCCGCGTCGCGCCGCGCCGCGCTCGAGGTCCTCTCGCACGCGCCGCCCGCGAGCGTCGCGCCGCACGTGGCCGCGGTGCTCGGCGCGTGGGCCGACGCGCCGCACCCCGCCGCGGTGGTGCTGTGCGGCCTCGACCTCGCGCAGGTGGGCGGCGAGGAGGTGGCGCGCGACCAGCTCGCCAGGCTGCGCCACCAGGGGCTGCCTCGCCAGCACCTCACGGGGCCGCGCTGGCTGGCGACGCCGCAGGGCGCCGTCACCGAGGGCGAGGGGCTGGGCTGGGTGGTGGCGATGCATGCCGAGTGCCTGCTGCGCGAGAACGAGTGCGCCCACGCCGAGTCGCTCTCACGCGTCGCCGAGCAGACGATGGCGCGCCGCAACGAGGAGCCGGACGACGCGCCCCCGTACCTGGCGCTCGCGGCGGCGAGCGCGCTGCTGATTTGCGGCGGCGAGGCGGCGCAGAGCTCGCACGGCTTTGAGGTGGTCACGGTGGCGGTGGCGACCAATGTCCTGTGGGCGCTGGCGCACGCGGCGATGGCCGCGACCGACAAAGGCACGAAGCCTCCACGGATCGAACCCGCCGAGCTCCTGCTGACGCTGTTCAAGGTGCTCGAGCGCGCGAGCGACGCCACGCTGCTGGCGGCGTCCGAGAAGCCAAGCGTAGACGGCAGACCCTCGAATTCGGGTCGGTACTCCGAGACGCTGGCGCGGCTGGCGCAGCGCACGAAGCCAGTCGAGGGCGCCAAGTCTGAGCCACACCCGAGCTTGCCGGACTCTATGATCGTCAGTGCGGACGAGCAGGCGCCGTGGCCACGGCCGCGCGTGGGCGCCAGGGGCGACCCGGCGCTGGAGGGGGCAGCCGTCGCGTCCAAGGTCGACGCGCTGGTGAAGCGCCTCAAGATGGCCACAATCATGCAGATGGCCAACGCCACGTCGAAGGCTGCAGGCGACGGCCCAGCGCAGCACCTCGTGGACGCTGCCGACGGCGCCGCCTTCTCCGTGGGCGGCGACGACTCGCCCAGCGGCGCCGTGGCCAGCAAGAAGCCGGCCGGCGTGCCCAAGAAGCCGACCAGCAAGGCCAAGGAGGCCAAGGCCAAGGCTCGTGCGTCGCCCAAGGATGCGAGCAAGCCGGCCGGCTCCCCTCTCGCCCCTGCGCCAGGCGAGGGCGCCGCCGCGCCACCCTTCACGGTGGACGTCGCCGCCGCCACGGCCTCGTCGCCGTCGCCCTTCTCGGCGTCGCCCTTCACCTCGTCGCCCTTCTCTGCCGCTGGCACATCGCCCTCCACGACCAGCTTCTCTTTCGGCGGGACGCCGCCCGCGTCGGCGTCAGGCACGCCGACCGCGTTCGCCTTCGGCGCGAAGAAGTCGAGCTGAATGGCGATCTATTTGGCGAGCTGCGCCTCCACTATGCCTCCGCGCCCTGCACGGACCAGAGCAGAGAGAATTGAATTGTATAGCCTAAGCCTAAGCTGCTAGCTCCACTTCTGAAAGAACTCTATACGCACGTCATCGCGACGGGAACCCACCGGTCCTGGGCAGTGGCCGGCTCGTGGGATCCGAGGATGTTGGACGGCCTGGGTTCACGGTTCCTCCGCGACGGAGGGCCGCAACGGCCGACGAGCCGCTGCCCGCCACCGGCGACTCGGCGCCGGCACCGCCACCCGCGTAGACAATATCGCCCATAGGCGAGTGAACTGGTAGCTGCGGTGCCAGGCTCGCCTTCTCTGAGGTGGCGTGTGGCCAGATCTCAGCAGCGCTCTTCGAACCGCGAAGCGCGGGGTCTTGCACGGCGCCCAAGCCGCCGGCGATCTGCTGCTTGAGACGTGCGATCTCGGCCTCTTGTTGCTGCACCAAGGCCTCCAGCTGCACCTCCCTCGCTTCCGCCCTGAGCTGCTTGATCTCCGCCTGTTGGTGTGCCACGGTCGTCTCGAGCCGCTTGAGCTTGCCGGCCGGCGGCGCGCGCAGCGGTGGCTCCACCTGGCGCCGGAGGTTGCCTCGTGCGTTGCTCCTCGGCTGAGCCGGCTGGACCGCGCCGCGCGCACCGCCGGCCCGTAGCGCAGCTGGCGGCGAGGCTGGCGGGGTGGGCAAGGCCGGCGAGGCGGGCGAGGCGAGGGCACCAGGAGAAGCTGGCGAAGAAGGCGAGGCGGGCGAGGCAGTGGGCAGCGGCTTCGGCTTGTTGATGATATTCGGACATGCCTTCACATGCCGCTCCCATGGGATCGGCGCGAACGTGCGTGTGCAGTGTGGGCAGGCCAGACGCCCATCGGACTGCTGCTGCCTCCCGTTTGACTTGGGAGCGCCGCCGCCGCCGCTTCCACAACCGCCGCCGCCGCCGCCAGTGCGTGGGCCACCGGTGCTGCCGCTGCTACCGCCTGCTCGTGCTGCACGCATGGCGGCCCGGAAAGCTTCCGATTCTGCTTTCCACTTGCCACTTCCGTGCCCATGGCCATCAGCAGATCTGTCACCGGGGCCCGTTGAGGTGCGTTTCGTCGACGTGTCCCCACCCCGTGCTGCGAGCTGTGGCGCGGTCGAACAGTACGTATTCGAGTGTGCCATCTGCCTGCGTGGCGGGCCGTGCTCCAGCTTGCAGCAAATCCACATGTGCTTTGCGATACGATCCTGCGAGAAGCAGCGGCCACAGCTGTTGCATGGGACGAGCCCGTCCGCGTTCGCTGGCCCCACTTCGAGCGATAGCGGTGCGCCTCCAGGTCCAGGTCGGCCGCCGCCGCCGCAGCTTCCAGCAGCGCCACCGCCGCCAGCACCTCCACCGCTCGTGCCGGCACTGCTGCAGCCTCCAGTGCTGCAGCTGCCAGCTGCAGGCGCGTCGTCGCCGCCGTTTTCGCGTGTGCTGGGTCCGCCACCGCTGTCACCGCTGCCGCTGCCACTGCAGCTGCCACCGCTATAGCCGCCGCTGCAGCTGCCGTCGCTGCAGCCACCATTACCGCAGCCGCCGCTGCTGCAGCCGCCGCTGCTGCAGCCGCCGCTGCTGCACCCGCTGCCAGTGCAAGCATCGCTGCTGCGCTTCGGCGAAGCGCCTGCGGCTTTCGTAGTCTTTGGCTGCATTGGCCTCGGGCCAAGTGCCGCTCTCGCCTTGGCGCACGTCTGCATGTGTGCGTTCATCTCGCCCTGGGGGACCTGCTGATTGCACGCCGGACAGCCCACCACCATGCTCGCCTGCAGGCGGGCGCACTGCTGCACGTGGAAGGCCATGGAGTGGGCGAAGAGCGACCGGCCGCAGTGCGGGCATGGGATGGATGGGGGAGGCATCGAGTGGCGAAACCCCTGACGACTCGTGTGTCCAAGGAGAGTTCCTACCCTGCGCCAGGAGGCCGCGCCGTCACAGGCTCACTTATACCCAGCAGACGCAACCTAGGCAAAAACACACGTGCCGTCACAGGCTCACGTAAACCAGCGTCATGAAAGGAGAATCTTTCGATGGGCTACCTACGTACCTAGCCACGCGAGCCACACCACAGACAGTGCTCGCACCTCCACCGCCGGTGCGGACCGGCCCCGGCACTCCCGGTGCCGGTGTGGACCCCCTGGCTCCACCCAAGGTGAAGGTGCTGGAAGGTGCGGGCCTTCGGCGCGCACCGCCGGTGAAGGTGCGGGCGCTCCGCGACGCACCTCGCATGGTGGGACGGTGTGCACCTTCATTGCGTGAGCCCATGTGTACTCAAGATGTGTTCTAGCCCCAAGACGTGCCATGAGCACCTCGTTGGTGGGCCTCCGGACGGTTAAGACCGCCATTCCGGCTCGAAATGGCTCCAGATGGCTCTAGATTGCTCCTAGATAGGCTGCCATTGCTTGGAAGTAGGACTGACGCGGCGCACTCAAGGTGCGCGGTGCGGACCCCTCGACACCACTGAAAGTGAAGGTGCTGGAAGGTGCGGGCCTGCGGCCCGCACCCGCGGTGCCGGCGCGGGCGCTCCGCGCCGCGCCGAGCCTAGGTGCACGGTGCGCACCTTCACCGTCTGGGCTGTGGAGCGGAACCACCGCAAAGGCGCCGACCCGCGGACGCCCTAGTGCAGGGTGCTGGGGTAGAAGCTGGCAAACGCGTCGCCTCAATAGCCTCAAAGACGAGAAGAATGATGCGTGATGCCCTAGGGCCATGGTGGCGCACGCCAGCCGCAGCACGGCGAGCCGCCTCGCCACGCCCACCATCGCGACGCACAGCCCTCCGCCCGAGCTGCCACCAGCAACCCAAGAGAGAGCTGTGACCTTTGTGAGGGCCGCGCCCAAGA
>Ga0209713_10001757_pt1 | contig 13165 bp, 5 predicted proteins | sample ArcOceMetagenome_3_FD_187444 | JGI IMG/M metagenome (GOLD analysis project Ga0209713, IMG submission 187444) | Marine eukaryotic phytoplankton communities from Arctic Ocean - Arctic Ocean- Svalbard ARC20M Metagenome (SPAdes) (version 2) | ecosystem: Environmental > Aquatic > Marine > Oceanic...
CGGCCGGCGCGCGCGCGCGCGCGCGCGCGCACGCACACCCGCGCCGCCTCGGCTTCCGTCGCGCCGCCGACCGCGGCTGCCGCCGACCGCCGCCGCCGACCGCCTCGGCCAATGGCAACCCCCGCTCGTCCGGAGCTCGCACGCTCGACGCGCTGCCTCCTCGGCCAGCTCCGCCTCAACCTCCTCGAGCTCGCCGAGTACCCAGTCGTCGGCGAGGAGTGCGACGTGGCGGACGCCGCCACCAAGGGCCCCGTGCCCGAGGTGGCCGACCTCGGCAGCAAGATGATCGCGGAGATGCACCTCTGCGCGATTGGTCTGCACCGCGAGGAGGCGGCGGCGATCGCCGGCAGCGCCCGGCAGACCGCGCTGCGCGCCGAGCGCCAGCGCACCGAGTGGGCCGCGTGCATCACCGAGCTGGCGCTGCTGGTGTTCGTGCAGCGCCCGGCGGTGCTGGGGGAGAAGCTGGCGCGATGGTGGTATCGCCACCTCTGCGACCCGCGCTGCGAGGAGGAGGAGCTGCCGCGGCTCGCCCAGCTCGCGCAGCCCGAGGCCGACCCGCAGTTCTGGCCGACGGTCCACACGCTGATCGCGCAGTGCCTGCCCGAGCGCGCGGTGCAGCTGCTCCAGGAGCACCCGATGCTGCGCGGCGACGGGCCCGCGGGCGCCGAGGAGGCGCTGATGCTCCGGCTCGAGGCGCTCCTCCAGGAGATGCCGCGCCTCGCGCAGCCGGAGCTCGTGCAGACGCCGCAGCCGGAGGCGGCGGCGCTCGAGCACCAGCAGCAGCTCGCCGACTTCCAGGTGTCGTGGCGCGTGTGGAAGGCGGACGTCGCCGAGCTGCAGCGCGACGCCACGGCGGCGTGCGTCGGCCGCGAGCGCTCGTCGGTCGCGGCGCAGGTCGAGCGCGCGGTGCAGCAGCTGGCGGGCGGCGCGGCGGGCATCGCCGAGCTCGACGGCGCGTGGCACCGCAACCTCGTCGCGGCGCTGCTGTACGCGCGGCCGACGCTGCTGCGCTGGCAGGTGCACGAGCTGGCGGCCGAGTGCGTGCCGCCGGCGCGCGAGGCGGCGCTCTCGCCGTACGAGCGCGTCCTCGTCGCGGTGCTGCGCGACGACCCGTACGCGACCGTCGAGCTGATGCGCGCCGACGACGCCTTCGGCGAGGGGTGGCTCGTCGCGCACCTGTGGGACCTGCTCTGCCGCGCGGGGCGCATCCTGCCCGAGGCCGACGGCTCGGCGGTGCCGTGGCTGCGCGAGCGCGGGCTGACGCTCCGCCAGCACTTCCTGCTGCAGCACGCGCGCGCCATCGGCGAGGGCGCCGGCCTGTGGCAGCTCGGCGCCGAGTACGCCGCGCTGCTGATCAAGCCGCCGGGCGGCTGCGCCGCGGCGCGCGAGTGGCTCGGCTCGCTGCTGCTGCGGCAGCTCGAGACGCCCGCGGGCGGCGGCGGCGGCGGCGCGCCGCCGCACGCGCTCAAGGTGCGCAAGCTGCTGCTGCTGTGCGAGGTGCACGACCTGCCCGACGTCGCGCGCCAGCTCGTCGCCGCGTCGGCGCGCGCCGCGAGCGGCCGCCGCGAGCGCGCGCTCGCCGCGCAGGCGGCCGCCGCGCCGCCGCCGCCGCCCGAGTACGTCTCGGAGCTCGACGAGCGCGAGATCGAGGCGGCGCGCCTCTCCGCCCTCGCAGAGCGCGCGCTGCAGCAGGCGCTCGCGCCCACCGCGCCCACCGACGCCGACGGCGCCTACGCCGCCGCCGCCGCCGCGGCCGCCGCCGCCGCCGCCGGGGGCGCCGCCGGCGCCGAGCTGCGCGCGATGCTGCGCAGCGCGGGGATGGCGGGCGCGACCTACTATGCCGGGCCGCGCTGGCTGCCGCCCTTCTTCGAGCTGCTCGAGCTGCTCGGCGCGATGGCGGCCAGCTCGGCCGCCGCGGCGGCCGCGGCCGCCGCGCGCGCGTCGGGCCAGCGCGCGCGGCTGCGCGGGCTGCTGATCTCGCTGTGCGAGATGCGCGACCAGGGGCGCGACGCGCCGCCGCCGCGCGTGCTGCACTCGCTGCTGCGGCTGCTCGCGTCGCTCGCCGAGACCGACCCGCGCAGCGAGAGCGCCCTCGGCGGCGCGCTCGGGCTGCCGCCGCTGGTCGCCGATGCGCCCGCCGTCGCCGCGGCCGAGGCGCCGCCCGTCGCCGAGGCGGCGCCGCCGTTTGGCGTCGCGGCGTGCCACCAGCTGCTCGCGCAGGCTGAGGAGCTCAAGGCGTCCAAGCAGCTGCCCGAGCTCTCGTCGATGCCGTACGAGGGCGCCGACAGCCGGCCGCACGCGCTCAAGCCGATGGAGCAGCAGCTGTCGCGCGCGCTCACGCAGCAGCTCGCCGCCGCCATCCTGCAGGAGGCGGGCGCCGGCAGCCGCGGCAGCGTCTGGGGCGTCGGGTTCTGAGGCGTGTCGAGCGAGGCGCGCGGGGCAGCGTTGGGGCACGCCGGAGAACGATGGGGTTGACAAGAGGGAGCCCGAGCTGCGGGTGTGGAATGGGGAAACACGGGGCGCGTAAATAGGGTCTGCAATGATGAAAACCTACAATCCTCAATCGCGAGGACGATCACAACTCTATAGCACCGACCACGAGGATATCGTCAGTTCAGAGTGTTGACGCGAAAGCCACAACCAGCTCGAGCAGATCGTGGTTGCCGCTCAGGAGGCGCACGTGGCTCCCCAGTCCAAGACGATAGTGGGTACCCATCGCAAAGGCGAGAAGGCATGCTTGCCAGTGGCGAAGCAGGAGAGCAGCTGGCAAACCCGGACAGAAGGCGCCCGTGGGCACCAGGTCTTTAGCGAGGTCAAGTGGCGAGGGTTGGCCTGCAGCGGCGCGCTCGTGAATGCTCGCGCCCCGCTGAAGCAACTCTCTCGCGCGAGCCAAAGTCAGGAACTCTATGTGATGCAGTGGCGTCGTCCACGCACACGTGAGTTCGAGCCATTCAGCAGTTGCAGCCATATCAAACTCGGCGTACTCTGCCAGGACAGCACTTGCGCTCTCAACATTGCCGTTGTCGTCTGTTGACACGTCCTCGCGCGACGCTCCGTAAGAGCACAGCAGCTGAACGACTTCGAGCCCTCCTGGAAGGTCAGCGTTCTCGAGCGCATAGCTGAGTGCCGTAGAGCGAACATATGGTTCGCGTTGATCGACGTGGGCGCCATGTTCGAGCAGGAGCCTGACAATATCAACATGGGCCTCGCCAGCCAGGAACATCAGTGCAGTGACACCATTGCGGTTCGTAAGATTTGGGTCAGCACCGTGCTCGAGCATGATCTGTACGAGGTCAGTTCGCTGTAGCCTGCACACCAAGATCAGCACCGTCTCGCGGTGGGCGCCGCAGGTCGCGTTCGGGTCAGCGCCAGCTCGCAGCAGTCGGACGACCACACGAGTGTCGCCGAGGGCACACGCTCGTAAGAATCGCGTGTCTCGCGCTTGTGACAACACGTCGGCGGCGTGCCCCACGCTCATGCTGAGCCTCACCGTCGGCTGCGTCGTGTGGTGCAGCGACACGACGAGCGTCGGCCGCACCGCCGCCACGGAAAGCACGAGAAAGTAAAGAAAAGACTTGGCGTGATTACTCTAAGCGCTGCGCACATGCAGAGCGGCCCAACCGCCGCGCAGACCGCCGCACGCTTCGCGGTGGTGCTAGCCCTCACGCAGCAGCAGCAGCCCTGCCAGCTGCACAGCGCCGTGCAGTCGCTGCGCGCCGTCGGCTGGCGCGACGACGTCGTTTGCCTCCACGGCGATGGGCTAGCGGGCGACGAGATGGGCTGCACGCGGCTGCTCGCGGTGCCGACGATCCGCCTCGACGCCGGGCCGGGCGGCGCTGAGGCGTGGGGCTATGCGCGAGCGCGGAGCCGCGTGCCACCGCCAGCACGTACCATCCCGCACACGCGCGCCTCCGGCGACCCAGCAGCACCGGCGCTCATGCTGCACGCCTGGAGGCTGCTCGGGTACTCGCTGGTGCTGTGCGTCGACCTCGACATCGCCCTGACGCAGAGCCCGCAGCCGAGCTTTGAGGCCGCGATGCGAGAGGGCCTACTATTCTTGGCCAACGAGGAGAACGCCACCCGCGGCTACGGAGGCCTCTCGAGCCGACTGATGCTCATCCGACCCAACGCGGCAGTGGCGGCGATCATCGAGGCCAACAGCGCCGAGGGCCACTTCATCCCGTACACCCTCACCGAGCAGGATGTGCTCGAGTCGATGCTGCCTCCGCGCGTGCCGCCTCTGCCGCAGGACGGCAGCCGCGCCGCCGACACGGCCACGCAGCTGCCCACGCACGTGCTGCTGCCGAGCAACGCCAGCGACGCTGCGAGTCAGCAGCACTGCGCGCGCGGCCAACGGTGGCAACGTGGGGCGTCGGCGCCGCTGGATGCCACTTCCGCGGTGCAGGGCAGCTGGGGCCAGCACAATGGCAAGCAGCACCTCCGTCGCACGCACGGCCGAAGCGAGCAAGCCACGGCGTTGGCTTCTGGCATGACTACGGCCGGTGCTGCGCAGCGGTTCGCGATGGTGCTGGTGCTCGCCAACGGGACCGACTGGCGCGGCTCGGGGCCGTCGCTGCAGCTCTGCCGGCTGTGGGGCGTGCTGGGCTCGCTGCGCGCGGTGGGGTGGCGTGGCGACGTCGTCTGCATGCACGCGGGGCTGACGGAAGAGGCGCTGGCGTACATGACCGCGTGCGGCTGCACGCGGCTGCACGCGGTGCCAACGCTCCGCCTCGACGCCGGGCCGGGCGGCAGGGCGGCCACAAGTTGGGCGCGCGAGCGCAATCGAGTGCCGCCTCCGCCAACGTCGACGGTGCTGGCGGTGCAGATGCGCAAGGACGGCGCGCAGACGGCGCTCAAGTTTCACGCGTGGCGCCTCGTGGAGTATGAGCTCGTCATGTGCACCGACCTCGACGTTGTCTTCCTGCAGAGCCCGCTGCCGACCTTCGAGCGGGCGGCGCGCGACGGGCTCGAGTTCCTGGCGGACGAGGAGACGTGGGTGCGCGGCTACCGCGGACTCAACACGCACCTGATGCTCATCCGACCCAGCGCGGCGGTGGCGGCGATCATCGAGGCCAACAGCGCCGAGGGCCACTTCATCCCGTACACCCTCACCGAGCAGGATGTGCTCGAGTCGATGCTGCCTCCGCGCGTGCCGCCTCTGCCGCCGATGCGGCTGCCGAGCGGCCTCGGTCTCGTCGGCGGGGGTGACGGCGCCGTCGACGACGCGGCGCGGCTGCCGGTGCATGTGCATCACGGCCAGCTCGGCCTCTTCTTCGCCTTCCGCCGCAACAACGTCTCGTTCCGCGGCGGCCCCGCCGAGGCGCGGTGCGCCGCGCTGCTGCACAAGGGCAACGCGCGCTGCTGCGACTCGACGCAGCGCTCCAAGTGGGCGTGCTGCGGCGGCACGCCGTGCGAGGCGACCAAGGGCCGTGTGCTCGGCGGCCGCTGCGACCACCCGCCGGACTACGTGCACGGCGAGTACCAGTGTCGGCACATGGCCTACCACTACGGCAAGGGCTACCTCGCGCCGTGCCGCTGGTACAACGGCACGTGCCAGACGTGGAAAGAGACGGGCGCGTCGGAGCCAAACTGGGGCTCGATAGGCTGGTCGGTCGGGACGCTGCCGTCTCAAGCGGGCTACTGCCCGTTGTGAACTGAATTTCCGCGGGCCAAAATTGAGATTAGAGCAATAGAGGCGTGACTCACACTCTACCCGTCGGAATCGCTGTAGTAGTCGTCTATCCTCGCAAGCACGGCGGCCGCGTCCACCGATGGGGTGACGGCAGCGTACTTGCCACCCCCACGCCGCTGGCCGCTGCTCCGCACCCGAGCTGGTCTGGCTGGGCTCTTGCGCGTGGCACTCTTGCGCTCGCCGCGTGTGCAAGAGCCCCCTCGCTTGGAGCCGACAGTGTCGGTCATCGGCGCGGCTCGACTGCTTGGCCGATCGCGGCTGCACCTCTTGCCCGAGGCTGGAGCCTCGTGATGGTCGGTCGGCGTGCCCATCCAGCGCCGCCACAGCCATCTGACGAGAGTCGCCACGGAGTGCAGCGTGGTGATCACCAGCACGATCGCAGCCGCCGCCACGATGACGACCACGACCAGGACAAGGACGCGATGCCGACGCGCCTTTTCAGCGCTGCTGCTGGACCGATCATATCTGTCGGTGGTGCGTGTGGCGCTGCGCACGGCCCCTGGCCTCCGCATCGGCTGTGCTCGAGGCTGTGCGATACTGGGCGGGAGCCTCTGCGGCCGTGGAGGTGGCAACGGTGTTGGGCCCGGAGGTGGAGGTGGCGGTCGACGGATCGAGAATGGGACCCAGAGTGCGGATGCTGGGGGAGGAGGAGGCACCTGCCACCACTGCTGGATCTCCAGCTGCACGAGGCGTGGTGGCGGCGGCGCTCGGAGTATGGTGGCTGGCAGTACGGCCGGCAGCTGTGACGCAGTGGGTGGTGGTGGAGATCGGATCGACTGAATCAGCGTTGGAGACACCGGGGGTGACGGCGGCGGGAGCGGCGGAGGCGGTGGTGGAGGCGTCGGTGGCGGCCGGGCGCGCTGCGCGGTGGTGGGCACGGGCGAGCGTGGCAGGCCCTCGAGCATCGCGAGCTTGCCCGTCTCCGGGACGAGGCCCTTCCACGGCCGCCGGACCAGCCCGCCCGTGTCGCCCGAGTCGGGGTTGAGGCACCAGTAGAAGGAGCCGACGATCGGCGCTTCGGCGAGGTAGGCGGCGAAGGCGAGCTGCAGCGTGCGGTCCGCGCCCGTGAACTTGCCGCCCCACTCGCCGACCAGCACGGGCGCGGTGCCTCGCCGGGCGAGGTGGCCGTACTGCAGCTCCCACACGGCGGGCATGTTGGCGGGGAAGCCCGCCTCCGTGAAGTAGGACTGGTACGAGACGGAAGGCCCGTAGGTGTGCGGCGAGTAGACGACCTTGCCGAGCACCTCGTCCGCGCCGGCGAGCCGCACCGGCGCCGCGTCGACGCCCTGGAGGTTCTCTCCCCAGAAGGCGTTGCGGGCGAGGGGGCCGACTTCTTGCCCCGCCGCCGACGGCTGCCGGCACAGCCCGCCCTCGGTCTGGCCGCTGCCCTGGCAGTGGCCGACGCCCTCGACGACGACGAGCCAGCGCGGGCAGAGCGCGAAGACACGAGAGCCGAGCGCCGCCGCCCTCGCGTCCCACCGCTCGCCTCGCGCGTACGCGCCGGCGTCGTGCGCCGCGGGCGGCTCGCCCCACCACATCGCGTGCGGCTCGTTCTTGAGGTCGGCGCCAAAGACGTTCCAGAACTTCTTCGCGTCGCACAGCCGCGTCGCCAGCAGCTCCCACGCCGCCCCAAGCGTGCCCATCTCCTGGCCGACGGCGCCCGAGTCGGGCCACTTGCCCGCCACCATCACGTGGATGTCGAGCAGCAGCAGCAGCCCGTGCTCGGCGAACAGTAGGGCGAGCCGCTCGACCTGGCCGACGTACGAGATGCCCGGCGCGGCGATGTCGGCGTCGTAGGTCTGGTAGACGTCGTCGTCGCGGCACGCGTCGCTGCCGAGCAGCGCGTCGGCTGCGAGCGGCAGCCGCACCGCGTTGAAGCCGTGCGAGGCCACGAAGCGCGCGATGTCGGCGAGCGGCATCTCGCCCGCGCCGCCGAGCACGCAGCGGCGCGACTCGAGCCCAAACCAGTTGAGGCCCTTGATGCGCACCTCCACGGCCGCGGCCTCGCCCGTGTCGCTGTCGCTCCACGCGTTGGTGAAGATGCGGCTGCCCTGAGTCCAGTACTCGGCGGCCGCCGCCGCGTGGTGGGGCGCAAGCGGTGGGTGCGGCGGCGGGTGTGGCGCCGGCAGCGGCGGCGGTGGAGGACGCGGCAGGTCGCACGTCTCGACGCACAGCGCACACTCCGTCTGATGACAGCAGTAAATGCCGCATGTGATGCACCAGTCGAAGCAGGCGTCGGCGGAGGCAGCGAGCAAGCAGATTAGCAAAGACGAACGTCCGGCTCGAGCCTTAGAACGCATTATTTTGATCAAACGCGCTCATCAATTTTCTTAGATAATGTTACAGTAGTTTACTATACTAACGTCTTGGTGACAGGAGGAGGAGGAAGGGGGGGGTTGTCTGGCTGGCGGCACGCGCCCGCCATGCCTGTTTCTTTGTTTGATTGATAAGTGAGTGCTGAGATGCGCAAGCCCCAGTCACAGGGCAAGAGGCAGCGCGCCGCGCGGTGGCCGGTGGGAGCCCGATAGTGCTACTTACAAGTAGTGCGGTCGAGCAACCGAGCGCGGCGCAGGCGGTAGATGTGCTGTTGGTTTTCGAGACGGCACCCGGGCCACAGACCGGGTCCGGCTATAGTAAATCTGGTCTTCGTGCGTGTAACGGAGCCGAGGTGTGTAGTTGAGGTAAGCTAACAGAGTTAAACCGTTAAACCGTGCGCTGCTGGACACATGGCATATTTTGGCACGCTTTCGTTGCACTTGTAGTACCATAGCGCATGTGTTTACACACGTACTTTACGTGCGTTACTTGCAACCCTCGGGCGCCGAAGCCCAAGTCTCGTAAGTTGCGAAGGCGGCTGGACCACGCGAATCAGCGCGCGCGCGCGTCGCGTCGTGGGCGAACCCCAACGGACGCGGCTAACGGGCCGATGAGCGCCACCGACTCCAACTTTGACCCGCGCACGCTCGCGCTGCTGAACCGGATCGCCAACAACCGGCGCTCCAGCGTGACCGACGGCCTCGCCTCTCCCACGGGCGCTCGTCCAGGATGCGGCACGGCCTCGTCGGGCGCGCGCAACAAGCTGCACGCGCTGCTAGGCGGTGCGGAGGGCGGCGTGCGACGCCCGGGCGCCTCTGACCGACCCGGCACCGGCGGCGGGGCGACAATGCCGTCGGGGCTCACGACGGCCAACCGGCCGGCGTCGGCCGCGCTGGGCGCGCGCAACGTGGCGTCGCGTGCGACGGGCGCGTCGCTCCGTGCGGCGGCTGCCGCCTCGGTCGACTCGGTGCACCTCGCGCTGTGCGGCATGAGCGGCGGCTGTGCCGGCACCGCCGGCGCCAGCCCGGGCGCGACGCACCGGCGCGACGACGGCATCCTGTTCACCGAGTCGCCGTACGCGCCGGGCGTGCCGGTGGTGTACCGCACGTCCGCCGAGAAGGTGGCCAACCCGGAGCGGCTCAACCTCGACCGTCGCGGGCTGACGAGCTGCCCGGCGCTCGAGGGCGAGGAGCGGCTGAGGCTGCTCAACTACCAGAACAACGCCATCCCGCGGATCGCCAACCTGCACTCGCTGCCCAACCTGATCTTCCTCGACCTGTACAACAACCAGATCAAGCGGATCGGCGGGCTCGAGCCGGTGCCGACGCTGCGCGTGCTGATGCTCGGCAAGAACCAGCTCGAGAAGATCCAGAACCTCGAGGTGCTGCCGAAGCTCGACGTGCTCGACCTGCACTGCAACCAGATCACGGCGCTCGAGGGGCTCTCGCACCTGGCGGGGCTGCGCGTGCTCAACGTGGCGGGCAACCAGATTGCGACGCTCGAGACGCCCAAGCTGCTCGGGCTGCACGCGCTCATCGAGCTCAACCTGCGGCGCAACCTGCTCAGCTCGATTGAGGGGCTGCAGGCGCTGCCGGCGATGCAGCGGCTCTTTTTGTCCAACAACCAGCTGGCGAGCTTCGGCGCCCTCGGCGCGCTCTTCTCGATGGGCGCGCTGCACGAGCTGGCGCTCGACGGCAACCCGATCGCCGACGAGCCCAGCTACCGGATCGGCATCTGCGAGCTGTCGCGCACGCTGCGGCAGCTCGACATGAAGCGGGTCTCCGAGGAGGAGCGGCGCGCGTCGGCCGCCATCCAGAAGCAGGTCGCCGTGCAGACCAAGGGGCAGCAGCGCCGCTCGCAGGCGGCCGAGGCGAGGCTCGAGGCGATGCGCGCCGTCCAGCTCGCGTGGAGCGCGCGGCCACGCGTCGGCACGCCCGGCTGCCCCGCCGCGGCGGCGCCCGCCGACGCGCCGCAGCCCGCCGCGCCCGCCGCCGCGCCCGCCGCCGACGCCGGCGGCGGCAAGGCGAGTGGCAGCGGCGGAGGCAGAGGCAGCGGTGGTGGTGGCGGCGGCGGAGGCGGAGGCGGCAGCGGCAGCGGCAGCGGCAGCGGCGGCGGCAGCGGCGGCGGTGGAAGTGCGCCAACTCCCCAGTCGTTGGGCTTCGTGGAGGTGGAGGACGAGACGCGCGAGCGAGGCGGGGTGGAGGAGGGCGGCTGCCGGCTGTGCGTGTACGGCGACGCGGCCCAGGCCATCGACGGCCTCGAGCGCTCGGCGGAGGCGCACGCCGCGTCCTTCCAGTTCGTCGCGATGGAGCGCGTCATCGCGACGCAGCTGCCGCGGCTGCGCGCGCTGCCCAGGCTGCGCCACCTCTCGCTCTCGCACAACGACTTCCATTCGCTCACGCAGCTCTGCGCGCTCGCGGCGCTGCCGAAGCTGCAGACGCTGCACGTCGAAGGCGAGGGCAACCGCGTCGCGCTGCAGCCGTTCTTCCGGCCGCTCGCCATCGTGCTGCTGCCGGCGCTCAGCTCGCTCAACGACGAGCCGGTCACCGCCGAGCACCGCCGCGTCGCCGAGCACGAGTGGAAGCAGTTCCAGCGGCTCTACCGCCTCGCGCGCAACACGCTCGCCGCGCGGCTCGCGCCGCTGCCGTGCCAGTACGCCATGGGGCTGGCCGAGGCGCCGCCGCAGCAGCCGCGGCCGAGCCACGCCGAGCCGGTCCCCGACCTCGCGCGCCGCTTCGTGGGGCGCGTGCTGCACCACTCGCTCGCCATCAACGAGAAGGTCGTCGAGCTCAACGAGGCGTGGCCCGAGCTGCGGCGCAAGCACGAGGAGCGCGTCCGCGCCGAGATCGCCGACCCCGAGCTCTTCCGCGCGCGGTACGAGGCCATCATCTACGGCAACGGCGGCTGAGCGCTTGTATTCTATCTTGCGCTGTTTTTTTATTTTGTTTTTGAGCCGGCTCGGCCATTTTTAATTTTTGGAGACCAACTTTATCTACTTTTTGAGCGCGGCAGTGTTGGCCAATATGTGCACACCCCCACACCCTCGTGCTTGAGCCCTCATGCCGCAGCCATCGTCGCCTCGATCTCGCTCGAGGAGCGCGCGCCGCCGCTCCGAGCTGCCGCGGTAAACGCTCTGCCCTAGCCTAGCCCTATGGTTAAAAATCCGTGGTTGAGGGCGCCAAACCTCAAAATCATCAAAATGTCGCCAGGCGACATTTTGAGGTGCTTGCTTGCTTGCTCGAGGTGCGCACGTGCCAAATCTCAAAAGTCTCAAAACCGTCGGCATGTCGTTCGCGAGGTCCCGTCCCGGAGCTTCGGGGCAGCTTCGCGGGCGCCTTGCGGCCTCGCAGGAGGCTCTGTGAGCCACCAGCGGAGCCCTCCCGTGCTCCAGGGATGTCAGCGAGCCAAGAGACCTTGCTCCTGCCCGAATAAAACCTTGGCTACCGCCTTCAGAGTGTGCTCGGCGCGCGGAGCGCGAGTTGTGAAAAAACCCGATTTTCGAGCTCAATCTCCAAAATCCTCAAAAGCTCTTGGCTTTGAGGGGGCCAGATCCCAAAACTCGTTTTGAAGCCTGCGAAAGAGCCGGAGGCTCAAAATCCACAAAAATCTGCGGTTCTCAGAATCCTAGGGGTAGGCTATGCGCTCTGCACCCGCAGCGCCGCCTGACGGTCGGCATCGATCATCATCGACGTCAGGTTCCATCCGTCGGGCTGGTTCTCCACCACCTCCACAACCGGGTCGTCCTCGTCCTCGTCCTCGTCGGCGATCGCGACCGAGCTGCCCTTCTTGAGCAGCGCCGGCGGCTCCGCCGAGAAGACCTCATTGGGGCGCCACAGCTGCTCGTCCTGCGCCTCGCCGAACGCCTCGTCGACGAGCGCGAGGGCGCCGCTCAGCGCGCGCACGACCGCCACCGCCTCGCGCTCGGCGTGCGACGCGACCGCCGCGCGCTGCGCCGCCTTGAGCGCCGCCTCGCGCTGCGAGACGTCGACGGTGCCCTCGGCGAGCCGCGCGGCGTGGGTCTTGAGCGCCGCGCCCAGCAGCTCCGCCGCCGCCAGCACGGCGCGGCACCACGCGTAGAGCGACGCGACGGCGGCGTGGCCGCGCGTCGCGTCGGCCGGCTCGAGCGGCCGCAGCGGCGCCGTCCGCTCCGGCTGCGTCACGCACTCGTGCCACAGCGACTGCACCGACGCGACTGGCGGCGACGACGGCGACGGCGACGGCGACGACAGCGAGCGCGCCGTGTCGGTGCGCGTCGGCGTCGCGGGGGTGGGCGGTGCCGCGCCGCTTGGGTGGTCCTCCTCGGCGGCGGGCTCGTGGTCATGCTCCTCGACGCCCGCCGAGACCCACTGCCGCAGCACCGCCACCAGCGCCGGCGCGAGCGCGAGCGGCAGCATCTGCCGCGGCTGCAGCGCGAGCGCCGCGAGAAACTCGGGCGCGTCGAGCAGCTTGAGCGCGTCCTCCCACGCGACGAGCTGAACCGCGCGGCGCTTGGGCGTGCCGCCGCCGGGCGAGCCGCCGCCCAGGCCGCTGTCGCGCCGCGCGAGCACCGCCGCGCTGCCGCCGCTCTCGCGCCGGCTCAGCTGGCTCGGCGTCATCGGGCTGCCGGCGCTGTCGCGCCGGCTCAGCACGGCGGAGCCGCTGCTCTCCCGCCGCGTGAGCGCGGTCACCGAGCCGGTGCTGTCGCGCCGACCGAGCTGCTTGGGCTCCGCGCCGCACGCCTTGAGCAGCGTGCACGTGCAGCACACGACGGCGCGAGTCATGTTCGCTGGGTTGTTGCGCACGCGGCGGAGCTCGAGCAGCTGCATCTTGGTCAGGCCGCCCACCGCCGCGACGGCCGCTTCACGAGCCGTCTTGGCCGGCCCGGCGAGCACGCCCTGCGTCTTCAGCTCGTCGAGGCTGGTCCGAGCGTCCTCGAGCGCCGCGCGTGCGCCGGAGAGGGCACTCTCGGCGGAGGAGAGGCTGGTCGTCGACTGGGAGAGGAGGACGGCGCTCTCGCCGTCCAGCTTGGCGGTGGCGGCGCCGGGGGAGGCTAGCAGCGTGTCGAGCAGCGCCTCGGTGCGCTCGGGGGAGGTGAGGGGTAAGGGCATATGGTAGGTAGCCAACACTCTGAATTAGTTGCACGGAGGAGGTGTTTGGTCAAGTAAGTAAGTAAGTAAG
>Ga0209713_10001758_pt1 | contig 13165 bp, 7 predicted proteins | sample ArcOceMetagenome_3_FD_187444 | JGI IMG/M metagenome (GOLD analysis project Ga0209713, IMG submission 187444) | Marine eukaryotic phytoplankton communities from Arctic Ocean - Arctic Ocean- Svalbard ARC20M Metagenome (SPAdes) (version 2) | ecosystem: Environmental > Aquatic > Marine > Oceanic...
ATGAACAGGGCCCCGGGCGCGGCGCCGCTGTAAACAAACGTAAACAAGCAAAAACAAACAAACGTTTATGTCCTTCATGAACACGTTTCGTGAACAGCTGACGCTGATTCCCGGGCTGCGGATTTTCGGGATTCAGTGTATCCCCGCGTGGGCCCTCCTGACCGGCGGCTTAGGCAAAGCAATGATCTGAAGTATCTACAAGCGAGAGAGATATTTGTTGTGTGTGTGGACGTGCATGTACGTACCAGGTAGGATTCCTACATGTATCTCTTGGTATTCGCCTTGGCCTTTGCCAAGATCGACGCCACAATCGTCCGGAGCGAGCTTCCGCATACCCGGCCCGCCATGCGCATTGCGGGGCGCCGCCTTCGCATTTGGTGGCAAACCAACGCATAGCCGCCAAGTTTGCCGGCTTCTGCGGGAGCGAGGCGCCGCACCAACAGCGGCGGCTCCCACCGCGGCTAACCATGGTGATCGACTCGCTCGCCGACATGCTCAAGCGGCGCGAGCGCGGGGCGCGCACGCGCCGCCTCTTCGTCGAGATGTCCGTGCTGCTGTCGTTCGTGACCAGCTTCTTCTTCATCAGCACGTCCATCAATAGCACCGACCAGGCCTTCCAGACGACGAGCCCCATCCTGGACCTGCTGCTGGGCTGCCCAGACTGGGCTCAGAATGACAACGGCAAGTGTCTTCTGCAATTGGGGGGTACAGTCGAGGAAGAAGACGACCGGCGGCGGCTGAGCGAGGCTGGGCCCGAGTCGAGCACGGCCAGGCGGAGGCGCCTGGCCGAGAGGATCCGCCGCCTGAGCGAGGAGGACGCCGCGATCAACGGGACCGCGCCGATGCGGTCCCGGAACCGGCGCCAGCTGCGTGCCGCGGGCGGTGGCGGCGACGACGTCGAGCTCACGTACTTTGACGAACTGCTCGACCGGAACGACGTGTGGACCTTTTTGCGCGACGGGTTGGGTGACAACCTGCTGGCCGAGGACCCGCTGCGGCAGTGCCGCGCTGGCGACGGCGTGCCAGGCTCGGGATGCGAGAATCACCAGAGATACATGCTGCAGACCCAGCGCCTCATCGGCTCGATTCGCCTCTCGCAGGCCAGGGTCGAGTCTGGCTCGTCTGACGGCGAGACGTCCTCGGCCCTCGGGGGCGAGGCGGACGTCGGCGGATGCAACGTCCCTGCGATCTACTCGAGCGAGTCGCTCGTCAAGACGCGCAGCGGCGAGGCGTCCACCATCATCATCCCCGCCTGCTACCCCAACCACAACGAGCTCTTCGCCAGCTGGAACACGTCGGCCTTTGGGCTGTGCGGCGGCGAGACGTGCCCAAACACGACCACTCCGCCTTTCCCGCTCGACACCGCGGACCCGATCCTGGAGACGTCGCTGTCGCAGATCGCGCCCACCTTCGTCATCGACCTCCCCAACGACATCAACCTGACGACGTGGCACGAGACGATGGACGACCTGAGGTTCAAGGGCTACATCGACGCGTACACGCGCTACCTCTACGTCTCGATCAACGCCTACAACGTCGCGACCGACCTCTTCGTCGCCGTCGAGCTGCAGATCAAGTTTGCGCACTCGGGCGGCGCGTGGACCGACTACCGCGCGCGCACGCTCGCCTACTCGAAGCACCTGCAGTGGTTGTGCGGCAAGCACGTCAAGGAGCTCGCCGACATCAGCAGCCCCGAGCTCAAGCTGCTCATCCTCGAGATGATCTTCGTCTTCTTCCTCATCGCGTCGCTCGCCACGCAGTTCTCGGCGTTTAGCGAGCAGGGCCTCGCCTACCTGATCGTGCCGTACAACTGGCTCGCCTTCTGCAACGTCATGCTCTTCATCTGGATCGAGGGGCGCCGCTACCTGCTGCTCGACCAGCTGGTCGGCGACGGCGGCGTCATCGACGAGTACGAGAAGTTCCGCAGCCCCGACCGGTTCGTGCCGCTGTACCCGCTCGCGGAGGAGGCCTTTGTCACGCAGAACCTGCTCGCCGTCAACACGCTCATGATGATGACCGTCGTCTTCAAGTTCTTCGGCCTGTCGCCGCGGCTCGACCTGCTGATCGAGACGCTGTCGCTCGCGTCGACCGAGATGTTCTGGTTCCTCATCTTCTTCGTGACGCTGCTCTTCTCGTGGGCGGCGGCCTTCCACCTCTCCTTCGGCATGGACGTCCTCGCCTTCAACTCGTTCTCGGACAGCATCATCACGCTGCTGATGCTGCTCCTCGGCCAGTTCAACTACGACGTGCCGCTCTCCAACTACAACGGCTACCTCGGGCCGGCGCTCTTCTGGTCGTACGTCATCATCGTCGCGACGCTCATGCTCTCCTCCTTCGTCGCCATCATCGAGGAGGCCTTCGGCCAGGCCAAGGAGGACGCCAAGGAGCGGTACGATCAGCTCGCCGACATCCTGCTGGCGCGCACGCGCGACTACACGCGCTTCCTGCGCCTGCGCGGGCGCAAGGTCCAGGCCTACGCGCAGAAGACGCGCTCGACCTCCATCTCGTCGTCGCGGCGCCTCACGCTGCGCGTGCGCGACACGACCGACCCCAACAACCAGATAGGCTTCTCGCAGATGAGCAGCACCATCCGCGGCCTGCTGAGCCGCGCCACGGGCGGCGTCGTCAAACGTCCCGAGGACGATCGCCTCCAGCGCGCCGCGTGGGTGGAGCTCAACCACCGGCACAAGATCACGCGCGATCTGATGAGCCGGCTGCAGAAGGCGCGCAAGCACCAGTGCCAGCTGCTGGAGAAGATGTCGACACAGCAGGAGCAGCAAATGGCGCAGCTCGAGGAGCTGAGCACGCAGCTGTGGAACGCGTGGCAGCTCGTCGCCGACGCGTCTCAGCCGGCCGATGCGAGCGGGCGCGGTGCAAGGAGCAAAGGCGGGGCTTGATTCTGTGGTAGTTTGCGTATTCGTGTTGCATGTACTGGTATATTGAAGTGGCGAGGAAAGCAGGCGCAAACGACATGTACACCTCATGATTCTTTGATTCCTTTAGATTAATTTAAGCGATTTTAAGCTGTGTTTTTGCCTGAACTTTCCGCCGGTCAGGAGGCCCCCATGAGAGTCTTTAGATTACTTTAGATCTTAGCTTTGCCTAAGCCGCCGGTCAGGAGGGCCCCAGGAGGGATACACTGATCCCGAGCCAGCCTTTAGATACTTTAGATCATTGCTTTTCCTAAGCTGCCGGTCAGGAGAGCCCACGTGGGGAGACACTGATCCCGAGCCAGCCGGACTCGCGGGGCCTCGCGAGCGGTGCAAGCAAGGCGGCCCCGCGCCGGGAGGTCGGTTTCAGATTGGGGGCTGGGTCTAGGTTGGGGGCTGGGTCTAGGTTGGGGATGGGTCTAGGTTGGGGTTGGGTCTAGGTTGGGGTTGGCTGCGTCGCGATGGCCCGTTCTGACGGACCCGCCCCGAGGGGTAACATCACCTACAACTTCAAGCCGCAGGGCCTCATCTCAAGGGACTGATCGATCTGAGGAAGGTACTTGCGCACAAGCGCCACCCCGAAAGAGCTCCACCTACCTCCGCGATAGGCTACAATGGCGCTGCTCTCCGTCGCGTGTGCCACGTTCATGCCGATCAGTGGCAGCAGTAGTGGTCCGTGGCGCATCTGCCGCAGCCACCGGCCGTACAGCGCCTGTCAGAGGCGTGCCGCGTGCTTGAAGCTGATGGACGAGGACGGGCCGGACGACGGCTCGCTTGCCATGCCCCGCAACCGCTACGTTGATGAGATCCTCAACATCACTGCGCCCGACCTGATCAAGGGCTTCGCCGAGACTGCACCAGCTGAGGTGCAGCAGGCCGTGCGGGCGACAGTCGTGTCGCTGCTGGGCAATCTACCGCCGCACATGTACGACGTCTCGGTCGCGTCCACCGGGAAGAACGTCGCGTCACTCATGTACTCCATGCAAATGACGGGCTACATGTTCCGTTCCGCGGAGTACCGCAGGAGCCTGATGGAGTCGCTGAGCATGGGCGAGGGCACGAACCTCTTGCCGCCCGTCGACGATGGCGGCGACGACGAGAGCAGAGAGCTGCCGCAAGTGTCTGGGACGATCACGGTGAAGCTGTCGGAAGACACGGAGGCGGAGGTCGAGGCGTCCGCATACATGGCCGAGCTGCGCAACGAGGTGGCCCAGCTGCGCGGCGAGCTGATGAGCGCCAAGAAGACGTCGAGCGAGGCGCAAGGTGGCGGGCTCCTCGCGTACGTGCAATCCATCGGCCGCGACAAGATCGGCGATCTGACCGCGTCGATCTCGGATGTGCGCAGCGCCACCCGCCTGCCGCCGCGGCCGCTCACGAGAACTCAGCGTCTGCCTCCGTGTCACCCACCGTCACAGGAGGTGCTTGAGTCAATGCGTCTGCTGATCGAGAACATCCTCTCCGAGGCTGGCGTCGGTGGCGAGCAGTTCATGGAGGTGACGGGCCTCAAGCTGCGGGAGCTGCTGGTGTGGCAGCTGATCACCGGCTACAAGCTGCGCGAGCTAGAGGCAAAAGAGGAGCTCAACAAACTCCTCGATGACTAGATTTGCGTGCGCTTGTATTGAGAGACTTTAGATAAAAGCAAAGCTTTTCGATGCTTTGACTCCTCTCACCCGAGACCGAAAACTTGTGCCCGGCGTGTCGAGCCCAAGCCGTGCCCAGGCGTGTCGAGCACGCCTAAGCACCGCGTCAGGCGTGTCGAGCCACGCCTAAGCGGCGTGTCGAGCCACGCGGCCAGGTCATGGAGCCAAAACAGGCGGCCCCGCGACTCCACTGCTGGCTAATAGGCTGCCTCTCATGCGTGCCCTCGCTACTTGGGTTTCTGGCGCTGCTGCTAAGCATACCCGCTTCGTCAGGTAGACATGCGTCAGTCCTGGAGCAGCCAGCGGCGGAGCAGCTTTCCACTGACGAGCCAGCTGCTGACTTTCAGCTGAAATGGACCGGAGATGCAAGTGCAGTGTCGGTGATAGGCGACTGGAATGGGTGGAAGAGACCTGGCCTGCCGATGCACCGCGATGAGAGCGGCACCCTCGCTGCCGATGTCAGGCTGCCATCGAACTGCTCTCGATCGAAGCTGGCAGTGGTGGGCGTGTGCTGCTACCGATTCAAATTCGTGGTCACAGACGCAGCCACGCAGCGGCGCTCGTGGCGAACAGACCCGTCGCAGCCAGTCGACACGGACAGCCAGGGCAACGTCAACAACGTGCTGTGCAAGTATGGTGCCACCCGGAACGGCGCTTCCCAGACCAAACCGCGCCGCAACGCCGCCGACGGCCGACGGCAGCATGCCGGTGGACCCTCAACAGCTCCTGTCGAGAAGTCGCCAGGCGCCGGCGGTCCGACCGTGGCCGTGAGCAAAAGCACCTGCCTGCTGCTCACGGCTACCGCCTTCAATGGCAGCGCATTGGCCCATGAGAGCACACGCAGCGTGTGGGGATGCTGCGACGCATGCCAGCGTCGAAAGAGGTGTACGGCATACAACTGGCGGGCAGAGCCACTCGCCCAGAACTGCATGCTTCTGGGCGAGGAGCGTGGGCACGCGACGGGTAATGCCTTGAGCAGTGCCGGCCTCATGCACCGGTCGGCAAACGCTGGCACCCGAGCGGTCGCCGCGGGGCAGAGTGCGGCGGCATCTTCTGCGCCACGGTCTGGTGCGACAGCAGCCACTCGTAGGCCGAAGAGGGCCAAGAAGAGGACAAAGAAACGCCACGCAGGTGCGTCGAAGGTCAGTGGCAAAAACGTAGCTGCCGGGTAGAATCTGCATCTTGTGCACACGTGCACCGCACGATTAGAGCTCGAAATGCCTTCACCACAAGGCTGTATATCTGAAGAGTTATGAGATGAATTATTTTTGTATCAAACGGGCTACAATCCGTGAAATACTCATTCGTCCGCGTCGCTCCACTCATCCATCAGCGCGTCGGCTTCGGCCTCGACGAGGCCACGCACCGACAGCGCATGCGAGACCGCATGCAGCATGATGTCCTTGGCGCCGAGCCCGTCCTCCTGGCGGCGGTGGCCTCGTGGCAGGGCTCGGAACTGCTCGGTGAGCTCGAGGCAGCGGTCAAAGTGCTCGGGCGACACAAAGTCCTCGGCGACCTTGATCGACGAGCGGATGTTGAGCACCTGGTGTGGGCACCCCGCCGGGATGAAGACGGCGTCGCCCTCGTGTTGCACGAAGCGGTACGACTTGACGCCCGTCTCCGCCCACAGCCGACGGCGCAGCGGCGCGTCGAGGTAGAAGTTGGCGTCGTGGATCGGGTGGGCCAGTCGATGCGCGGTGCCCTCCTCGCGCGCAATCTTCCACAGGAAGTCGCACAGCTTGCCCTGGTCCTCTTGCCGGAAGATGTCCCACAGCGCACCGGCCGTCGGGCCCTCCGCCTCCAGCCACTTGAGCTCGTCTGGCTCAAACGCGGCAGCGGCCGGCTCGAGCACCAGCTTGCTCTCTTGGGAGGAGGCCACCTGGGCGGCCGGCGCCGCCTCGTCCTCCTCGGAGTGCCTGGTGGTACGCACGCTGCGCGCCTTGGCGACGTCGACGCGGAGCACACTCCGCGCCGCCGACCCACCCGCGGCTGTGCCGCTGGACGCCGCCTCATCCTCCTGCCCCATCGCCATCATGATCTCTTCCGTGCCCATCGCGTCCGACAGGCCCATCTCCTCCAGGAACCCAGCCTCAAGGTCCATGCCCTCCTCTCCGGCCTCGCCCTCCTCCCCCACCTCGCCCGCTTCACCCATCTCCTCCATCTCCTCCATCTCCGTTGCCTCACCCGCCTCCTCAATCTCCCCCGGCTCCCCCGGCTCCCCCGGCTCCTCCGGCTCCTCCGGCTCCTCCGGCTCCTCCGCCTCCTCCGCCTCCTCAGCCTCGCTCGCCGGCCCCGCCTCTGGCGACTCGCCCACCTCAGCCATCTCGAGATCGGCATCGGCATCTTGCACGCCCGTCACCATCGCCGCAGCGTCGCCATCGGTCGCAACATCCTCGCCAGCATCTACGTCTCCGAGCGCCTCAGCTGGCTCCGCGTGCATGCTCGCGTCGATCCCGACAACTCCTGCGTCCTCATCCGTGTGCAGCTCCGCCTCGTCTGCGTCCGTTGCCGCCGCCTCGGCATCGAGATCGTTGGCCGCAGGCAAGACGGGTGGCGACGAAACCGCGCCAATCGCCGCGTCCGCGGCCGTTCCCGACCCCGCAATCTGCACCGGGCCTCCTTCAAGCGTGGAAGCCTGTGTGGGCTCCTCCTCTCCTTGCCCGTCTTCGGCCAACGCATCCATGTTCGGCTCGACGGCATCGGCCTCCGCGCCATCAGGGGCCACCTCCTGGCCGTCTGCGGTAGCGAGGCCACCCGGCGCGTCTTCTGGCTCCTCGTCACCTGAAAGCGTGCCATCAAGACCCACGCCTTCATCGTACGCAGGCGAAGGCGGCAGCGAGGGCGGCGGATCCGACGGCGGTCGTGTGGGAAGGCTGCAGTGGCCGCCACGCCCGCCGTGCTTGAAGCCGCGCGTGCAGAGCGGGTTCCGCTCGCACTGCGTCCCATCGCCGCTCATCATGGCGGCCTTGCCCAAGCCACCGCCTTTCTTGTGCGATGGCTTCGGCATCGACGGCTGCGATGGCGGCAGCGACGTCTGCGGCAGCTTCGCAGCGGCTTGCTTTTTGGTCGGCTCCTTGCGCAGGCTGCAGTGGCCGCCACGCCCGCCGTGCTTGAAGCCGCGCGTGCAGAGCGGGTTCCGCTCGCACTGCGTCCCATCGCCGCTCTCAAAGGTGTCACAAACCACCGACGGCTGCGACCGAGACCGATCCGGTGCGACGGGTGGCGGGGCCGGCTTGCCGCCACTCGGCTTGCCGCCGCTCTGCTCAAGAGGCGCATTCGCGTTGCACAGACCGGGGTGGCGGTTGGGGCGCGAGCAGCGGCTGCTCTTCAGGCAGCGTTGCTGCGTCGCGGCCGTGGTCACCGTCGCGGCAGCGCTCGACGCCGACGCCGCCACTCTGGACGCTGGAGCATGCACCTGGGGCTTGCCGGTCTGGGGCTTGCCGGTCTGGGGCTTGCCGGCGGGGCGAGGTGCCGCCTTGGGCGGCTCGGGGCAGAGCGCCGAGGGCTTGCCGCTCGCGCCCTCCACGAAGACGAGCACGTTGACGGCGTCGCTCATGTCCATGTGCAGGCAGGTCGTGCCAAAGCCCGACTGGCCGCGCATCGAGCCGTACGCCACGTACATCTTGGGCCCGAGGTCGGGAGGCAGCGTGTAGTGCGGCAGGTACGAGGCGAGGTTGCGCCGGCCGCTGCGCTGGGTGTACTGAGGCAACGGCAGCGCCTGCATCAGGTCCTCAAAGTGCTGCGGCAGGAGCTCAGCAAAGTCGTTGGTGGTGGGCCAGTCTTTGAGCTTGAGCAGGCTGATGTCCGACGCCGCGCCACCCGCCCCGTTCCGGCCGCGGCTCGGCGGGCGTGGGCGGAGATCGGGTCGAGAGAAGCCGTTGAAGAAGGCTCGCAGCGGCTGGGTGAACTCGGCGCCTGTGCGCACGTCGACGAGTTCGACCGGCATCTCGCCGTAATCCAGCGCGAAGCGCGTGGGCGTCCAGCTCTGCTTGAGGCGCCGCGTGACGCCGCGCACGACCACCGGCCGCCCTTGCTGCCACTCGGCGACGAACTCGGCGTCGTCGGCGCCCTCGCTGATCCGCTTCGGCTCCAGACGCGGCGGCGCCGCCCCAGCGGCTCCCACCGGGTAGCGCAGCGCGGAGCGCGGTGCCGCCGGCGCTGCGGAGGGCGCCGCGGTCGCCGGCAGCGCTGAGGGGCCCATGGAGGGGCCGGGATCAGTCGCGCCTGTGCCGGCCTCCCCAGTGGCGCCGTTCACCTCGCCACCCTGCTCGGTCTTCACCGTCATCTGCGGCTCCTCGACGATGTCTGACGGTGCAGGGCCCTCGAGCTGCGCGGCGGCTCCGTCCAAATGTGCCTCGCTGCCACCCTCAGCGCCGCCGCCGACGCCGCTGTCGCTCGGCGTCGCCTCCTTATAGCAGGCGGCGGCGCCGTTGGCCAGCGCGGTCATCATGTGTGTCGAGACCTTCGTGAAGACCTGCCATCCATCCATCGAGTGCGCGCACAGCCGCGAGACCGCCACTGGCTTGCCCGCCTGCCGCCAGCTCGCTGCGCATCCGAGGCACACCTCGAAGCCGCAGACGACGCAAGTGCGGTACCGCGCAAACATCGTGGAGGAGCACCAGTCGCACAGCTGGCGCTCGCCGCCCTCCTTGGAGTAGCCCTTGGGGAGGACCGACGTCTTGGCAGGGATGCCGCGCGCCTTGGCGTTGACGACGACCGCCGCCTCGCCGCGGCTCTGCTCGAGCTCCTCCGCCGTGACGCGCGCAAACGGCGCGGCGAGGTGGCGCAGGATGTACGTGGCGTGCACGGCCTGCGCCTGCAGCTCCGCCTCAACGCTCGCCGCCTCCGCGTCGTCGGCACCTGCCGCGCGCTTGGCGGTGGCGAGCCGGTACCCGCTGCCGTGCTCAAACGTGCCGAGCTCGCGCACCACGCGGCCGTCGCGGGTGGCGAGGCGGCGCATGAAGCGAAAGCGGCACTGCTCGGAGCGGTTGATCACGCACGAGCGGCAGCGTCGGATGCCCTCGTAGCGCGGCGTGCGGCAGCGGTACGCCTGCACCTCGAGCTCCTCGCCCTCCTCGAGCGCCGGCCGCAGCGGCGGCGTCTCTTCGACCAGCAGCACGTCCGCGGCCGGCGCGGCCACCTTCTCCTTCTTTGTTGGGCGGTCTCGCCCTCCGGCCGGCGCGGCGGGCTCGCTCTCGGCAGCGAGTTGCTGCTTCCGCTTGCGCGTGCGTCCCAGCTCCTCCGTGTCCTCTGGCTCGGGCAGCGTCGCCTCCCACGACGTGCGGCCGCCGCCCGGAGCGCGCACGGCCCGCACCGCCAGCGCACGCAGCTGGCCACGCACAAACGGCCACTCGCGCTGCAGATCGGCCTCGCTGAAGCCCTCGCCCGCAGCCATCCACACGTCAGGGATGCGATCGCGCGCCGCGCGCAAGACGCGACTGGTCAGGAGGATGGACGTGACCAGCGCGTTCCACACGGGCGCGTAGTCGTGGGCCGCCTCGCCCTCCTTTGCAGGGATCACAAAGCACCGGTCCATCGCCTGCAGCCGCACCTCGACCGGCGACGTCGCGTAGCACACGTACCATCGCACGAGCGGGCCGCTCTCGATGAGCTCGCCCGACTCCTGCGACTCCTCGGCCTCCTCGAAGCGCTGGCCTCGTAGGTAGAGCTTCGTCTGCAGGCTGCTGAGCGCAGTCAGCCGCGCCGGGACGCCGTCGATGTCGCAGATGCGAATGCCCGTGACGCGCAACCCGTCTGCACCGTCAGGAATCGGCGTCGTGTCGACGGGCATGAGCACAGGCTCAGACTCGTCCGGCTGCTCCGCGGTGGCGAGCTCAGCCTCGTCTGTCTCGTTGCCAGCCCGCGTCACGTCCACTTCGGCGGCCTCGACCATGCCACTGTCAGAGACGGCAGCCGCGTCCTCGTCCACGCTGTCGGGTGCCGCAGCGGCATCGGCAGCGGCATCAGCATCAGTTAGCTCCACATCCGGTGCAAGGTTAGCCTCTGGAGCTGCGTCGGTCGACTCCATCGTGGTGTGAGCTTGTGAGTATCGTTCGCAAAGGGCACAGCACCTAACGCGCTAGCCGCCCGCTGCGCTATCGGGAACAGGGTATCCCTGCTAGAACCCTCCTGACCAACAGTTCAGCCAGAGTGCTGATTTAAACTTGCTTAGGGGAATACCTATGCTAAATCTTACGTGTAGACGGTGAATGGCGTCAACCTGCGAATACCCGATCGTGTTCAGCATCGAGCAGCATGCAATGCATGCATGCGCGCGGCGGCACACTCCGCCTACTGTAGGATCTCGCGTAGTCCACTGCGAGCTCGCGTCCACTGCGGCCGATGCGGCTCAGGCTAATCGCCCACCTCCTTCTCGTAATCTTCACGCGTGACAGCCGTGCTGGCCGCCTGCACGAGGCAGCGGAGCAGGGCGACACGGCACAGCTCGTTGCAGCCCTCGCGGCTGGCGACGACCTCAATGAGCCGGACGAGGACACCTACACGCCGTTGCATCTCAGTGCGGGGATGGGTGCAGACGCTGCTGTCTCGCTCCTGATTGACGCTGGCGCCGCGCTCGACGCGATAGACGATGTCGGCGAGCGGCCGCTGCACCTTGCGGCAGCAGCGGGCCGAGTCGAGGCCGTGCGTCGGTTGCTGGCGGCAGGGGCTCTGGTTGACGCGCCGAGCAACGATGGCTACACGGCGTTGCACATGGCGGCGCAGCATGGACAGGGCGAGGCTGCTCGGCTGCTGCTCGGTGCCGGAGCGTCGCCGCGGGCCGAGACGTCACAGCGGGCGACGCCGCTCCACTGGGCCGCCGCCAACAGCCACGCGGACGTATTCATGCTTCTGCTCTCAAAGGGCGGCGCGCTGCAAGGGCAGGACAGCGAGGGCGCCACACCGCTGTCTCTCGTCGCTGAGCACGGGAGTGACCACATGAAGGAGCAGCTGCAGGCGTGGGTGCGGACAGAGAAGGAGCGCCGGAGTAGAAAGGTCGATGCGTCCGGTGCGCAAGTCGACAAGGAGCTATGATGAGCTTCATGTGGAGCGCGTAGACAAGTTATCTGTTTACTAAGAGAAGACGACACTGGGCGGCTACCGAAAGCACTACGACCCCGGCTGCGGCGCCATCAGGCTGCTGGTGACGCGCTTGACGTGGTGGGTCTTCGCGAGGTAGTCGGTGTGCTCCTGGTACGGCGCCTTGAGGAACTTCGTCTCGCGCCACAGGTCGGGCGTCAGGAAGCCGTACGACTTGCCGAGCGCGTCAAAGGCAGCCTTGGCAAAGTTACCACGGGTCTTCGTGTGGCCCTGCGAGGCGGTGTAGCAATCCGAGATGCCGGCCATCTGCAGCACCTTCTTCGAGGTCGGCGAGGCGACAATGCCGGTACCACGGGCAGCCGGAATCAGGCGAATGCGGACCGAGCCGCACCGGCCGGTGAGCTTGATCGGGACGGTGTGCGGGAGGCCAATCTTGGCACCCCAATAGCCGCGACGCACGGGCACGACGCCGCACTTGGCGGCATTGATGCCGCCACGGATGGCGGTGGCAACCTCCTTGGCCGCCTTCGTGCCCATGCCGATGTGGCCATCGTAGTCACCCACCGCAACGACGCACTTGAAGCGCGTGCGCTGACCGGCGCTCGTCTGCTTCTGCACAGGCATGATCTGCATGACCTCGTCCTTGAGCTTGTCCTTCATGAAGAGGTCGGTGATCTGGTACTCCTTGATCGGGAGCGAGAACAGGAAGACCTGCTCCATCGAGCGGATCTTGCCATCGCGCACGAGGCGGCCAAGCTTGGTGCACGGCACCCACTCCTTCTCGCCATCCGCGCCCTTGCCCTTGCCCTTGCCCTTACCCTTGCCCTTGCCCTTGCCGTCACCCTTGCCCTTGCCCTTGCCCTTCTCGCCATCGCCGAAGCCACGGCCGAAGCCGCCACGCTCACCACCACGGTCAGCCATTGTGTTTTTAGTCTGCGCAGGGACGAGCGACAGCTGGTTAGCCCCGGATGCGGAGTGGGTCAAGCGTCAGGCGTGCTCCGGCAACGAGCACGACAGAGGTGTGCAGCCATGGCCCGTGCCAGCGCAGAGGCAGCCGTGCGTGCGTCCAGAACAGGCCCAGAGCTGGGAGAGCTCAGGAGCCGGCGACCGGTGAACGCCGGCGCCGCTGCAGCCCAGCCCCCACGACCCAGGATGGAACGCACGGCTCTGGCCGCAGCTGCGTGGTGCGTCCGGGGTGGCGGTGCCGCCCTGGCGGGATATTTGGCCAGCGCGCGGGCGTCGTGGACAGCAAGGCTGGCTCGCGCTCGCGTGCCTGGTCTGGGTCTGACCTTCGCTAAAGCCTCGCGTCCAGTTTTGCCTGGTCGTGCACTGAAGCAGATTACGCGCGTTCTTACCCAAAGCGAATCTCTAGATCCAGGTGGCGATGATGGACTGCAAGCTGCTAGCTGCTAGGCACAGCACTTTTGAAGCCACCGAGCGTAGCGAGGCCTTCAGGTCCAGTTTCACGATCCTGCGCGCGTAGCGCGCGGAAAATTTGAGCACTTTTGCTTTTGAAATCAAGGGATTTGATAGCGGATCGGCCATACGTAAGGCGCC
>Ga0209713_10001759_pt1 | contig 13164 bp, 6 predicted proteins | sample ArcOceMetagenome_3_FD_187444 | JGI IMG/M metagenome (GOLD analysis project Ga0209713, IMG submission 187444) | Marine eukaryotic phytoplankton communities from Arctic Ocean - Arctic Ocean- Svalbard ARC20M Metagenome (SPAdes) (version 2) | ecosystem: Environmental > Aquatic > Marine > Oceanic...
GCAGCTCGCTCGATTCAGTTACTCGCAGGGACTCTCCCCCTCGCTCCTGGCACCGTGGCACGCGGGGCTCCCCGGGACTCGGAGCAAGCGTTGCTGCTTGGGCACGAAATTTTGGCTATGTTGTGACCTTTCCATCGATGCATTTCAAGCTGACCAACCTGCGATCAGTTGTTCCTCTGTACTAGGTTAGCTTCGAGACCAGAGTTTCGCGACGTGCATGCTCGGTGCGTCCATGCACACACGAGGCGAGATGACCGCTGACCAGCCACCCACGCCGCCGACGCTCGCCGAGCGCGCCGCCGCGCTCCAGGCCTACGAGGTCGTCGACCACACCTTCGGCGGGCTGCTGCCCGTCGTCCGCTACGGCCGTCCGCCGCGTCCGACGCTCGCACGCACGCGCTACTACCTGGCCGGCGTCAACGACGCCCAGCGAGACATCTACAACGCCCATTGCGCCGAGCGGTACGCGGAGCGCTCGCCGCACCACTACTCGTCGTGCGACGACGTGGTGGCACGTGCCGAGCTGGCTGGCGACATCTGGTCTGCACGCGCCGTCTACGAGGTGAGTGACGCCTTCGTGGCCTTTGACGGCCTGGTGCTGCAGGACGGCCCCCCGGCGCGCCTCTTTGCGCACGAGCGCCTGCCCGGCTTCAGCGGGCTGGGCCGGCTGCTGCTCGCGCTCGCGGGACTTCAGCTGCTTCGCATCACGATGGACCAGCGCCGCGTCTTCGTGCGGCCGGCCGATCTGACGCTCGCGCGATTCTCGGCGCGCCACACCGAGCGCGTCTCCGAGCTGCCCGAGGGCCGTGGCATCGAGAACGTGCACGCCTACACGTATGCGCGCACGTTTGCCAACGCGAGCGGTGGCGGCGATGACGGCGTCGGCGATGACGGCGACGACGACGGGCAGTGTGCGCTCGACGAGGACGAGGAGCGGCGACGAAAGCGGGAGGCGGAGGAGGCGGCGGCGGTGGCTGGCGGCGCGGTGGTGCGGCACTCGGCCTGCCTGCTCGTGGTCGAGCAGTTCTGGACGGCCAACTACTGGCACTGGCTGACCGACGCGCTGCCAAAGGCGCTCGTCTTCCGCGAGATGCGCGAGCAGGGGCTCCTGCCCAAGGACAGCAACTGCAAGCTGCTGAGCTACTCGCTCGGCTGGAACCGGCAGTACCTGCAGCTCGCCGGCTTCGCGCGCTCGCAGCTGCTGCCGTACCGGCGCGACACGCTCGAGCACGCCTGTCGCGTCTTCGTCGCGTCGGCGTCGCCGCTCGACGCCTCGTCCGTCCTCAGCCTGCGCCGCCTCCGCTCGGTGGTCCTGCCGGCGGCGGCGGCGGCGGCAGCGGCGGCCGCTTCGGCGGCTGGTGCAGCGGCTGACGATGCGCGCGGGCTGGTGCTGGTGCAGGTGCGAGGGACGAGCGGCGACAGCGTCCACGGCGCGGGGCGCACGCTGACCAACCTGGGTGAGCTGATGGTGTTGCTGCGAAGAGCTTTTGGCGACGACGATGGCGGTGGCGGTGGCGGTGGCGGTGGCGGTGGACAGGGCGGTGGCGGCATCGGTGGGCGGCGGGCTGAGGTGCGGCTCTTTGAGCACGGCGGTCTGAGCGTGGCGCAGCAGGTGCAGATTCATGCGCGCGCCGACGTGATCATCGGCGTGCACGGCGCCGGCCTCGCCAATGCGCTGTGGGCGCGCAAGGGATGCCAACTCGTCGAGATCGTGCCGGTCGATGTGCACCTCGACTTCCAATGCGGTCTGACGCCGTTTTGGTACGTGGCCGAGCTGCTCGGGCTGCGCAAGCACGCCTTCATCGACTATGATGGGCGCATGTTTGAGCCGTCCAAGCTGCCGCTCGTCGAGTTTGCCGCCTTCCTGCGCGCGGCGGGCGTCGTGGCGAGGGGCGGCGGGCTCGCATCGCTCGCCGAGGAAGGCGTGGGCGAGGCGGAGCCGGAGGGCTGAGCGATCTCTGCGGATCTGCGGCGTATTGCTAGAAATCGAGCTAATATTTTGAGCTAAACGTGACACTACCTTGACCTGCCGAGCAGTGAGTGAGCAGCCGCTCGGCTCACCCTGTCTCCCGCCTCACCTCTCCTTCTTGCTGTCGAGCGCCGCCGCCGCCCTGTCGATGGCCTCCCGCTGCTGCTTGGCGCCGCCGCTGCTGAAGCGGCGCTTGAGCTCGGGCGCGACGGTGTCGCTCAGCCGGCGCGCGCACTCGGACGGCAGCGCCTGCGCCTTGGTCGCCGCGCCGTACCGCCAGACTAGGTAGCCAAAGACAACCATGCAGATGGCGAGGTCGGCGGCGTCTGCGGCGGAGCGGTCAAACGACGGCAGCAGCTCGGCGAGCCGCCGCGCGGGGAGCGCCAGCACGAGCACGAGCGCCGCGTGCGGCCGCAGCGAGCGCTCGGCGTGCCGACCAAACGCCCAGAGCCGCTCGGCCACGCCGCTCGGCCGCGACGGCTTGTAGCTGCTGCCGTCGGCCCCGATGGTGACCATGTTGGTTAGCTTTCGTGTCTGGCCGCTGCCGTCGACGACGAGGTACATCAGCACTGTCGCATAGAAGAGGGCGCCCCAGCCCGTCCGCAGCTGGCCGGCGAGCAGCAGCCTCACCACCGCCTGCGCGACGAAGCGCGCCTTGCGCATCTTGTACAGCGAGACGCCCTGCGCGAGCACGGCCTGCACGGGCTTGGTGCGGAAGCACCGGTACGCCACGTCGCCCGGCGAGAACTGGATGGCGAGCACGGCGAGCACAAACGAGATCGAATGCTTCGGCCCCTTGAGCACGACCGGCATCTCGCCCAGCAGCAGCGACGCGAGCGTGGCGGGCCCAAACTTGACGATCGAGTTGTTGAGCAAGATGAGCAGCGCGCGCCACCATCCTGTCGCCGTGCCCTTCTTCATCTGACTCGCGGCGTGGTAGAGCGAGGCTCGCCGCTTCAGCGGCCTCCGCTCGCCACCGTCGTCGGGGCAGTACGGCCTCTGCTCGCGGTAGCCGTACGCGGTGTTCATCGAGTCGAGGATCGAGACGAAGCGGCCGTTGCTGCTGCCGAGCCCTCGCGTGCACAGGTCATACATGACCAGGACCTGCATCACGACCACCGCGACGACGAGCGACAACGCACCGACGGCCTCCAGCGTCTGTTGAGCCTTGGATGGCGTCGATGGAGGAGGCCTCGGGGTCTCGGGGGTACTTGAAGGAGAGTCGAGCAGCTCGTCGAGGCTGCACTGACGCAGTGCCGCAGTGGACAGTTCGTCGGGCACTGCTGAGGTGTTTGATAGTCTTGACAGCTCTTCGGGCGATGCCGAGGTGGTCGCTGTGGTGGCTGTGGGCATTATGGGTGGCGCCTTGAGCTCGGAGCAGCAGCGAGTCAGCGCGCCTCAGCCGGAGGGGAATAACCACCCAGAGCGATCGCTTAGGGATCACGGATCAGTTCCTCCCCACCTCAGTCAGTCAGTCAGTCAGTCAGTCAGTCAGTCAGTCAGTCAGTCAGTCAGTCAGTCAGACAGTCAGACATTGACTGACCCCTCCTGAGCGGCGGCTTAGGCAAAGCAATGATCTAGAGTATCTAAAGTACAACATTAGTTGAGTGTTAGGAAGCGCACCAGCTCCTGCAGGCTCGAGCCGAGCGACGCGGCCCACGCATCGATGGCGCGGACGGCGTTGAGCGAGAGCTGCTGCGCGGGCGCGTAGTAGAGGCGGAGCACGGCGAGGATGGCGCCGACGGTGACGCCGTTCCACAGCAGCCGCACGCCGACGCCGCTGAAGAGCGCGGCGGCGCCCTCCTCGGCCGAGATGGTCGCGAGGGCGTCGAGGATGCCCTCGTAGCTCGAGGCGCCGGGCGTGCCGGGCGGCGTGGCGCGCTGCAGCAGCAGCCGCGTGCGCACCACCTCGAGCGGCGTGCACAGCCCGTTGGCGACGACCGACGCGAGCGTGTACAGCGCGAGATCGGCCGTGAAGGCGTCGAGCTGGGTGGCGGCGCCGCCCAGCAGCAGCGCCGCGCCGCCGTTGGCGCGCAGAACCAAGAAGAGGTACGTGCGCGTGACCACGAGCGGCAGGTCGGTAAGGCCAAGGAGCGGGAAGGCGGCGAAGACTCGCGCCACGCCGCCCGCCGCCGCCGAGGCGGCGCGCTGCTGCGCCGGAGGCTGCCGCCGCCGCGCCTCGCCGTTGCCGCGGTCGCCGCCTCTCCCGCCGTCGCCCGCCTGCTGCTGCTGCTGCTGCTGCTGCTGCTGCTCCTCCTCCTCGAGCGGCGCCTGCGCCTGCCGACTGATCTTGGCGACCTCAGTGGGCGCACGCACGAGCCAGTAGGCAGCCTCGCCCAGCGCCACCGCGCCGAGCGTCGCGACGCCTCGCCAGTCGAGCCCGAGCGCCGCCGCCCACGCCGGCAGCGGCGGCGTGCTCCCCAGCCTACCCAGCAGCAGCGTGCCCTGCCCCGAGGTGACGCCGAGCCACGCGAGCGCCTCGCGCCGCGCCACGTCCTTGACCGCCCAGAACGTCGCGCCCTGCGGCGCCGACGACGCGAGCGCCGGCCCCAGGCCCTCCCAGCATCGGTCGAGCAGCACAGCGGGAGGCGGCGTGAGGGCCACCCTCTCAGTGGTCTGCTGCTGTGCCGCACGAATGGCCACGGCGGTCGCGTTGTACGCCTGCAGGCGCGTCTTGATCGTGTCGAGTGGGTGAGTCACGACGACACGCGCGACCTCGATTGCGCCGCCCGCGAGCAGCCCCGCCTGGAAGACCTCAGAGTCGCTGAACTGCTGCTTCGTGAACTTGAACTGCTTCTTGCCTCCATTGAGGATGTAATATTCGTTCTCGTCGTCCGGATCTACCACCGTCTGGAGGCCCTCGGCGGCGCTCCTTCTCGCGTCGCCATCCAGCATCACCCGGCCGCGGTTGCCCGTCATTGGCTCTACGCTCGCTGCGTCGACCTTGGCCAGCTCGGCCAGCTCTTCGCGGCGCAGTCCGTTTCGAGCCTCGGCTGGCGACCTGTCGGCCAGCCTGTCCTCAAGAGTGCTGGCAGCGGCGAGGAGCGAAGACGGTGGGCCGTGAGTGACTAAGGCTGGCAACGGGCTTGCAGGCGCCACGCTGACGAGTAGCGCTGCGGCTGCGCCAGCCACAGCAGCGGCGAGCGGCGGATGCGAGGCGCCTCTGAGCTTGGGAGACGGCGGGAGCCTCATGTTCGATGCTCAAGGCTGCGAGGACCAATGTGCAATCGACGAGACACGCGGAGGCGAGTTTCGGTGGCATGTTTGGCATTCTTCGACGCGACACGCTAAAGCTGTTTTTGTCCTATGGCCGCAGCGATTGCCTGCCCCGGCATCCTCGGGAAATTTTACGCCGTCCACTTTGACGCCGTCCACTTTGACGGCAACCTGAGCTCAGGCCTCGAGCAGGTCCCAAACAGCACGTGCGTAGGGGTGGCAGACGGCAAGTGCAGAGGGCGGCGCCTCGCCCATGAGGGGTCGCCGGATACACGCGGTGCCGGTCGCAGAATGCAGATTGGCGCACGGGCGTCCTCGCGCCGCCTGCGCGCCCAGCTGGCTGCGGGGGCTGCCACTGGCCGTCGAGTCCTTCGCATTGTGCCCAAGGACTGCGGTGCCGGCTTCTTCGCCCTGGTCCTGTACGCCCTCAATCAGATGATATGGGCGGATGACCACGGCTACCTGTCACACGTCCAGTTTGGCGCAACGTGCCCTGACGGCCGACCCAACCGATACTACGACGAGCGGTACGGGCCCAACATATGGGAATACTTCTTCCGTCCCGTCTGGGAGAGCGTTCGCCCGCAGCCGGAGGACCTACAACTCAGTGGCAAGGTGCTCTTCAACATGCATCATCTTGCGACCGAGTCCATCCAAACCTACCCGCATGGTGTGCACCGGCACCTGAAGATCCCGCGATGGCGGTATGACGAGGCATGGCACGCGGAGATGCGAACAAAGGCCAATCGTGTCATCGTCAAGTACGTGCGCATCCTGCCCCGCGTTCTCGACGTTGCACAGACCTTCTACACGGCGCGCATTCTGTCAAAGGGTGCGCGTCCTCTGCTCGGGCTGCACATTCGAGGCACCGACAAGATCCGCAATGTTGGTGGACGAGTCGTCCCGCCGAACGAGTACCTTCCACTCGTGGACATGTTCCTACGTCGACATGAGGATGCCTTGATCTATCTCGCGACTGACTCGCCAAAGTTCCTGAAGCAGATGCAGGCACAGCACGGCGAGCGCCTGATTGTATACGACGCTCTGCGCAGCCAGCGGAATGCCTTCGCCGACACGAGCCTGTCGGACAACTACAAGAAGGGCGAGGACGCCTTGGTCGAGGCTCTGATGCTCTCCTGCACCAATTTCCTGGTCAAGCCCGCCTCGGCGCTGTCTGAATTTGCGCTCTACTTCAATCCCGACCTTCACAACCACACGATCGAGGTCCAGTACGAGGTGGGCCACCGGCCCGCAGCGGAGGCCTTGGACGAGCACTTTGCGAGCAAACGCGACGGCCTCACCGGCAAGGCACGATGCCCACACCTCTTCCCCTAGTCCAGTTTAGAGGTCTCTACCTAGCTAGGGACTGGAAAAAGTGTGCAACATTCGGACCCTGACATTCACACATTGACTGAAGGTTGACTTTTGAGAGAGAACAGGGACGGAAACCAGCAGCACCCAAAAACGGGCCGAGCGTCGCTCCCAGTCCCCATCGTCATGTGTACGCCTCCTGCTGCGGCGACTGCCACCAGTCGCGGTCCATCCACGTCAGGTCGTTGTCGTAGAAGCACTGCTGGCAGAAGTCGCCTAGTAGGGTGTCGCGCGTGTCGTTGCCGGGCGGAGCGGCGCGAGAGCGAGAGCGAGAGCGAGGCGGGTGCGTGCCCGGTGGCGTCGGCGTCGGCGGTGGCGGTGGCGGTGGCGGTGGCGTTGGCTGTGGCAGCGGCGCCCGCTGCGAGCTGCGCCGCGGCCAGATGGGTTAAGGCCAGCATTCGTGAAGCTAGCTGCGCGTCAAATCAAAAAAACCGGAATTTTCCCTCTCATGATAGATTTACTTTCTGTTTCACACCACGTTTCACACAGCAAGCTCACCATTATTTGTAGAAGAAAATGGATGTGTGGTCTGTGGGTGCGTAGCCGCCGCTCACCGCAGGCTACCCACCCAGGTCAGAAAATGCACTTGTCTGCCCAGTGCGTGCCGCCCGCGAATGCTGGATGTTTTTTGGTGAGTCCACGCGCTGTGTTGGCTCTCGCAGCAAGCCGTCCATGCCAAAGCGTAAGAACTCGACGCCGATTGTGCCCCTGCCGCGTCCACCGGCCAGGGTACCGCCAACCAAGGTGCCGGCTCAGCAGACCAAAGTGGCAGCTGCGCCTGCCGCGGCCGCGCCTCCTCCGCAGCCGGCCGCGACGGGAACCGGCAGACCCACTCTGTGGACGGCACACACTCCGACCGGCACAAAGGCCACGGGCCTAGGCCGAGAGCTGGCTGGCACAAGCCAGGCCCACGGCGGCGTGCCGGTGGCGTGGGAAAGTTGGCAGTGCGATTCCGAGGCTGGCCGGGCGCTGTCGCTGCCGGAGCCGCTCCCGGCGCTCGTGGCACTCGCGCTCGAGCTGCGCCGAGCCGCGCGCCTCAAGGCTCTCCGCGAGGAGCTCGCCGCCGAGTGTCGCGCGCACGGGGTTTCGTCTCCGCCGCTCAACGCCTTTGACCGCTGGCGCTTTCTCTGCAAGTGGCGCGAGGAGAGCCGCCTCGGCACTCACGCTCAGGAGCCGCTCCTGCCCGTTCGCCTTGAGGCTGGCGGCACTGGCCCTTCTCACGAGGCGGCAGACGGGTCGTCACGATCTCCAGACGAGTGGCTGACTCACGACCTGCAGCGGGCCGGTATGACGGCCGCCGTCGCCGCTCAGACTGCCGAGCGGCTGTTGACGTCGTCCTCCAAGGCGGCGGCCGGCCTCGCGGCGACTCGGCGCAAGCTGCTGGCAGGCCGGATCCCCGCGCCGGAGCGGCCGGCGGTGCGAGCTGAGACGCTGCCAGACGGCTCGGTGCGGCTGGCGGCTGCCGATGACGACGGTGGCGGCAGCGGCGAGGTCTCGGTGACGCTGGCGTCGCATGCGCTCGAGAAGCTGCGCGCGCTGCATGCGCTGCATGCGCGCCGCCAGCATGGCAGCGAGAAGCCCGGCGGGGCGGAGGAGGAGCAGGAGCAGGAGCAGGAGCAGGAGCAGGAGCAGGAGCAGGAGCAGGCGGAGCAGGATCTGCTGGCGCGGCTGTTTGTGCTGGTGCTGCGCTACCAGAGCATCGGCGGCGCCGGCTTCCAGGCGAGTCTGGGCCGCCCCGTCTTCGACGAGCTGCGCGCCGTCGCCGCCGTCGACACCGAGTGCTTCGCCTCGCCGCTCAACTGCTTCTTCCCAGCCTTCTGCTCGGCCTTCCCCGACGTCGACGGCCCGTTTGGCAGCGCCGGCTCGTTTGCGCTCTTCGCGCCGCGACGCGGCCGCTTCGAGGCCAACCCGCCGTTCGTCGACGGAGTCATCGACTCGATGGCGACTCACATGCTGGCGCTGCTCGAGACGGCGCAGCGAGCCGCCGAGCCCCTCAGCTTCGTGGTGGTGCTGCCGGGCTGGCTCGACTCGGCCGGCTGGCGCGCGCTCGAGGCGGCGCCGCTACGGCGCGCGACGCTGCAGGTGGCGGCGGCCGACCACGGCTTCGTCGACGGCGCGCAGCACGCGCGCGCCTGCTCCTTCCGCCAGTCGCCGTACGACACGACCCTCTTCTTCCTGCAGACCGACGCGGCGGCGGCGGCGCATCCGCTCGGTGCCGCCGAGCTCGCGCGTGTCGAGCGCGCGCTGGCGAGCTGCACGCCCTCCGAGGCCGACCTGGCCGGCGTCGAGCTGCACGAGCGCGTCGAACGCGGCTCGGCACGGCGCAAGCTCGCTCGCAGAGCGCATCGCGCAGAGCAGCATCATCCAGCAAGAACGAAAAGAGACGAGCAGAGTGAAATGAGAAAATAAGAGCACGTGCTTGTTTCACCATCGACACGTAGCATGCTATGCTCCAAAATCAAGGCTCTCTCTTTGCCCACGTGCGGTGCAAGCTCCCGTGGCCCCATCCGCCTCGGCTCCCCTCTCGGCTCACGCGCCGCCGGGGCGTCTCCGCGGCCCGTCGACGGCGTCGACGAGGCCCTTGCGCTGCCCCTCGCCGACGCCCTTGCCCGCGGCCTTCTTGGCCGCCTTGGCCGCCTCCATCTTCTCCATCTTCTTCTTCTTCTCGAGCTCGGTCTTGTTGTACTTGTGCGCCTTCTCGAACATGACGATGAAGTTGTGCAGCAGCCCGAAGAGCTCCTCCGGCTCCGTCTTGGGGTCCTCGCCAAAGTAGGCCTTGAGCTCGGTCAGCGCCTTGTCGGTCTCGGCGTGCGTCTCGCCGAGCTTCTCCGCCTTGACCGACGCCGCGCCGTGGAATTTGCCCATCGACGACGTGAACTCCTCGATCTTGTCGAGCTTCACCTGCGTCTGCACCTGCTTGAGCGACGACTTGATCGTCGCGAGCTCGCCCGTCTCGTCCTTCCAGATGCAGCGCGTCGCCGCCTCGACGTCGGGCATCTCGTCCGCCAGCAGCAGCGCCGGCGCCGTCTTGTCGCCCGCCGCCGCCTCGAGCTGCGCCGCGATGTAATGCATCATCGTCGACGAGTTGTCCATCGTCTTCGTGTCCTTGAGCTTGGCGAGCGAGTCGAGCTTGAAGCCCCACGCGGAGCCCTTGTTCGAGGTGCCGTTGAGGTAGTTGCCGCACGCGAGCGCGTACTCGAGCACCGTCTTGAACGCCTTGGACGAGCGCACCTGCGCGACGGCCTTCTGCACCGACAGGACCTTCTCCTCGCACTCGCCGTACCTCTCGTCGAAAGTGACGCGCACCAGCATGCACTTGGTGCGGATCTGGTAGCGCGGCACGCCCGCCACCGCGAGGAAGAACTGCTCCGCCTTGCCGAGCAGCGCCTTGGGCCCGTCGTAGCCCTGGCAGACCTCGACGTCCTCGGCGGTCGGCAGGATGGCGAGGACGGCCTGGATCTGGTCGACGGTGAAGGCCTCGACCTTGCCCGCCTTGAGGTAGCCGCAGATGTCCTCGGGCTGCATCTTGAAGCGCGAGATGGCGATGGCCGTGTTGTTGGCCGTCTTCGGGTCGACGAGCGTCACGATCTCGTCCTTCTTCTTCTCGGGCTTGCCGTCGGCGCCGCCGCCGCCGCCGCCGCCCGGCGCCGCGGCCTTCCTCGCGCAGAAGAGCTCCTCGAGCTTCTTCTCGTCTAGCTTGACCTTCTCGTCCTTGACGTCCTTCTCCCAGATGGTCCCCTTGATCTTGGCGTCGGGGATCTTGCCCCAGTGCAGCTGCTTCATCGGCACGCCCGGCTTCATCGGCGGCTTCTTGTTCGACATCACCGGCGCACCGGGCGGGGGTGGCGCGCCGGGGGGGCGCGGCGCGCCGGGCGGCATCGGCGGAGGCGGCGGGCCGCCTCCGGGCATGGGCGGAGGCGGTGGGCCACCGCCCGGAATCGGCGGAGGCGGCGGCGCACCGCCCGGGATGGGCGGCGGCGGCGGCGCGCCGCCTGGAATCGGCGGCGGCGGCGGTGCACCGCCGGGAATCGGCGGCGGCGGCGGTGCACCGCCGGGAATCGGCGGCGGAGGCGGCGCACCGCCGGGGATCGGCGGAGGCGGCGGTGCACCGCCGGGGATGGGCGGCGGCGGGGGCGCGCCACCGGGGATGGGCGGCGGCGGCGGCGGCGCGCCGCCGATCCCCGGCGGCGCGAGCGGCGGCGGTGCGAGCGCGCCGGGGGCGCCGGGGGGGCCGGCGGCGGGTCGGCTCTTGAGGTCGTCGACCTCCTTCTCGAGCTTCTCGATCTTGGCCCTGGCCTCGACGAGGTCCTTTGCGTTTCTCTCGCTCTTCTCCTTCTCCTCGGGGTCGACGGGCGCCGCCGCCCCCAGCAGCTTCTTCATCTCGTCGGGGCTCGCCTTCGGGTTCTTGCCCGCAGCCTCCGCCATCCCGTTGATCGTCTGCTCGCACGCGACCCACGCCTCGAGACCGCCCGGCGTGTCGGGCAGCGCCGTCAGCGCGCGCAGCAGCGAGAGCAGCCGCGGCATCGCGCCCGGGTTGTTGATGAGCACCTTCTCCTGCAGCAGCTGCACCGGCGCCGCCACCGCCGGCTGGTTGCGCATGTTCTCGTCGGCCGCGTCGCCGCCGAACTCGTCGCGCCCCGAGACGGACTCGCGCCGGATCTGCTCCTGCTGGTCCTGCGAGAGCTTGGCCATCTCCTCGTTGTCGGCGCCCATCTCCGTCTCGAAGACCTCCACCTGCCGCTGCACGTCGACGTTCTTCTCGCGATGGAGCGACGAGAGCACGTCGAGCAGCGAGAGGCGGATGAACTCGCCGCGCAGCTTGACGCGCTCCTTGAGCTCCTCGGGGAAGCCGATGATCGCGTTGATCAGGATGAGCGAGCACGAGACCACCTGCACCTGCGCGTCGCGCCGCGCCTGCGCGTTCTCCTTGGTGTCGCCCACGTTGGGGCGCGCCTTCGAGATGCCGGTGACGGTGCGCTGCATCTCAAAGTCGGCGGCGTCGTCCGCCCCCTCGTCCTCGAACTGGTAGTGGTTGCACGCCTCGACCAGCCAGCCGAAGCGTGCGAGCTTCCGCCGCACCTTCTTGAGGTGCTCGAGCGCCTGGCAGACCTGCAGGGAGAAGGGAGGAGGAGCAGGGCGGGGTGGACGGTCAGGGGAGGCGTCGCGACGATGGGAGAGAGGGGGGCGCGTGGGCGCGGGGGCGGCGCGACGTGCGGTGGGCCGCGTCGCGTGCACCTGCTCGTGGCCGTCGGCCGAGTAGAGCGCCGCGGCCGAGAGCAGCGTCAGCGCCTGGCACTGCACGGTGCGCGCGGCGACCGACTCGTGCTTGGTGTCGATGCAGCGGGCGAGCTGCTTGAGGCCGCCCTTGCCCTCGCCCGTCCCGAGGATCTCGTCCATGCCGTTCTCCAGGTTCATCAGCGAGCGCAGGCAGCGCAGCACCTGCCCCATCATCTCGAAGTCGCCCGGCTTCTTGAACGCCTTCTTCTCGAGCAGCTCGAGCAGGTCGGTGAGCGCGATCACGCCGGAGAGGGCGATGAAGTCGTCGACCCAGCTCACCGCCTGCTGGCGCAGCATCACCGACAGCTCCTCCAGGTTGGAGCGCGACGGCTCGAGGTTGAGCACCTGGATCCAGTGCTCCGGCGTGTCCTTGATGTCGCCCTTGTCGATGCCGGCGGCCTTGGCCTTCTCGATCTCGGCGCGCTTCTGCGCGGCGATCGCCTGGTAGCCCTTGCACATCTCCCACTTGTTGCTGTCGGACAGCTCCAGGATCTTCTTGCGCACGGCGGGCGGCTGCCCCTGCGCGTCGAGCATCTCGTTGAGCAGCTTGTCGAGCTCGGGCTGCTTCGGACGGTCGGAATCGATCGACTCGCTCCGCGACTCGCTGCGGTCCTTGGTGTTGCTGCGCGCCTTGCCGCCGCCGAAGAGCGGCATGGCGGAGCGGCGACGCGCGGCGAGAGTTGCCAGCGGCGACGCGGCCAGCGAGTCTGCGCTCACGGGCAAAGTTGCCACGCTGAGTGTGAAGAGAAGCCTGAAATTGAGAATTGTGCAAGCCTGCATGGATGCTGCACCGGCGCACAGAAGCACGCACAGTCACTCTGACTGGCCCTCCAGCTTTTTTTTGATGAAGTCAGGGGCTAGAAGGGAGAGGCGGGCCGGCGGCCACCTCGTCGCAAGACCATGCACGCCAAGTTTCTAGTCGAGTACTTTCTACATGTAGCAAGAGGTCAGGGGGTGATAAACTCCGTACACCGACGTAAAAACCATGCGCCAGAGGCGGCTGGCGCAACCAACCAACCTCTTAAAGCCGCACTTTTACCTTGCGGTGATGTTCACCCCACCCGCCTTCATTCAGCTTCGGACCGAAATTAGTGGTGTAACCCCCCTCCCTCACCGTGAGCAACAAGTTTCGTCGTTTGACGAGATGTGATCCTGCAGAGTTCCATTGATGCTTTCTTTAGATCCAAAGAGTAGTGAGAGACAGAAGCACGTCAATTGTAGCTCCGTGAGCTCCGTGGTCGTATAGGGCAAAGCCCAAAGTGCAAAACCGGCACTACTCGGGCCCATGAGCTCGGATGGAGCTCGAATTTCGACCTATGCTCTCGAGGCTG
>Ga0209713_10001760_pt1 | contig 13160 bp, 9 predicted proteins | sample ArcOceMetagenome_3_FD_187444 | JGI IMG/M metagenome (GOLD analysis project Ga0209713, IMG submission 187444) | Marine eukaryotic phytoplankton communities from Arctic Ocean - Arctic Ocean- Svalbard ARC20M Metagenome (SPAdes) (version 2) | ecosystem: Environmental > Aquatic > Marine > Oceanic...
GTTCTGACGGCTGACGTTGTACAAGGTCGTTGGGACAGGCCCGTGAACCGAGGCAAATGTGTATATAACTTATATATATATGCATCTATATGTATTGTCCCAATGGCTTGTTGTGTTGAAAAAGGGTGTTGCCCGCTATATGTGTAATGCTTCCATTCCTATTTGATATCTTCTGAATATATTCATTGTTGCGAGAGATATTGTATGCTACTCCATCAGATGGCAGTGCCATGGCGACCTTCAATCCCAAGTTGACAAGAAGTTATACTGCAAACAATGCAGGTGGAAGCGCCTAAGTATCCTCTTACCAATTGGTAAGTCCATTTACTCTCCCAATCAATAGATATGGTATATTGAGAAATGGGTTGGAGCTGTGGGCTGCGGCATGTGCTAGATGAGTGCATTGGGCAATATCTGCTTATATCTGATGCAGCATGCAAGCACTTAACGGATTCCGGGTATGAACTAGCTGCAAGCATGTCGTTCAACTAGAATGGGCATGACATCCCTGAGGAGGACTCGCGGTATGGATGCGAATGCTGCCATAGGCGGCGCCGCAAAACGTAAAGTGAACGCTGAAGCAAGATCAAATTAGATCAAGGTGTTGCGGAACCGGTTGCCAAGCGTAATACGTTGGCATTTGCGCAAATCATCGAGCTGCATCCGTGCATACCTACAGGTTACGTATTGCAAGCATTGGACCACTTGCCATATCGCGTACGCAAGCTCAATGCTGGCTGTGGCCGCGCACTCGTTCAAGACTACCTCTCTTTGATTAATGTGTCGTCTTCCAGCGGTGGTGTTTCACAGCCCAGGCAGTCACAAGGTAGTTTCTGCCATGCGGTGGCCAGCCTCCATCGCGTGGGCTCCATGCTTTTATAATAAACATATAGTGCGGCATCTTTGAGCTTGGCAAGGGTATTCAAATCAACTAGTCCCGCACATATAGTATGGACACTATATACAACTCAGGTGTTAACGACCAACCAACTAAACACTTTTTTTACTTGAGCCAGGAAAGGCTACGTGTGTATCTATATATACAAATGTGTACCGGATATGCCGAAAGCGATGGGAAATCTCCGCAATCAAACCCTTCGGCTTCGTGTTTGTATACTTCTGTAGCGGGCTCTTCTCTCTGCCGTTACCGTTACATTGGAATCAGGTCAAAAGCACACCCAGCCTCCATCGCGGGGGCTAAAGGCTGCCATCAAGGAAGTGCTCATCTACACGATTAGTAATCGACGCCTTGCTTCGCTGAGAGCATACCATTCCTGGTCATGGGACAAACTGCTTTTCGTTCGATGCAAAGTTGTCAACTTTTGTGTTGTGGATTGCAATCAGCAAATGCAAGCCTTATCTGACAATTTCTATCGGTAAGGGGAAACGAACCCATCTGTGCAAGACGAGCCAGCGCAGAAGCGCGACGCTGACCGACTGGTGGCCGAGGGGATGGAGAGGGTGTGGCTCTTGGAGAAGCACCAGAAAGAAGAGAGTAACGTCAGGTGACGGGCACACTCTGGTCCATCAGCGTCAAGGGATGTCATTGCTCTTCAGGAGTGTCAAGAAAATGCTGGAGAACTTCTGTCCACTTCCAACGATGTCACTAGCATTCGAGTTATATATATACTTCAACACGCCCCCAGCCTCCATCTCGCGGACTAAAGGCTGCTCGCCACTGAGCGGTGGCAACCGGACTTGCACAGAGTGATCACTAGGTTGTTACCTGTGGTAGACAACTTTGCCAATCCAGCGTGGCTGGTTGCGAAGTCTTTGTGTGCAAGAGCTTGCGCCTATGTCTGCGGGTGTGTGCCGAGGTGATCCTTGAGAGACTTGTCATGATCAGGATCCGTGATCACTGTGCAGTCTATCACAATGGGTCTGTGCATTTCGAGCTGAGCCTCCAGCGCTATGGGTGAAACCGTCCAGCGCTGTTTTTAGTTTCCGCTTACGATTTTTCAAATTATGGCTTCTGCCGGAAAACAACTGTTTCAACAAACCTGGGCTCGAAGCGCAACTATTTGTTTCCAAACCAGTCATGTGTGTCGACAAATCAACAATCATGCAACCTGACTATATCTGAGACTCTCCTGCCAACTTTAGCTTCTAGCCCAATGCAATATATGCTCGGGAGGTGGCACTGAACATTCTGAACCACACACAAAATAGTATATAGTGTACATATGGTAAATACTTTTTTCATAATGTAGATATTGTACATATTGTACAGTACAACATATTCTGAATGGTCCTTCAGGAACTCGTGAGGGCCACATGGTCGGGAATATCAACATGAAGAGGAAATGCTGCATGCTATCACACATGTTAGTTGCCATTGTGGCTCAAGCAAGTTTGGCTCTACAACTGCATTCGCTTGTATGATGCATCCTTGCTTATATGTCATAATAGCTATCATTGTATGCCTGGAGGCAGTACTTGGAGTTGGTGTCGGGGGCACCCCCGTGCGACAGGCATTCAAAGAGGGTAACTTCGCTCATCGAACCGCAACTAAGCATGAAAAAGGTAAGCAACATGCATCAAAGTTATCACTTGGGATTGCAGATGATGGTTCAAAGAAGCGGAGGCTGACGACGGCGGGCTCCAACCAGTTTTACTGCCTCTTCTGTGATGATATCTATTATTGCCACAATAAGAAAATGTCAGCACTCATGGTAGTAAGGCGTTCAAGGACTTGGTAGGTGCCACGGAGGGCATGTCAGCCTGGGTGCATCAACGCTTCGGGCACAGATCGAAGACCGTATGTAAGCACTGCGTACCTAAGCTTGAGCAGGCGCTGGTGGATTTCAACGCCGAGGAGTGGACACAAGAGCAAAAAGATGTGCTCAGGATCTTGGAGGCTTTTGGTGGCTGTATTTGATAGGCACTTCTTGGGTGAACCGTATGTATGAAATCCTCCGGCTGCTTGGACTTCCGCGCGATGCTGTGCGATTCGCGCAAGACGGACAAACTATCCAGCAAAAACATACGCGAGCCAATTGGTGGAGGACATTGCTGTGATGCTTGGACACATGTGGCGCCCCAGGCGCCTTCTTCTGAGGAACAGGAAGATGCATGTAAGCAATAGCCTTGAGGCCACGGCTTTGGGCCGCCTTTGCGTCTGTCTTGACAGCTGGGTCGCTGATGCTCTGCGCTGGTCATGTCTTTCATTTGACTTCGTGCAGCGTTGGCCTATATGTATTAGAGCTGAGATACGTCTTGCTTGTTGGCGCTGATACAGGCGCCCATGTTGGACACCTTTAATCTGCGACTTTACTTGTACCGATCAGGCTGGTGTAAAGGCACTGTTCACATAGGACTGCTGTATAGTCTTTGCTTTCGACAACAAAGTTAGTTCGTCGTTGTGAGCACATTGGTCACGCCGCACATTGGTCATGCAGCTGGCAGTTTGACCATCACAAACACGATACGCCCCTCTGGGTATGGGCATGGCCACGAGACACGCCGCATTTGTGGAGTCGCTGTGCTTGATACGAACGCCGACAGCTGTGAGTTTAATGTTACATCCACTGGCAATGTGGCAATGACAGCAGACGTAATGACTGGCATCGTGACAAATGGCCGGATGTTTCTCGTCTCTTGCACCTAGCACGTTGTTGAAGCATAATTGATTTCAGTGGTGGAGCATTAGAAACTGTGGTCACTATGGAGCAGCAGTTGAAGCGACATTGAGTGGCTCGTGTCCCCATCATGCGAACAAGTGCCGCAAAGTGACACTGCTATGCATGTGGCAGGATCTGGCCTGCACCAGCCTACTGCGCAGTCGCGTATTTTTGAACGGCTCTTCGATGTTCACTCCGAAGCTGAGGATTTGAGTGCTCTCTCATTTTTTGGAGTGCCTTCGCATTTGGATTCGCACTGGAAACTTGTTTTGGCATGAGCACGGATTCGACGATGCAGTCGACTATTGCTCGAACTTGCTTTAATAATTATGTGAGCCCATCGAGGTTGATAATTATGATCACGAGGACTTCAAGTGTGGATGCCTCGTGGAGGGTTGGGGTGCGGCCGCTCTTCGGAAAGAGCAGTAGGTCGCAGATGAGCGGTATGAGGATGAGCCCTCCTGTGAGCCCAACGAGGTCACCGCGGCTGGAGTTTGAAATGCATCTGTCTTGAAATCAACACATGAATGAATCGAAGGATGGCTGTCGCTTCTCTATAAACAGTAGCTGTGTCTACTTTACGTTTGGTTGGGTGGAGTGGTAGGGTTGGCCAATGAACAGGCAATCAATTGTCACAGAGTTGAAATTTGGATTTCCTGTTGAAGAATCTTGGAATCAACCAACGGTACAGGTTTCATTTCATCGTGACCTTGGATTGAGCCCATTACAATGATACTTGTGCAGTAGACAGATGTGGCCACACCCTTCTGCATCTTATAAGTATATGTAGGAACTCTTCATTGAAGTTTCAATGACCGCCATAAGCGATGGTTCATCGCAGACACCTCAGTCTTTCGCTACCAACCGACATGACTCGTCAGAGCAGGTTCAGGTTTCATTTCATCGTGACCTTGGATTGAGCGAGGATGAATGCACATTTGACAATGAGATCTTGACGCTGGTCGGAAAGCCTGCAGCCCACGCCGTTTGGAGTCCAGACGTAATCATGGAAATGTCACAGCTTACCTTGCGGTCCTCAACGACCTCAGCGTGTTGCCATGGGCAGTCGCTGGTTGAGCAAGCTGGAGTCGAAGACTGTTACCAAGATCGTGCAGAGATTTGTCGGATGTTGACTTATCATCCAGAGTCTCATGCAGACAGCAGGTCTGTTAAAATCATCTTTTCGATCAAGGCGCATCACAATGCAAGCAGGCCGAGAGCTGAGTGTGGATGGATTGAATGGAGCTCTCTGCATTATCTATGAACAGAGCTCCATCTGGACACTCGGGCGGCTTAAGCAAGTCATCCTATTCTGCAACAAAGCAATTTTTGATGCGATGACATCTGCGGCCAGATGAAATTTTTGGCATCCTCACTTGATATATACGATTTAATATTCATTTGATATCTGATGTCTAAGATCTGATATCTAACATCTACATGCATGCAGTTCAATAGGATCAGACACTCATACGTTGCTGTATACATGGCTGGCAACTCCTATACCTGATGCTACGACCTTGTACTTCATGTACCGTCAGCCAATGGATATGGTTCTCCAGAATCCAATGCTAGCAATGCATCATCATAATGTACACAACTGAATCACAGCAAGGTTTCTTTTTTATGCACAAGTCTCGACTCTCGTGCTCCGGTTCAACAGCAGGTTGAAAACACCGCTGTCTGGACTATGTGCAAGCAGTGCAACATGGTCCGCAGTGTATATGCAGGTGTGACCGTCTCTGTACATGAAGAAAAAGAATACACTGCATATTTGGCCCTGATGCATTGGCACCAATTGCAATTGTGCGAGGCGCGCAGACCTATCACGAAAGTCTGAAAGATGTGTGTCCACAAGAGGAAGAGGTGTCCACAAGAGGAAAAGGTGTGGCCATGCCCATATCCACAAAGAGTATGGTTGTGTGCACGGCAGATGTGTTGTTTGCTGCAGGGTGTCACCACTGCGGTTTGTCACTCGCGTGTTGTTTGCAGCATTGTATATGAAGGTGTGACCGTCCTTGTACATGAAAGGAAAGCAATAAACTACATATTCGCCCTAGATGTATTGGCATCATGAGCAGCATAGTGTAACCATCACTGTCATTAATTCTGCTATGTGAACATCAATCAGTGAAACGTTGGTATGTTTTATAATGACACTATCGCCATGACAAAAATATGTTGCAGCTCTGTCTTCCACAGCTGCTCGGCATGCTCACCTCTGCGTCGCAACAATCCTTCAAGCCGCGCAGCACTTCCAAACGAGGTAGAGGCCTGCCCAGCACATCTGCATTCCTGGCCCACCTGATAGAGGCCTGTCGAGCACATCTCCATTCTCTGATTTCTGTACCCCACTAGCTTTCTTAGCGACCCACAGCGACCATTCCGGATCTCCAGCCATTGCGGCCCGTACGGCATCATACGTAGATTCCTTCATGAATACGTACGGCATGGAAACGAAGGCTTTTTCTTTGGGGTCTGGAAACGAAGGCTTTTTCTTTGGCATATTACTTGAGAGGTCATACATAGACTGGACCCTTTCGACGTCTGACATCAACTTACATGTGCAGTAACGTTCTATGATTTGCCTTTTGCTACGATTCCCGGGAGCCCCATGGACCGCGCAATACTTATTTGCCTTTATCGTCCCTTCCGGATCTTCCTCGTAACTAGCAATCAAGAGACGTTGTTCCATGCAATATTTAGCAATCAAGAGACGTTGCTCCATGCAATATTCCTCGTAACTAGCAATCAAGAGACGTTGTTTCATGCTATCTGCCATCTCCTTGGTGAACGTAAACAGTGATTTCTTTTTAATCGCGAAATTGACTTCAATCCGTACTTGAGCCAAAAATCCGTATCTTAGAGGCAACACTCTCATTCTTCGTCGACATTCGCCGTGCGCTGGCTTGCATGAGCTCATAGAAGCACTAGACATGCATTTAAGGACAGCCATCAGGGTCATTGCGGCTCTGTGTGTGAGATCGGCTTTGGAATTGCCTGGGGATCAAAGCTTGCGAAGCTTTGTCCTCGGTCGGTACATGTAGACGGTTCACTTACCTGCAACCCAGGCAGGCTATTTTTTGAGGCTTGTAGTTTGGTTTGTTTTTTTTTTACACGGCTGTGTGCCTTGTAAAAGGAATTGGTCTGTATGTAAAAAGAGGCAGCATCAACGTGGTCGAGTCCGTGCTAGTGGATGGTGTCTTCGATGACGACAGAGCAGCTCTGATGACGACAGTACCGTCTGCAATCAGCGCTCGTGGCAAAGGAAGACTAGCATTCATGAAAAATACATCATGTAATGGCATTCTGTATTTACATAGTTGTTGTGTTGCATGCGTGTTGATGTTGTTTCGATCCAAGTGTCTTACAACGCGGCGTCGAACGCTATGCGTCCAAGGCTAGAAACTAAGATGTGACCAGCATAAATACGACAGACGTACGAGAGAGCTATACATTTAACATCTGTTGTGCAAAAAACACTACTGAACCGACGTGGTGGTGTGGTGCACTGCCTGGTGTGACCATGGCAGTATTGTACCTTGCCCATATCCACGAGCATTAATCCGATGTAAGAGACGACTATACATGTAACATCAGAGAGAAAAAAAACTACAAATGTTGACGAGGTGGTGCGGTGCACTGCCTGGTGTGACCATGGCAGTATTGTACCTTGCCCATATCCACGCGGAGCATGCTTGTGCACACAACCAGTGTGTCGTTGGCTGCAGGGTGTCAACCACTGCGGATGTAATGCTGTTGTTTGCTGCATGGTGTCACCACTGCGGTTGTAATGAAGCTTCACCGTCTTTGCGTGTCGAGTTGCGTGGCTTTCCAGAAAACTGAGCATCTCTCACTGCCCCATCGTCTGCCAAGAGATGAGGCGCACTAGCAGCGGCACTGAGGCGTCCGCGGCGGGCGCTGCTCCCCCGCGGAGAGTTTCCCATCGGTGGCTTCGCCCCTGCTCTCTGTCTGCGGCTGCGTTGGCCGCGGCGAGGACTGCTTCGCACACGTCTCCTACTTTCTCTTCACCCATTTTGTGCAGCATTTGCGCTCCCCAATGCGGCAGGCTTACGTATGCCTCTGGTTCATGCTTTGCCACGTGACGAAGCAGGCGGGCCACCACAGCAGCGTAACAGTGATTACCAGGGTCGGCCAGCATGGGTGTGTCGGTGAATGCCTGGAGCTTGGCGGAAGGGGGAACTCCACCGCAATGCGAAGCAAATTTGCGCAGTTCGCCTGGCACCATGTCCGTGTCGGCGGTCACGCAAAGCCTCCACAGAAGGGCACCAAAAGTGCCCTCCGGACAATGAGCAGGTGGTGGGCGATGCGCGAGGAGAAGCTCCACTCTGCACGCTGCTTCTAAATAAGTTGTGTTTCTCTTTGCTTGGGATGGCGTTTGGTGCTGCTGTGTGGAGGTCGGTGGCGTGGGCCGTGGAGGTTTTTCTGTGCTGCGGCACGATTTGCATTTTCCTCGCGAGGCGGTCACCTGTGCCCAGTTGGGGCAGCCTCCTTTCTCTTCACCAGAACCTTGGCAGAAGACCAAGGCAGTGCCAGCTGAGGCGCTGTCCTGCGCAGCCCCGGTCGAATTCTTGCTAATTCTCGCTATGCTCACCTGCACCCCATGTAGATGTACTGGTTGTGTCAGAGTTGTTGTTAGTTCCTGGGAATTATATGGGTTGACATTAAATACTCTGTTGGCTTTGAGCTGTTTGCCTATATGTCCTGCGGTCGCTGCTTCGATGACTGCACGGGGACGTCCTCGCTTTTTAGTATCAATGAGTGTCGGTGGCTTATCGTCTCTTGCCAGATCATCTGAGTAGTCGTCAGCGTTTGTTCTAGTAGGGTGTATACCACCACTCCCTCGCTTGGTCAGTTCTAGTAGGGCGTCCGACTCTGAGTAATATTCGCTGGGTTCATACGTTGATTCGCTGTCTGAATCGTGGCAGTAGTTGCGAGCGTTGGTATCGCTCCCTCGCTTGGTCAGTTCTTTTAGGGCGTCCGACTCTGGCCAATATTCGCTTGGTTCATATGTTGATTCGCTGTCCGAATCATGGGAGCAGTCGTGAGCGTCGGTATCAGTGTGCATCTTCATGCATACATAAAGATCCTGTCAGCAATCATTACACGATTGTACAAAAAAAACAACCTATTTTGAGCCAATATCATGCATGTTCATGTGTACATATGACCTCTCACATGAAAGTCCAAGCCACTGAATTTGCTCTGAGCAGATATCTGAAGAAAATGAATCTGCTCCAGGATCTTCGTCACTCAATATGTTCTCTATATGAATCCAATTCTGATGTGAATCTCATCTTGAATCATATCAAGCATGCAGATGTAGAAGCATACATCAATGTCTTTTCGGCCTGAATCGGACATTCCGTGAGAGTTCCAGCAAGCCGTAGCACATCTTCCGGATGAGTATCCGGATGTGATCAAGTCTACCTGGAGAAGACCTAGAAACTGCATGGTGTAACCACTGCTGTGTAACTACTACAATAAACATCTCCATGTATGACTTCCAGGGTGTGACCGTGGTGGAGGTTAACAGGAAATATCTAACGGCATGAGCTTCTGTCAACGACATATATTGTATGTGATACTATAGTTTACTGCATGGTGTGACCAGTGCGGTGTTGCTATGTGATCATTATCACCATACGCATTCGCATACAGTTTACTGCATGGTGTAACCTCTGCGTACTGTTACGACGAGCCTTTCCATTTTCGCTCGAATTCATGCATTTGATCAATCGAACTTTGGAACAATACTGCGTCTTTCAATGTAATGCGGTTTGCCATCGCTTCCTGTCTACGTCTATATAGATTCTTTGCCATAGCTGCCTGGTAGTCTTTTTGTAGTGTCCCTGCGTCAAACTGTGTCAACAGCTGCATTATCGATGTCCGAAACTGAAGTGTAGGTATTGTTGCCGTCAAAAATTCATCTCGTGTCATATGCCACCCGTCGATGTCATCATCTTGGTGCTTTCTCGCCAGCGCTGCGAGTTCCTTGGCTTTCTTCAATGCGTTACATGCTGTGATGGCGTTCATGCGTAGCTCTTCCTGGACGAATACATTGTTAGGAGCTTTGTTTTTTTGAATCTCTTGCACATGTCTCAACAGAAAGCAGTGCAGGTCTCCTGCCTCGAAGATGCCGCTGCATAATATCGTGTGAAACAGTGTGTTGCTGCCCAGGAGACTGTGCTTCCAGGCCTTGAACGCTCCCCGTCGATTTTCTCTCAGAGTTTTGAGCTCTGGACCTTTGCATGAGTCGGGATTTGCCTCGAACTGTATCATGATTCGCGAGAGTGCTGGGTTGGTCATGAAATGCTTTTCAAAGCATTCATGTTTTAACCAGACAAGAGCAGTTTCTCGTTGTTGATCCGTCAAGGTTTGATCGTGGCTGGTAACGCCCACCTGCCTACGTGCTTCCTCTGCTATCATTAGTGCACCGTCCAGTCGCTGAAGAGTGGCTTGCATGTCCACTGGCCCGAAGACTTGTGTGCCATCTTTTCTTTGTCTTTGTTTTGCAACTGGGCGTAGGTGAAAGTGTAGGGGCCAGTATTCCCGGGCCATTTTCCAATTAGACTGTCGTTCTGACAGCAGTGTGAGATTTGCCAGCAACTCGATGTAGATTTGTGCTCGAGGTTTCGTGGTCTCTCGTTGTGAAGCGTGGTTTCCAGCAAGGTGTGCACCGCCGCTGGTCTCATCAGTGTATTTCCATGCTGCTGCATCATCACCATCATTGGTGTCTTGTCTCTCTTCGAGTTGTGAGGCCATAGACTGTGCAGCTGGACTTGTGATCAACAATTTCTGTTTCTTCTGTTCGTGATCGGTTCGATTTGAGCCCAGTTGTTCAGTAGAGCCATTGGTGTACGTCGTGGATTCATCGACGAGGTTCACCACGAACATCCTCTGCGGACATAGTTGAGCGTCTACTTGCATCATTGCCTGTGAGGGTCTCGTTGTGTGGAGCGAAACGCAAATCAATTCCTGGTCTGTGTTAGGGAGGAATTGTAATTGATCGATTAAACGTGTACTAGTTCGGTGTTCATACTCTTTGGCATACATCACAACACTGATAAGCGACATTCCAAAGTTTCCTATCATGATCGCAGGTTGTGCAGCCTGGAGCAGCATGTCAAATAGTGTAAACATTACTGTTTGTCTCATCTCCGCTCCAAAAAACCACGTTGTCTCAGGTCCGCCTTTGATAATTCTCACTAGGATCAACTCTACATTCTGTACGGCGCCAGGTTTTGTTCGTCCCAATGTAATTGTGGCTGCTGTATTGATCCCTGCTAGCATTGTATGGTGCATCCGCGTAGTATATCTCCACTGTCCATCTTCGCTCGTTTCTATATTCCAATCAAGTCCCGTTGCATCGTGCGATCCAACATTAACTATGATGTCAGCTTTAAGGTTCTTGGCCAACTCCCTTGCCTCTACTTTGTCGATGTGTGGGCGTGGGTCGTGCATGATGTCATCCTTGTAAGTGTCATCATATGTCCCTCCGTCGTTGAAAACTAGAGTGAGTTGTACATTATCGCATGATGTCGATGTTTGAATGACATTGGGTTGTGGTCGTTTTCTGGCAGGGTGTGAACCAATACCGGAAGACTCCATTGGTTTTCTGTGTGATGCTCCATGTGCATCATAGCCAGGCGATGCTGGTGAGACTGGGCTCAGTAATTCCCACACGGCTTTGGAAGTGAGCATCTCTTTGTCCATCTATACAAAGTTGTCTTCAATATTAGTTGTCAATCTTGAGCCGTATCAGCGTGAATAATCACATGTGCATACATGCGTGGACAGCGATGCCGGTAGAATGTGTTGGTAGCAATGCATCCAAAAAAAAACTGTCCGAGTAGCTGGTTGATTTAAATGTGTTCCCTTGGTCATCCTATATATGCATCTTAAACAGGTAGTCGCAGGCGATTTTTGTGTGCTTCACATCCCATGCCCCACATTCTCAATCGCAAAAAGGTAATAGTAACTAACAAGCTCTGTTATATCTACGTAAAGTGCGGAAGGGTGTGACCACCTCGAGTGCATGTGACCAGCTTGGTGTGACCATCGCTGCAAGACTTCTAGTTCGAAAGCAAATTCAATGTGCAACACCACTCAACGATTATGTCGCCTTATCCTGATGGCTTAGATTTCGGGGTTCTGGAAGTATTCTAAGTGTTACAGGTCGCCGTGTGATGTAAACCGACACGGCTTGGTCAGTGATACGTCCGTGCTCTCCACGGCACCAACACTACCTTTCTGCGATCGCGTCTTGGGGCCAACTGCAGATTCTGGTTCGGTATTGGATTCTCCTCATTCGTGTCTGCTTCGAGGGGAGTACTCGATTCTCTTTCAGGTCGTGACATCACAACAGTGCTCGCACTGACGTATGTACGAGCTCGGATAGGCGGTGATCGAGTCCTTGGGCGCTCTCTGGACTGCTGTTGTCTTGCGACTAAGCACACAGGCCTCCGCCATTCGCCCGTCAAGTCGTGGTACGCAACGACCCGAGCTCGTTCTAGTCGCGAACCTGGACGCGGATCTCCAAGAGATTGATGCCGAGCCCGTTCCAGGCGCTCACGAACATGTGCCTGCCTGTCATAGAGAAGTTCGTGTTCTCGTTGAATTCTCTGGGCTTGTACGAGCCTTACTCGTAGCGCTTCCAACTGAGTCTGTTTTTTTTCTTCTGCACTAGCTATTGGTTCTCTCCATCCACCAGGATCATCCTCCAAGGGCTGCACGTAGATAGCATCATTGATAGCGCGCTGTCGTCGGGCGTGGAGATCACTGTAGAAAAATCTGCCATTGGGAAACGAGTTGGTTCCATCTCCTGATGATCCCGAGCGAGCAGGGCCTGATTCAACACTCAACCCGTCATCTGCAAGTGTCATCGTTGGTGTTCTAAATATATTTAATCGAAGCTGTTACATAAGTGTCACCAAGTGTCACAGTTGCGTAAATCGGCACGGATACACAACTGTGAGGCATTTGTTTGCTTATACACACCTGGTTTGAGCCATATAGTTACATGATGCTGCGCAGTATACTGGCAGTTATGTGCTGGATGCCGCACACCTGGTTCTCCTATGAGGGCGCGCACAAAAGATGACTATCAAGTGATACTTGAAATACGTGGTTTGTTTCTGATTAGCCACTCGCAAACAAACCAGCAGTTCTATGCTGTAGAACCATCCCTGGCGCAGCCTCGTAAAGAGCTTGGCTAGTTCTCCACCACTCCAACACATTATTCAGAATGGCTACGAACTCTTTCTCTCTCTACACATATACATATATATACAGCATATACCATACAAGAGCTTATATACCTGAGGCTCCATCTATCTGCATTCATCCAGCTGAAGTTGTCGAGGCCCACAAGTGCCAGCTACGTTATGTATGGCTCCGTCACGACTTCGAAGTATGTAGTGGATGGTTGTGCGAAGCTTAATGCATGATAGAGGCAGGATGTTTTCGAGCTGCTTCTAGCTATTCTGTGACTGTAGCAGAGACTGAATCAGTTTCGTT
>Ga0209713_10001761_pt1 | contig 13148 bp, 7 predicted proteins | sample ArcOceMetagenome_3_FD_187444 | JGI IMG/M metagenome (GOLD analysis project Ga0209713, IMG submission 187444) | Marine eukaryotic phytoplankton communities from Arctic Ocean - Arctic Ocean- Svalbard ARC20M Metagenome (SPAdes) (version 2) | ecosystem: Environmental > Aquatic > Marine > Oceanic...
CTTCTTTACTCCGCCAGACTATTCTGCATGCTCTTCCTCGCCACCGGTGCCGCCGCGTGCCCCACCGACCTCACCGCCACGAGCGGCGGCGGCGTCGGCGGCAACGCCGCCTTCTCGGGCTTCAACGGCGCCGCCAGCGTCGGCACCTCTCGCGGGCTCAACGTGGTCGTCCTCGACGGCGTGACGCACGAGCTGCGCTCCAGCGCTGCCTTCGACACGTACGCCGACTACAGCGCATCGGCTGGCATCGCGTCGCTCGCGCTGTCACTCGCCGCCGACGACGTGCTGCTGGTCGCGGTCCAGGACGAGGCGTCCAACGCCCTCTCGGTCGCGGCCGTCACGGCCCTGAGCAGCTGCTGCGGCGCGACGCTGCTGAGCGGCCTCGGCTTCCGCTCGTCCTACGCGGCCGTGCTCCAGGTCGGTGCCGACGCTCCGCTCGCCGAGCAGATCGCGGCCGAGGGCGCCGGCGAGGCGAGCGCGCAGGCCACCGTCGCGTGCGCTGTCGCGTCGCCCTCGCCGCCCTCGCCGCCGCCCGCGCCACCGACGCCGCCGCCCCCGCCGCCCTCTCCATTGCCCTCTCCACCGCCGCCATCGCCTCCCTCCCCACCGCCACCGCCGTCGCCACCGCCGCCCTCGCCGCCAGCACCGCCGCCCTCGCCGCGCGCGCCGCCCACCCCGCCACCGGCCGCGCCGCCGCCGCCCTCCCCGCCACCACCCTTTCTCGGCTCCTCCGCGCTCGACGCCTCGACGAGCGCGGTCGCCGCCGCGCCTGTCGCTCTGACGATTGGCACCTCACCGACGTTCTGGTCGGAAATCCCGTCGAGCCCGAGCGAGTACACTATCGAGGTCGGCACGCTGCTCCGCTTCTCCTACGCGGCGGCGCACGACGTGTGGCTGCTTCCGTCGGAGGCGGCGTACGAGGGCTGCGACTCTGGCACGGCCGCGGGCGCCGTGCAGCTCGCGTCGCCCTCGCACGGCGGCGGCAGCGGCGGCGGCGGCGGTGGCGACGCTCCGAATCTGTACGAGGCCGTCGCGACGCAGCCGGGCACGCTCTTCGTGGTCTGCACCTTCCACTGCAGCTACGGCCAGAAGGTCGCCATCTCGGTGGTGCCGCCGAGCCCGCCGCGCCCGCCGCGCCCGCCGCCCGGCTCGCCGTCGCCGCCGCCCGCGCCGCCGCTCGCGCCGTCGCCGTCGCCGCCCGCGGCGCCCGAGGAGCTGAATGCCAACTGCACCGTCGCCGAGGGACGCCGCGCGTGGGTGGAGGGGACGCGCGTGTGCGGCGGTGTTAACGGCGGCACGGGGACGCTGCAAATCGACGGCGTCCTCGAGCTGCGCAACCACACGCACCTGACGGCGCGCGCGGTGGCGGTCGGCGGCACGGGCAGCCTCGTCGCCGGCAGCGCGGCGCACCCGGCGACCAACGTGACCCTCCACCTGCAGCATGACGATTGCTCGCGCCTCGCGCCCATAATCGTCGACAGTGCCGGCAGCGACGTACAGGACGCCACCGCCACCGCCACCGCCACCGCCACCGCCACCGCCACCGCCACCGCCGCGCGCGTCGCGGCGTGCCTGCGCGACGGCAAGCTCACGAGCTACGGCGGCGTCGTGGAACTGCACGGCGTGCCCAAGACGCCATGGACGCTCCTCGCCGCCGACTGCGACGGACCTTCCGGCTGCGCGTCGCTGGTCGTCGACGGCTGCGACGGCTGGGAGGTGGGCGACCGGCTGGGCATCGCGCCGACGGGCGGATACGCGGAGAGCTACGCGGGACTCATCTCGAGCGGCGACGATGGCGCGCAGGCCAACTTTTACACCGAGGAGCGCCTCGTGACCAGCGTGACGGCCAATGGCAGCGGCGGTGGCGGTGGCAGCGGTGGCGGCAGCGGCGACGGCGCCGCGGCGACCTGCGTGGTGGGGCTCGACGCGCCTCTTCAGCAGCTACACCGCGGCAGCGACCTGGTGGGCGTGGCGGTGCGCGCGGAGGTGGTCAATTTGGCGCGCTCGGTGACGATCACGGGGCCGCCGATCCACTGGGTCAACGCGTCGCGCCCCATCCTCGGCGGGCAGGTGGTCATGCCCCTCACTCCCCGCTGCCAATGCATGCCAATGCATGCCAATGCACGCCCAATGCACACGCCCAATGCACACGCCCAATGACGCCACGCACGCCCAATGCCAAATGCATTGCGCGCCCGGCCCTCCCTCTTTTTGTTGCGGTTGGCAGGGCCTCACGACGGTGCAGCTGGGCGGCGGCACGATGGCCATCGAGTGGGTCCGCGTCGAGCACTGCGGCCGCGTCGCCCTCGGCGAGTACTGCCTGCACTGGCACCTGGTGGGCGACTGCCCCGGCTGCGCCTTCCGCGGCAACGTCGTCGAGGGCGGCGTCAACAAGGGCATCACGCTCCACGGCACACACAACGCGACCGTCGACGCCAACGTCGTGTACGACCTGCGCGGCGCCTCGATCTACGTCGAGGATGGGAACGAGCTGCACAACTCCATCAGCAGCAACGTGCTGCTCTGCCCGTCGCTCTCGCACAAGGCGCAGCTCGGCGCGCTCGTGCCCGCCGCCGAGCCGTCGGGCCTCACCGGCACCGGCCACCGCTGCTGCCTGCTGGGGGTCGACTCTCACCGCGACTCCGACTACGAGGAGCAGAGTGGCATCTATTCGCTTTCGGCGACCAACGACTTTGTGGCCAACCGCGTCGTCGGCCACATGAACGCGCTGTACGTCAACCACCAAGGGCAGCGCTACTTCGGCATCGGCGCCGCCTACGGCAAGGTCTGCATCCTCTCGTCGCCGTTTGGCGCCATATCTTCCAACGTCTTCCACAACAACGCCGGCTTCGGCTTCTACGTCAACGTCGCCTTCCCGACGAAGGTCGCCACCGGCGCCGGCGGCTTCGTCGTCAATGGCGACTGGGCGTCGTGCCTGCCGTACGACATGGAGACGGGCGCCGACAACGCCGCGCCGTACACGCTGCGTGACCACCTCGAGTACTTCAACGACTTTGCGGCGGGCGGCTACGACCTCGGCGACATCTCGTTCGACGGCTACGTCGCCGCCTTCAACAACAAGGGCCTCTACTTCAAGACCTACCGGCGCGGGCTGACCTCGGGGCCGCTCTGCTCCAACTGCACCTTCGTGCGCAACGGCATGGCGATCCAGGGCCCCGGCGGCTCGGCGCTCGTCGAGGTGTCCGACACGGTCCTCGTCGAGAACGCCGTGCTGCAGGTCAACCACCACTGCGCGCTGCAGGTGCTTTGCCCCCTCCCCCTGCCTCCCTTTGGGTGCTTCTGCCCCTCCCTCCCTGCAGGTGCTTACCCACACCGCTGCACGCCGCAGGGCGAGGTGACGGGCGGGCTGTGCGCGAGCCATTACCTGCTGCGCAACGTGACGAGCGACGCGCCCCTGTACTTTGTCGACGACGCCGCGTCGCAGTACGCTTCTACCCCTCCCTTCCAGGTGGTTTATACGCCGCTCCCTGTAGGTGCTTATGCCCCTCCTCCTCCCACCGCAGGTACTCGGACGTCCTCATCCTCCTCGACGGCGCGACGCGGCTCCACGCGGCCGCCAATGCGATCCTCGACAAGGCGGCGGCCGGCTGCGTCGACCCGCACGGCGACGGCGCGTGGCTCGACTGCCCCGTCGCGCTCAACCTGCGCCTCGTGCGCATCTACTCTCCCGACCGCGGCACGCTCACCGTCACAGACGCCGCCGCCGCCGACGGGGGCGCGACTAGCTACCAGGTGGCGTGGCGCGGCCACACGGTGTACAAGGACGGCGACATGGCCGCCAAGTACGTGTACACGGCGCCGTCGGTCGCGACGTGCTTCGGCCCCAACGGCTACACCTTCGCCGTGCCGGCGGGCGCCGAGATCCACATCTCGCTGCCGACGGCGCTCGACGCCGCCACCGACGCCGCCGCCGACGTCTTTGTGGTGGAGTACTCGGAGCCGCAGCTGCCGCTCACGCAGATCACGCTGTCCGTCTCGGGCGACCCCCTGCTCGAGAAGACCGCAACGGGCAGTGACGGATCAGACGGATCGGACGGATCGTCGTCGTCGTCGGGGGGTAATAGCTGCGTGCTGCGCTCCGACCACGACCGTGCGTACATCACGCCGTACGGGCCGCTCGTGCCGACGGCGGGCGCGTGGTGGGGCTGCGTCGGCTGGCCAACGTCGTCAAACGCGTCCGACTTCGACGCAGCCTTCGACGCGAGCTGGCCCGTTGCCACGAGCAGCGGCGGTGGCGGCAGCGGTGGTGGTAGCAGCGTCGAGTGCAGCGAAGGCGCGCAGATCTACTGCTTCGGACAGAGCGTCGCCGACGCGCTGTGCGTCTCGTCGCCGGTGGTGGGGTGCAACTTTGCGGGGCTCGCGTGCTGCCGCCTCTGCGACGCCGACGGCTACAACCGGTGCGAGTTCCGCGCCGTGCCGTTCACGGGCGTCGAGTACTCGACGTGGTCGTGGGACAGCACGGTCAAACTGGCCGTCTTGGCGAGGCCACATCTGGCCACCACGGGCTCCTCAGGCTGCATCTGAAGGCTTGGGGCGGCCCTCCTTACTCCGGAGGAGGAGCCCAGCGTCTCAGATGCCACCGAGAGGCCGTGGCACTGGAGCCATGCCAATCAAACTCGCCGGTTTCGCCGCGTTGGACCATCCAGGTGCGACGCCGACGCCTGCTGCGACAGCTCGTTTGGCGCCACGTCGGCCGGCGGCACGCTCGGCGGCTCCGCCTTCTGGCGCGACGCCGACGCGCAGCTCGACGTGCCCATCGGCCGCGGCATCAACGTGGCCGTCGCCGACGGCTTCACGCGGCAGCTGGTCTCCCACGGCACCTTCGACACGTACGCGGACGCGCAGGTGCGCTTACCCCTCTCCCACTCCCACCTCCAGCCTGCCGCACCTGGGTGGCTGTCCCCGCTTCTCACGGTGGTTTGACCCCCTCACCCCTCACCCACCCTCCCCCACCCGCGCCCACACCCGACCACACCCACCCTCCAGGCGGGCGCCGCCCTCGCCGCCTTCGTCGCGGCCAACGCGTCGCGCGCGGGCGACATCGTCCTCGTGTCGGTGCACGACGAGGCATCCGCGTCGCTCTACGCCGACGGCGCGGGCGCCCTCGCGCTCTTCACGCTCGGCGCGACGGGCGCCGCCGCCGGGCTGACGCTGCGCGCGAGCTACGCGGCGGTGCTCGTCGTGGGCGCCGCGGCGCCGCTCGCCGAGCAGCTGCTGCTCGACGGCGAGGGCGTCGCGCGCGCGTCGCACCTCTTCGCGTGCAACTTCACGTACGACGCGCGCGCGGGCTGCGTCGGCGCCGCGCGCGCGCGCTCGGCGGGAAGCCTCGACGGCTCGTACGCCGCGTTCGAGCTCGACGGCGTCGCGCTGCAGCTCGGCTACGGGCGCGGCCTCAACCTGCTGCGGCTCAACGGCTCGCGCTACGACGCCTCGAGCGCCTTTGGCTCCTTCGACACCTACGCCGACGCCGCCGCGGCCGCCGCCCTCGGGGCGTGGGTGGCCGAGCACGTGGCATGGGGCGACGTCGTGCTGCTCGCGGCGAGCGACGAGGCGAGCGCGATGCTGTGGGCGGGAAGCTCTGGCGAGGCGGCGCTCGCCTCGGCGCTCGGCGCCGCCGACGCCGTCGCGCGGCTCTCCTTCCGGGACTCGTGGGCGGCGGTGCTGCTGATGGGGAGGGGCGTGCCGCTCGGATCGCAGCTCACGCCGGCCGGCGACGGCGGCGCCGACGTCAACGTCTCGCTACTGTGCGAGTACGCGCTACCGCCGCAGCCGCCCGCGCCGCCGCCGACGCCGCCCTCGCCACCGCCGCTGCCGCCGCCGCCGCCCTCACCGGACACCCCACCCCTCTCGCCGCCCACGCCACCCGGCGCGCCTCCGCTTCCTCCGAGCCACCCGCTGCCACCCTCGGCGCCCGACGTTGCGCCGCCCAACGCGCCGCATCTCTGCACGGCCGACGCGGCGGCGCTGTGCGCCGGCCCCGCCGAGCCGTGCTTCTACGACCCATCGTGCTCCGACGGTTGGGGCGCCAACATCTTTGGCTGCGGCGCGGGCGGCGCGGGCGCCAACTGCCGCTTCTGCGGCTTTGGTGACTTTGCGCCGTGCCCGTCGCCGCCGCCGCCCCTGCCACCACCTCCCGTGCCGCCGCCTCCCGCTGTGCCTCCCTCCCAACCGCCACCTCCGGCGACCCCTCCGCGGTCGCCGCCGCCTCCAGCCTCTCCCCCGCCTCCTCAGGCGCCGCCGCCGTGCTCGCCGCCCCCCTCTCCTCCTCTCCCGTCGCCTCCTCCACCGCAGCCTCCGCCACCCACGTCGCCCCCGACGCCGCCACAACCCTCGGCTCCGCCGCCCGCCTCTCCACCGCCATTGATCCCACCGCGACCGCCGCCGCAGCCAGCACCTCCACCGCCGTCGCCGCCGGCACCACCGCCTCCCCCGCCGCCAACGCCGCTCCAGCCCGGCGTCTCGACCGTCGAGGTCGATGCCACCGTCGTCACGGTGGCCTTCGTGCTCGACGGCAGCGTCGACGACTTCGGAGCCGCCGAGCAGGCCGCCTTCACCTCCCAGCTGCGCGCGCGCCTCGGCTGCTTTGCGCCGTCGTGCGACGTCGTGCTGACGGTCCGGAGCGGCAGCGTGCTCGTCGACGCCGTCGTCACCGTCATCGACGACGACGACACGGCCGCGTCCGACTCCGACGAGGACGACGGCGTGGTCGCGGCCGCGCAGGAGCTCGGCGGCCAGGCGGCCGCGCAGACGTCGGCGCAACTCGGCGTCAGCGTCGTGACGGCCACGGTGCTACAGGTGGACACCGACGCCGTCGTGAGCGTCGACGTCGCGCCACCGCCGCCGTCGCTGCCGCCGCCCGCCTTCCCCGCGCCGCTGCCACCGCCGCCTTCGCCGCCGCCGCCGTCGCCGTCGCCGCCCACGTCCCCTTCTCCTCCGCCGCCCTCCGTGCCGCCGGCCGTGCCCTCTGGCGACCCGCAGGCGCCGCCTCCGCCGCCAAAGGGACCGCCGTCGCCGCCACCCGCGCAATCCCCTCCACCGGCGTCGCCCTCTGCATTGTCAGCGCCGTCTGCATCGCCAGAGCCGTTGCCTCCGCCTCCCACCGTCGCCGGCTCTCCCGCCCCCTCACAGCCCCCCACACCACCTCCAGAGCCACCCGTTGGTCCAAGCTCCGACGACGATGCCCTCGTCGACGATGCAGCGAGCCAGACGACGGGCAGTGACGGCTCGAGCACCGTCTTGATCGCGGCGTGTGCGGGCGGCGGCGGCGGGCTGTGCCTTCTGTGCCTGCTGGTGACGCTGATGCGCCGGCAGCGGCGGCTGGCCCACCCGACGACACTGTGGCGCGACGCCCCCAGCTGGTTTGCGTCGGCCTCCAAGACCGTCCTCGCGTCGAGCGTCATCAAAGCCGAAGCCTCGCTGACCACCAATGCTGGTGGCGGCGGCGGCGGCGGCGGCGGCGGCGACGGTCTCGACCTCATGCACATGGGGCACACCTCTCGCTTGGGCAGGCCTTGCGTGTCGCACCACCCCCTGTTGGCAGCCATCATGATGCCATGCCACCCGATGCTCCGCCGCCGTGTGGTGCCGTGCGCGTCACGCAATCCACCCACCCACGCTCTGACGGCTCCCTTCCTTTCGCCTTCCTGTGCCACCACGCAGGCAGCAAGATCAGCTTCAACCGGTTGGTGTCGATCCGACGGTTCTCGTCAACGCGCAGCCACTCGAGCCACAGCGGCGGCAGCAGCAAGCGCAACTCGCTCCGATCGCGCGGAGAGTCCTCGCCGACGGTCGCGAGGGCGGTCTCGCCGAACCTGGGCGTGCTGGTCTCGCCGGCAGCGACTCCCAGGGAGCAGACGCCGCCGCCGCCGCCACGACCGCCGCCGCCGCCGCCGGCTCACTCACCGCCGCCGCCTGCCGTCGACGACGACGACGACGACGACGACGACGGCCGGCCCGACAACGAGACCTCCGAGTCGGCCGTCTACCTGACGCTTCCGACGGCGTCGCTCGGCGCATCGTCGCAGCCAAAGTCGCAGCCAAAGTCGCAGCCAAAGGAGCCGCCGGCCGTCTTGCACGCGGAGCCGCCGCAGACCGCCGTCGCCGTCGTCGCCTCGCCGGCGGCAGCGCCTCCCGCGCCCGCGGCCGCAGACGGAGGAGCGCTGCCGCCCGGTTGGGCGGGGGCCAAGGATGGCGACGGCGCATCGTACTTTTACAATCTGAACACCGGCGAGAACACGTACGACCGTCCAGCCGGCGGAGCGGCTCCTCCCCCAGCCGCTCCCAAGATGCCGGCCATGGCACCGCCTCCGTCGGCGCCGCCGCCTGCAGCGCCGCCGCCGAGCAACGACGGCATGCCTCCCGGCTGGACCGAGACGCCCGACGGCGAGGGCAACGTGTACTACTGGAACACCGAGACAGGCGAGACCGCTTGGGAGAAGCCCCTCGCCAGGCCTGGCGTGACGAGGGCCCTGTCCGGTTGCGCAGCTCCGACCGACCCCGCTGCTGCGCCGGGGCGGCCGCGAGTCGCGACGGTGGTCGAGGAGGGCGAGGACTCGCGGCCGCGCGCTGTCTCGCGCGGGTTGTCGTCCAAGCAGCTGCAGCGCAGGGCGCTCACGGCGCGCGCGCAGCACAGCGCGAGCGCCGACTCGACGTCGTCGACCGCCGACAGCGGCGAGCGCTCTCCCAGCTGCGACGCCGGCAGTGCTGGCAGCGGCTCACCGGGCTCGCCGCCCGCGTCGCCGCCCGCCGGAGGAGGCAAGTTTGGCTTCAAGCGCCACGCCTCGCGCGGCAAGTGCGGCAGCGGCAGCGGTAGCCCCAAGGGCGGCCGAACCACCGGTGCGGCCTCGCCCACCACCTTCGACAAGACTCGCATGTCGTGCTCGGGTGACTTGTGATAGAGCAAGGAGCCTCGGGCGTGTTACGTACAGTACGGCTGCCTCACTTACAGCTTAACCTTAAGTGTTATTCAGGTTTGTTTCTTTTCACCAGCCGCCCAACCCATCTCCAGCCCCCTCCACGGACCACGCCGGCACACACACATGCAGTCACGTCTTTCTCGTATGACATAAAGTTGGGCCCTGCTGGTCCCGGCGACCCGGGCTCGATGGCGAGGCATCTGGCCGAATCGACGAGCTGCTGCTGTCGCCACTCACCCCAGACGAGCCTCGCTTGAGCATGCGAGACAGCGGCGACGAGGGTCTGACAGGGGAGCGGCCCGACGCAGCGACCGTGCAACTGCCCGCTGCCGAGGATCGGCGACGCGGCAAGCGGCCTGCAGGTCTGCGGTGCGATGCAGGCGAATTCTGCGACGGTGGATCCTCGCCCCCGTCAGTGCAGATCTGAAGGGCGTAGCACTCGGGGACCGCCGCCATCGATGGGCTGCTCGACGGTCTGCTCGACGAGGCGCCACTGGACGAGCGCCGGGAGAGAAGCTGGGGCAGGCGGCGCACCAGCGCGTTGCTGCTACGGCGCTGCACCATCAAACCTGGGGACAGCGACCTACGTTTCCGCCCCGCGTTGAAGGCCTGGTCAAACAGCCCGAGGCTGACGGTGCGGTACGGTGGCGCCTTCATCCCGATGGCGATCTCGGCGTAGATGTGGAGGCTCAGCAGCTCGTCCGGCGTCTGACCAAAGAAGTGGCCAAACTGATACACGCCGCCCCTCTCCTCGTCCATCTCGTGCACCAGCAGCAGCTTGCGCCCCGCCCGCAGCGCCTCGCTGATCTCGGCCGTCAGCTCCGTCTTGCGCTGGCCATCGTCCGCCCACGTGGCGAGGCTGAGGTAGAGCAGCACGTGGTCGGCCTCCGCCATCGCGCCTCGCTCCTGGGTCACGCTTAGCCGCCCTTGGTAGCCACCCGCGGTCGTGAGCTCGTTCACCACCTCGAGCGCGCCCGGGTTGTGGTGTGAGCACCACACGTGGAATCGGTGCCCACTTGACGGCGGCACGAGCAGCCCACGCCGCGCAATTTTCATCTCGCCCGGCATGTAGATCTCGCGCGAACCCACGAGCCGCTGCACGATCAGCCGCAGCATCGGCTGCTGGAAGACGCCGATACGCTCGTACACGATTGGCGCGCCGTCGTCAGCGACCACGGGCTTGCCCGCAGCGAGCGACGTGCCGACCGTCGCATCACCCACGCCCTGCGTGCCGAGCAACGCGTCCGCCAGCGCATCGGCCGTGGGGCCATTGGCGTCAAAGCCCCACGATGCAAACTTGGCGCCCGCAGCGACGCACTGCTGGCGCGCCTCCGCCTCGGTCAGCCCGCCATGCGCCGCGTCGCGCTCCACTACCGCAATCCGTGGCGTGTCGGTCGCGACGCAGCGCACGAGCTCGCGCATACAGTTCTTGCTCTGGAAGTAGCCAGAGGTGACGAGGATCAGCAGCGTCCAGGACGCGTCGACCGCCTCCTCGAGCGCCGAGATGTCGGTGAGGTCCTCGACATCGAGCCACACGCGCAGCCCCGGCGCCACCATCTGAAGCCGCTGGCGCAGCACGCGCGCCTGGTCCTGCGCCGTGCCCCACACGTGCGAGATGAAGAGGTGGTGCGTCTTGCCAGTCGGTAGCGGCACAACCACCAGCGTGTTTGAGCCAGCGTAGCGCAGCTTGGGCTGGCGCATCTGCGTCGGGCTGGCCTTGGCTTGCGAGCACCACGCCACTGCTAATCCACTCGATTACGCTGCAGTGGGGTGCGCCCCAGTCTTCGCCGTCTGTCGTCTCGTGGAGCGCGTCGGGCGTCTCGCCGGGTGGGGCGAAGCGCTTGGTGGGCAAGCGCGTCTTGCCGAGCGGAAGGGGCTGCTCGACGCGGAACTCGTCGACCGATTGCGACTCGGTCGAGTCGGGCAGATACTCACTCCTGGCCGAGGGCTTCTGCGCCAGGGTGGCGATAGTGATGCTGAAGACCACGTTCGTCATGACGCGATGTCTTCCTTGCTTTGATCAGCCAGTACACGCGGTGCGCTTCTACGCCAAACTTGTCGGCGGCGCCGGCCGCGCATCACTATAATAATCCGAAGCACACTACCCTCCCAATGCCGGACGACGACAAGTGGTACCCGGGCAAGCACATCAAGGAGGGCTTCAAGCGCGTCTCCACCACCGCTCTCAAGGCCGACGCGGCCGACGTGGCGGCGGCCAAGCCAGAGGAGGCGGCTGCGGCCAACCCGCGCGACATGCAGCCGGAGCGGCAGGACCAGGAGTCGGGTCCGTGGTACCCGGGCAAGCACATCAAGAAGGGCGTGAAGCGGCTGAAGCGCGTCGCCGAGGCGAGGCGCGCCGGCAAGGCCGACGGCACGTGGGAGAAGGCGCCACCGCTTGCGCTGCGCAACCGGCTGCGGTCGAAGCGTGAGCTGGCGACGCGGCGCGGCTCCGGCGAGCCCGTGGGCCAGCTGCTCGTGGGCGTGCTCGGCGGCTCCTTCTCGACGAGCCGGCCGTACGTGATCGTCGAGCTCGACGGCAACGAGGCGCGCACCAGCACCGGCACGTCCAAGGCGCCGACGTGGGAGGACGCCACGTTCCTGCTGCCCGTCCACGACCCGTCGGCGGACCTGCGCATCTTCGTCTTCGACGACGCCTCGCTCGACAACCAGGCGTGCATCGGCCGCGTCATCGTGCCGCTCGCCTCGCTGTGCGAGGGCGTGGCGCTGCGGCCAACGCCGCGCCTCTTCGCGCCGACGGCGGCGCGCACGGCGGTCTTCTGTGTGACGCCGGCGTCGGCGCAGCACGGCAAGTCGATCCTCGCGCGGTACAACGAGGCGACGCCGGGCGTGCCGGGCACCGGCATGGTGCGGCCGAGGCACGCGCCCGGCGCGATCGAGCTCTCGCTCGAGCTCCAGCTCGACGGCGCCAGGTGTGCGCCGCTGCTCGGCCTGCTGGCGTGCTACGCGCAGGCGGCGCCGCCCGGCGCGCTCGAGGAGGAGGAGGGCGGCGTGCTCGAGGGCGAGGAGGGCGCGCAGGCGGCCGACGCCGACACGCGCAAGCTCGACCCCAAGCTGATCAAGCTCTACGTGGCGCGGCTCAAGCGCGCGCTCGGCAGGCCGTACCTGATGGCCGCGCCGTGGTGCTGGGCGCTGCCCGTGGTGTGGGCGTACGTCTGCCTCGCGCCGACGATGGCGGCGTGGCAGCTGCCGTGGATCGTGTTTGGGCTGCTCGTCGCCAACGGTGCCGTCGACCACAGTCGGCGCGCCGAGCGCACCGGCGACCTCATCTTCTGGGAGGAGGAGGTGGGGCCGAACACGATGCCCAAGGGGCTCGCCAAGATGCGGCTGCTGCTCTCGGCGCTCGGCGGGGTGCAGCGCGGCCTCGGCGGCGTCGTCACGCTGCTCGAGAAGCGGCGCAACCTGCTCAACTGGCAGGACGGCGTCGTGACCACCGCGGCCATCGGCGCCCTCGCCGTCGCCTGCGCGCTCCTCTCGCTGCTCCTCTTTCTCGTGCCCGCGCGCGTCGTCGCCTTCGCCGTCGGCGTCGTGCCGCTCCTCGCAAACTGCGCCGCGTCGCTCCGAGGCCCATTCGCCTCCGACTCCGCCGCCGCCGCCGCCGCCGCTGCGCCCGTCGCCGTCGACGCCAACGGCTACCCGCTGGCGCCTCTGACGGCCGCCGCGCCCGCCGTCGCCCCGGCCGCCGAGGCGCCGAGGAAGGGAGCGCGGAATGGGAATGGGAGTGGCGGGATGGCGCAGCTGCTGAGCAACGTGCTGGCCCGCACGCCCGACGGCGGCGACATCGCGCACCTCCACTTCTGCAAGCAGCAGCTCGTGCAGGAGCAGATCCTCCCGCCAGCGACGGAGGGCGACAGCGGGCGCAGCGGCGACACGGCGCTTCTGTGAGTCGCGGTGCTAGATCGTAGGAAGTGTATAATGCAAGTCGTGGAGTCGTGGAGTGGAAGAACACGGGCGGGCCCCCGTGTTCCGAGCCACCGGTGAGGGTGGACCACCCTGGCGCTAAGCCTAAGGCGCCGGCGCAGGTGTGGAGTTTGGTAGTGTGAGCGTGCATACTCAGCCGTATAATGCAAGGGTAGAAGTTGCACAAAAGTTGTTTCACTACTACTTTACGCGGCGCATGGACATGCATTGTACAAGACGGTAGACGACAAGACGACCGAGGACGGCGTCTTTAGTACTGCGGCGGCGGCGGCG